>WBZT01001220.1_pt1 | contig 19160 bp, 18 predicted proteins | sample 5204241 | NCBI WGS metagenome assembly WBZT01 (sample SAMN12344358, study PRJNA552823) | activated sludge metagenome | biome: Activated sludge suspended growth; feature: Nitrification reactor; material: Wastewater; isolation source: activated sludge from nitrification reactor of wastewater...
CAGGCTATCCATCATCTGCTGCGTGCTCAGCCAGCCGTAGTGTGTCACCGCGCCTTGCGTCACATACGGCAGCACCGCATACGCACCGCCAAACGTCAACAAAGCCGCCTTACTGAAAAACCACGCCAGTTGCGTATAGAAGCCATGCCAGCCGCCCTGCAGCGCCAAAAGCGCGATGCCCGCCACGCCAATGCCCACGCCCACCATCAAGATGGTCATACTCTTGATAGGCTTGAACGCCGCATGTGGCGGCGTAAACGTGTCGTCGTCAATCAGCGCCTTGCCATAATTTTTCTCAGCGCCACCATGTGCGCTTTTGCCATCAAACACTTGTGGAAAATAATGGTGTCCGAGCCAGCCAGCCAGCGCGGCGAGGCCGACAATCAAAGGGAAAGGCACATGCAGAAAAGTAATCGCCAAAAACGCCGCTGCGGCGATGCCCCATAAGGCCGGGTGCCTGAGCGTACGCTTGCCAATGCGATACGCCGCAAACAGCACAATCGCCACCACCGCAGGCTTGATGCCCGCTAGCACTGCCATCATATGCGGCGAATGACCAAAGCGCATGTAGATATACGCCAGCGCCATCAAAATCAGCATGCTTGGTAACACGAACAGTACGCCCGCAACCAGCCCGCCGCGCTTGCCATGCATCAGCCAGCCGATATAAGTCGCCAGCTGCTGCGCCTCTGGCCCTGGCAGCAGCATGCAGTAATTCAGCGCGTGCAAAAAGCGCTTTTCGGAAATCCAATGTTTTTGCCCCACCAGATCGCGGTGCATGATGGCGATTTGTCCGGCTGGCCCGCCAAAGCTGATGAAACCGAGCTTGAGCCAATACCAGAAAGCTTGAGATAACGTAGGCATGTGTGCATTCTAGCCAAATTTATTCATTAGCAAAACCATCAGCCTGGAAGCCTTATCCAGACTGGCTTCCAGGGCATCCGTTTTAGTAATGAATAAGGCAGGATTTTCGGATTTTCAAGCCCTATCTTTCGCTTCACTTAAGACTGCTTCGTTGTACTCAGCATCCTGCGCCGCTACGTGGCTGGTCGAATCTAATTTTTCTTTTAGTCGCGGGGACTCACCATATCATCCCTTACAAAACAAAAAACGCCCGCTTGGGCGTTTGTTTATTCTGTGGCGGAGAGGGCGGGATTCGAACCCGCGACAGAGTTGCCCCTGTGCCACCTTTCCAGGGTGGTGACTTAAACCACTCATCCACCTCTCCTGCTTGGTCATTGCGGCGCGTTTGTTTCGCAGCCGCGCATTATAGCCGATGTATGGCATTGCGCCAAAGGCTTTTTGCAGTTTAGGCCTTCAAGCAGCGCCTTTGAGCAAGTACACCGGCATCTCGCCTTTGCCTTTGATCTCAATGCGACCACGCGCTTGCATTTTGAATCGATCTTTAAGCAAATGATAAGTGGATTCACTCACTTGGATGCCGCCTTTGGGCGCGGCTTGCTCCATCCTGGCAGCAACATTAACCGAATCACCCCACAAATCGTAAGCGAATTTACTGGTGCCGATCACGCCGGCCACCACCGGCCCGGTGCTAATGCCGATGCGCATTTCCAGCGCCCTGCCCGTCTGCTGGTTGAAATTCGCAAGCGCCCACTGCAATTCCAGCGCCAGTTGTGCAATTACAATTGCATGATCCGGACGTGCCTCTGGCGCACCACCCACCACCATGTAACCATCACCAATGGTTTTGATTTTTTCCAGGCCGTGCTGTGCTGCCAGCTGGTCAAAACGTGAAAATAGCTGGCTCAGCAAATCCACCAGCTCAGCTGGCGGCATGGTGCCACTAATCTTAGTGAAACCTGCGATATCGGCAAATAGGATAGTGACCTCATCATGGCTGTCGGCGATACGCATGTCGTTTTCTTTCAAGCGGCTAGCGATGGATTTCGGCAACACGTTGAGCAGCAGTTTCTCCGAACGTTCCTGCTCTAGTGCCAGCTCCTGCAAAGTGCGCTCTTTCTGGCTCTGGAAATAGCGCATCACGGCATACAGGATACATGCTGTGCCCACGATATTCATGAGAAAAAATGTATCCTTGATATGTGACGGCACTGGCAAAGAGGTGCCCATCAGCTGATCATTTAGCTTCCATGAAAGCGCTGCAAGCGCTGCAAACAGAAAGAACCAGGATGTCGACTGGCGCGTGCCCAAGATCATCAAGGCACCAATCGGCGACAGGATAGCCCAGATAGCAATGCCGCTGGATGCTTCATACCCGCCCAGCACCCATTGCATGAAAAACGGCATAACTAGTAACATCACCAGCTGGGTGAAAGTAATATAATCGAAGCGCCGGGTGCGATAGAAAACCAGCAAACTGACATAGGAAATAATAATGTATAGGTAAGGGGCAATAGCCATCATGGCGTAGCCCTCGCCCAAGCCAGAAAGTGTGTATATCCAGAACATGCACACTAGCGTTTCTGCAAATACCAGGAAAGTCAGGATAATCTTACCCAAACTCGCATCGGTGGGTCGGCTGATATTTTGCCAAAACTCGCGCGTTGTAACAAAAAAACCGGATCTCACGATTGCCATAATTAAAAAATAATAGATAAATGTTTCACGGGAAAACTATAACCTATAGCCAGCATCAGGGCTATTCATTTTAGTGAAAAACCCATGCTTATACGCTTGCATTTTATTGCGCTAAGGTATAGGGTATCGAAGCTATTTTAAGAACCAATGTGCGGCAATATCAAGCAAAAGCGTGCAATACGATTGTGCGTCAAAGCGTATGTATCATGTTGTGACAATAGCCCAAAATTCGTTTTTAAATCAATTAAAATGGAGATGCAAATGGGGTTAGAACTATTACAGGGACTGGGCGTAAAGATTCCCTATAAAGCAAAATACGATAACTTTATCGGTGGCAAATGGGTTGCGCCGGTCAAGGGAGAATACTTCGACGTGATTTCGCCGATTACGGGTAAACCTTACACAAAAGCTGCGCGCTCCGGCGCAGAAGATGTCGAACTGGCATTGGATGCAGCACACGCCGCTGCGGAAAAATGGACACGCACTTCCGCCGCCGAACGTTCCAACATCTTGCTCAAGATCGCAGATCGCATCGAACAGAATCTTGAATTGATCGCAACTGCCGAGACTGTTGACAACGGCAAGCCGATCCGAGAAACCATGAACGCGGACATTCCTCTGTCTGCAGACCACTTCCGTTACTTTGCCGGCTGTTTGCGCGCGCAAGAAGGTAGCATCAGCGAGATCGATGAAAACACCGTGGCGTATCATTTTCATGAACCGCTCGGCGTTATTGGTCAAATCATCCCATGGAATTTCCCGATTCTGATGGCTGCATGGAAGCTGGCTCCAGCATTGGCTGCTGGCAACTGTATTGTCATGAAACCGGCCGAGTTCACGCCTGTGAGCATTCTGATTCTGATGGAAGTAATCGCTGATCTGTTGCCTCCCGGCGTAGTCAATATCGTGAACGGCTACGGCCGTGAAGTAGGCGCTCCCCTAGCCAACAGCAAACGCATCGCCAAGATTGCCTTTACCGGCTCAACCGTGACCGGACGTGTAATTGCGCAAGCCGCAGCTTCCAATCTGATTCCTGCAACCTTGGAACTGGGCGGGAAGTCGCCCAATGTGTTCTTTGAAGACATCGCAGCCGCAGACGATGACTTTCTGGACAAAGCCGTGGAAGGCTTCGTACTGTTTGCCTTCAACCAGGGCGAAGTATGTACCTGCCCTTCTCGCGCGTTGATTCAGGAGTCTATCTACGACAAATTCATGGAGCGCGTGTTGAAGCGCATTGCCGCCATCAAGCAAGATAATCCGCTAGACCCGAGCACGATGATAGGCGCACAGGCTTCCCAAGACCAGGTCAATAAGATTATGTCCTACATGGACATCGGTCGTCAGGAAGGCGCGCAAGTGCTGTGTGGTGGCGAACGCAACATGCTGACTGGCGCGCTGGCAGATGGTTACTACATCAAGCCGACCGCCTTCAAAGGCCACAACAAAATGCGCGTCTTCCAGGAAGAAATCTTTGGGCCAGTTGTTTCTGTCACCACTTTCAAGGATGAGGCTGAAGCGTTGGCAATTGCCAACGACACCATCTTCGGCTTAGGTTCCGGTGTTTGGACCCGTGATGGTAGTCGCGCATACCGCATGGGTCGCGGCATCAAGGCCGGCCGCGTCTGGACAAACTGCTACCATGCTTACCCGGCGCACGCCGCGTTTGGTGGTTACAAAGAATCCGGTATCGGCCGCGAAACACACAAAATGATGCTGGATCACTACCAACAAACCAAAAACCTATTGGTAAGCTATAACCCGAAAAAATTAGGTTTCTTCTAATCGAATGTTGGACGAAATCAACATTATTTCTTAGCATGTAAGAGGCGAGTTCATCTCGCCTCTTTTTGTTTCAGGAGCAAAAACCTATGGCAGCATCACGTGTTTCCGCTACACCCAGCGCATTGGGGCTTATCGAAAAACTGGTCACAGAGCATGGCGACATCGTGTTCTTCCAATCCGGCGGCTGTTGCGAAGGCAGCGTGCCTTTGTGCCTGCCCGCCAACGAGTTCCGCCCCGGCGCTTCGGATGTCATAATCGGCCAAGTCACGCCGCATGCCATGTTCTATATGAGCGACAGCCACTTCAGCTTTGCCGAGAACATGCACACAATCATTGACGCCCTGCCCGGTTCCAGCGGCTCGTTCTCACTGGATTGTGGCACAGGCTTGGCATTCATTACTAAAGGCCGTTTGTACAGTGATGAGGAACTGACCGAATTGCCGCCCGCGCAAAGAGTCGGTTACTAGTTTTTCTGGAGTGAAAACCCTGATTTGGGGTACAATCTCGGTCGGCGGGCCTCCCCGCATTGTAAAGTAGCCAACCTGGTCAGGTGCGGAAGCAAGCAGCCACAACTATTGAGCAAGTGCCGGGGGCAAGGCTCGCCTCCTCTTTTAAACCTATTCCGCTCGGAATTGCGTTGTTGTGCAGTGCTCGCAAGCTCGCTGTACAACCCCGTACTAACTCGCTTGCTGTGTGTACGCCTCGCACTTTCTTCGCTCACAACGGCTTAAGATGGCCGCTTAGTTAATTTTGATTTAACAATGGAATGTATGCAAATTTCAGTTAAAATCTTGGCATGTCACACCTCGTCCTAGCCCGCAAATATCGCCCCAGAACCTTCGACGCGCTGGTCGGCCAAGACCATGTGGTGCGCGCGCTTTCTAACGCCTTGTCGCAAAACCGACTGCATCACGCCTACCTGTTCACCGGCACACGCGGCGTAGGCAAAACCACGCTAGCGCGTATTCTGGCGAAATCCCTGAACTGTGAAACCGGCATCACTGCCACGCCTTGCGGGCAATGCAGCGCTTGTACCGAAATCGACAAAGGCCGATTTGTGGACATGCTGGAAGTGGATGCAGCCAGCAACACGCAAGTGGACGCGATGCGTGAGTTGCTGGACAACGCGCAGTACGCGCCCACGGTCGGCCGCTTCAAGGTGTATATCATCGACGAGGTGCATATGCTGTCCAAAAGCGCCTTCAATGCGATGCTGAAAACGCTGGAAGAGCCGCCCGCACACGTTAAATTCATTCTGGCGACGACAGACCCGCAAAAAGTGCCAGTGACCGTGCTTTCCCGCTGCTTGCAGTTTAACCTGCGCCAGATGTCCAGCCTGGCCGTAGCAGAGCACTTGAAAAACGTGCTGACGCAGGAAAACATCCCGTTTGAGCCTGCAGCGATTTCCCTGTTATCCAGAGCCGCTTCCGGCAGCATGCGCGATGCGCTCTCGCTCACCGACCAAGCCATCGCCTACGGCCAGCAATCTGTCCGGGAAGCCGATGTGCGCGACATGCTGGGCGCGATTGACCAAAGCTACCTGTTCGATGTTCTGCGCGCCTTGCAGACCGGTGACGGCGCAGCATTACTGGACAAGGCCGGCCAGATGGAGGCGCGCAGCCTGTCTTTTGAGGCTGCGCTGACCGACTTGGCCAATCTGTTGCACCAGATTGCCATTGCGCAAACCGTACCGCAAACCATCGCTGATGACTTGCCAGAGCGCGCCTTGCTGCTGGATTTGGCCGCAAACCTGCCAGCCGAGACACTACAATTGTATTACCAAATTGCCTTGATCGGCCGCCGTGACATCGCACTGGCGCCGGACGAATACGCGGGCTTCACGATGACCTTGCTGCGCATGCTGGCTTTTGCCCCGCAGGATGGCGAAAAACAGCCTCGCCCAGCCCGACTAGCGCCCGCAATGGCCAAATCTGCAGAAGCACCTTCCGTCACAAATACCGTGCCTACCGAAAGTACACCGCCAGTTCAGGCAATTGCAAGCGCTGAGCCGGCCGAATCGAACCATTCAGGCACTGGCTTGAAAGCCAATACTGGCGAGCCTTCCAGCCCGGTGCTTTTTGATGGCAATTGGCGCAACCTGGTGGAAAATCATCTCAAGCTAGGACTGGCGCGTGCGCTGGCGCAACAGTGCGAGCTGGTTAGCTACGATGAAAGCAGCCTGAAACTGCGCGTAGCGGAATCGCAAAAACATCTGGTCAACGCCAACTATCAGGGCAAGCTGGCGGAAGCTATCCAGCAGCACTTTGGCCGGAGGATGCGCCTTGAGATTGAAGTGGGCAGCCACGCCAATACACCGGCACAGCAAAACGCGCAGGAAAAAGCCGAGCTGATGCAGAATACCGAAAAGGCGATGCTGCAGGACGCTTTTGTACAAAATCTGATCAATGACTTTGGTGCAACCGTCATCAAAGACAGCATTAAACCTATCTAACCTGGAGAACAATATGATGAAAGGCGGAATGGGCAACCTGATGAAACAGGCCCAGATGATGCAAGCCAACATGCAAAAGGCACAGGCTGAACTGGCAAATATTGATGTGGAAGGCGTAGCCAGCAACGGCCTAGTAAAAGTCACCATGAGTTGCCGTAACGAGGTAAAGCGCATCACGATTGACGATGCCGCGATGGACGACAAGGAAACGCTAGAAGACTTGGTACTGATTGCCGTGAAAGACGCTATCGCCAAGGCTGAGGCGACATCGCAAGCAAGGCTTGGCAGCATGATGCCCGCAGGCATGAAGCTGCCCTTTTAAAAACGACTGCGCTTTTTCTATTTTCTGCCCATGAAAAACCCGCCCGCGCTGGAGCAGCTGATCGAGTCTTTGCGCTGCCTGCCCGGCGTAGGGCCAAAATCCGCGCTGCGCATGGCGTACTACCTGTTGCAGCGCGATCGCCAAGGCGCCAGCGCGCTGGCCAATTCTCTGCAAACCGCCCTGCAAAGCATCGGGCATTGCGAGCTGTGCAATAACTTTTCCGAACAGCCGGTTTGCCCGCTTTGCACTGCGGAAGGCCGCGAGACCAACCTGCTGTGCGTGGTGGAAATGCCCACCGACCTGATGATGCTGGAGCAAACGCAAAGCTACAACGGTATGTATTTTGTGTTGATGGGTCGATTGTCGCCGCTGGACGGAATCGGGCCGAAAGAAATCAACTTGGACAAACTGCTGAAGCGCGCACAGGACGGCGTGGTGAAGGAAGTGATTCTGGCGACCAACTACACGAACGAAGGCGAAGCTACCGCACATTACATCAGCGAATTGCTGAAATCGCGCAGCATCGCGGTTAGCCGCATCGCGCGCGGCCTGCCGATGGGCGGCGAAATCGAATACGTGGATAGCGGCACGTTGTCGTATGCGCTGCAAGGGCGCAGGCAATACTAAAGCAGTTCCAGCGCCTGTTGAGGGGTGCTAATCATCGCATCCGCGCCCCACTCTGCCGGTTTATCACTCACATCAATATAGCCGAACAAAGCGATTGCGGTTCTCATACCAGCCGCTTTACCCGCCTGAATGTCGCGTTCCGCATCGCCGATGTAGATGCAATCCTGCGGCAGGATGGCAAGCCGTTGGCAAGCCAATAACAGCGTAGCTGGAGATGGTTTGGGCTGTGACGCGTCATCGCCGCTTATCACGCAGGCGGCACGCCGGTGCAGACCCATGCTTTCAACCAGGCGATTGGTGAATCGGCGCGGTTTATTGGTGACAATCCCCCACTTTATTTCTTTTTTTTCAATGGCTTGCAGCAACGCTGCCATGCCATCAAACAGCTTGGGGCTGCGCGTAAACACCTCGTCATAAATATTCAGATATTCCTCGCGCATTTGCGCAAATGCCGCATCGTACGGCGTGATGCCAAAGCCCAAGCCCAGCAAGCCTTTGGAGCCGTGCGACGCGACCGGGCGGATGATAGCATCGCTCAAGGCGGGCTTGCCATGCCGCTGCCGCTGAAGATTAAGCGCGTAGCCTAAATCTGGTGCGGTATCCACCAAGGTGCCATCTAGGTCAAACAACACCGCTTTCGTCATGCTTTCACCATATGCGAAAAATAATTCACATCCAAGCCCGGCCCCAAGCTGTACTGCTGGCTGAGCGGGTTGTAGTGCATGCCGGTTTGCGAGACCAGGGACAAGCCTGCAGGCCGCGCCCAGCTTGCCAATTCGGAGGGTTTAATGAATTTTTCGTAGTCATGCGTGCCTTTGGGCAGCATATTGAGTATGTATTCCGCCCCGACAACCGCCAGCAGATATGCCTTAGGGCTGCGATTGATGGTGGAGAAAAACACATGCCCACCCGGTTTGACCAATTTGGCGCAGGCCGCAACCACACTAGCAGGATTCGGCACATGCTCCAGCATTTCCAGACAGGTCACCACATCAAAGCGCCCCGGCTTCGCTTCCGCCAGTTTTTCCACCGCAACCAATTGGTAATCCACAACTATGCCACTTTCCAAGCTATGCAGTTTGGCGACATTGAGCGACTTTTCGGCCAAGTCTATTCCTGTCACCTGAGCGCCTTTCTGTGCCATCGCCTCGGAAAGAATGCCGCCGCCACAACCCACATCCAGCACGCGCTTGCCTTGTAGCGCAACTGCGTCATCCATCCACTTCAGGCGCAGTGGATTGATCTCATGCAAGGGCTTGAATTCACTGGTTTTATCCCACCATTTGTGTGCAAGTTCCGCAAACTTGTTCAACTCAGCCTGATCGACATTTTGCATATGCATTAACCTTTATATTTTTCAACCTGTGGCTGCCACTTGGTGACAATCGCCTGCAGCTCTTGCGGCTCGATACCGCGATAAACGCCGTCCTGATATTGCAACGCACCATTTACCCACACATGACTCACATGCTCGCGCCCCGCCGCATACACCAGATGCGATATTGGGTCGAATACCGGTTCGGTTTCCCACGCATCTAGGCAAACAGCCGTCAAATCCGCACATTTACCTGCCTCGAGGCTCCCTATCCTGTCCTCCATGCCTAGCGCCCTTGCGCCGTTGATGGTCGCCATCTCCAGCGCCTGATATGCAGGCAAAGTTTCCGCATCCCCGCTGCTGCCTTTGGCCAACAATGCGGCAGTGCGCATTTCGGTGAACATATCCAAGCGGTTATTGCTGGCCGCACCATCTGTCCCCAAGCCAATATTGATGCGGTGTTCCAGGCATTGTTTGATAGGTGCGATGCCGCTGGCGAGCTTTAAATTGGAGCTTGGACAATGCGCGATATGGCAACTATTTTCAGCTAGCAATGCCATTTCCTGCGGCAACAGATGAACAGCATGGGCAAAACTCACTTGCGGCCCCAGCAAGCCAAAATTGGCAAGACGCGCCAAAGGCCGCAGATGGTATTTCTGCTCGCTTTCGGCGATTTCCGCAGTAGTTTCATGCAGATGCGTATGGATGCCCAAATTCAGTTGCGCCGCGTAGGTCATCACCCGCTCAAAGCTCGCATCCGATACAGTGTAGGGCGCATGCGGCGCAAAACTGCTGCTAATGAGCGGCTCTGTGCGCCAGCTATCGCGCGCATCCAGCCCTTTCTCGATATACTCCGCTGCGTGACTGGCGTAGCGTGTGGCAAATTCCAGCACCACTAAGCCGAGATTGGCGCGCATTCCGGCCTGCAGGCTGGCATTCGCCGTCGCCTGCGGGAAGAAATACATATCATTAAAAGCGGTAATGCCGCCCTTCAACATCTCGGCACATGCCAGCAAGCTGCTATCCCGCACAAAATCTGGCGAAATCAGCGCCTGCTCCGCAGGCCAGATATGCTGCTGCAACCAGGGCATCAGCGGCTTATCGTCGGCGAGGCCGCGCATCAAAGCCATTGCCGCATGTGTATGCAGGTTAATCAACCCCGGAATCAGGATATGCGCGCCAAGATACACTTCTTCTTGCGCTTGGTAACGCGCGGCATCCGCTTGCGGGCATATATCTAAAATCTTTCCGGCCTGCAACACAACAGCGTGTTGATACAACAACACACCTTGTGGAACCACCGGCGCAACCCAGCGCGCGTGGATAATAGTATCAACCGGAACGATTTGCATCGCGCTATTATAAAAGAAAGGCAATAAAAAACCCCGCTGATGCGGGGTTTTTTATGCGAATTGCTGATTAGTTACAACCAGTCTCTTTTTGACCTTCCGCGCGGATTTCTACGCGACGGTTAGGTTGCAGACACTGAATCAGTTTTTTGGTTGCTTTGTTGCCTGCGCACTCAACCACTGGCTGAGTCTCGCCCTTGCCTTCTGCACTGATGATGGAAGAATCAACACCTTGCGCAACCAAGTAGTCTGCTACTTGTTTAGCACGGCGCTCAGACAGTTTCTGGTTGTATGCATCGGAACCGATACGGTCTGTATGACCAGTGACGATCACGGCCTTGATTTCTGGGCTGGCTTTGATTTTCGCAGCAGCTTCATCCAAAGCAGCTTTACCTTCAGCTTTCAGGTTAGCTTTATCAAACCCAAACAGTTTCTCGGCGCTCACGGTGATCGTCTGCATATTTGGTTTACATGCAGGTGCCGGAGCTGGTTCTGGAGCAGGTGCTGGAGCTGGTTCTGGAGCTGGTTCAGCAGCAGCGATTGGTGCTGGCTCTGGAGCTGGCTCGGCCACTACTGGTGCCGGAGCGCCAAAGCGGAAGATACCGCCTAAATTGAACAATGTGTTGCCGATAGTTTCAGAATCATTGCTGTTGGTGTTTTTGTCAAACACATCTGCGCGACTCCATTGATGGCGCAAATCAGCTTGTAAACCAAATGTATCATTAAACAGGTATTGCGCACCCAAGCCCAAACCAGCCAACCAAGATGTTTTCTTGTCGCTTGCGTCAACCCCAGGTACGCGGTAATCCACGTTATTACGTGCTGCACCGACACCTGCCAACAGGAACGGACGGAATTTGTCGCGGCTAAACATGTACAACGCGTCCAAGCCCAATGTGGTTTGCTTGTATTTGCCACTAGCGCCAGCAATGTCCAAATCCTCATCAGCGCGGTTGTAACCCAAGCGACCTTGAATATCCCAGCTTTGGCTCAGTTCTTTACCGATCGCAATAAAACCGCCGCCGCCGTTATCTGCTTCCAGATCACTGTCTGTATTCATGTAGCTCACACCAGGCACTGCATACCAAGCGCCACGGAACATATCCTCTGCGGTCGCTGTAAAAGATGCCATGCCCATAGCGGCAGCTACAGCCAAACCGATTAAATTCTTATTCATTCTCTAAAACTCCTATTCGATTGGATTCAAAAACAACTTCCACAAGTCATACCATACTATACGGAATTAAGGTGATGCACGCAATTCATAACCAACGTCTTGTTGCGACTTACAGCCATGCCTGTTGTGTTTGTGCAACATAATCTTAGCCGCCTCGACCCGCATCCGTGAAAGACTCTGGATTCTTGATGAATTTTCGCATACTCCGCCACGAAAACCAAGATATGTTGCGTTTATTTCTGCCAACTTATCAATATGTTGTGGTTGTAATGAGCCAGCCAATCCGGTTTCAAGTCCATATTGACCACATAGTGTAATGAAGTGTTGCAAATAACCTGATGTACGATTTTGCAGCAAATTTTTGTGTTTATTCCGGGTATCCAGCATTGCTCCCCAAAATCCGGCTTGATGCAACCTTGGCAACAAACCGAAATCCGGCTCCGAATCAGCAAAAAATATAGCGACAAATTTCGCCTGTCCGCAGGCAAGAGAGGATATTTCACTCATAAAATCATTTTGATAGAACAAACCGGAAACCGAAACCTTGATAATATCGACACCCAGTGCAATGCGCAGCCGAATGGGATCGAGCAATGCCTCTAAAGTAGGATGATCCTCCCCCACTGTAGCGCTCACAGGCACCCGTCCGTTAACCATCTGCAAAACTTGCCGCGTATCTCCTGCATTTAATGCTCCCAGCGCGCCCGAGTCCGGATCTTTCAAATCAATAATATCTGCACCGGCCGCAAGTGCCAGCGCGGCTTCGTCGGCATTTCTCACGCTAATCAGCAACTGCATCTTTTTTGTTCTTCCGCATAATATTTTCCATCAGCCAACCCCAGGCTTCCAGTTCATGCGCTCCTGCGGTTTTATCAATCGCGATTTGCAAATAACGCATCTCGGACTCAACCTTCTCCCTGGGCAGCATATGCAACCTGCTGGCCAGCACGGCCAGTTCCACCACAGCAGCCTGCGCGCGATTGAAACCTTTGAACGATGCATGCGTTGTTTCATGCACCACTTCAAACAGTAGTTGCGGACGCACTTCATCCTCCTCTACTTTTACCAGCGCCAGCTCACGATGCGCCAAAGCGTTTTCCAGATAAAACCCTTTGATTTTATTAGACTCTTTTAAAGGCCAATCCAATCGACCCGTCAAAGCGCCTGCAAACACACGCACATCGTCGGTCATATTCAAGGTAGCCGTTTTTTGCGCCAGCAGGTTATCTAAACTACGCGAAGGCCTGAAGGGTGCAATCAGCACCAGCCCATCCCGCTCACGGATGCCAAACGGCGCGATATGCGGCATTCCTGCGGCATCAGTGGAAATCACGATGGTCTCATAAATAATTTCGGATGGCGGCGGAATTGCGCTCATTTCTTCGCCTTCATTTTCTCTTGCTTTTCCTTGATGCTCGCTTCACGGTGCGCTATTTTGGATGCCCTGGAAGCCGCATGGATATTGGCTCCCCAGGCAAGCTCTTCGTCCTGCACGTAGCGTTTCCCCAACTGGTGCGCGATTTGCGCACGCGCCAGCTCCACGCCCAAATAGAAGGCATGTGAAGCGTCGTTATCCACCTTCAAACCTGCATAAAACTTGAATGGGTCGGCATTCAACTGGTGCCCATCACGATTGAACACATGTACACCAGATTCGCTGACCATGATGCGGAAACTCGGGTCTTTGATTTGCGCCGCCATCTCGCCAATTTCATCCGCCGAATAGGCAAACGGTTTGCGGTCATGCAGGCCGTTCAAGCCCGTCGTGTAGCCACGCGGCAGCCTGCTGTCTGCCTTGGCGCGGAACATCACTCTGCGCGCAATATCAGCCTCGGCAATCGCATTCACCGCGTGCGGACTCACCGAAGTCGCCAGCACCGCGTTGATATTCAGTTCGCTAATCATGCCAAACAGCAGCGCGTTGATACCCGTGGTATCCGCGTCTGTTAGCTCGGTCACATTGCCGATACCCATCATGATTTGAATGTTAGGATATTGCTTGCGCAGCTTGTGATAACGTACGATCGAATCACTCATACCGAAATGGATCGGGTCGAGAATCGGGTCGGCGATGAATTTTTTGCCTTTTTTCAGGCAGATTTCAATGGCGCGATACAGTGATGCCAAATTACCCGGCTTACCAGGAATCAATACTGGCATGCTTTCCACGGCATCGGCTATCCAAAGTGTTTTCTCAGTCAGAGACAGCAAATAATCCGCGCCGGATTTACCCGCTAATAAAAGCTCATCAGGATTCATGCTATCCACACTCACCTTGAACCCGGCTTCTTTCAGCGCTTTTATTGTATCTGCTAAATGCGCAAATGGCTTGTTTGGCAGACAACCCAAGTCAATCACATCTGCACCTTGTGCTTTGAATTTATTGGATTTTTCAATAATTTCATCCACGCTCAAATCTGGCGCATCGACAATTTCGGCAAAGATTTTCACGCTATACTGGCTCAAATCCGCTGCTTTGCCACCTTGCCCGAAATACTGCGGCAAATCTTTCAAGTCTTCCGGGCCACGCTCCACTGGAATACCGTATTGGCGATGCAGTTGGCTCAAATCGCCTTGACACAGCCCAGGTAGAATCATCTTGTTCGCATCGCCTGTATTTTTAAGACGGCGTGCAATCATCTCCGGCGTCATCAGCGCGGCGACGGAAACGCCAATCTGCTCGACGCGGTATTTGAACACAGGCGCTTTGGGGTCAGACTGAATTTGTGTGAGGGTTTGGTGCAGGCTTTTTTCGGCTAATTTGCCGGTAATAAACAGTAGGTTATCTGCTTTGGCAGACTTGCTCATTTATTTTGAATTGCCTTGAGACGCGCTTCAATACTGGCTTCTAGGCTTGCCATATCATCCACCACCTGCGTCGCTTCAAACGTCGCCAGTTTCTGGCGATTCTCCAAATCGATACGGCGCGGATACACTTTGACGATATTCTCGCGCGGCGCTTCGGATTCCAGATGACCAACTTCCGGCTCCGGCTCAGTATCACACGCAAACACAATACTCGGCACGCCGCATTTTCCGGCCTGCGCGTAAACATTGGTCACCAGCGTATCGGAAATGCCGCACACCATCTTGGCGACAGTATTAGAAGTGGCGGGCGCGATGACGACGGTGTGATACGCGCCGTAATAAAAGAACTCTACCGGCACGCTGCTTGCGGTCTTGTCGTGATAAACGCGCTCCACATTGTGCGCAAAACCGTACTGCTTCAGGATTTCCGCCGCGGCTTTGCTTAGAAACAAATCCACGTCAGGCAGCGTATTGATGATCTCGATGCATTCGCGCAGATAGTGCCCAGAGCCGGTGAGCGCCCATGCGATGCGTTGTTTCCGTATATTTGAGTCAATGCCCATCTATCTTTACTCCAGAATGCAGCACGCGCAATTTCTTTTATTTCAGCTTATCATTACTTATGATTGCTTGCCGTAATTTGGTAATTAAATTTGTAGCAGCACGCTGCCCAGCCAATCCCGGGTCTTGTTTAAATTCAGAATACTCTGCATATCCGTCGCTTGAAACCTTGAAAGACTCAACAAGATTCCCACTTGTATCCAATACATCGCATGAAAGATCAATGTAAAAATGCGTAGGAGGCCACGTAAGCATAGACTCTGATTTGGACACGGTTGAGATTGAGGGAATAAATATTAACGATACCCCTCCCGATGCGTCGGAAGCTGAGTTTAAAGCATTGACCTCGGTATAAACCGAGGTCAATGCTTCTCTTATTGCTTTCTCAAGGTCTCTATAGGGATAATATGTTACCTTATCCCCTCCGCCGCCAGCAGTGGTAATCTGCCTGGCTTTATCAACACCCGAAATGACATAACCAACCTTCTTTGTGCTTGTTGGCTTTGTTTTCTCCGAATGTGACATCGGAGCAATATTAATAGGATGTGCACAACCAATAAATAATAAGGTAAGGGTTATTGTTAATAGTCTTTTAACCAGACGCTCTATCATTTTTTCAAAGCTTCCAAGAATGATCCATCCAAATAAATTTGCTGCAATAAAGCTTTTACCAGGTTTGAATATTCATTTTGTCCTTTTGGAATAGCAACAGCGCCTGCAAATGATGATTCGAAAGTAGTGTTCGCGCTATAATTTTTTTCAAACATCATACTTTCACTTTGCTTAACACTAAGTTTTATTTCTATCGAACCTGCACCCTTGCTAAATCCTGAAACATCAATATCATTCTTTAGTAAATCTACAAATATTTTAGTGTTTGAATTAGCATCATAAATTCCCATTTCCAATAGATCGGATCGCATAGAATTTTCAATATATTTTGAAAATGTGCCTTCCTTAGCCCTTAGGCTAGACCCTCTGAGGCCGATTTTATTGACAACAGCATTTGGATCAATTGGCTGAAAATCGCTCAAGCTGACCGCTTTTAAACCACGCTCTTTTTTGACTTTATCCAACGTAGCATAATCAGACGAATACGGTGGCGCAACAAGCGAGGCGCAACCTGTTAACAGTAATACTGAAATTGAGCATACAAGCAACTTAACCATTTTCAGAGCTTTCTTTTCACTTAATATTAAAATCTACTTTGCAGCTTCCTGAGCTTTCTTTGAAGCTTCTTCCGCCATCTTCTCTTCGCCAAGCTTTGCCTGTTCTATCTTTTGCAATTCTTCTGTCGAAGCTGGCTGTCCAAGCATTACTTCATTATCTTTGTTGTTTTTGCGGTCAAACATCAAGTTCTCGCCCATGATGACACGAACCCAATCTGGATAGCTGTACGCGGTGCCTTTATTATGATCGATAATCGCACCGATACCACCGCCGAAAAGAATATTACCGAACATGCTGCCATTAGCTCTGGAAATTAGCGTAGCAAAGCCTGTTACACCATCTTTCTCACAGTTAATTGATAAATTACCACCTGAGCGATGCACCACGACAGGTCCAGGTGTCGTCACACTTGCTTCGCTGCGATCATTCTTAGCAACACACTTGGCACCCTCCATCATCTGGCCGTCTGCGTAGGTTTCGACTTTAATTGGTTGATTCGCATCTTTTGTTATAGTTGCACAACCAGAGAACAGTGCGCACGCGACAATACAAGCTGCAGCTTTGATTTTTTTCATTATTTTTCCTTACGATTTTTGAAGTGAGATTGAATATATTGTTGTTACTTGATTGTTATTTAGTTAAAAGGGTGTTGAATAACGATGGTTTCATCCCGCTCTGGGCCGGTCGAAACAATGGCAATCGGCACGCCGCATAAGGCTTCCAGACGTTTTAGGTAGTTTTGTGCGTTTTTCGGCAGTGCATCCCAAGTTTTTCCGCCAAAGGTGGTTTCAGACCAGCCTGGAACCTGCTCCAGTATTGGCTTACAGCGCGCCACATCGTCCGCGCCTATCGGCAGCAACTCAATCACTTTGCCGTCTAGCTCGTAGCCGGTACAAATCTCTAAAGTATCAATGCCGTCGAGCACGTCCAGTTTGGTGATGCACAAACCGGTGAGGCCGTTGATGCGCGCGGAGCGGCGCAGTGCGGCGGCATCGAACCAGCCACAGCGGCGTTTGCGGCGCGTCACAGTGCCGATTTCCTGCCCTTTGGTGGACATTTGGTAGCCCGGTGCGCCTTCGGTTTCGATGTCCAGCTCTGAAGGGAACGGCCCGCCGCCAACGCGCGTGGTATAAGCCTTAGTGATGCCCAGCACATAATGCAGCATATTGGCACCCACACCGGTGCCGCCACTGGCTTGACCCGCGATACAGTTGCTGGAAGTGACATACGGATAAGTACCGTGGTCAATATCTAAAAGCGTGCCTTGCGCGCCTTCGAACAGCAGATTTTCACCGCGTGCATTGGCGGCATAAAGCTCGGCAGAAATGTCGGCAATCATCGGTTTTAGCGCAACCGCGTGCGCCATGCTGGCGTCATATTGCTGATTAAAATCAACAGCTTGTGCGCCAAGATAATTTTTGAGCACAAAGTTATGGTAATCCATCACTTCGCGCAGCTTTTCGGCAAAACGTTCTGGGTAAAACAAATCGTAAACGCGCAGCGCACGGCGTGCCACTTTGTCTTCATAAGTCGGGCCAATGCCTTTGCCGGTGGTGCCGATTTTAACCGCGCGCTTGGCTTCGCGCGCGCTATCCAACGCGACGTGATGGCTTAAAATCAACGGGCAGCCAGAGCTCAGTTTCAAGCGGCTTTTCACTTCCAAGCCGCCTTCTTCCAAGCTTTTGATTTCACTTAGCAAATGGCCAGCATCCAGCACCACGCCATTGCCAATGTAGCAATTGACTCCACTACGCACGATACCGGATGGCACGAGATTGAGTTTATAGACTTTTTGCGCAGCACCTTGGCCCACAACCAAGGTGTGGCCTGCGTTGTGGCCGCCCTGAAAGCGCACCACGCCTTGCGCGTGGTCGGTCAGCCAATCGACGATTTTGCCTTTGCCTTCATCGCCCCACTGGGTACCAATGACGACAACGTTTTTTGCTACTTTTGCCATATTTTCCTAAATTTTCTCTACTTGCCAGCCACCATTCTTGAGTGCAAGCTGACGGTCACAACTTAATTCTGCCGCAGTGGATTGCTCACCCGGCAGCAACTGAATGACCACTTCACCTTGCCTGCGAAGCGCGTCAATACTGACTTCCAGGGCAGCATCTTTTAATGCTGGCGCAAGTATCGCAGCAGGCATTTGCACTGGCGGCAGGGCTTGCACCACACCGCGCAAATCCAGGCTAAACCCTGTTGCGGGCCGCGCACGACCAAATGCTTTACCAACCTCATCATAACGGCCGCCCAGCACCAATGGCCCCGTGTAACCCTGCGCGTAGGCGGCAAACACCGCACCGCTGTGGTAGTGGTAGCCGCGTAGTTCGCTCAAATCGAAGCCGACATCCACATGACTCAGCGCATTCGCAATGGCTTGCAGATTGTCCAGCGCACTCTGAATCGCTTGTTGCTTGGGAAGAATCGCACGCGCTTTCCCCAGCACGCTTGCATCGCCGTAAAGTTCGGTCAAGTCCAACAATGCCTGTCGGGTCGCCGCATCCAGATTGACTCCCAGGGCAGCGACTTGCGCTTTATCTTTGCTTTGCAATGCAGCGTAAATCTCGTTTTCCAGCGTTGCATCAATATTGGCATTTTGTACCAGGCTTTCAAAAATGCCGACATGGCTGAAATCCAGATGAATGCCGCCCAAACCAAGCATCTGCAAGGCTTTCACCGCCAGGCCGTAGACTTCGATGTCGCTTTCAATGCGGGCATGACCATAAATCTCCGCGCCTATCTGCAGAGGTTCTCGCGTACGAGCCAATCCGTCCGGCTTTGTACGCAACACGGTGCCCGCGTAACACAGGCGTGTCACGCCCTGCTGGTTGAGCATGTGCGCATCGATACGCGCGGTTTGCGGGGTGATGTCGGCGCGCACGCCCATCAGGCGGCCAGTGAGTTGATCCACCACTTTGAATGTGGCCAAATCAAGATCAGAGGCCGCGCCGGTAATCAGTGACTCGGTATATTCCAGCATCGGCGGAATGACATAGCGGTATCCGTGTGCTGCAAACAAATCCAGCAGCCGACGT
>WBZT01001221.1_pt1 | contig 19155 bp, 21 predicted proteins | sample 5204241 | NCBI WGS metagenome assembly WBZT01 (sample SAMN12344358, study PRJNA552823) | activated sludge metagenome | biome: Activated sludge suspended growth; feature: Nitrification reactor; material: Wastewater; isolation source: activated sludge from nitrification reactor of wastewater...
GGGGACCATGTGGGATCTGGAGTTCCTGTTTCGTCTTGCCAATGGTGATCCGAAAGAGACATGGCGCGGGGAAAGCGCTAACTGGGGAATGATGCTTCCCGTCGGCATGCTCGGATTCTTCGGAGACTCTAAGGGCGCCCGGAAGATGCGGGTGGTCATGCAAAACATCTCGTGGCAGCACCAGCAGTTCTACCCAGGGATGATCCCGGTGTATACGACGTTGTCGCTGAACTTCACCCGACTTCCTGATAACTACGGGACCGAAGGTGCCCCAGATGGCACAATCCTCAACGGCGCCAGCCTCCTCAAGGTCGGTGGGGGAAGCGTCAATGCTGCTGCTGATGGAACTACCGCTACTTCGACCACCCCCACCACGGGCAGCAACCCAGGTGCCGGTGGAGCCATCTTCGCCGACGGGGCAGGAACTGGCTCTACCAACAACGGCAAGGAGTACAACTACCCTCCTGGCGGTCAACACGCATGGGGAGTTGTCGCCGAGGCAGGCTTCGCCAGTGGCAACTGGGGTGTCAATGACATTTCGGTACCGGCGGGAACCCAGATCTTCGCCCACTCCCCAGGGACAGTCTCCACGGGAACTGGCGCATACAACCCCGGTTGGGTCAAGGTGACCAACGGAGAGTCGCAGGTTCTCTACGGCCACCTGTCCTCGTTCAACGTATCCGATGGACAAACCGTCAAGCAGGGAGATCCCATCGGTGTTGTCGCTGACCTAGGAGACGATGACCATGTCCACTTGGAATGGTCGAACTGCCCAACGCTGGTGTATCACGGCAACCACGAACGCTACCCCTGGCTCCCATAGGAGGATGACATGACGACAGTGAACCTGAGTTCGCGTTACGCCTCCGGGCACTACACCAGACAGTTCCCCAACCCGCGCTGGTACCGCAAGGACCGCGACAACCAGGGCGGCTACCTAGGGGACACCCGCAATAGCATTCCCGTGCTCCTACGGACCACCAAGTCAATATCCTCGGTGTCCTCGGTGTACATCTGGGGCGAGGGAGACCGCTGGGATCGAGTGGCCCAGCAGTTCGGTATTCCGCGCGCGGACTGGTGGCAGATCATGGATGCCAACCCGCAGATTGAGTTCCTCTTGGCATTGCGCCCTGGAGATCCAATCAACATTCCTGATTCTGTGCGTCGGAGGACCCTATGACTATAGGAGTCAGTGCTGGCGAACTTTCAGTATCCGCCCTGGCGTACTACCCGAGTGCGGATACGACGGGTCTTATCGAAACACCTCGTCGGATCACCATCACCGAAGAGGTGAACAAGCACACCCTCTTCACCATCGAGCATGGTGGTGTTCCGGAAAACTTTGCCCGGTCACTGCTCACAGGATCTCCGGTAGAGATCATCACCCAGTCGCGCATGGGCAGTAGGTCCTGGTTCGGTTACATCACCGAGGTCAAGCCTGGAGACCCATCGTCCGGGGATAGCCCTACCGCGTACGGAACTGTCATCACTGCGATTGGTATCACCTATCCAGGCAAGGAAACGAGCAACCGGGTGTGGTCCAACGGGACTCTCGCCTCGTACATGTCGTCCATCATCTACGACATGGGGCTGGTCGCCTACGTCCAGGAAGACGGCATCTATCAGACCGTTCCCCAGGCAGGCCGTACCTACTGGGAGACGCTCCTGGACATGGCCTGTCGAGCAGGTCTGGATGTCTTCGTCACCGGGTCAACGGTGAATGCTCTGTCCCCGGCGAACTCTGTATCTGCGTTCCGCGCGGAGTCTCCCACGTTGTACCGCGTCGCCGCTGAAGGAAACGTCGTCAAGGCAGACAGCCTGTCCAGCCTGATCATGTCGGAAAGTTCGCTGCCTCCCCAGGGAACACGCGCTTCTACCGTGGATCCTGTCACTGGGAGAATCCTGGTGGCGCAGCAAGGTGTGAGCCTGTTCAACAACTACGGCACAAACATCACTGCACGATCGCTGGACACCCTGGAGCAGATGGTCAACAAGGAACGTGTCATCGCCAATCTGCCTCTTACTGCATTGGCGGAAGGTCCCGGAAACACGCTTGTCGGTGCTGGTAAGCCTGTGTTCCTCGACGATCGGGGAACGCGCAACTGGTGGGTTGCCCAGAAGGTTGAGCATGAACTCGTCCCTGCCACCGGCCAGGCGGTAACCCATGCCACGCTCCGGCGGCACAGCAGCCTAGGTGACAAGATCGTTGCTCCCCCGGTGCCTCCTGAGAGGAACCACCGCCGATCCCTCAAGGCGTACTGCCTGTGCCAGGAGATGGATCCTGACCTAGTCGACGCCTCAAAATCCGTGTTCATCACCAACCAGGCATCATCTCCGGGGACACGACCAGAGTTCCCGCAGCAAGGTGACGTCTACAAATTGGAGTACCGAATCTCTCCCACGGCATACGCCCCAGCGGGTGCCTGGTACCGGCTTCCCAAGTGGCGTGCAAAGGGGAGGTGTAACTGGCTATGAGTCATCCGGGAATCTACCGGGGCGTCGTTGTCAGCATCCGAGACTTCGAAACGCCTCCCCACCGTATCCGCGTGGCTGTGCCGAAGCTCACCGACGACTTCGGGATGTTGGCCACGCCCTGCTTCCCTGCTCCTGGTGTCCTTCCCACGCCCAAGGTGGGGGACGGCGTGTGGGTGATGTTCGAAGGTGGGGATGTCAACTACCCGGTGTACATGGGCTTCTTCGGGGAGTTGATGAGTTGATGTCCACGGATCTTGGCTCCAGCAGTTCCAGTGGAAAAGGCATCCATGTGTACACCCAGGAAACACAACCTGTTGGTGTGCCTATCGAGAATGGAGACTTCTGGATCATCCCGTGAGTTGTCCATGCCGCAGACCTACTACATAGGAGACACTTAGACCATGCCTTATGGGAACGGAATCGCCGTACTGCGCTGGCCAATGGATATCAATCCAGATGGCACCTTCGCGCTGTGCCAAGACGTTCCCGAAGGTTGGGCACAAAGGGTTAAGGCGCTCATCACAACCCGTACACCGGAGCGGGTTATGCGGACCACCTACGGCTGCACACTGGCCGATGCTCTTTTCGAGCCTATTGGCATCACTGACGACCCGGAAACGGCTGTTCGCCAAGCCATAGCCAAGTGGCTTCCCGCCTTGGAAGTCACTGCCGTCCGAGTCATCGGAAAGAACACCCCGGAGGTTCTTGTCGAGGTGGACTACAAAATACCCGGAGGCCAGGAGCAGACCGTGAACACTCTCTTCCGAATTGCAGTGGGTACCAATGACTGACATCCAGCAACCATTCGATTACACCGGACGCGACTACGCCGCGCTCCGCGAGCAACTGATCGGCTACGTGCAGGGTCGGATACCTGCCTGGTCACCTGACTCTTCGGACTTTGGTCTTGTCCTTGTCGAAGCCATGGCCTACATGGGCGACATGCTGAGCTACTACAACGACATCGCTGCCCAGGAGAGCAACATCCTGTCCAGCAACAGTCCGTCCAACATCCTGGCCCACGCCATGCTGTTCGGATACCAGCCAGGCATGGCGCAGTCCTCCGAGGTCAACATCCGAGTTACGTACAGCGGTTCCTCTGACCTTCCAGGGACCGTGGACATTCCGGCCAACGCCGCTGTGTACGACGCTGCCACGGGTCTTCGCTTCGAATTGCAGGAAGATGCGTTCAGCATGGCCCTGGGTATGTCCCGCCTCATCCGCGCCTGGGAAGGTACGACGAGGACAGAGAACCTGGGGACATCCACAGGTGTAGGCAATCAGCGTATGACGATCCCCCTGAACACCGGCAAGTTCGTCGATGGGCGCCTTCCCAGCCTCAAACTTCAGGTTCGTACGCCCTTCGGTACTACGGACTGGGTACCGACGTTCAACATCCTCGACCATGGACCTACCGAACAGGTGTTCGCGATTATCACCGACTCGATCGGCAACTCGATGGTCATGTTCGGGGATGGCAACTCAGGGGTTGTCCCAGCCTCCGGCGGCCAGGTGTACCTGACGTACCGAGAGTGCTCCGGGGCTGTGGGCAACAAGGTTCCGGCTGGGGCGCTGGACCAGTGGGCCGGTTCCTTTGACAGCGGGTCTGTGGAGGCACTCCGGGCGCTCACTGTCATCAACCCGGAAGAGTCTCGTGGCGGCGTAGCCGTGGAATCGCTGGACTCCATCCGCCAGCAGACGATCAAGTTCGCTAGGTCCCAGCGGCGGGCAGTCAGCACCAACGACTACGCGCGCGTCGCTCGCTCGTCCGGAGACGTTCTCACCGCGCATACAGACGGCCTGGTGTGGGCGTACCCGCGTATCTGGATCCTTCCCAGGGACGAGACGGTCCTGTACGACGATGATCCGACTCGCCGGACAGAGATCCTCACTACGCTTGATTCGACCATTACGAAGTTGTCGATGATCGGGTCCTCTCCCGTGGTGGCTTTCGGGAAGGTCGCCGAGATCAGCGTCGACGTCGAGGTGCATGTGTGGCCACCCACCGAACTCAGTTCGGCGGCCAAGGCGGTCAGATCGGCGCTCGTCACCGAACTCGGATACTTGCCTCCCCCAGGAGCACAGTCGGGAGGGGCAGACTTCGAACGGGAGATCACAGAGGACTACATCCTTCGGATCATCCGTGACAAGATCTCTGTCGACGTCATCCGGTTCGCGCATGTGACGTCCATCGTTGGCGAAACCATGGAAGTTGAAGACGTCGGGTTCTACTCCGGGGTGCATGGCTCTGACATTGACTACACCCCGATCAAGGGTGTGCGTCCCAAGAGTGGGTACGCGCTTCGCCTCCTTACGGCGAACCTGAACGTCACCGTAATCAGTCCCGGCAAGAGGCACGTTGATAAGGGGTCGGCATGAGTTACTACCCAGGATGGATCTACCCAGGAAGCGCTCGTGTCGAAGACAACGTCGACATCGTCCTGGCGGAGAACGTCAACGATCTTCGCCGCGAGGTGCAGGCCATCGAGGAAACTCTCGGCCTGAACCCGCAGCAGGCGATCACCGTCGGCATGGACTTCACCACGGTGAAGGAGCGGCTGGACCTGCTGGAGTCTGCGCTGATGCGCAACTACGACGACAGGTACGTCGCCCTGGCCGGTGGGTCGATGATCAAACGGACGTCGACTAACAGCGGCCTGGGAATTGCGACACCTAGTACAGAATCCACCCCGGCACTTGAAATTCTTAAGCCGGGTAATTCACTTGCCACCGGTAATGTGACAAGCCGTTCTAATATCCGTCTTTGGGGTTCCGGAATTATCGAATCCGGGAAATTGAATATCAACGGACAAACAGGTCAGTTGACATTCAATTCCGGCGCCGGAGTTATTAATTCCACCGGAACTTTGGAAGCCCAAGCAATTGGGAGTATGACGGTATCTGTTGATAGTCGGGAGCAAATTGTATTGCGGCCTTTCAGTACCGACATTACTGGCGCAATTACCACCCACAAGCATCAGTCGTACCATTTCCCCGATTATGAGGGGTACAACTACTTCATCCCCGGAAGCCTCGTACCAGGCTCTGACCCGCTGTCCCGCCCGATCACCCAGACGCTGCAGGGCAACCCTTCGAAGTTCACCTTCACGGCTCCGGCGTCTGGAGTTATCCGGGTGACCATCACGGGCATCCTGGTCAACTGTGCCGTCGGCTACACGATCGAAGGTCCCCGGAGAGCGGTGATGCAGTCCTGGGCGCGAGCGATCATGGTCGCCCCCAACGACCTCATGTCCTCGGTGACCAACGTGGCCATCATCGGCGGCCTGGCCAAGGAGGCGGACCTCGATAACAACCTGACCTACACCTTCACACTGCTGGGGGCAGGTCTGGCAGGCACAGGAGCAGCCAAACACCTCAAGGTGATGATCGAACCGGTATTCGACTCTCGCGCCTGGTCGGGTCCGATCATGGCCCAAGCGGTAGCCCCGGTGTAGCCGATGAGTATCTACCGCCAACTGATCTATGACACCGACACCTACGGTGAGCGGAATAGGACCAGCATTGGTATCTCGCTGGTCAACACAGGAACGTGGGAAGACAAGACCGGTCATTCCTTCGCACGATTCAAATTGCGCATTGGACCCATGCCTTCGGACCTCGTGCCAGGCTCTGAGGTTGTCGTTCTTCGTGGCGCCTCCTGGTGGCCGGACATACCCGACAAGGGCGCCTTCGACGCCGTCACGCAGTACGGCAAGGATCCTGTCCTGGTGTTCCGTGGGGAAGTCAATGAGTCCGGAGCAGTGCCTGACCTGGACCGACTGCTCAGCGAAGTTGACCTAGAGCCGGTACCCATCAACTCAGTCCTGTACATCCGGATCTTCATCCGGGAGCCTGCCATCACCACGCCGCAGGGAGTTGTCGCTCTCCCCTGGGATATTCGGGGAAGCGCGTGGGAGGTTATGGCAGGAAAGTACGGCGGCGTGAAATCGGCCATTGAGGCTCTCCCGGTCACCTACTACACCAACGGTGACCCCTACGGAATCGTCGTTGAGAACACCACGGTCAGGTTTGTCAGCGCCATCGGGTTCCTCGCGGACCAGATCTTCACCGACGGCGCCTTGATGATCGACACCCAGCAGCGTCTTCACCCCAACATGGTGGAGCCACTGCTGAAGGCTTTCGGAATGACCCGTGAAGAGCGGGCAGCCTTCAACGATCCGATATTGGCCTCCCGGCTGAAGAACATGCTGTACGCCTACCGTCGCATGCAGATGTCCCGAGGAACTGAAGGCGCGCTGGCCGAGCTTGCGCGGGTTCTCACGGGGTATGCGGCAGCGGTGATAACTCCCGCCGAGAACCTTGTGGCAACGCTGGCAGACTCCACTCCTGCCGGAGGAGTCGATTTCAACCTCAAGTACCAGGCAATGGGCGCCGGGTTTGAGGTTGTCGGAGCGCACCATTCCTCGGTCCCCACACCTGTTGCAGATGACTGGCTAGACCTCTGGAATTCGTGGGCGCTAACTAATTACTGGATAGACCTTTGGGAAGAAGAAATTGGTAATGACCTTTGGCTTAACAGGTGGGATCAAGTAGACCTACCGGATATTGATGCCGACGCCAATTACCTTATTCTTCCCGGCCCCCCAATTGTTCAAGATGATGAATGGCAGGCAGAAAGTACCTACATTCAACATGTTGATTGGGTACATGGTTTAACGTTCTACGAACTCCAGTCCCAGGACGGTTACATAGGAACTCGGTCTTACGGAAATAACCATGTTCCTTTGACTTCCTGCAGCGAACCTATTTCCGGTGGCGGTCTTTATCGCCTTCGTCTTCGGGCAGTTAGCCAGCATGCTCCGCGAGTGACGCTGCACATCATCTTCCTCGACGCAGACGGCGCCATCTTGGCCGACGACATGACGGCTCCTCTGGACATTGCCGAGTCCTGGACGGACCTGGAGCATCTCGTTCGGGCGCCGGACGATGCGAAGTTCGTCGCTTGGCGGCTCACGGTGAACGCCTTCACCCGAGAGATCATGGACGACCCGGTGATCCTGGTTGACCAGGACGATTCTGCTGTGGACGGCAATGCCAGCGAGACGGTGATGATGGACGACCCGCTGGTCACCATGAACGACGAGGCCACCCCGCTGGATGGAAGTCCCCCGATCATCTTCTTCGGGGCCATCGAACTGCGTCGGGTTGCCTCCCCAGGCACAGAGTTGACCACGACGGACCCTGACACCCATGTGGTCACCCCGTTTGAGATGCCCTTCTGGTGCATCCCCTACCGCAATCCCAGGTCGGTCGTCTTGGCCATGCACACCCCCTGGGTGATCATCGATCCAGCCAGAGGCACCCGGATGGACTCCGAGGACGTCACCATGGATTCCAGCCTTGTCCGGATGAATCAGAGCCTGAGTTCCCCTGAGGAGGCCATCGAACTGTCCGACCGGTTGGCTGTGGACAAGGTCCGCGAACTCATGGGCGACTACCTTCCGCACACCGTGTCGGCCAGGATCATCGCCGGATGGGATCTTGAGTACCAGGACAGGTTCCGAGAAGCCTCCGCATTGGTCAACTCCGAGATAGCGTCCACGTCATATCTGCCGGTGGTTTGAGGCTTCGGACGTACACATATCCCCGTAGCATGTACAAAGAACACCTTTGGAGGATGCAATGGCACTGAACCCCTCACTGTTGGGGCAAGTACCCCCGGACCCATCACCGGGGACGACGGGCCACTTTGCTCACCACACCTGGCTGGTTAGCGCTGTAGAGAAGATCCGGGATGCCGCTGTACCGTCCCCGACGACTCCGACCGTCATCACCACTGCGCAGTACAACGCTTCTGACACAGTGCTCAAGCTTGTTATCGACGCTCTTGTGGCAGCAGGGCTGGTGACAGTGTCATGACCGTACCCTCCGACAGCAGTTTCCCCGGAGCGCTAGACGCCTTCGATGCGGTCAGTGGTTCCGCGTCGCTGGCCGCCGCCCAGCATTCCACCCTTCACAACCTTGCTTTTCGGGCAATCGAGAAGATTCAGGCGAAGATCGGCATCGACGGCAACAGCGCCGCCTCCGGAAGCATCACGAAGGTTCTTCGGGACACCTCGCAGGCGCGCGTCGAGCGCGTCAAGTTGACGACGTCCACCGTCGCCATTGCCAACAACACGTTGACCACCGTCAAGTTCAATGCCACAGAGTGGGGCACCACTTGGTATTCGTACGCCTCGGGCACCGGACTGCTCACCCCTCAGATTGAGGGAGTGTTCCTGGTCAACTCCAACATCCAGTTCGCGGCGAATACCACAGGCCTTCGTCAGGTGCAGATCGTCAAGAACAATACGGTTGTTGAGGGCATCTCCTCGGTGGCCGCGACTGTCGCCTACGCGGGTGCAGCAGTGACGGCCAACACCCTCATCTACTGCAACGGGTCTTCCGACACGATCCAGACAAAGGTTTACCACAATGGTGGCGCCTCACTGGACATCGTCGGTAACGCCAGTGACTCCAACACCAAGATGGAGATCGTCTACCTCGGCCCGATCTTCACCCTGCCAATCTGATTCGTAAAGAATCGGTCCAGCTTTGCGTGTTGCCGCTGCATTTTGTCGGCGGCCCGTGGTAGAACTTCCTTACTCCCATTCGGGGGAGTCACGGACCAACCACGGAGAGTAGATTTTCTATGGCAACTTATGTTCTCAGCAAGGACACCACTGTTCCCTCGAAACTGGCGCTAAGTTCGCTGCGGGACTTCCTCGGAGAGGACGGGCTAGCGACCGTCGTCGAACTGGAAGCAACCCCATGGGCCACACAGGTTGTCGACGACATGGGGCTGGGCACAGTCAAGTCGCTGCCGAAGTTCACTCACCTGGATACGGTCATCGGACCTGCCGACGAAGAGTTGGTGACCCTCGCCAGCACCTCCGGGGCCACCTACCTGAGCATCGCTGAAGGTCTCATCCCCCTGGACATTGAGGCCGAGGTCGAGGTTCCCGAGTCTCCGGACATGGAGAACATCCCGGAGCCGAAGCCAGAACCCCAGCCGGAGCCGGTAGTGGAGAAGGCCAAACCTACTGCCCCTCGTAAGAAGCGAAAGCCCCTGCCCGAGGTACCGGCGCCGGTCGCAGAAGCCGTCACTGAAACCATCATCGACAAGGTGGAGGAGGTGACTCTAACGTTCCGCCCAGACGAAACCGAATCTGACTTGCTGATCCGCCTGATCATCATGCAACTGGAGGGTCTTCGCAACGACCCCCTACGCAACGACCCCGCCCGTCTGTGGACCATCGCTGACATGATTCGTGATGCCTGATGATGATCCTGTCGGCGGCTCGGAATGAGGAAGCGCTCTGCAGAGAAGTAGGCGGGCACATATTCTTCCCCGCGCATGGGGACTACGTCACCGCCAGGCTGGCCAAATCTATCTGCGCCTCCTGCCCCATCAAGATCGACTGCCTCCGGGAGGCTCTGGCAGACCCCAACCTTGACGGGATCTGGGGTGGCACTTCCCGCCGGGAGCGCAACCGTCTTCGTGACAAGGCGGTGTCATGAGCACATCCGCGATGCACGACTTCGTCGTTGGAGACTCCCCGCAGATAGACCCCGAAATATGCCGTAAGCATCGTGTCGGATCGGATCGTGTGTGGCGGGTGGCGGTGACCATGCTGAGCCACGCTCACAGCGGGGTCATGTTCATGTCCCGTGCCTACCTGTCGGACCTCACCGGGATCCCTGAGCGAGCCGTCCGGGATGCCATCACCGTGCTCGACCAGTCGGGAGTCATCCGGCGTACGGACTTCGTCGTCCACCCGAAAGGTACTTCCTGGGCCAGTGTCCATTGGGAACCCACCTGGGAGGTCTCAGGACGCACGCTGAAGATCGACATCGGTGACATCAAGGCACCCGATGAGCAGGCGTGCAGGGACGCCAGGATCGGCCGTGACAGGGCGTGGAACATCGCGTTCCTCGCGGCGGCTGTGAAGACCGCCTCGGTAGGTCTGCTGGCGGAGTTGGCGGGCATCGGGGAACGACAGATCAGGGCGGCGGCGAAGGCCGCCGGACTGGTCGTCGAAGCAGGGAAAACAGCTCTAGCCTGGAAGCGGAAAGTGATCGCTAAACGGCCGGATCCCTGCCATGAAACAACAACTACTAGTACTAAAGACAACCTTCCCCCTTCGGGGGAAGCGCGTGCGCGCGAGGGAGGGCACCTTTCGGTGTTTCAAACCTCCATCCAGATCCAGAAGACGTTTCGAGCGTCTTTGCAGGCGTTGTTTGGGAGGAAACCGGTGCCTTACCCAGGTCTAGATTTCGAGAATGTTGTCCCAGACGAGTCCACCATCCCGACGAAGGATCTCCGCAGGGCCGCCAGGAAGTCTTCCAAGCCCAGCCGCAAGGCTCACAGGAGCCAGCGTCCGCTGGAAACGTGGTCACCGCTGGACTCGGTGAACGAGTTCAAGGAACAGTTCGGAGCCAGGTACTTCCATGTCCCAGGTGAACTAGGCGACAGCGCCAAAATGGCGAAGATCCTGGGCAAGATGCGGATCGACTACGGCCACGACGCCAGGACCGAGATGCGGGTGCTGGAGCGTTGGCTTGACGATGCTGCCGACATCAACGGGAACACCCATGTCGCCCCCTGGCGTAAGTGGCTGGCTTCGTTCCGGACGTTCTACGAAGCCGCCGAGAATCAGGTCAAGTCCGACGATCCTACCTACCAGACCTACAAGGACCGTCATCCCCAGGAGGAGCCTGCGCAGGACGTCTATGTCCCTGTCGAGAAGCCGTCCGCCATCCTTGACTACCTGGCCAGCCAGGAGGAGGGGTGACCCTTCCGACTCAGCCGGTACCGAAGATCGTGGATACCTACGCCACAGTGTGGGGACTCCCGGACAGGTTTCACGGCGCATCGCTCATCTCCGCAGATGCTGAGAAGTCTCCCTGGTTGACGGACCTTGTCCGGGGCTGGATCAAAGTCGCCGCACCCGGAACTGTGTTCCGTCCGAGCAACCCGGCGTCGGCCGCCGGTCTGGTTGTCGTCGGCGAGGAGAGGGACACCGACGAGTTCTTCACCGCGCTGATCAGTGACCTTTTCCGTCAGCCGTACTGCGTCGAGTACCGCCGCGAGGTCGGCTCCGACTGGATGCGTTGGGTGTCCGGGGAAGAGGTTCACCAGTCCATCCGGGAGGACCGTTCACGGGCCAAAGACTGGGCCACCTACCCCCTCCTTGTGGTATCCCCGGTGACCCAGGACAAGTGGGCTGCAGCGTCGATAGCTTCGCTCATGGAATACCGAAAGAAGAACGCCTACCCGACTATGCTGGCGGTGGCGCCCCTCGATGCCAGGGCGGTCCTGGTGGACGGGATAAACGCCAACCTACGGTCCATTGTTCGGTACCTCAACGATGAGGTGGTCTTATGACTAAGGCAGGGCGGAAGTTCACCGTTCGGTTCTTCATGGACTCCGAGACTGGCGCCGTGTACGAGGTCAAGATCGGCATCCGCTCGTCCCGAGACAACGTCATGATCTGGTTCGAATGCGACTGCGAGCAGTACCTGGATGAGTTCTGGTGCGACCATGCTGACCGGGCCAGCGAAGACATGGACGACGACGGCGCATTCTCTGTCGCCCTGAGTCCCGACCTCGCCGAGGGTGTTGAACTCAGCGGGCACATCGTTACTGATGACGACGCCGCGAAACTGCGAGAGACGCTCCTGCACTTCGGCATTGTCGAGGTCATCTGATGCTGCACGGGGACATCTCTGCCGACGCCCCTCCGCGCGTACTCGTACATGTGTCTGTGCTGTTCGATGATGAGATCGAGATCAACAAGCAGATGTTCGGTCTGATCAACATCCCGCAGACCTCCTTCACCCCATCCATGAAGGACGTCGCCTTCTTCGGGCAGTGGTCCGACCGTGGTCTTCGCATGGAGCTTTTCCACTACAGCGATGACGGCTACCCGGCAGAGGACATGTTTGCCCTGCTGGAGGACATCAGCCATCCGTTCTCGAAACTTCTGCAGTTCCGAGACGTCAACAATCTGGCCGACTATCTCGCCTTCCAGACCGACGTCAAACATGTTGTGGATCCTTTTCACCCGATGGCCTTCGGGTCCCGTTCGCTTGGAGACATCTAGTGGCAGACAACGCTAAGAGGCTGATCAGTCGGATCCTTCTCGACCGGGATGTCTCCATGGCTCTTGAGCGTGGTCTGCAGCCAGACTGGTTCCCAGCCACCGATGACAGCCAAGCCTTCCGGTTCCTCATGGACCACTATTCGAAGTACGGCGAAGTACCCAGCCCCATCACGTTCAAGGCCAACTACCCGACGTACACCCTGCTCAAGGTCTCCGACACCCAGGAGTACCTCCTCGACCAGTTCATCGACGAGCGCCGGGGACAGCAGTTCTGGGCGACGGTCGCCCGCATCCTGGAGAACGAGAGGGACCACAACCGGGGCATCGAACTGATGCGCAGTGGAGTCGCCGACCTGGATGCTGAGATCGTCACGTCACGGGACGTCGACCTCGTTGAGAGTCCCCAGACGAGGTTCGAAGCGTACCTGCAGCGGAAGAATCGCCCGGACGGAATGCTCGGCATCCCCACCGGCTTCCCAACCATCGACCTGGCTACCGCCGGTCTGCAGCCGGGACAACTCGTTACCGTCATCGCCTCCCCGAAAACCGGCAAGTCCCAACTGGCGCTGAAGATTGCCGACCATGTTCACCGGCAAGGTCACCGTCCCCTGTACCAGTCGTTTGAGATGAGCAACTTCGAACAGCAGGAACGCTTCGACGCAATGCGTGCGGAAGTGTCCCACAACCGTCTCCGGCGAGGTCTGCTGTCCTCTGACGAGGAGCGCCGCTACCAGGAGATGCTGGACAACCTGGGGTCCACCAGTTTCATCCTCGCCGATTCCACCAGCGGGGTGACCGTATCGGCGATGGGCGCGAAGATCGCAAATGCCGCCCCGGAGTTAGCGATCATCGACGGGGTATACCTCATGCTCGATGAGACGACCGGGGAGTCCAACACACCCCAGGCGTTGACCAACATCACCCGCTCGTTCAAGCGTCTCGCCCAGCGGCTCAACATCCCGATCATCATCACCACCCAGACCCTCCTGTGGAAGATGCGCAAGAACACCCTCAACGAGAACTCGATCGGATACTCCAGTTCCTTCCTCCAGGACTCCGATGTGGTGCTCGGCCTGGAGCGCATCGAAGACGAGGACCAGATGCGGAAACTGAAGATCGTCGCCAGCAGGAACTGCGGACCTGCCGAAGTGGACCTCATCTGGGACTGGGGCATTGGCCGCTTTGAGGAGATCGACGGCGGCGGGGAAGCCATAGACAGTGAACTGGACACCGAGGAGTTCTCTCAGTACCAGGGGATCGCATGATCGACAAGACGCTCACCAGGCTCGGCATCGAGTTCGAACTCCAGGGCAACGAGGCTGTCGCCCTGTGCCCGATGCATGAGCAGCGCACAGGACGCCCGGACAGCACCCCAGGCTGGTCGATGAACATCGACACCGGACTCTTCCAATGCTTCTCCTGCGGGTACCGGGGACACATCACCCGCCTCGTCCGGGACCTTCTCGGGTTGGAAGATTTCGCCGCCGCCACACAGTGGCTCCAGGGTGTCGGGGTCACCGGGGAAGAGGTGAAGCAGACCTACGAGCGTAGGAAGGCGCAGCGGGTAAAGCGGACCACTCAGAAGGTTGACGAGGCTGAGTACCTCGCCTTCGATGAGGTCACCCCAGGCATGGCTCTCTCCCGACACCTGAACACCCGTACCTGTAAGTACTTCGGGCTGCGGGCCAACGGACCCTCATGGATCATCCCCATCCGCGACGCGGAAGGGAAGTTGCTCGGCTGGCAGGAGAAGCACCCGGAGTGGGTGCGCAACCGACCTATCGGGGTGAAGAAGGGCAGCAGCCTGTTCGGGTACCACCTTCTCTCCGGCGAGCAGGTTGCCGTCGTCGAGTCGCCGCTGGATGCGGCCCTGGCCAGGATGCAGGGTGTGGAAGCCGTGGCCACCTTCGGCGCCTCGATCAGTGAGACTCAGTTGGCCATGATCGCTTCCCGCAGCCCCATCCTCGCCCTGGACAATGATGCCGCCGGTAAGGACTCGACTCAGAAGGTCAGCGCTGAATTGACCCGGCTAGGGGTTCGGCACCGTATTGTTCAATGGGACGACCCTTCCGTCAAAGACTTCGGGGACGCGCCGTCCCGCATCAGCGAACTTGTCTGGTCGGCGAAAGACCCTTTGAAGATCCGGTTTGAACAGATCATGGAGGCCCGTAGGTGAACACACTTCACCCGTACCAGGAGGAAGCAGTCGATCGCATCGTCGATCGCAAGCAGCTTCTGGTCGCATACGAGATGGGACTGGGGAAGACCCCGCTCACCATCTCCGCCTTGGAGCAGTTGATGGATAGCGGCGACGTCCGGCACACCGTGCTCGTCGTTGTTCTTGCCAGCCTGAAGTACCAGTGGGAGAAAGAGATCAACAAGTGGGCGCCGGACTCCAAGGTTGCCGTGGTCGACGGGCCTCCCAAGAAGCGGGAGAAGATCTACGCCGATCTGCTGGACTCCGAGGTGGACTACGTCATCTGCAACTACGAGACTGTAGTCCGGGATGAGTTCTACCAGCGGGTGCGTTGGGGGGCCATCGTCCTCGACGAGGCCACCAGCATCAAGTCGTTTCGTTCGAAGCGCTCCAAGAAGGTCAAGAAGTTGGCCAAGAACACCGAGGTGCGGATCGCCCTGACCGGAACCCCGATTGCCAACGGCAAGCCGGAGGAACTCTTCTCCATGATGGAGTTCGTCGACCCGTCTGTCCTGGGGCGGTTCGACCTGTTCGACCGTGCGTTCATCATCCGCAACCCGAACGGTTGGGTCGAACGCTACCGCAACCTTCCGACATTGCACCGTGCGATGGAACCAGCGATGGTCCGTAAGCGGCAGATCGACGAGGACGTCGCCCCGTTCCTTCCGGACGTTGTGGACATCCCACCGGAGTTGGTGTCCTTCGATCGCCCCAGTGCTGAGTTGTACCGGTACATCGCCAGGGAACTCATCAGCGTCCTGGAGGAGGCAGCGGAACTCTTCGGGTCCGGCTGGAACTTCAACGTCGCCGCCCACTACGGGCAGGGCGGGCAGGATGCCAACCCAGACGAGGTGGCGATGCGCGGGGAGATCATGTCCCGCATCCAGGCACTTAGGATGCTCTGCTCCCACCCGGAGGCGCTGCGGGTCAGCGCAGACAAGTTCGACGAGGAAGGCAATGGATCTGCCTACGCCGCCTTCCTCCAGGAGCAGGGTCTGCTCGACACCAAGATGGGTGCGCCCAAGCTTGATGCGATCGTGCAGCGGCTGAGGGACTTCTTCGACATCGACCCCTCGTTCAAGGCTGTGGTCTTCTCCTCCTTCCGAACGGTCATGCCGATCATGGAGGAGAGCCTGTCAGCGTTCTCCCCGGTGCAGTTCCACGGAGGTATGAACGCCGTCCAGAAGGAGCAGGCCAAGGTCAGGTTCCAGACGGATCCTGCATGCCGTGTGTTCATCTCCTCGGATGCGGGAGGCTTCGGCGTCGATCTCCCACAAGCCAACCTTCTGATCAACTACGATCTGCCCTGGTCGGCGGCCACCGCATCCCAGCGCAACAGCCGCATCATCAGGGCCAGCAGTGAATGGCCCAGCGTCCGCATCGAGCGGTACCTGATGGAGGGCACGCTGGAAGTACGGCAGTGGGAATCGCTGACCTACAAGTCCGACGTATCGTCCGCCATCATCGACGGAGGGCGCACCGACGACCGGGGCAACGTGCTCAGCACCGTTATGGGACTCAGGGAGGTTCTCTCCGCGTGTCTCGTCTCGTGACACACCGTCGTCGGTCCTAAAATGTCGGAGGTCCGGGCAATACTGTTAGCAAGTGCAAGCAAGGGGATATGGAGAAAGAAATGGCTAGAGTTGCCGACGCTGAGAGGTCGCTTCCGGAACTCGACGGTTTCACCGCCGTCGCCCAGGAGCACATCCATCTGAGCAATGAGATCAAGAAGATGAAGAAGCGGCAGGAGGAACTACGTCCACGCCTGTTGGATCTGCTTCTCGCCAACGGCGAGGAGGATACCGACGGACATGTCACCGCTGAATTGGGTGAGGAGTTCGAAGGCTACGCGGGGATCATGCGGCAGCGCCGGGTGTCTACGCCGCTGGACGAGGAAGCCGCCGAACGGATTCTGACCAACCTCGGTTTGTGGGAGAGGTGCAACCCTCCAACCCCTACACTCGATGAGAACGAGATCATGGCCTGCTACTACGAGGACTTGCTCACCGAGGCGCTCATCGATGAGATGTTCCCGCAGAAGGTTTCCTACGCGGTGGTGAACAAGCGTGCCTGATGGGGACGACCTCATCGGTGAGATGTTCACCGATCGCTACCCAGGGTCTAAGACCATCGTCCGAGCGGTTGCCACGAAGGAAGAGAAGCCCATGACGATCCAGGCACACTACGAGAAGCAGGTCTGGGGACAGCCCACGATCAAGACGATTCGTGGCGTCCGGACGGAGTTGTATTCCGCAGGCTGCTTCGCTCGTGCGCTTGGACGTTCGCTCGTCACCATCCGGTCGTGGGAGCGCCAGGGTCGTATCCCTAAAGCTCCCTACGCTCTGGCCAGCACCACCGCTGGTCCGCGCGGAGAGTCAGTGAAGCGCCGGTACTACACCGAGGCGTCGATCGTTTCGGCGCTGAACGCTTTCTCCGACGCGGGCCTCCTAGATGTCCGTCGTATTGACTGGGACAGCCCCGAAGCCATCGGGGTAACTGCACGCATCACCCTCGAATGGGGCAACGAGATTGCCGCGTTCAACGAAAGTTGATTCACCCTTTCACCCTTTCACCAAACAGAATGAGAGTTAGCAATGCCTATCAAGCGCACCATTGCACCAGAAGCCTCTGACTACGCTGCTCCTGTATTTGAGGAGGAGACCATTGACGAGTCTTCGGCTTCCACCGTGGGTCTCGCGACCCTTCGCGGTGGTTGGGACGTAGCCGAGAAAATGGCTGCATCCAGTTCAGGACAGTGGTCCAAGGACATCAAGTTCGACGGCGAGGAGCCACTGCTCATCGCCTTCCTGCAGGGCCAGCCCATCGATGCGTACCACCAGCATTGGATTCACCGGGAAGGGCGCAAGAGTTTCCGGTGCGCCGAAGAGGGCTGCCCGCTGTGTGCTGCGGGGGATTCCCGCAGTGCGCGGTTCGTGTTCCACGTCCTGGAGTTCACTGATACCGGAGAAGAGGCCAAGATCTGGACTTCCGGTAAGAGGGTCATGGAGCAACTCCGGGCCATCGATGCCGACCCCCGCAAGGGTGGTCCGCTGGACGGTGGGTTCTTCTCCGTTCACCGCACCGGCAAGGCACAGCAGACCGTGTACTCGATCAATCGAGTGACCGATCTGGCCAAGTGGGGCCTTCCTGAGAAGGAGGCCAAGCAGGCGGTTGAAGAGGCGCGCAAGACTGACGTCCCGGCACTGTCTGCACCGTCGATGGAACTGCTTGAAGAGGTCGCGGCCGAGATCCGGCGCGGCGCATGACCGTGGCGGCGGCGGGGCGCGTACTGCGTCCCGCCGTCCCAACGGTAGTCACCGAGGAGGCTCTCTCCGAGGTTGTGGCTCACTACTCATCGCTTGACGAGTTCGTCATTGACGTTGAGACCATCGGTGGCCACAGGATCGACCCCCGCCGAAATCAGGTGCTGTGGGTGGGTCTGGCTGCAGAGGGACGCATAGACATCATCCCCCTTGGTCATCCCAACGGGGAACTGAAGGAACTCAAGCGCGCACTGCTGGGATCGGCTGCTGCACGGTTAGCGGACGGTAAAGAACTGCGCCGGTCGGATATCAGCAAGGCTGACTCCCGCGCGCGGAAGGTGTTCCACGAGCCGCCGGAGCAGTTGCTTCCGGCGACAGTATTTGAGGCACTCCAGCCGGTGCTTTTCAGTTCGTCTCGCAAGATCGGGGCGAACATCAAATTCGACTTGCAGAGCATCGCCAAGTACTACTCTGGGCAAGTGCCACCGCCGCTGCACGGGGACGTCATCATTGGTGACTTCCTGCTCGACGACACCCACCAGCACCAGATGGGTCTGGCCCACATCGCTAAGCGGCGACTCGGGTACACGATGCCCAAGGGTGTCGGCAAGGAAGTAGAAGCCTTCAGTTTCCAGGAGGTCGCCAGATACCTCGCGGGTGACGTCAAGTTCACCTGGCTGCTATGGAAGCAGATCAAGGCGGAGTTGGAAGCCAAGAACCTGTCCTCGGTGATGAACCTTGAGATGGACGTCCTCAACGTCGTCATGGACATGGAGCAGACCGGGACCCTTGTCGACGTTGCAGCCCTGGAGCGGCTGCGCGAGGAACTGGAAGAGGGCATTGTCACCGTCACCGCAGACGCCTACCGGGCGGCTGGTAAGACCTTCTCCGTCACCTCCAATGCGGACAAGCGGAAGATGCTGTTCACCGCCGAGGGTCGCAACCTCACCCCCAAGGTCTTCACAGAGAAGACGGGTGAGCCAGCCACCAGCGAGGACGCGCTCAAGGCTCATCCCAGGGATCCCCTGTGCAAGGCGTTGCTATCCCTGGCTGAGTTGAAGAAGTTGATGTCCGCCTACGTCGTTCCCTACCTGGGCGGTGACGTGGAACGGAC
>WBZT01001225.1_pt1 | contig 19143 bp, 19 predicted proteins | sample 5204241 | NCBI WGS metagenome assembly WBZT01 (sample SAMN12344358, study PRJNA552823) | activated sludge metagenome | biome: Activated sludge suspended growth; feature: Nitrification reactor; material: Wastewater; isolation source: activated sludge from nitrification reactor of wastewater...
AGCTCGACGGTCTGCTGGAGGTTTCCGCGCATGCCGGCTCAGAGGCGGGCGCTGACCGAGGCGAGGAACTGCGCATCGACCTGCTGGGCAACGACCGCCCCGGCATCGTGCATGAGATCTCCTCGGTGCTCGCCCGGCACGGGTTGTCCATCGACACGATCGACACGCTGACTCGCGAGGCACCGATGGCTGGCGGGCAGTTATTCGAAGCGCACGTAGTAGCCAGGGTGCCGGCTGGTTCTGACTTGGTCGGGGTGCGCGCGGATCTGGAACGGTTGGCGGGGGAGTTGCTGGTCGACCTTGAGGTGGGTTGAGACAAAGGGGTCAGATCTGGCCCGCATCCGGCGGTCTGTTCAACAGGGCCGCGAGCCGCGCTGACACCTCCGCGTCCGGGGCGTCCACGTCGAGCACCTTCGTCCTGCCCGTCGCGCCGCTGACCAGCGTGACGCGCGAACGCCGCAGGCCGAACGCCTTGGCCACGGCCTCGCACACAGCCGCGTTCGCGCGCCCGTCGACCGGCGGTGCGCTGACCGCCACCACCAACGCGTCACCGTAGGCTCCGCCCACTTTCACCCGCGAGGCGCCCGGCTTGACTCGAACTGTCACGCGCACATGCGCGACGTTACTGCTGCTCTTCTTCCTCGGGTGCTTCCACGTCGTCGACGGCGTCGGTGAGCGCCTTGTCCTGGGGTGGTTCTTCCGGTAGTTCGGTCATGGAGGTGGTGTGCCCCGATCGTCACGCCGGATACAGCGCCACCTCGGCGGCTTTGACCGCGAACCAGACGTCAGAACCCACCGTGAGGTCCAGCTCCGCCACCGAAGCGGGCGTGATGTCGGCGCTCAACTCAGCCATCCGAACCCGGACGAGATGGGCCTGTGGTTCCAGTGCTGTCAACGCCCCCCGGACGACGTTGCGGGGACTGCCGGAGGGTTCTGCCCGATGCACCGACACCGCACTCGGCCGGAACACCGCGATTGCCTGCTGCCCGGCTGTCAACGGCGGCTCCGGTTCGCCATGGATCACTGTGGTGTCGGACCGCAAGGAGTACTCGTCGAGCGCCAAGCCGGTTACCATGTTCAAGCCGCACAGGCTGGCTGCGAACGCGCTGCGCGGCTGGCGCATCACGTCCTGCGTCGGGCCTTCTTCGACCACCCGTCCGTCGTCCAGCACGGCGATCCGGTCGGCGAGCAGGACGGCATCCAGGATCTCGTGCGTCACGAGGATCGCGGTGCGATCGCGCAGGACCCGGCGTAACGTCTGCCGCACCGCGACCGCGATGTCGACGTCCAGAGCAGCCAGCGGCTCATCGAGGAGCAGTAGTTCCGGCTCGGCCGCCAAAGCCCGCGCCAAAGCGACGCGCTGTGCCTGACCTCCGGACAGCTCGGCAGGCTTGCGATCGGCGAACTCCGCAGCGTCGACCTCATCGAGCCAGCGCAGGGCAGCCTGCGTCGCATCCGCCTTGGGGAGTCCACGGCTGCGCGGGCCGAAGGCGACATTGTTGACGGCCGACATGTGTGGGAACAGCAGCGGTTCCTGGGCCATCAGCGCGATACGGCGCTCGTGCGGTGACAGCCCGAACAGGGCGCGGCCATTGAGTTGGGCGTGCCCGGAGTCAGGGGTCAGCAGGCCGGACAGAAGCTGCAGAACGGTACTCTTGCCGGCCCCATTGAGCCCCAGCAGAGCCAGTGTTTCCGCCTCGGGCAATTGCAGGCTGACATCGAAATTGCGGGCCGCGAGTTGCGCATCGAACTGCAGGCTCATGAGCTGCGCCGAGCCAGGCCGATCACCAGAACGGCGACCAGGATGAGCAACAAGGACAGCGCTATGGCGGCGTCGGGATCTGTCTCGCGCTGGAGGTAGATCTCCAGCGGCAGTGTGCGGGTCTTGCCTTCCAGACTGCCGGCGAAGGTGATGGTTGCACCGAATTCACCGAGCGCCCGGGCGAAGGACAGGATCGCGCCCGAGGCCAGCGCGGGCAGCATCATGGGGATGGTCACTCGGCGCAGCACGGTGCTCGGTCCGGCGCCCAGCGTCGCCGCGATTGCCTCGTAGCGCTGGCCGAACGTGCGCAGCGCACCTTCCAGACTGACCACGAGGAACGGCATCGCGACGAACGTCTGAGCCATGATCACCGCGGTCGTCGAGAAGGCGATCTGGATGCCGAGCACCTCGAGCCTGCCGCCCAGCAGCCCGCGCCGGCCGAACGTGTAGAGCAGCGCGATGCCCGCGACCACTGGTGGCAGGACCAACGGCAGCAGCACAAGGGAGCGCAGCACGTTCTGGCCCGGGAACGTCGTGCGCGCCAGCAGCAGCGCGATCGGCACGCCAAACAGGACGCACAGGATCGTCGCGATCGTGGAGGTCTTCAAACTCAGCCACAATGCGGCCTGGGACGACGGTGAGGTCAGCAGTGCGGGCAGTTCCGTCCAACTGACGCGGGTCAGCATCGCAGCCAGCGGCAGCACGATGAACAGCGACCCGAGCCCCGCGAACAGGAAGACCCAGGTTGGCAGCGCCAGCCTGCCGCGCACTTACGGCGCGCCGAATCCCGCGTCGGACATGACCTTCTGCCCTTCTGGCCCGGTGACCAAGTTCGCGAAGTCCTGCGCCAATGTGGTCTGCTCCGACCCGGCCACCACGGCGATCGGGTAGGTGTTCACGGCGTTGACGTCCGTTGGAATCTTGATGCTCTGCACCTTGTCGCCGGCTGCCTGGACGTCGGTCACATAGACGACACCGGCATCGGCTTCACCGGTGGTCACCTTGTTGAGCACGTCCGTGACCGACGCCTCCTCGCTGACCGGCTTGAGAGTGACGCCGCTGTTCTGTTCGATCTTCTCGGTCGCTGCGCCGCATGGCACCTCCGGTGCGCACACCACAACCTGCGCGTCGCTCAGGTCTGCGAACTCCTGGATGCTCGCGGGGTTGTCCGGTGGCACCGCGATCATCATCGAGTTCGTGGCGAAGTTGGTCGGGCTCTTCACGAGATCGCCCGCCTTCTGCATGTTCGCCTCGTCGGCTGATGCGAACACGTCAGCCGGAGCGCCCTGCTGCAGTTGCGCCACCAGATCCGAAGACCCTGCGAAGTTGAACGTCACGGTGGTGCCCGGATGATCGGCCTCGAACTGCTTGCCCAGTTCGGTGAACGTGTTCTTGAGGCTCGACGCGGCGAACACGGTCAGCGTGTCCTGACCAGAACTCGAGCAACCAGCCAGCAGCAGTGCGGCACTTGCCAGCATCAGGGCGATCTTCTTCATGCGGTCTCCACGATGACGTTGGTGGACTTGATGACCGCTGTGGCGATCGACCCGGGCTGCAAGCCCAGGTCGTGCACCGCTTCGGTGCTCATCAGCGAGACGACCCGGAACGGCCCGCACTGCAGCTCGACCTGTGACATCACGGCATCGGACTGGATGTCCGTCACGAGGCCGACGAACCGGTTACGTGCCGAACTCGCGACTCCGGACGGATCCTCGACCAGGCTGGCCCGCTGCCGGGCGTACATGGCGACTTCGTAGGCGTCGATCGCCTTGCGGCCAGCGTCGTCGGTGGCTTCGGTCAGGACCCCGGTTTCCAGCAGGCGGCGCACGGTGTCGTCGCTGACACCCAGAAAGACAGCGGCCTCGCGTATTCGCAGATGCGGCATGTTTCGAGAGTATCGGACGCAAACTCGACAATATCGCCGAGGTGCGGCCGTTTCTGCAAGGCGCCAGGGGCTTGCCCGAATCTCTGGGCTGCCGGCCCGGACCGGACCGGTCCGTGGGCACCACGGACGGGTAGTTGGCGCCCGACATGCTCACGGATTGGGCTTGCCCTGCGGAACTACTCCGTGGCGGTGGTGCCCTCGTACAGCCCCATCACGTTGCCATCCGGATCCTCGATCGCGGCCCACCAACTGGTTTCGGTGATTTGTGCCTTGCCGTGCGTGACCGTCCCGCCGAGTTCTTCAACGCGGGCCAGCGCTTCGTCGATCGAGTCCACCTCGACGTAGCTGCGCGGCTGGCTGAAGCCAGGGCTTCGGGGGGCCAACCCGCCCCCGCTGATCTGATTCGGCGCCTGCCACATCGGGTACCCCTCGAATCCCGGAACCTCCGCGATCTGCCAGCCGAACACGCCCGAGTAGAAGCCCTGCGCCCGCGAGGTGTCGGAAACGGGGATGTCGATGTGGGTGATGTCTCCGTGTGCCATGGAAGAACTCTCATTCACAAAGGTGACAGCGTCAATCCCTGCCGAGCTGATCGCGTCCGAGCAGTTCGGCATACGACTCCCGCCGCACCGCCAGGCGCGCCTGTCCGTTCTCGCAGAACACGACCGGTGGACGCAGGGCGCCGTTGTAGTTATTGCTCATCGTGAACGTGTAAGCACCGGTGGCCGGGATGGCGAGCAGGTCGCCGACCGCCGGCTCCACGAGTTCATGGTCGGTGACGAACGTGTCGCCCGACTCGCACTGCCGGCCGACGACGTCGCACACCTCGAGGGCGCCGGACTTGTCGAGGATGACTGGATGGAAGGGCTGTCCGTACAGCGCGACTTCCAAGTTGTCTGCCATCCCGCCGTCTACCGCGACGTGCGTTCGGAGGCCGCGCTTGACGGTGACGACCCGGTAGACGGTGATGCCGTTCGGCCCCACCATCGAGCGTCCCGGCTCGATGAGCAGCTCCACGTCCTCGCCCAGATCGCGGTGAACCGCGGCGACCAGGCGCTGGGCGTATTCCTCGATCGTGGGAGCGGTATCTGAGGGCACATAACGGATGCCGAGGCCACCGCCGAGGTCGTACACGCCGAAGCGTTGCAGCCGGGCCAGCGATGCCACGGCCTGCTCGAACTGGTCGACGTTGAGGATCTGCGACCCGATGTGTGCGTGCAGACCGCGCAGTTCCAGCATGGGCTCGCGTTGAATCGCAGCGATCGCGTCCTCGATCTGATGACTCGGGACGCCGAACTTCGAGGCATCGTGGCCGGTGGCGATCTTCGCGTTGGTGTCGGCATCGATGGCCGGACTCACCCGCAGCAACACCGGCACTGGTTCCTCGGCCAGGCGCGCGATCCGGGCCACGTCGTCGAGGTTGTCGACCACGATGTAGCCGATGCGTAGTTCGATCGCCTTGGCAATCTCGGCCTCGGATTTGGCGTTGCCGTGCAGCACGATGCGCGCCGGATCCACCCCCGCCCGTTGCGCCGCCAGCAGTTCGCCCAACCCGGCGACGTCCAATCCGCATCCGGCCCGCGCAACGACATCCATCACCGACGGCGTTGGGAAGCTCTTCGAGGCGAACATGACCCGGCTGTTCGGGTGCCGGGACGTCAGCGCGTGCTGGAACGCCTCAGCCCGTTCGCGCAATCCCGCCACATCGACCAGGTATGCCGGAGTGCCGAACTCCTCGGCCACGTCGGCGACCCGGCACCCACCCAGCGTCAGGCGGCCTTCGCCGTCCAGCGCGGTGTGCGGAGGGAAGATATCGAGCGGTAGGTCGGCCATCGGTTTGCAGCGTAGTGCTTGGCGCAGCAATAGCGACGGTTTGTTCCAACTGCGACAGCTCCAACTTGTCGCAGTTGGAACAAACGGTCACCTCTGGCTGATCGCCGAAAGCCCGGGTGGCTCTTGGCCAGCGGGGTACGTTCCCCGTATGACCTCAGACCTTCCGGCCGGACAGCGCGAAGAGTTCGACAGCCTCGGAACGGTCATGGTGCCCGCGAACCACTACTGGGGCGCCCAGACCCAGCGTAGTCTGCAGCACTTCGCTATCGATGACACTCGCGTGCCGATCGAGGTCTACCGCGCGTATGGGTATGTGAAGAAGGCCTGCGCCGTCGTGAATGCCGAGCGGCTACCCCATGCGGACCTGATCCAGCGCGTGTGCGACGAGGTCATCGCCGGCGATCTGGACGCCGAGTTCCCGCTCTACGTCTGGCAGTCCGGCTCCGGAACCCACACGAACATGAACGTTAACGAGGTGATCGCCAACCGCTGCATCGAGTTGGCCGGCGGTGCACTCGGTTCCCAGCAGCCCGTGAGCCCGAACGACCACGTGAACATGAGCCAGTCCAGCAACGACACGTTCCCGACAGTCATGCATGTGGCGACCTACACAATGCTGGTCGAGCAGACGCTGCCCTCACTTCGCCTTCTGCGCGACGCGCTGAGCCACAAGGCAGAGCAATGGGCGGACATCCGCAAGGTTGGTCGCACGCATCTGCAGGACGCCACGCTGCTGACAGTGGGTCAAGAGTGGTCGGGCTATGCGTCGGCCCTGGACGATGCCATCGGGGACCTCGAACGCGCTGCCGCCGAACTGCTGCCCGTGGCGTTGGGCGGGACGGCCGTCGGCACGGGCCTCAACGCGCCGCCCGACTTCGCAGCGCAAGCGGTCGGCGTCCTTGCCGAACTGACCGGATACTCATTCGTGCCCGCGCCCAATCCCTTCGCGGCCCTCGCGACGTCCGACCGTGTGGTGCGCGCGCATGCGGCTTTGAAGGGCGTGGCGGTAACGCTGTTCAAGATCGGTAACGATCTGCGATGGCTGGGTTCGGGTCCACGCGCGGGCCTGGCGGAGTTACGGCTGCCGGCCAACGAGCCGGGGTCCTCGATCATGCCGGGCAAGGTCAACCCGAGCCAGGCCGAGGCACTAATGATGGTGTGCACCGAGGTCATGGGCGCGGATGTCACGGTGCAGATGTGCGGGGCCGAAGGCAACTTCGAACTCAACACGTTCCGCCCCCTGTTGGTGTGGCACTGCCTGCAGTCGGCGAGATTGCTGGGCGGTATGAGCGATCACTTTCGGCGCTTCCTCGTGGAAGGTGCCGACCTCAACCGGGAACGCCTCCAACGCGATGTCGAGAACTCCGTGATGGTGGTGACGGCGCTCGCTCCGCACATCGGCTACCACGAGGCGGCCCGGATTGCCCACCGCGCAGTCGCTGAGGATCTGGCGTTGCGAGATGTGGCGCTGGAAGCGGGCGTCTCGCCGGAACTGTTCGACGAGGTGATCCGGGCGTAACCGCCCAGAGGTGAGACAACGACGCAGTTGTGAGCAGTAGACGCCCGTCCTGCGCTGACAACTGCGCCGGAATCTACCTCTGCGGGTAGGGGTTAGCTGATCAGGCCGTTGTCCGCTCCGGGCTCTCGAATCTCACCGTCGTCCGGAATGTCCGTTGTGTGCGCCGGCGGGTTGTCGGGGTAGTCGCGCTCGGGCTCGTTGATGGGTTCGCTCATGTGGGTGACATGCCCGGCAGGCCTAGATCTAGACCGTCCCACCAGCTGACCCTGGCAGCGCGACGAACAGATGCTTTGTGTCGCACCTGCGGGCTACCGTGGAATCACCACCGAGGAGATCGGGGCCCGCCATGGACGACCAGCAGCAGTTGCCGGACGAAGACCTGTGGGCGCAGCTCGGGGAGGTGACTGGCAGGGAACGGATCGACGTGCTGTACGAGCTCGGCGACCGGGCCTCGCAGCGGCAGGACTTTCCCTCGGCCACAAGCCTCTGGCAGGAGATGGAGACCACGGCCAACGAGGTGGGCGACGCGCAAGCCGCCGCCGAGGCAGTGCGTCTGCAGGGCGTTGCGGCTTTCTACTCCGGGGAGTATGAGGACGCGATCGCGCTGTACCGCAAGGCTGCCCGTGCGCACGAGGAGGCCGGCCGGCTGCGGGACGCGGCAGCTGCGCTGTGGTGCCTGGCTGACACCTTCCGCGCGACCGGTGACTTCGAGGGGCAGTTGCAAGCAGCTGCCGACAGCCGGGCGATGGCCGAATCCGAGGAAGCTCCCACGATGGCCGGCGATGCCTGTCTGATGCAGGCCCGCGCGCTGTACATGCTGAATCGGGAACAGGAGGCGTTGACTGCCTGCGCTGCCGGGCGGGAGCATTACCGCAGCGCACCGCGCCCGGAGAAGGTCGCCCAGATCGATGACTTCGCGCTGTCAGTGCACCTGTACCTGGGCAATCTCGACGAGGCGCTGGAACTCGCCCGCGGGTGCTTGGTGCTGGCGCGGATGTCGTCGTCGGAGGCCGACGACTCCTACGCGCGGCTGCGCCTGGCCGAGGTCTTCCACCGCCGGGGTTCGCTTGAGGAAGCAATGGGCCACGCCGAGATCGCGATGCAGGAGTTCCGCACGCGCGACGACCTGCTCGGCGTCGCCAAGTGCGAGGAACTGCGCGGCCAGGCACTCGACGACAACGGTGAGTCGGAGAAGGCTCTGGAAGCGTTCACGGACGGCCGGGTCCTGTTTGACGCTATGGGCTGCGACTACGACGCGTTGCGCTGCGAAACCCGCCGAGCGATCCTGATGCACAACATGGGCGACTACGATCTGGCGGCCCAGGCCAACCGTCGGTTGATCCGGGCATTCAGTGGCGGCGAGGGCCAACAGGTCGAACTGCACTGGAGTGTCGTGCGCCTGCTGGACAACTTCCACGAGGACGGGCAGCACGACGAGTGCCTGAAGGCCGCGGTGGAGCATCTCGACAAATGGCCGGAGGGGGTCACCGCTGCCGATCCCGCCTACCGCGAGTTCCTCGGTTTGTACGCGCTCGCCCTGGAACGCGAGGGCCAGATCGAGCAGGCCACAGCCATCTCCAATCACGTCATCGCGCAAACTCCGGCCCGCGAGGCGAGTCTGGGCACGGCCTATTGCTACGAAGTTCGCGGCCGCAGCCAGTTGGAGAGCGACGAAGGCGCGGCCAGTCAGGACTTCTCGCATGCCATCGCGTTGCACCTTGCCCGTAACCGGGTGGACCGGGCCAAGGAGTTGTCGGCGTACTTCCTGCCCGTGGACAAGGACTCTGGACGAGCCGGCGCCGAGGATCCTGTCGGTGGCCACGCTTGAGCTATGCCAAAGTGCGTGTGCGTATGACGCCATCGATCCCGGAAGTCCCCGCGGGCGAGGCGATGCTGGTGGTGGAGACCAACGTGGTCATGCGCGCGACCACCCCGGAATCTGTCGAGTAGCCGTGTCGGCGCTGGGTGACCTGCTGCGCTGGGAGAACGCCGGCGGGACCTGGCGCGTACTGCATCGCGACAGTGATGGCGTCACCGTGAGCCTGTGCCGCTGCGACGGCGGCGAGGAGGCGGCCCGGTTCACCTCGGATGAGCCGGATTTGCTCGAGTGGCTGGACCGACCTACTTCAGCGTGACGCGCAGCTCCGGACGGCTGTCGACGGGTTGCTCCATCTCTTCCCACACAGCCGCGACCATCGGGTCGAGGAACAGCACTCCGAACTGTCGCACGAGCAGATGTACCACCTGCTCCTGTTCCGATCGAGTCGCCTTGATGGTGCCGGACTTCCGCATCGTGGCGACTTCGGCCCGGCTCAGGGCGACGATCCGGGACAGCATGCCGGATTCCCCCGGCCGGTCCAAAAGCGCTCGCCGCAGATAATCGGTGACCTCCGAGTGGAACGCCAGCATCGCGTGGACACGGGCGTCCCGGGCGGCGACGTCCCCGGGTCCGCCGGCCAGAGCGGTCGTCAGGTAGTCGAAGATCTCGTCCTCCACCGCCACCCGCAGCCCGTCCTTAGAGCCGAAGTGGTGCTGGACCAAGCCGACGGTGCATCCGGCCGCCTCGGCGACCGCGCGCATCGACACCCGCTCGAAGCCGTACCGGCCGAACATCTCCAGCGCGATGTTGCGGATCCTGGCTCTTGCGGTCAGATCAGCATCTGGCACGGAGGCTCCTCGAGTACATGTGTAACGGAAACTATATGCTCGTATGGTGACCATGATCGTCGGCCCCTTGTCCGGCATCCGGGTCGTCTCGTTGGCCATCAATCTCCCCGGTCCGGCGGCAGCCGCTCGCTGCACCGCTTTGGGAGCGCAGGTCACCACCGTGCTGCCGCCGTCCGGCGACCCGATGGCCATGTTTCAGGCGGACTGGTTCGAACAGTTGCATGCCGGCCAGGAACTCATCACCGCGGACCTGAAGAGTGCCGAGGGGTCGGAGCTGCTGCACGGTCTGTTGGACAAAGCGGACCTGCTCATCACGTCCTCCCGGCCGTCGGCGCTCGCCCGTTTGGGCTTGGACCCGGACAGCCTCGCGACGCGCCACCCTCGGCTGTGTCACGTGGCCATCGTCGGTCATCCCGGGACCGAGGCCGAGGTGCCCGGCCACGACCTGACCTACCAGGCAGTCAACGGCTTGCTCAGTCCACCGGCAATGCCCTCGACGCTGATCGCCGACATGGCCGGGTCGGAGCGTGCTGCCCAAGAAGGCATCGCGGCGCTGCTGTACCGGGAACGCACGGGCGCGGCTTCACACCGCGAGGTGGCACTTTCGGATGTGGCCGAGATGATGGCCGAACCGGCACAGCGAGGTCTCACCACTGCCGGGGGCGTGCTGGGTGGCGGGCTGGGCGTGTACGGGCTGTACGAAACGAAGCAGGGATGGGTGGCGCTGGCAGCGCTGGAACCCCACTTCGCACAGCGCGCCATGACCGAACTCGCGCCAGACGGCTCGCCGGCGGCATTCGCGCAAGCGTTCCTGACCCGCACCGCTGCCGAATGGGAGCAGTGGGCCACAGAACGCGACATCCCCCTCGTCGCAGTTCCCTAGGAGAAGACATGCTGACCCCGACGCCTTACCAGTCGCCCTGGATGACCGACGACGTCAGCGACGTGGCTGAGCTGGCTCGCACGTTCTTCGCCAAGGACGTCGTCCCGCACCTCGAACGTTTCGCAGAGCAGCATGAGGTGGACCGTGAAGTCTGGACGAAGGCCGGCGATCTCGGCTTGCTCGGCATCACGATTCCCGAGCAGTACGGCGGTGGTGGCGGAACGTTCGCGCACGAAGCGGCCGTCATCTGGGAGCAGGGTTTCAGCACCGACGACAGCTTCGGCTACGTGGTGCACTCGACGATCGTGGCGCCCTACATCCTGGCTTACGGTTCCGAGGAGCAGAAACAGAAGTGGCTGCCGCGGATGGCCTCCGGTGAACTGGTCGGCGCTATAGCAATGACGGAACCGGGCACTGGTTCGGATCTGCAGGCGATCCGCACCACGGCCACCCGCGACGGCGACGACTACGTCATCAACGGCAGTAAGACGTTCATCACCAACGCGTCCCACGCGGACCTCATCATCATCGTCACGCGTACCGGCGGCGAGGGCGCGCAGGGCATCTCGCTGATCGTCGCGGAGGTCGATGGCCTGCCCGGTTTCGAGCGGGGCCGGGTTCTGCAGAAGGTTGGCCAGCACGCCCAGGACACGCGCGAGTTGGCGTTCACTGACATGCGGGTTTCGGCCTCGAATGTGCTCGGCACCGAAGAGGGCCAGGGCTTCTACCAGCTCATGATGCAGTTGCCGCAGGAGCGTTTGGCGATCGCGATCTCTGCGGTCTCCTGCGCCCAGAAGGCGACCGAGTTGACCATCGAGTACGCGAAGCAACGGGAGGCATTCGGCCGGCCGATCATCGCGTTCCAAAACACTAAGTTCGTGCTGGCCGAAGTCACGACCGAAGTCATGGCGGCCCGGGCATTCCTCGACCACTGCATCGCCTTGCACCTCGACGGCAGACTCGACGCCGCGACCGCCTCCCGCGCGAAGTACTACTGCACGGACATGCAGTGCTCAGTCATCGACCGCTGTCTGCAGGTCTTCGGCGGGTACGGCTACATGACCGAGTACCCGATCGCGCGGATGTACGCCGGAGCCCGGATTCAAAAGATCTACGGTGGGACGAACGAGATCATGAAGGAACTGATTTCGCGGACGCTGTAGGCACGGATTCACCGTTTGAACACTTGCGCACCGTTCCGAACGGTGCAGTGACGCACAAACGGTGAAGTTTGGGAGGAAGCATGACCACAGTGGTCGCGATCACGGGGGGCGCGCGCGGTATCGGCCTGGCAACAGCCAAGGCCTTCCTCGCGCAGGGTGCGAAGGTCGCGCTCGGAGACCTCGACGGCGAACTCGTCGCCAGCGTCGCCAACGAACTGGGCGCGAATGTTCTCGGGCTGCCACTGGACGTCACCGATCCCGCGGCGTTTGCCACGTTCCTGGATGCCGCCGAAGCCGGGCTCGGGCCCTTGGACGTGCTCGTCAACAACGCCGGCATCATGCCGACCGGGCTGTTCGTGGAGGAAGACCCCGCGATGACCGACCGGATCCTGGACATCAACCTGCGGGGTGTCATCACAGGATCCCGTCTCGCGCTCGAGCGCTTCACCGGCCGCGGCCAGGGACATCTGGTCAACATCGCCTCGCTGGCCGGCGTCACCGGTTTCCCGGGGCTGGCCACATACTGCGCGACCAAGTTCGCGGTGGTCGGCCTCACCGAGGCGCTGGAACGCGAGGTCCGAGACCAGGGCATCGCCGTGACCTGCGTGCTGCCAGGCGTCGTGCGCACCGAGTTGTCCGCTGGGACCAACAGCCCGAAATGGGTGGAGGCGCTCTCGACAGTGGATCCGGAGGACGTCGCCTCCGCGATCGTCGCGGCAGTGCGCACCGGCAAGCCGAAGGTGACAGTGCCCAAGCGTTTGGGCGCGACGTTGACGACGACCTCGCTCCTGCCGCGCCGGGCCCGGATCGCCGCCGAGCGTCTGACCGGTGCCGGCAAGGCCTTCACCGAGCCGGATCCGCGGGCTCGTGAGTTCTACCACGAACGGTTGCGGCGGCAGGGCTGAAGCGCAGCCCTTCACCTTCCGCCAGGGCCGATTCCGTGACGGCCGATCCGTGAGCACGCCGGGCATCGGTGAGCGTTGTGGACGCATTTTGGGAGCCCGGAACGCTAACGGATGCCCAGATGGCTAACGGATTGCGCCAGAGGCGCCTCTCCGCGCCTAGTGCAAACCGACCCCCTGGAAACTTCGGTAGCGGCGCGTCAGACCTCCGCCAGTGGAATGTCCGGATCGGCCAGACGTGTGGGGTCAACGACCCGTTGGGACAGGATCAACTCCCGGATCGGCACATCCCAAACGTTCACGTTCATCCCGGCCTGAACCCGGCCCTCCGAGAGCCAGAACGCGACGAACTCGCGGGCTGATTCATCGCCGCGCACGATGACCTCACTGGTCGCATCGGCATGGCCGACGTATTCCATCCCTAGGTCGTACTGATCAGTGAAGAAGTACGGCAACCTGTCGTACGTAGCGTCCTGGTCCAGCATTCCGGCTGCAACGACCGCGGGTTGGTTGAGCGCGTTGGCCCAATGCTCCACGCGGATCCGGCGGCCGAGAACTGGATGCGTCGCATTCACCACGTCGCCGGCCGCGAAGATGTCGGGGTGGCTGGTCCGCAGGTGCTCGTCGGCGAGGATCCCGTTGTCGACCGCGAGCCCGGCTCCTTCGGCCAGTTCAGTGTTGGGGACCACGCCCACCCCGACCACCACCGCTTGCGCGGGGATCAGGCGACCGTCGGCAAGCCGCACACCCTCGACCTCGAAGCCGTCGATGCTGATGCCGAACTCCATGTGCACGCCGTGATCTCGGTGCAGGTCCGCGAAGACCGTTGCGATGCGGGGGCCTAGGACCCGCAGGAGTGGCAGCTCCGCGGTCTCCAGGACCGTCACCTGGACGCCGGACGCCCGTGCGGCAGCGGCCACTTCCAGCCCGATCCACCCTGCGCCTACGATCGCCAGGTTGTCCATGGTGAACAGATCCCGGACCCGCTGCGCGTCGTCCATCGTGCGGAGGTAGTGGATGCCGGGCATGTCCGATCCCGGCAGATCCAGACGCCGCGGCCTTGCGCCGGTGGTGATAGCGAGTCGGTCGAAAGTGAGCTCAGTCCCGTTCGACAGGGCGACAGTGTTGCCGCGCAGACTCTCCACGGTCGCGTCGAGCAGCAAGTCCACGTCGTTGTCGGCGTACCACGACTGCGGATGCACGAAGGCCTTCTCGGGTTCAGCCTTCCCGAGCAGATAGTCCTTGGTCAGCGGCGGCCGCTCATAGGGCCGCACGTGCTCGTTGCCAATCAATGAGATGCGCCCGTCGTAGCCGAGCGCCCGCAGATGTTCAGCAGTTTTCGCACCGGCCAGCCCGGCACCGACAATGACGAAATGCCGCGTGCTCATGTTTGACGCTAACGCCACGTGGCTCCCGACGCGAGTGCGTCAGTTCTGCGAGAAGGGCCTGACCCGCGTGCCGTCTGCCGCAATCGGCGCAATCGTGGAGAGGCGGTCCGGCTCGACATCGTCGACGAGATGCTTGACGACCGACCAGGTCCGCTGAAGGACGTTGCGCTCTAACTTCACAGTGCCAGCCATTGTGTTCACCTCATTCCGATACCCATTGTATCGGCAGACTAATCGTCATATGTGAGCGAGTAGGTGCTTTGGTCGGCGGAAACCGTATCCGAGGGCCGATTTCGGCTTCGAAATGACCCGCGAGAGCGCTGTTTGCCCACGAATTGCGTTGCAAGCCCCCAGCTAGCCTGTGCCCGCGGGGTCTCGGTGGGGCGCCGTGACGCGGCAGGAGCGAGCCTGGCCGCGGGCGTTTCGGTGCCTCACGCGACCTTAGATGGCACGTGAAGCACCGAAACCATTTTGTCGGCCTGGCCCCGAGGGGAAGTGCCCGACGGCATCCATAGGCTGGCCACATGCCGCTGCCCGCCGACTCGCTGCAACTGACGCATGGACCGAAGTGGCGCAATCGCTTCGCCTTGGCGCCGTTGACCAATTGTCAGAGCAACCCTGACGGCAGCCTCTCCGACGACGAAGTGCAGTGGCTCACGGCTCGGGCGCAGGGGGAGTTCGGGCTGGTGATGACGGCCGCCGCGTTCGTCGCACCTGCCGGCCACGTGTGGCAGGGCCAGCTAGGCATCTCCGACGACAGTTACCTGCCTGGTCTGCGTCGCCTTGCAGAGGGTCTGCGCGCGGCCGGAGCGTGCAGTTCGGTGCAACTGCACCACGGAGGCCGTCGCGCCGAACGGGCAATCACAGGCAGGGCGGCGCAATGTCCCTGGGACGACCCTGACCACGACGCGGTGGCCATGACGGTCGATGGTATCGAAGCGACGGTCGGGGACTTTGTGGCCGCCGCCGTGCGAGCCGAACGTGCCGGCTTCGACGGGGTCGAGCTGCACGGAGCGCACGGATACCTGCTCGGGCAGTTCCTCGACACGTCGCGCAACCACCGGCCGGATGCCTACGGTGGATCGCTGGACAACCGCTTCCGCATCGTCCGCGAGGTGATGGAGGGGATCCGCGCAGCAACGGGGGACGAATTCCAATTAGGGCTGCGGCTCTCCCCGGAGGGCTTCGGGATACCGCTGCCGGACGGCCGTGAGTACGCGCGCCTGGCCCTCGAAACGGGTCTGCTGGACTACCTCGAACTGTCCCTGTGGGATGTGTTCATGCGACCCCGCCGTGGCGGCGAGGGCCTGCTCATCGAGCACTTCGTGGACCTGCCTCGCGGCAATGCTGCGCTTGGAGTTGCGGGCAAAGTGCTGTCCACGGCGGATACCCAGTGGTGTCTGGACAAGGGTGCGGACTTCGTCTCGGTCGGCCGAGGAGCGATTGTGCACCACGATTTCGCCGCGCGAGCCCTGGCCGACGAGTCGTTCACGGCGCGCTCGCTGCCGGTACCGGTCGACGTCCTGCGACAGGAAAGGGTCGGCCCGGCGTTCGTCGACTACCTGCTCGAGACCTTCCCGGATGTGGTCGAAGCCGAGTCGCAGTACGTCAACTAGGCGCGGTCAGCGACGCTGCGGCTAAAAGCCCTCGCTGCTGAGCGACCCGTGTGAGTCCTCAGTCCAGGCCGTGCCGCTGGCGACTGGCCTGCTCCTGGGCACTGAACTGATTGAAGCGGGGCAGGAACTTGTCCCACTCGATCGTGTGGGAGTCGATCTCCGGGCCGTCGATGCAGGCGTGCTTGCGCACCGGTTTGCCGTCGATGAGCACCGGCACCATGCAGGCGCCGCACATCCCGGTCGCGTCGACCATGATGGAGTTCAGGCTCGCGACGCAGGGGGTGTCGAACCGCAGGCACAGGTCGCTGACCGCACGCATCATGAGCGGCGGGCCGATGGTGACGACCTCGGCCACGGGACGGCCGGACTGCAGCATCTGCTCCAACGGCCCGGTGACGAACCCCGGCACCCCGAACGACCCGTCGTTGGTGGTGTAGATGACGTCGAGCTGGTCGCCGAACTCGTCGGCCAGTTGCGGGACCCGTTCCCCGGGCCCGGTCCAGAACATCAGGTCGGCGCTGCGGAAGCCGGAGATCAGGGTGACGTGGTTGCCCGCGCGCAGGTGCTCGCGCATGATCGGGAAGACCGGCGGCAGACCCAGGCCGCCCGCCGTGAAGACCACAGTGCCTTCCTGAGAATGGATGTCACTGGGACGCCCCAACGGCCCGGCGATCCCGGTGAAGGCGTCGCCCACCGCCATGCGGTTGATCTCGATGCTGCTCGTGCCGACTCCCTGCACGACGAGGTCGATCGTGCCGGCTTCGGCATCCCAGTCGGCCAGAGTCAGCGGGATGAGCTCGCCGTCCGGTTGCGGCAGCACGCGCACGAACTGCCCGGCCCGTGCCGAACGCGCGATCAGCGGCGCCCGCACCGTGAACTCGACGATGCCGTCACTTAGGTCGGCCCTGCCCAGGATGGCGGCGTCGGTTCCGGCCAGTTCGGTGTAGGCGAGTGCACTGGCCACGGAGTCACGGATGACCTCCGGCGTCAGGTCCTCGATGGCGAGGATCTCGCGGGCCGCGGCCTGGCCGTCCCCGGCCGCCAGGATCGCGGTCGAGCCGCCACGCGCGGCATCCCCTCCCGTGTACACACCGGGCAGCGTCGTCTCCTGGGAACCCTTGTGGTCCAGGTTGATGGTCCCCCAGGCCGACGTCTCCAGCCGAGGCTCGGAGTCCTTGATGATCGGGTTGGCGGCGTTGCCCAGCGCCATGATGACCAGGTCGGCTCGCTTGGCCGCGGTACGGCCCGTGGACACCGGGCGCCGGCGTCCGGAGTCGTCGGGGGTGCCGAGTTCCATTTGGTCCAGAACGGCGGTGGTGACGAAGCCGCGGTCGTCGCCCAGGAACTCCACGGGGGAGCGCAGCTCCTCGAATACGATGCCCTCCTCCAGTGCGTGGTGCTGCTCCTCCACGCGGGCCGGCATCTCGGCCTGGGTGCGGCGGTAGACGATCGTGACGTGCCCGCCGAGGCGGCGCGCGGTGCGGGCGGCGTCCATCGCGGTGTTGCCGCCGCCGATAACCAGGACCTGCTTGCCCGCGGTCTCGGGCAGCGGTGTCTCGTAGTCCTCGCGCAGGCCCCGCATCAGGTTGACCCGGGTGAGGAACTCATTGGCCGACATCACGTTGAGCAGGTGCTCGCCGGGGATGTTCATGAACCGAGGAAGGCCGGCGCCGGTGCCCACGAAGATGCGGGCGAACCCGGCGTCGCGTAGGTCCTGCAGGGTGGCCGTCTTGCCGACCACGAAGTTCATGACGAACCGGCCGCCCAGCATCCGGATCTTCGCGACGACGTCGTCGATCAGGTCGTTGGGCAGGCGGAACTCGGGGATGCCGTAGCGCAGCACGCCGCCGAGCGCGTGGAACGCCTCGAACACCGTCACCGGGAAGCCCTGCGCGGCCAGCAGGTAGGCGTTGATGAGCCCGGAGGGGCCGGACCCGATGATCGCCACAGGCGGGTGGGTGGCCGTCTGCCACGGATCGCGCACACCGGCGAACCGGCGCTGGGTCGCCTGCGGGTCGACCAACTTCTCCCGCTGCGGCAGGTACCACTCGAGCTGCCCGATCGCGATCGGCAGTTTCTGGATGCACACGCCCTGGCACTGCAGTTCCTGCGGGCACACCCGCCCGGTGACATCGGGTAGCGGGTTGCTGGACTGCATCAGTTCCAGCGCCTCGCGGAACCGGTTTGTCCCGATCAGCTCGATGACCTGCGGGATGTGGATCGAGACCGGACAGCCTCCGGTGGGTTCCCGGCACCCGGCCAGGAACTCGCCGAGCTCGCACGGCTTCTCCTCGCACTGCTTGTCGCGCAGCACCTCCAGCCAGACCAGCAGATCCACCTCACGCTGGCTGTAGCCCTGCTCCAGATAGCCCAGGAATCCCCGGTTGACCAGACCGAAGTCCTGCGCGCGGCTGTCGGCCTCGCGGACATACGGCTCGATCGCGTTGTGCGCCGGCCACCCCTGCGACAGCCCGGCGAACATCGGATACCGGTCGGACAGGTGGGCGTCGATGGCGCGGATGAACTTGCGCTTGCCGCCCAGCGGCAGGTTCCAGATGAACCGCATCAGCACCGTGCTGCTGTCGTCCCCGCGTTCCAGCATCGACCACAGGCTGCGCGTGAATTCCTCACCCAGCTCGGGCTGGCGGAACTCCCAGGCCACCGCCTGCATCCCCTCGGAGATGAAGACCTCCCGGAAGGCCCGCGGGTCGCTCTCCAAACGCCGGCGCAGCAACTCCACCTGATGGTCGAGCGTCGACTCGGCGGTCATCGGATGATCTCCGCGTCGCAGTTGGCGCGCACCCGGTCGATGCGCTTGGCGATCTCGGGGGTTACCTCGACGGTGTCGGCGGCACCGGGGATCATCCGGGCGATGACGCGGGCCTCGCCGTCGATCACGACGGTGGTCTTGGCGAAGAACTGCGGCAGTTCCTGGTAGCAGGTGCCGCAGTCGTTGCACAGCCCCTCGTCGGCGGTGTCCAGCCAGATCGGACCGTGGCCGGCTTCGGCGGCCACCGGCTGCTGTTCCGCGGGTGCCGGCGCGGCAGGACCGGTCAGGTTGGGCATGACCCCGCCGGCCGGGGCCCGGCTCGACGTGGCCAGGTCCGACATGGCCCGGGCGATGTCGTCCAGCGATGTCTCGCGCGCGGCAGCGGCCTCGTCGTACTTCGCGCGCAGCTCCTCGATGTCGGCGCGATGCAATGCGGTCAGCTGCGCCTCGCGGACGCCGGAAAGGTACTGCAGCGTCTGCCAGTACCGGCGGCGGTCGTCGACCAGCGCGACGATCCGCTGCGAGCAAGCGACCTTGATGAGGTGCTGATCGTCGTCGGTCGCATAGATGAACGGCAGGTGCTCACTGCGCCGGTCCGCGGAGAGCTCGACGTACTCGTCGATGGGGATGGCACTGGCTTCCTCATCGGGCGCCAGCTTGCGGAACTGCTTCTTGAACCGCACCTCGCCGAGCGCGAATTCGGCCGGTGTCAGCGCAGTGGTCAGCAGCTTCAACGCGCCCTGTTCGTCGAGGTA
>WBZT01001226.1_pt1 | contig 19139 bp, 16 predicted proteins | sample 5204241 | NCBI WGS metagenome assembly WBZT01 (sample SAMN12344358, study PRJNA552823) | activated sludge metagenome | biome: Activated sludge suspended growth; feature: Nitrification reactor; material: Wastewater; isolation source: activated sludge from nitrification reactor of wastewater...
CCGTGCTAGAGTCGCAAGCGTGTCGTCGCCGTAAACCGCTCGGTGGTCCGTCCGCGGTGAGCAATCGAACTTGCTTGGTGAGTTGAATCGTGAACACCGATCTGCTGTTGTTGGATTGAACATGGCCTTCGTCGACATTGACGGGCAACCGATCGAGTACCAATTCCTATCCGCCGCGCGGCGCGATCGGCCGACGCTGGTCCTGCTCCACGAAGGGCTGGGGAGTGTGGCGTTTTGGCGCGAATTCCCGGCACGGCTGGCGCAGGCCAGCGGCTGTCGGACGCTGTGCTGGTCGCGACGCGGTTACGGTGATTCGGCTCCGCTTACCGCCCCGCGCACGGCTTGCTACCTGCACGAAGAGGCGTCGCAGCAGCTGCCGTCCTTGCTCACTGCCCTCGCCATCGAGCGGCCGCTGCTGATCGGACACAGCGACGGGGGATCGATCGCACTGCTCTACGCCGCCGCCTGGCCGGATCGGGCGGCCGGCATCGTCGTGCTGGCGCCGCACGAGTTCGTCGAGGAAAAGGCACTGCTTGGCATTCGTCTGGCGGGCGAGACCTACGCCAACAGCGACTGGCCACGGAAACTGGGTCGCTACCACCGTGATCCCGATGCCGTTTTCCGGGCCTGGCACGATACCTGGCTGTCACCGGAGTTCCGTTCCTGGGACATCACCGGTTGCCTGTCGAAGATCACCTGCCCGATCCTGGCGATCCAGGGCGAAGACGACGAATACGCGACGATGCGCCAGATCGAGTGCATTGCCGAAGCTGCGCCCGACGTCGATCTGCTCAAACTCGCCGACTGTCGGCATTCGCCCCACCGGGATCAGCCGCAGGCGGTGATCGAAGCGATCGTCGGTTTCGTCGATCGGCTTGCCGTCGGCTGACTGGGCGCGCCGACCTTGCGGCGCTTACGGCCGGCCGCGGTGCGGGCGCAGGCGGGCGGCCGGGTCCTGGCGATAGAAACGGGCGAACTGATCGTAGAGCTCAGGATATGCACTGCGCAGTGTCGCTGGAGTCTCAAAGAATGCCTCGCTCATGACGGCGAAGAACTCGCCCGGATTTTCGCTGGCGTAAGGGTCGAACTGCGCTTCCCGGCCGAGCGCTTCGGCCGTGTCCACGCGCTCGCAGAAATCGTGGTAGCTGGTTTCCAGGATGCGCTGCCAGTGGCTGCGCGGGATGTCCGGCGGTAGCGGCGGGATGCCGTCGGTTTCGCCATCGAGCATGTCGAGCTTGTGGGCAAACTCGTGGATGACGACGTTGTAGCCGCTGCCGGCCATCTGCGCGTCGCGCCACGAAACCAGCAATGGCCCTCCGCTCCAGGCTTCTCCGGAAGCGAGCTCCTGATACTCATGAACGACGCCGAATTCATCCTCGACGCTGCGCGGGATGAGGAACTCGTCGGCGTAGACCACTACCCCTACCCAGCCGCGGTAATAATCGAGGCCGAGTTCGAGGATCGGCAGGCAACCCTGCGCGGCGATCGAGACGCAGATCTCGTCGGAGAGCGTGAGCCCGCCGGCGGCGGCAAACTCCTTCTCGGCCAGGAAATCTTCGGCGAGGTGACGCAGTCGGTTCTGCTCCGCGTCGTCGAGCGCGGCGAGAAAAGGCAGTGCCGAGACCACCGACTGCCAAAGGCAATCCGGTATCGGTGCCGGTTCCCGGCGACCACGCAACCAGCCGAGCAACTTGCCGATCATGCCGCCTCGACGGCCGGCGGCGCAGCCACGGTCCGGCCGACTCGGCTGCCCATCGGCTCGATTCCAGGGCACTGACCGGCTTGTGGATGGTCGGCGAGGGGGACCGGAGAAAACATCGTTGCGCAGCGCGTTGGGCGGACTTCGCGGCTGACCCTGCCGTACCTGGGCAGCCGCCGCTGCGCAACCGGCTGCGGCGGCTGATGGCATTGCAGGGGATCGGGCATGGCCGGCGAGAAACACGGAAAGGAGCATTATGCACGAAGCTTGGGCCTGACCTTATAATGGGCCGATGGTCTCGGTCATTCATTCGGTCGCTGCGCAGAGCGACTTGGAACAGTCCCTGGCGACGCTCGCGGAAGGGCTTTCCACAACCGAAGTCGATCGGCTCCGGCTGGCCGTCGATTTCGCGCGAGGGAGCTACGCTGGCGGTCTGCTCGGCAGTGGCGAAACAATCTGGGGGCATGCCCTGGGAATGGCACTGGTCGTCGCCGGCCTCAAGCTGGACGCCGATGCCCGTGTGGCAGCACTGCTCTTCGCCGTGCCGGCGCAGCACGAACATGGTCTGGCTCGCGTCGAGCGCGATTTCGGTCACAGTGTCGCGCAACTCGTCGGCGGAATTTCACGGCTGAACCGCATGCGCCCGATCACGCGCGGCTTCGTCGCGCATTCCGTCGACAGCAGCGACAAGAATCCGCACGAGATGAAAGGGCAGATCGAAGTCCTGCGCAAGATGCTGCTGGCGATGGTCGAGGACATCCGCGTCGTCTTGCTGCGCCTGGCTTCGCGCACACAGACCCTGCGCCACTTCGCGATTGCTCCCAATGAACTGCGGGTGTCGGTGGCGCGCGAGACGCTCGAGCTTTATTCGCCGCTGGCCAACCGGCTCGGTGTCTGGGAACTGAAGTGGGAGCTGGAGGACCTTTCCTTCCGCTTTCTCCATCCGGCGATCTACAAGGAAATTGCGCAGCATCTCGACGAGAAGCGCACCGAGCGCGAACAGTTCATCGGTCAGGCAATCGCCATCGTGCGGCGTGAACTCGAGGTTGCCGGTGTCGTCGGCGCCGAGATCTACGGCCGTCCCAAGCACATCTACAGCATCTGGAACAAGATGCGGAAGAAGGATGTCCCGTTTTCCGAGGTGTACGACGTGCGTGCGCTACGCATCATCGTCGACCAGGTGAAGGATTGCTACACCGCTCTGGGGGTCGTGCATCACATCTGGTCGCCGATCGCCAAGGAGTTCGACGACTATATTACGCACCCCAAGGGCAATCACTACCGTTCGCTGCATACCGCCGTGCACTGCGCCGACGGGCGCGCAATCGAGGTGCAGATTCGCACGCGCGAGATGCACAGCCACGCCGAGTTGGGGGTCGCTGCGCATTGGCGCTACAAGGAAGGAAGCAGGGCAGCGCCGGAAGATCGCTACGATGAGAAGATCGCCTGGTTGCGACAGCTCTTGGCCTGGCGCGACGAAGTTGGCGGTTCGTCGGACTGGGTCCGGCACTATAAGCAGGCGGCGTTTGACGAGACGGTGTACGTCCTGACGCCGCAGGGCAGGGTCATCGACTTGCCGCGCGGTGCGACGCCGGTCGATTTCGCCTATCGAGTGCACACCGACATCGGACACCGCTGTCGCGGCGCCAAGGTCGACGGGGCGCTGGTGCCGCTCAATACACCACTGAGCACCGGCCAGCGCGTGGAGATCATTCTCGCGAAGCACGGAGGTCCGTCACGTGACTGGCTGAATCCCTCGCTGGCCTACCTGTTCACCCATCGCTCGCGGCTCAAGGTGAGGCAATGGTTCGCCAGTCTGGCGCTCGAGGATACCCTCGCCGAGGGGCGCTCCGTGGTCATTCGCGAATTGCAGCGGATGGGCCAGGCCGGGATCAATCTCGACGATCTTGCCGCGCGACTAGGTTTTGCACGCAGCGACGATCTGTTCATCGCCGTCGCGCGCGCCAAGCTCAACATGCGCCAACTGCAGGTGGCGGTGCGTGGCAGCGAGATGCCGGTCGACGAGCGCGTGCTCGGCGATGTGCCGGTGCGCAGGCAGCGGGAGAGTGACGTTGCGGAGAAGGGAATTCTCATCGTCGGCGTCGGTCGCCTGCTGACCCAGCTCGCAGGTTGCTGCAAACCGGCTCCGCCCGACGAGATCATCGGCTTCGTCACGCGCGGCAAGGGAGTCTCGGTGCATCGCGCCGACTGCAGCAACTTCTCGAACATGCAGACGATGCATCCCGAGCGGGTGATCGAAACGACCTGGGGTGGCCGTACCGACGGCGTCTTTGCCGTCGATCTGGTGATCGACGCCTACGACCGGCAGGGCCTGCTGCGTGATGTGTCGGACGTCCTCGCGCGCGAAAAAATCAATGTGATCGCCGTCAACACCCAGTCCAGGCAGGGCAACGCGCACATGCGCTTCACCGCCGAAGTCGGCAGCATTCCGCAACTCAACCGCACCCTGACCCTGCTGCACGAGGTCCACGGCGTCGTCGGTGCGCGCCGCGCCTGAGCTGGTTCCTGTCCGCCCGCGGTTGCACCGCCCACCAGTGCTCCGTCAGGCGGGAACGCACAAACCCCTCGTCAGGACTGCAGCAGTTCGATCAGTTCGGTCTGCGAGGCGTGCGGGCTGGTGCGAGAGCCGCGTCGCTGGTGGTAGCTGCCGTCAGGGCCAAGTTCCCAGGCCAGCACATTGTCGCTCAGGTAGATCTGCAGACCTTCGTTGATCACCCGCCGTTTGAGCTTGCGGTCGAGCACCGGGAAAGCAAGTTCGATCCGCCGGAAGAAATTCCGCTCCATCCAGTCGGCGCTCGACAGATACACCTTTTCCTCGCCACCGGCGTAGAAATAGAACACCCGGTGATGCTCCAGCTGGCGGCCGATGATCGAGCGGACGCTGATGTTTTCCGAGAGATCCTTGACTCCCGCGCGCAGGCCACAGACGCCGCGCACGATGAGATCGATCTTGACCCCGGCCTGCGAGGCTTCGTATAGCGTGGCGATGGTTTCCGGTTCGAGCAGCGAGTTCATCTTGGCGATGATGCGCGCGCGCTTGCCTGCACGCGCCGCTTCGGCCTCGGCGCGAATCGCTGCGACGACGTTTGGTTGCAGCGTGAACGGTGCCTGCCAGAGATGTGTCAGCGTCTGCGCGCGGCCGAGGCCAGTGAGCTGCTTGAATACTTCGTTGGTATCGGCGCCGATCTCCTCGTTGCAGGTCAGCAGGCCAAAGTCGGAGTAGAGGCGGGCGGTCTTCGGGTGATAGTTGCCGGTGCCGAGGTGCACGTAGCGCCGCAGCAGGCTGCTGCCGGCCTTGCCTTCCTCTCGGCGGACGATCATCAGCATCTTGGCATGGGTCTTGTAGCCGACCACGCCATAGACGACATGCGCGCCGACCTCTTCCAGCTTGGTCGCCCAGCCGATGTTGGCCTCCTCGTCGAAGCGCGCCATCAGCTCGACGACGACGGTGACTTCCTTGCCGTTCTGCGCCGCGCGCAGCAGCGACTGCATCAATACCGAGTCGGTGCCGGTGCGATAGACGGTCATCTTGATGGCCACCACCTGCGGGTCGTCCGCCGACTGTTCGAGCAGATCGATCACCGGATTGAAGCTCTGGTAGGGATGGTGCAGGAGGATGTCGCCGCCGCGGATGCTGTCTACCACGCTGTGGCATTTCTGCAGGGCTTTCGGTATTCCCGGGGTGAACGGCACGAACTTGAGGTCATTGCGCACGACCCAGTCGGGTACCTGCATCAGGCGAACGAGATTCACCGGGCCTGCCACCCGGTAGAGGTCGCTTTCGGTGAGGTTGAACTGTCCGAGCAGGAACTGGGTCATCGCTTCGGAGCAACTGTTTGCCACCTCGAGGCGGACGGCGTCGCCGAAGTGGCGCTGCGGCAACTCGCCCTGGATCTTTGCGCGCAGATTCTTGACCTCTTCCTCGTCGACGAAAAGGTCGCTGTTGCGCGTCACCCGGAACTGGTAGCAGCCGAGCACCTTCATGCCGGCGAACAGTTCGTGCACGAACTCGTGCAGGATCGAAGAGAGGAATACGAAGGAGTATTCTGCTTCGCCGAGTTCACGCGGCAGCCTGATCACGCGCGGCAGCACGCGCGGCGCCTGGACGATGGCAGCACCGGAGCTGCGACCAAAGGCGTCGCGACCTTCCAGCTCGACGGCGAAGTTGAGACTCTTGTTGAGCACGCGCGGGAACGGGTGCGACGGATCGAGCCCGATCGGGGTGATCACCGGCATCACTTCGCGGAAGAAGAAGTCGCGAATCCATTCCCGCTGGTCGACGTTCCAGTCGCCACGCTTGAGGAAGCGAATCCCTTCGGCGGCAAGCTGCGGCAGGATTTCATCGTTGAGCAGCGCGTACTGTTCCTTGACAATGGCATGCACCTCGTCGCTCACCAGGCGATAGACTTCCCGTGCCGTCTTGCCGTCGGTGGTGATCGCCACCGAATTCAGTTTGAGCTGTTCCTTGATCCCTGCCTCGCGAATCTCGAAGAATTCGTCCAGATTGCTGCTCACGATGCACAGGAAGCGCAGGCGTTCGAGCAAGGGTGTGCGCGGGTTTTTCGCCTGCCACAGGACACGCCGATTGAAAGCCAGCAGGCTCATTTCACGATTCTGGAAATACTCGGGCGGGAAGCCCGTGGCAGGCTGGGGGGGCGGCATTTCGGTGGTGGTGGCGACTATGTTCATGGATTCGTTCCGTCGGAAAGGATGGCTCGGGAAAGGGTGAATTGCGGACGAGCATATTACAACCATCGCTCGCGTGCTTGTAGCCCGGGGACCGCTTTTCTCGGTCTACGAATTCGAGCCGTTCCCGGTCACGGTAATGATGCGTCTTTCGCCAATGCTAAAATGACTGGCCTGAAAAGCACTCTTCGCCGTAAGGTCGAAAAGAAACCCTATGAGCTACGAACTAATTGCCGGTGTCGATCTCGGTTCCAACAGTTTCCGCGTGCAGATCGGACGCATCGTCGGCGACCAGATTCATCCGCTCGATACGCTGAAGGAGACGGTTCGGCTCGGTTCGGGTCTGACCCGCGAAAAGCTTCTCGACCATGCCTCGCAACAGCGGGCGATCGAGACCCTGCGCCGTTTTGGCGAACGGCTGCGCGGTTTTGATCGGGAAACGGTCCGTGCAGTGACCACCGACGCGATGCGGGTGGCGAGGAATTCGCGCATGGTTCTGCTGCAGGCGGAAGCAGCTCTTGGGTTTCCGATCGAGATCATCGGCGGCCGCGAGGAGGCGCGCCTGATCTTCATCGGCGCCGCCAACGCATTGCCGCCAGCCAGTCACCGCCGCCTGGTGGTCGACATCGGCGGTGGTTCGACCGAATTCATCATCGGCGAGCGGACCGAGCCGCTGCTGATGGAGTCGCTGTTCATGGGCGGCATCAGCTATCGGCAGCGCTTCTTCCCCGAGGGCAGGGTGGACAAGAAGCGTTTCTACGCAGCCGAGGTGTCCGCTGCGCGCGAGGTCGAAGCGATCGCCGTAGACTATCAGCGCTTCGGCTGGCAGGAAGCGGTGGGGTCTTCCGGTTCGGCACAGGAAATTGCGACGATTCTGGAATCGAACGATCTCAACCCCGATGGCGGTCGCGGCATCAGTCGGGAAGGTCTGAGCAGGCTGCGCCAGCTCCTCATCCGGGCCGGCTCGGCCGAGGCGCTGAACCTCAAGGGGATGCGGGATGAACGCTACATGATCCTGCCGGGTGCCATCGCGATCATGTCGGCCGTGTTTTCCGAACTGGCCATCGAGCACATGACCTACTCCGATGGCGCGCTGCCGCTCGGCGTCCTCTACGATCTGCTCGGGCGCTTCGAGCATCACGACACGCGCGACGAGACCGTCGGTCAGTTCATGCGCCGCTACCAGGTTGACGAGATGCAGGTCCGGCGCGTCGAGCGGACCGCCTTGCTGCTTCTCGGGCAGATGATCAGGCTCGATTCGCCGGAGCACGAGAACGATGTTCACTTTCTGCGATGGGCCGTTTCCCTTCACGAAATCGGCGTTTCGGTGGCGCATACCGAGTTCCACAAACACGGTGCGTACATTCTGGGACACGCCGACATGCCGGGGTTTTCCAAACGCGACCAGGCGCGCCTCGCGCTGCTGGTGCTGGGCCAGCGCGGCAAGCTGCAGAAGCTCGCCTCGATGCCGGCGGGTGACCCGAACTGGCGCCTGGTCTTTTGTCTTCGCCTGGCAGCGCTGTTGCATCGCGCGCGCGAAGATCAGGCGTTGCCCGAACTGGCGGTCAGGGAGTCGCCGGTGGGTTTTCAGCTCGACGTACCGGTCGACTGGCCGGATGCCAATCCGATGACTGCCGCCGCACTGAACGACGAAACACTGCTCTGGCGACGCATCGGCATCAAGGTGAAGATCAGGCCGGTTCCCGATGAGGAGGCGGTACAACTGGAGCTGTTGCGGAAATCGTAGCGGGCCGCCCGCAATCGGGCGGGCGAACAGAGACCAACTGCATGCGGCGAGAGGCGAATGGGAACAATCGGTCACGCAAGGGTTGTCGATGCGGATACGGAAGCGGGGCCGGAATCGGCTACGGTGGACGCCGTCGACCATGCCGACTCGCGGCAGATCCGGCTCGCCGGAGACTGGACGCTGTCGACGATGCCGACGCCGATTGCTGCATTCGAGCGGCGACTAAGCGAGCTGCGCGCGAGCAGCGCGGGATGGGACCTGCGCTCGATCTCGCGCATGGACAGCGCCGGTGCAATCGTGCTCTGGCGCGCCTGGGGGAGGCAGTGGCCGGTGTCGCTGCTGGTTTCTCCCGGGCACCGGGCGATGCTCGAACGGGTCGAGCCGATCCGCCTTGCGGTCGAACCGCCACGGCAGCGCGACCGGCTGGCCGGGGTGCTCAGCCTGGGGCGAGCGACTGTGGCTGCCGCCGACCACCTCCTCGGGATGATCGCACTGGTCGGGCAACTGGTTCTCGACGTCGCCTATCTGTGCACGCGGCCGCGCGACCTACCATGGCGCGAGTTCTCGGCCAACCTGTACCGCAGCGGTGCGCAGGCGCTTCCGGTGACCGCGCTGATCGGCTTTCTCATCGGCATCGTTCTCTCCTACCTCAGCGCCCTGCAACTCAAGGCCTTCGGTGCCGACGTCTTCATCGTCAATCTGCTGGGCATCAGCATCGTGCGCGAACTCGGCCCGGTGCTGGTCGCGGTACTCGTCGCCGGCCGCTCCGGATCGGCGATGACCGCCCAGATCGGCGTCATGCGGGTGACCGAGGAGATTGACGCACTGGCGACGATGGGTGTCTCGCAAAGTCAGCGCCTGGTGCTGCCCAAGGTGCTTGCGCTCGCGGTGGCGTTGCCGTTGCTGGTGATCTGGTGTTCGGCGGCAGGAATCGTCGGTGGCATGGTTTCCGCGAAGCTGCAGATGGATTTGGCCTACGGCTTCTTCATCGACACGCTGTCGCGGGTCGTACCGGTGGCCAACGTCTGGATCGGTTTGAGCAAGGGCTTGGTATTCGGCCTGCTGATCGCGCTCATCGCCTGTCATTTCGGTCTCCGGGTCAAGCCGAACACCGAAAGTCTGTCGGCGCTGACAACCACTTCGGTGGTCACCTCGATCACCGTCGCGATACTCGTCGACGCGGTTTTCGCGGTCATGACGCGAAACTTAGGGATCCCGTAGTGAGCGGGCCGCCTGATGCCTGCCCGAAGGAGCCGCCAGCGATCGAGATTCGCGGCTTGTGGACGCAGTTTGGCGACCAGATCATTCACCGCGGCATCGATCTTGAGGTCGAGGCAGGTCAGATGCTCGGCCTGGTCGGTGGCTCGGGCAGCGGCAAGACGACCTTGCTGCGCGAGATCGTCGGCCTGCTGGCACCCAACCGGGGGACGGTCAGGCTCTTTGGCCAGGCGGTACTCGATCCCGACCCGCAGCGTCGTCGCGCACTGCATCGTCGCTTCGGCATGCTCTTTCAGCAGGGAGCACTCTTCTCTGCACTCTCGGTGCATGACAACATTGCCTTTCCGCTGCGCGAACTGCACATGCTCGACGAGTCGATGATCACCGATCTGGTACTCCTCAAGCTCGCCATGGTCGAGCTCGAGCCACGACACGCGCGCATGATGCCCGCCGAACTGTCGGGTGGCATGGTCAAGCGGGTGGCGCTGGCGCGCGCCCTGTCGCTGGAGCCCGAGCTCCTGGTGCTTGATGAGCCGACCGCCGGTCTCGACCCGGATCGCAGCGAGAACTTCGTCAGGCTGCTCCGCATGCTGCAGAGGGAACTCGGTTTCACGGTGGTGATGGTGACGCACGACCCCGAGACGCTGGCCGGCCTGGCCACACGCCTTGCCGTGCTCGCCGATCAGCGACTGGTCGCCTGCGGCAGCGCCGCCGAGGTGTGTGCTGTCGATCACCCGTTCATCCGCAACTTCTTCAGCTCCGGGCGTGCTGCGGCAGCTATCCGGCAGGAGGCGAACTAGCCATGGAAAACCGTGCGCATGCCCTGACGGCAGGGCTTTTCACCCTCCTTCTCGGTCTCGCGGGAGCGCTCTCGATCTGGTGGTTTGGTGGCCGACACGAAGCGACGACGGATTACACGGTAGTTACTCGCCGCAACGTCACCGGCCTCAGCCTGCAGGGGCAGGTACGCTATCGCGGTATCCGGGTCGGCAAGGTGCAGGCGATTGAACTCGATCCGCAGGATGCGCGCAACATCCTGATTCGCATCAGCGTGGACAGTGGCGTGCCGCTTACCCGTGCGACCATCGCCAGGCTCGGTTACCAGGGGGTGACCGGTATTGCCCACGTTCTGCTCGAGGACAGCGGCGACAACCCGACGCGTCTCACGGGCGGTGACGACGGTGCGCGCATCGAGATGAAGCCGTCCCTGATCGAGGAGCTGTCGGACACTGGCGGGGACGCTCTCGGCCAGGCGCGAGACTTCCTGGTCAGCGCCAATCATGTGCTCGACCTCGAGAATCGGCAGCATCTGGCAAGGATTCTCGCCAACCTGGAGGCAGCCAGCGGCAACGCCAATGAGGTAACGGTTCAGCTTCGCCAATTGCTCTCGCCGGAGAATATTCAACGGTGGCACGCCATCCTCGCGCACGCCGAACGGGCAGCCGCCGAGGCAGCGCCACTGCTTGCCGAATCGCGTTCCTTGCTGGCGCGCTGGCAGCCGATCGGCGACAGGGTCGAGCGCCTGATCGGCGAGCCGGCACCCGGTGGCATCGCGACCCTGGTTTTTCACTTCAACGAAGTCGCCAGCGACCTGTCGGCGAACTCGCGACAGCTTGATCGCTTGTTGCAACTGCTCGAACAATCGCCACAGAGTTTCCTGTTTGGCCCTCCACGGCGCGCTGCCGGGCCTGGTGAGGCAGGTTTTCGGGCGCCGCCCGGCGAAGGAGGAGCACCATGAACAGGTTGCTGATTGCCACCTGCCTGCTCGCTGGTTGCGCCGGCGGTGGGCACAACGCATCGCCGCCCGAAGTTTACGATTTCGGCTTGCCCGTCGCGCGGCTGGCAGTCGACGCTCGCTGGGCGAACGTCGCACTCGATGTCAGCGCGTCACCGTGGCTCGACTCGCGGGAGATCGAATATCGCCTGCTCTACGAAGACCCGCTCAAGTTGCGGAGCTACAGCGCAAGCCGGTGGGCGGCGGCACCGAGACTGTTGCTGTCGCAGCGTCTGCGCCAGCAACTCGGCCTTGTCGGCGCCGGCGCCCCGGCCGCGTGCCTGCTGCGACTGGATCTGCAGGAATTCTCGCAGGTGTTCGCCACGCCAGCCAGCAGCCGTGCCATGCTGCTCGGTCGCGCGAGCCTGGTCGATGCCAGGCGCCAACTGATCGGCGAGCGCCCGCTAGCCATCGAGCAGCCGGCGCCGACCGCCGACGCGCGCGGTGGCGTCGTTGCGCTGGTTGCGGCCAGCGACGATCTCGGCCGGCAATTCGCTGCCTGGTTGAATGATCTGGAGAAACATGGCAGGCTGCAGGGCTGCCGGTCGAAGGCAGGGGAAAGCCAATGATGTTCATCACTTGAGAGGAGAAGCTGGGGATGCCAAATATCTACCGAGAAGGTCTCGACAAGAATACGGCCAACTACACGCCGCTGACGCCGCTGACTTTCATTGCCCGTTCCGCCTACGTGCATCCGCAGCGGACGGCAGTGATCCATGGTCAGCGGCGTTACAACTGGCTGGAGACCTTCACGCGGGCTCGCCGCCTGGCGTCGGCCCTGAGCAACTGCGGTGTCGGGGAGGGCGATACCGTCGCGGTGATGCTCAACAACACGCCGGAGATGGTCGAGTGCCACTTTGGCGTACCAGTGACCGGCGCCGTGCTGAACACCCTCAATACCCGCCTGGATGCCGAAACCATTGCCTTCATGCTGGACCACGGTGAGGCCAAGGTCCTGATCACCGACCGCGAATACTCGCCGACCGTGAAAAAGGCGCTGGCTCTCGTACAGCACCCGATCCTGGTGATCGACGTCGACGATCCAGAGTACGATGGTCCGGGCGAACGTCTGGCCAGTCAGGAGTACGAGCAGTTCATTGCCGCTGGCAGCCCCGACTTTCCCTGGAGTGGCCCGGCCGACGAGTGGGACGCCATCTCGCTCAATTACACGTCGGGAACTACCGGCAATCCGAAGGGTGTCGTCTACCATCACCGTGGTGCCTACCTGAATTCGATGAGCAACATCGTCAGTTGGGGAATGCCGCCGCATTCGGTTTACCTGTGGACACTGCCGATGTTTCACTGCAACGGCTGGTGCTTCGTCTGGACGATGGCGGCCAACGCCGGAACCAACGTCTGTCTGCGCCGCGTCGATCCGAAGCTGATTTTCGCTGCCATCCGCGAGCATGGCGTCACCCATTACTGCGGCGCGCCGATCGTGCACAGCCTGATGGCGAATGCCCCCGCCGAGCTGCGCGCCGGCATCACGCAGACGGTTTCCGGCCTGATCGCGGCGGCGCCGCCGCCGGCGGCGGTCATCGAGGCAATGGCGAAGATCGGCGTTGATCTCACTCATGTCTATGGTTTGACCGAAACCTACGGGCCGGCCGCGGTCTGTGCCAAGCACAGCCACTGGGCCAGTCTGCCGCTGGCCGAACAGGTGGACCTGAACGGCCGTCAGGGCGTGCGCTATCATGCCCAGGAAGCGATCACCGTGCTCGATCCGGCGACCATGGAGCCGGTTCCCTGGGATCACGAGACGATGGGCGAAATCATGTTCCGCGGCAATCTGGTCATGAAGGGTTATCTCAAGAACGCGAAGGCGACCGAGGAATCGTTCGCCGGTGGCTGGTACCACACCGGCGACCTGGCCGTGATGCACAGCGACGGCTATGTGAAGATCAAGGATCGCTCGAAGGACGTGATCATCTCCGGCGGCGAAAACATTTCGTCGATCGAGGTGGAGGATGTCCTCTACAAGCATCCGGCGGTGATCGCTGCGGCCGTCGTCGCGACTCCCGATCCGACCTGGGGTGAGGTTCCCTGTGCCTTCCTCGAGTTGCGCGAGGGAGCGTCGGTCAGCGAGGCAGAGGTGATCGATTTTTGTCGCCAGAACATGGCACGCTTCAAGATTCCCAAGCGGGTGATCTTCTGCACTCTGCCGAAGACCTCGACCGGAAAGATCCAGAAGTACGTGTTGCGCGAACAGGCAAAGTCGTCTGCCGCGATCGAATAAGCCGCCGCGGCGGCTGCCGTCGACCGGCGACACAGCCGGTCGAGCGGCGGCGCCGGCTGGCCAGTCGGCTACGATCAGTACAAAGGAGAGCAGGATGAATACCGTGACGTCCAACCCCGATGAGCCCTACGTGCTGCGCGCCGATCGCGACGGCATTGCCACGCTGACGCTGAATCGCGCCGGCCAGTTCAACGCCCTCTCGCAGGCAATGATCGACGCGCTGCAATGTGAGCTCGACGCCATCGCCGCGGATCCGGCGGTTCGTGTGCTGGTCATCGCTGGCGCCGGCAAGGCTTTCTGCGCCGGACACGATCTCAAGGAGATGCGTGCCAATCACGAGAAGGCGTTCCTGCGGGATCTGTTCCGCCGCTGCGGCAGGATGATGATGACGCTCATCGAAATGCCACAGCCGGTCATTGCGCGGGTGCACGGCATCGCCACGGCCGCTGGTTGCCAACTGGTGTCGATGTGCGACCTGGCGGTCGCGGTCGAGAGCGCCCGCTTTGCCACCTCGGGGATCAACGTCGGGTTGTTCTGCGCCACCCCCGCAGTCGGACTGTCGCGCAACCTGGGGCGTAAGCAGGCGCTGGAGATGCTGCTCACCGGCGATTTCATTGACGCCCGCAGTGCGCTGCAACAAGGCCTGGTGAATCGGGTCGTTGCCGCCGATGCCCTCGATGCCGAGGTCGAGAGTCTTGCGCGTTCGATCGTGGCGAAGTCTTCGGTGGCCATCGGCATGGGCAAGCAGATGTTCTACAAGCAGCTCGAAATGGGGCTGGAAGCGGCGTACCAGTACGCTTCCGAAGTAATGGCCTGCAACATGATGACCGACGATGCCGGCGAGGGGATCGACGCTTTCATCGGCAAACGCAAGGCGGAGTGGAAGGGAAGGTAAGTCTGCGCGGCGTCGGCATCCCGCCGTGGCACTGTCCAAGGGTGGGGCGCCCGCCGGCTACGGCCGTGCTGAGGCCCATCAGGTGGTCGCTGTCGTCCGATGCTGCGCTCATCGGCACCGTGGTCGACCGGTGCCCGCTGTCGGGACAGATCGAAGCCTGGAGCCCCGCCATGGCGGGGCTCCACGAGCTTGCAGCAGGTGCTTTCTGCCGGATCAGGCCTTTCGCTGCCGTACGGCAGCCAACGCTGCGACACCCAGCCAGACCAGTGCCATTGACCTTGGCTCGGGGACTTCGCCGCCGATGGCCCCCCCGATGCCCCATGACGAACCGATCGCGGCGTTCAGCGCCGAAAGCGCGTTGCCGTTCAGATTGATCACGACCTGCATGTTCACGTCGGCTGCAGTGGCGTTGAACAAGCCGTACGACACGCCCGAGCCGAGGTCTGCGTAAATATCGGTGCGGCCCACGCCGCTGGCGGCGACGTCGTTCAGGTCGGTGAAAACGTCAAAGAAGCTTACCGGCAGAAAAGCGCCGCCATAGTAGCCGGAGGGCCCATTGCCGATGTTCAGCGCGGCCGACAGGATGGAACCGCGGACCGTCGACAGATCGAAAATGAAAAAATCGCGGTGGTCCAGATTATCGCCAGAGCAGGTGTCGCTGCTGCCACAGACACCGACGATGTAGTTGGGGTTGAAAGAACTGTGCGCGCCGTTTTGGTCCCACCAGCCAGTACTGCTGGCACCGATCGAGACCGACCCGGTGGTGGTGGTCAGCTCGAGCGTTTGCGTGCCGAACGGGCTGTACGAGAAGAAAGCGTTGGACAAGCCTGCGTGGCTCGGCATGGCGGCCGCCATCAGGCCAAGAGCCAGGGAAACGCTGGGGAGTAGCTTCGGGAAGTTCGGTTTCATAGGATTTCTCTCTTTCGTGAGCGTGAACTGTGTGTGTGAATTGATTCCTCACCCGCAGTGAGAAGAGTCCAAAACGGATGCGGTATTCACATAAGCATAGTTTATACCAATGCCGCACCATGCTGGTTTAAAATCATTTTATGGGGTGCGTTTCACACTTTGCCCGCAACGTGTCAAATTCTTCGACACGCGAGTCTGTCGGCGTTCCCTGCTTCGACCTGCTTCCCGCTAACGGTCATGGTTCTTGCAGGCACCCCGATCATGAAAGCCCTCCTGGCCTTGGTCATCATCGGCTGTGGATTCTTCCTACGCTGGTACGTCAATCACGCCGGTGAAGAACTCGATGGCCGTGCGGGCAACCCGCGAGGTATCGTAGTAGGCGTAAGCGCCGGCGCCAAGCGCGCCGACCACCGGAATCCAGCGCGAAATTCCCTTGCCGATAAGGCGTTGCGAAATGTGCAGGCCGATCTTCAGCGCCACCGACCGGGTGTCGGGACGCGCGGCGCGCTGGACGACATAGCGCTTGCCGATCTCGGCTACCAGATCGCGCACGGCCTGTGGGTCGGTATGCCGGAACAGGCAATAGAGCATCTCTGCGCGCTTCAACTCGGCGGTCTTGCCATAGCAGGCGGCGATGTCGGCGACCATCTGCGTCTGCAACTTCCACAGCGAACGCAGTTCCGGGAGCAGGGTCAGCCAGCCGAGCGGGCCGGGCGGCAGCGTCAGGCTGCCGGCCGTCAGGGCTGCGTGTCGGGTGGCATGGCGGGCAATTGCACGCGCCCTCCTCGCGGGTTTCCGTCGCACCTGCTCGGTGCTGGCCGGTGTCTGACCGACATAGTCGAGAATCACCTCGGCGATTCGTTGGCTGGCGCTGAGGTCAGCGTTATTTTCTTCGGAGGATCTGTCGGGCATGCTCGACTGCCTGCGGATAATCAGTGGCGTAGGGGATGACTAGCGGTCGGTATTGCCTTCGTTGGCTGCGGACCGGCGCCAGACGCTGGCGAGCCAGGGTTGCTGCGCTCGTGGCAGACCGGCTGGTCGATAGTAGTGCTCGAGTTCGACGAAGGCGGCAGCGGAGAGCAGGCGACGCCAGGCCGAGAAGTCGTGATGGACCGCATAGCGTTCTTCGGCCCAGCCTTCCTCGTTGTTGCCGCGTGGGTTCGAGCAAAACAGCACGCCGTCCGGCTTGAGCGTTGCATGCAGTTGCCCGAGAACGCGTGGCAATTCCTGGCTGGGGACGTGAAACAGCGACGCATTGGCGAATATTCCGTCGAAGTGGCACGGTGGCAGCTCCAGTTTGAGGAAATCCTGCAGCCAGACGGTGCAGCCGCTTTCGGCACGGGCCATGGCAACGAAGGACGGCGTCCCGTCCAGCCCGATCGCCCGATGCCCGAGGCGGGTAAAGGCCTTCAGGTCGCGACCCGGACCACAGCCGAAATCGAGAATGGTGAAAGGCGCCTGGCCACGGAGATGGTGCAGCAGCGCCGCGATGTTCTGGCTCACGTCGTGGTCGCGCGTGCCCTCGCGGAAACCCTCGGCGCGCCGGTCGTAGTACGCCAGCGTGCGGGCGCTGATCTGTTCGAGTTGGTCAGGATCGATGGGCACGTCTCACGCCCCGTGGCAGCAAGGAAAATGGCGAAATCGCCTGAGTGCGATGGTAAACCATTGCCCGCAAGTCATGCGCGCGATGTCGCCTCGCTCGCTTTGCCGCCGTGCGCCTGCGGCCGACCACACGCAGTCGTCCTGTCGCAATTCGCCCGCTGACGCCGCCGACCACCCGCTCGTTCGGCTCCGATACGCTGCAGCCACCGCCCGGTGCACCGCGGTGGTGGTGGACAATCGTTTCCGGATGTGCGAATCTCGCCCAATCAGCATAAACATGGCCGCGCTTACTGGTAGCCTGATCGTGCCCTTGCAAGCCACATGTCCATGACCATCAGAGCCCAATCAGACTCCTCGCATGCGCGATAGCAAGCGGGGAGAGCAGCGGCAGCGCCTTCTTCGGCTGCAGGAAGCAGACGTGCGCGTGGTGACGTCATTGCAGAGAATCGTTCTGCGCATCGTCTGGGCAGGTCTTGCGGTGCTCGCCCTGATCGGCATCGGGACGATCGGCTTCTATCAGATTGGTGGCGATACCGGCAACTGGTCCGATGCGCTGTACATGACGCTGATCACGATCTCGACGGTGGGCTACGGCGAGATCATTCCGCTCCACTCGCTGGAGGATCGCCTTTTCGCCGGTTTCATTGCCATTTCCGGTCTGGGCGCGCTGACGTTCTTGTTCACCAGCCTGTCGGTGTTCTTCCTCGAGAAGGACCTCGATCATTCCCTTCGGAGGCGACGGATGGAAAAACGCATCCAGAAGCTGCGGCAGCATTTCATCATTTGCGGTTTCGGCCGGGTCGGACGTAGTGTCGGACGCGAGCTGCAGAATACCGGCCGTCATTTTGTCGCCATCGATACCGAGGAGCAGCGATTCGAGGAGAGTCTCGAAAAGTTCCCGGCGCTCCTGTATCTGCAGGGTGACGCATCCGATGACGATCTTCTCGAAGCGGCGGACATCGAGGATGCCAGAGGACTGTTTGCGGTCACCGGCGACGATTCGCGAAATCTGATGATCATCATCACCGCCAGGCAGCTCAACGCTGGGTTGCGCATCGTGGCGCGTGCCCAGGAGCAGAGGAACATAGAGAAAATGCGCAAGGCGGGGGCCAACGAAGTCATCTCGCCCGACTTCACCGGCGGCATCCGCCTGGCGTCGGCGATGGTCAGGCCGCATGTCGTCGGATTTCTCGACGAGATGATTCGGTCGGACAAGAATGTGCGCATCGAGGAAGTGCCGGTACCGGCCAATTTTCCGCAGACGCGAGTCGGCGACCTGCGCCTGCGCAGTCCCGACTACATCTTGCTGGCGGTGCGCGAAAAGGATGGCGCCTGGGTATTCAATCCGAAGGTGGACGACATCGTCCAGGCCGGCGCCACGATCATCGCGCTGGCCAATCCGTCGGGACGCGCCCAGCTCAAGGCGCATCTGATCGAAAAGATGTCCTGAAGCAATGCGTGATGGCGGCGGCGCGCAGGGTGTTGCCGGCATTCTTTCCTGTGCTACTCTTGACAAGCGCTACAGATCGGCAAGCTGCCCGCAGTGCGTGGCTCGCTGACCGGCCGGAACCAAGGGAAGTGTCCGACTGACCCGGGAGTCTGCACTCTCCCCCAGCACGAGGCTTCGCGATGGCGACTGAAACCGAGATCAAGCTGTCCCTGTCCGCCCGCTCGGCAAACGAACTGGCGAAACACGCCCTGCTGAATGGCGTTGCGCCGCAGCGGCAATTGCTGGTCAACACCTATTACGAGACTCCGGACAATCGCCTGCGAAATCAGGGAGTGGTTGTTCGCCACCGTCAGAAAGGCAAGCAGTGCCTGCTGACCGTCAAGACGGCCCCGGAGCTGACCGCCGGCTTGGCCCGGCGCAGCGAATGGGAGTTTCCCAGCCGGGCGGGAGAATTCGATTTCTCGCAGGTGGATAACGGCAGCATCCGCACGCTGCTCGAATCGGCGCGAAGCGAGCTGCGCCCCGTTTCCACCACGCGTTTCCGTCGCGATAGCTGGTTGCTCGATCCGCGTACCGGCGTCCGCATCGAGCTGGCACTTGACCGCGGCTGGATTGAGGCGGGCGGTCGGCGCGAGGCGGTTCGCGAGATCGAGCTGGAACTGCTCACCGGCTCCCTCGCCGATCTGTTCGCGCTGGTCGCCGATTTGCAGGCAAGCGTGCCGTTGCACCCCGAAGTGCTCAGCAAGTCCGAGCGCGCGCACCGTTTGCTGCTCGCGCAGCCGTTGACTGCGGTAAAGTCGCTGCCCGTGCCGCTTGCCGCAGAGATGCCGAGCATCGCCGCATTTCGTACGATCGTCCTGGCCTGTCTCGGCCACCTGCAGAGCAACGCAAAAGGTGTCTGC
>WBZT01001227.1_pt1 | contig 19131 bp, 19 predicted proteins | sample 5204241 | NCBI WGS metagenome assembly WBZT01 (sample SAMN12344358, study PRJNA552823) | activated sludge metagenome | biome: Activated sludge suspended growth; feature: Nitrification reactor; material: Wastewater; isolation source: activated sludge from nitrification reactor of wastewater...
TCTCCACATGGCCGATGAACAGGGCGAAGCTGCCCTGGGGGTACTCGATCATGTAGCTCCAGGCCGGGTTGCCGCCGGGCAGGCGCGGGCGGCCGGGCCACTTGAGGCTTTCCAGCACCGGGGCGGGCAGGCTCTTGATCTCGATGCGGCGGTTGACGTCGCCGGTGGCGAAATCCTGGGGCGCGGCCTTCTCGGGCTCCACGGACAGCACGCTGCCCAGCACGGCGTTGGGCCGGTAGGTGGTGATGCCCTTGAGGCCGGCCTTCCAGGCGGCGGTGTAGAGCTCCTGGAATTCGCCGAAGGGGTAGGTCTCCGGCACGTTGACGGTCTTGGAGATGGCGGAATCCACGAAGGGCGCCACCGCCGCCACCATGTTCATGTGGGCCAGGGCGGAGATCTCCAGCGCCGTCACGAAGGCGGCGGGCAGTTGGGTCATGTCGCCGCCCTGCTCCCGGTAGAGCCGGTAGGCGTGGTCCTCCACCTGGTAGTCCTTGTGGCCGCCGTCGGCCATGCGCTTCTTGCGCGTGTAGTACCAGGAGAAGGGCGGTTCGATGCCGTTGCTGGCGTTGTCGGCGAAGGCCAGGGAAATGGTGCCGGTGGGGGCGATGGACAACAGGTGGGAGTTGCGGATGCCGTGCTCGCGGATCTCGGCCTTGATCTCGGCCGGCAGGCGCGAGGCGAAATTGCTGCCGGACAGGTACAGGTCGGCGTTGAACAGGGGGAAGGCGTCCCGTTCCTTGGCCAGTTCCACCGAGGCCTTGTAGGCCTCGTCGCGCATGAATTCGGCCGCCTTGCCGGAGAAGGCCAGGGCTTCCTCGCTGTCATAGCGCAGGCCGAGCATGACCAGGGCGTCGCCCAGGCCGGTGAAGCCCAGGCCGACGCGGCGCTTGGACTGGGCTTCCAGGTGCTGTTTCTCCAGGGGCCAGGCGGTCAGGTCGAGGACGTTGTCCAGGGCGCGCACGGCCACGGCCACCACCCTGGCGAAGCCGGCGAAGTCGAACTCGGCCTCGGGGGTGAAGGCGGAGCGCACGTAGCGGGTCAGGTTGATGGAGCCCAGGCAGCAGCAGCCGTAGGGCGGCAGGGGTTGCTCGCCGCAGGGGTTGGTGGCCTCGATGGTCTCGCAGTAGGACAGGTTGTTGTCCCGGTTCATGCGGTCCAGGAACAGCACGCCGGGCTCGGCGTGGTCGTAGGTGGAATGCATGATCTGGCCCCACAACTCGCGCGCCTTGAGCTTGCGGTAGACCCAGACGCCGTCGCCGCGCTGGTAGGCGCCGTCGGCCATCTGCTCGGCGCCGGGGGCGGCCTTGTGGGTGAGTTCCACGTCGCCGTCGGCCTCCACCGCCTGCATGAAGGTGTCGGTGACGCCCACGGAGATGTTGAAGTTCTTCAGGTCGCCGCTGTCCTTGGCGTGGATGAAGGCCTCGATGTCCGGGTGGTCGCAGCGCAGCACGCCCATCTGGGCGCCGCGGCGGGAGCCCGCGGATTCCACGGTCTCGCAGGAGCGGTCGAACACGCGCATGTAGGACACGGGACCGCTGGCGCGGGACTGGGTGCCCTTCACCAGGGAGCCCTTGGGCCGGATGGTGGAGAAGTCGTAGCCCACGCCGCCGCCCCGGCGCATGGTCTCGGCGGCCTCTTCCAGGGCCACGTAGATGCCGGGCTTGCCTTCGCTTTCCCCGGAGATGGCGTCGCCCACGGGCTGCACGAAGCAGTTGATGAGGGTGGCCTGCAGTTCGGTGCCGGCGGCGGAGTTGATGCGCCCGGCCGGAATGAAACCCTCTTCCATGGCCTGGAAGAACATGCGCTCCCAATGGGCGCGCTCGTTTTTCCGCTCCGCGGCCGCCAGCGCCCGGGCCACCCGCAGGCGCACGTCGGTGACGTTCTGCTCGTCGCCCTTGGCGTACTTCTCCAGCAGGACTTCGGTGGAAATGGCTTGATCGGCGAGTTCCTGGAACAGGGCTTCCTGCATGGCATGTCTCCTTTTTTGGCGCCGGTTTGGGTGGGCGCTCGTTAACTAGATATGGGGTCGAGATGGTTTATTAAACACTATATCCAGCGTTTGCGAAGAATATTTTTGTTGTGCTCCGCAGCACGGGGAAGACCCTGGAAAAGCCCTGGATTCAGTCCACGGTGGCGATGACCGGGGTGTGATCCGAGGGGCGTTCCCATCGCCGGGGCGTTTTGTCGATGACGCAGGCGGAACAACCGGCCGCCAGCTCGGGGGACAGCAGGATGTGGTCGATTCTCAGACCCAGGTTGCGGCGAAAAGCGCCCTGGCGGTAATCCCACCAGCTATAGCTTTTCTCTTCCTGGGGGAACAGGCGGAAGGCGTCCTTCAGGCCCAGTTCCGCCAAAGCCTTGAAGCGGGCCCGCTCGGGTTCGGACACCAGCACGTTGCCCGCCCATGCCGCCGGATCGTGCACGTCGGCATCCTCCGGGGCGATGTTGTAATCCCCCAGCAGGGCCAGGCGCGGATGGCGGCTCAGCTCGTCCTTCAGCCAGGCGATCAGGGCGTCCAGCCAGCGCAGCTTGTACGGGTATTTGTCGGAATCCAGGGACTGGCCGTTGGGGATGTAGACGCAGACCACCCGGGTATTTTCGATGGTCGCCGCCAATACCCGCTTCTGTTCGTCCTCGAAGCCGGGAATGCCGGCCTGCGCTTCCGCAAGCGGCGCGCGGCTCAGCAGGGCGACGCCGTTGTAGGTCTTCTGCCCGGAGAAGACCACCTGGTAGCCCGCCGCCTCGATCTCGGCGCGGGGGAACTTGTCGTCTTCCAGCTTGGTTTCCTGCAGGCAGACCACGTCCGGCCGGGCCACGGGCAGCCACTCCAGCAGATGGGGCAGGCGGACCTTGAGGGAATTGACGTTCCAGGTGGCGAGTTTCATGGCGGCAGGCGTTGTAGGGGGTGGCCGGATTATCATTGCGGACCTGTTGCCGGAACAAATCTGCGAAAACCCTATGCAAACCCTCAGCGTCGACCTGGGCGAGCGCGCCTATCCCATCCACATCGGCCCCGGCCTGCTCGACCGGGCCGACCTGGTGTTGCCCCACCTCCCCCAGAAGCGCGTGGTCATCGTCACCAACACCACCGTCGGCCCCCTCTATCTGGCCCGCCTGCGCCAGACCCTGGCGGACGCCGGCGTGGCGGCGGAAGCGGTCATCCTGCCCGACGGCGAGGCCTACAAGAACTGGGAAACGCTGAACCTGATCTTCGACGCCCTGCTCGGCCAGCGCGCCGAGCGCAAGACCACCCTGGTCGCCCTCGGCGGCGGCGTCATCGGCGACATCACCGGCTTCGCGGCGGCCTGCTACCAGCGCGGCGTGCCCTTCATCCAGGTGCCCACCACCCTGCTGGCCCAGGTGGATTCCTCCGTGGGCGGCAAGACCGGCATCAACCATCCCCTGGGCAAGAACATGATCGGCGCCTTCCACCAGCCCCAACTGGTGCTGGCCGACACCGACACCCTGAACACCCTGCCGGACCGGGAACTGTCCGCCGGTCTCGCCGAGGTCATCAAGTACGGCCTGATCCGCGACCCGCCTTTCCTGGAATGGCTGGAAGGCAACATGGACAAGCTGATGGCGCGGGACACGGACGCCCTCACCTACGCCATCCGCCGCTCCTGCGAGAACAAGGCGGAAGTGGTGGCGGCGGACGAGCGGGAGTCCGGCCAGCGCGCCCTGCTCAACCTGGGCCACACCTTCGGCCATGCCATCGAGGCGGGCATGGGCTACGGCAACTGGCTGCACGGCGAGGGCGTGTCCGCCGGCACCATGCTGGCGGCGGACCTGTCCCGGCGCCTGGGCAACCTCGCCCAGGCCGACGTGGACCGAGTCGAGGCGCTGTTCAGGCGCGCCAACCTGCCCACCCTGGCACCCAATCTCGGCGTCGAGGCCTACATGGACTACATGGGTGTGGACAAGAAGGTGGAGGGCGGCAAGATCCGCTTCGTGCTGTTCAGGAAGCTGGGCGACGCCTTCGTCGGCGCGCTGAGGGACGATGCGGAACGGGCCGCGCTAAAGGCCACCCTGACAGAAGCGGTGGCCCGTGGCTGATCTCGCGTCCTACGCCGCCCACTCCACCAACACCAAGGGCCGCCGCCATCCGGAACCCGCCGCCGCGCCGCGCTCCGAATTCCAGCGCGACCGGGACCGCATCGTGCATTCCACCGCCTTCCGCCGCCTGGAATACAAGACCCAGGTGTTCATCAACCACGAGGGCGACCTGTTCCGCACCCGCCTCACCCACAGCCTGGAGGTGGCCCAGATCGGCCGCACCCTGGCGCGCATGCTGGGCCTGGACGAGGACCTGACGGAAACCGTGGCCCTGGCCCACGACCTGGGCCACACGCCCTTCGGCCACGTGGGCCAGGACGCCCTCAACGAATGCATGGCGGCGCACGGCGGCTTCGAGCACAACCTGCAGTCCCTGCGGGTGGTGGACAAGCTGGAGCAGAAATACGCCGAGTTCGAGGGGCTGAACCTCACCTTCGAATCCCGGGAAGGCCTGCTCAAGCACTGCTCGAAGAAGAACGCGGAAAAACTGGGTGAGGTGGGGCGCCGCTTCCTGGAAGGCGGGCAACCCAGCCTGGAGGCCCAGATCACCAACCTGGCCGACGAGATCGCCTACAACAACCACGACGTGGACGACGGCCTGCGTTCCGGCCTCATCACCCTGGCTCAACTGGAAGAGGTGGAAATCTTCGCCCGCCACCTGGACACCGTGCGCGGCCTCTACCCGGACCTGAACGACCGGCGCCTGATCCACGAAACCGTGCGCCGCATGATCAACACCCTGGTGGTGGACCTGATCGAGGAAACCCGGCGCAACATCGCCGCCCACAAGCCGGAAAGCCTGGACGACGTGCGCGCCTGCCCGCCCCTGGCCGCCTTCAGCCCGGCCATCCGCCACGAGGCCCTGGAACTGAAGCGCTTCCTGTTCCAGAACCTGTACCGGCACTACCGCGTGGCGCGCATGAGCGAGAAGGCGAGCCGGCTGATCCGCGAGCTATTCCGGGCGTTCACCGGCGAGCCGCGGCTGCTGCCGCCCGAACATCGCGTTCGCGCCGACGCCGACCCGCATCGCGCGGTGTGCGACTACATCGCCGGCATGACCGACCGCTTCGCCATCCGCGAGCACCGGCGCATCTACGACATCGAGGAACTGGCCTGAGGCGGCCTGAACTGAGGCGGCCTGAACCCGGTCAGCCTTCCCTGGCCAGCCGCTGCCGCATCAGCCAGCCGTGCATCAGGGGCGTGGCGAACAGGGTCAGGGGCGTGGCCACCGCCAGGCCCCAGACGATGCTGGAGGCCACCGGACCCCACAGCAGGGAATTGCCGCCCCAGCCGAAGGCCAGGGAAATCAGGCCGCCGATCACCGTCAGGGTGGTGATGATGATGGGCAGCAGACGCCGCCGGGCGGCGCTGAAGGCGGCGGCCATGGGCGACAGGCCCCGGGCCAGGCGGTCCTCGCCCGCCGAGGCCAGCACGATGGAGGCGTTGACCGCCACGCCCGAGAGCGCCACGCAGCCATACAGGGTGTAGAGGGTGAGGGACTGGCCGGTGGCGAGCAGGCCGATGGCCACGCCGGCCAGGGCCAGGGGCGCGGTGGCCAGGATGACCAGGGGCAGCACCAGCCGGCCGAACTGGACCGCCAGCAGGCCGTACATCAGCGCGAAACCCAGGGCCAGCAGGCCCAGCAGGTTGTTCAGGCTGGCCTTCACGTCGTCCATTTCGCCGCCCTGGGCCAGGGTCACGCCGGCATGGCGGGTTTTCAGGCCGTCCCAGGCGGCGTTCACCACCTCCAGGGCCCTGTTGGCGCTGAGCTGGTCCTGGTCGAAGGCGGCGCGCAGGGTGACGGTGCGTTCCCCGTTCACCCGGCGCAGTTCGGCGGGGGTGGATTCCAGCCGCAGGGTGAACAGCTCGGCGGGGTTCACCAGGCGGCCGTCCGGCAGCTTCCAGGGGCTGGCCAGCCAGGCCTGCAGGGCGGCGGCGCTCATGGGCTGGCCGCGCACCACCACGTCCAGGGACTCCTCGCCGTCGGCCAGCTTGCCCACCGCCACGCCCTCGAAATGCAGGCGGATCAGGGCCGCCAGCTTGAACGGGTCGAGGCCCGCCCGGGCGGCGGCCGGGGCGTCCACGCGCAGGTTCATGCCGGGCTGGCTGGCGCTGGCGTCTTCGCGGATGTCGCTGAATCCCGGCTGCTTTTCCAGGGCCCGGTGCAGGTCCGCGGCGGCGGCGGCCAGGCCTTCCATGGGGGCGCCGGACAGGCGCAGGGAGAGATTGGACAGCATGGGCAGGTCCGCCGAGAGCACCTGCACGGCGATGCTTTCCGCGCCTTGCGCCTTGAGCGCCGGCCGCAGGGCGGCGACGAAGTCGGGCACGTCGCGCCCGCCCGCCGATTCCGGCGCCAGGCTCACGGTGACCTGGCCCAGGTGCTCGCCCATGGCCAGTTCGCTGGGGGTGAACTGGAGGCCCGCCGTGGCCAGGGTGGCGTTGAGTTCGCCGGGCCGGGCCTGGGCGCGGGCGGCCAGCTCCAGTTCCCGGGCGGCCTTGAGGGTTTGTTCCAGGGGGGTGGCGGGGGGCATCTGGACGTTGATGTTGAACACCCGCAGGGGATCCGAGGCGAACCAGCGCGGTTTCACCCATTCCAGGCCGATGGCCGCGCCCGCCACCAGGAAGACGCCGCCGAACAGGACGATGATCGGGGCCGGCCGGCGGAAGGCCCAGGCCAGGGCGCGGCCATAGACCCGCCGCATGCGGCGCGCCATGGTGTCGCGCCAGCCTTCCTGCTTGCTGGTGCCGCCCCAGGCCGCGGCGTGCCGGGGCAGCAGCCAGAGGGAGGCGGCCAGGCTCATGAGCAGGGTGACGATGACCGCCAGGGGCGTGACGAACATGAAGCGCCCCATCAGGCCCGGCAGGAACAGCAGGGGCAGGAAGGCCAGGCAGGTGGCGAACACCGAAGCGGTGACGGGCCGGGCGACTTCCTTGAGGGCCTCGGACACCGCCGCGAGCCGGTCCATGCCGGCCGTCAGCCGGCGCCGGATGGCGTCGGCCACCACCACCGCGTCGTCCAGGGGGATGCCCAGGACGATGGCCACGCCCAGCAGGACGGACACGTTGAGGGTGTGCCCCAGCAGGTGCAGGGCGAGGAACATGCCGGCCAGGGCGAAGGGCACGCCCAGGCTGGTGAGCAGGGCCATGCGCTTGCCCAGGAAGAACCAGGTGACCGTCAGCACCACGGCCATGCCGAACAGGGCGTTCTTCTCCATGACGCCGATGGCTTCCCGGGTGACGGCGCTCTGGTCGTCAAGCAGGGTGAGCACGGGCGCGTCGAAGGTCTTGTTCTTTTCCGCCACCAGGTCCCGGATGGCCCGGGTGAGCACCAGGGTGTTGACGTTCTCGCTCTTGGTCACCGACAGCAGCACGGCGGCCTTGCCGTCCAGGCGCACCAGTTCCCGCGGCGGAGATACGCCGATACCGATGTTCGCCAGGCTGGACAGGGGCACCAGCCGGCCCCGGGCGTCGGCGATGGGCAGTTCGCCCAGGAAATCCGGGTTGGTGGGCAGCCCCTCGACCCGCATCGCGTAGCGCCGCCCGCCGATGTCCGCCATGCCGGCGGGCAGGCCGCGGGTCTGCTCCGCCACGGCCCGCGCGAGGGTTTCCGGGGAAATGTTTTCCCGCTCCAGGGCCTTGGGGTCGAAGCTGACCGCCAGCTCCCGGTTGCGCAGGCCGTAGGCCCACACCCGGCCGACGCCGGGCAGATGTTCCAGGTCCCGCTTGGTGGTTTCGGCCAGGCGGCACACACGGCCGTCGGCCGCCTCGCCACTCACCACCACCATGGCGGTGGGGAAGAAGTTGGAGGAGGTCAGCTCGATGACCTGGGGCGAGCGCGCCTCCTTGGGAAAGGCGGCGGCGGCCTGGCGGATTTCCCGGTCGAGGGCCGCCAGGCGACGCTCGAAGCGGGCATGGGCCAGGTCCTTGAAGCGCACCAGCAGGGTGGCCACATGGTCGCGGGAGGTGGTGGTGACCAGGCTGATGTCCGGTACGCGCCGCACCGCGGTTTCCAGGGGAATGGCGATATCCCGCTCCACGTCCCGGGCGCCGGCGCCCGGCCAGACCACCGCCACCGCCACCCAGTTGAGTTCCACCTCGGGATACTGGGCCCGGGGCATGGCGAAATAGGACCAGGCGCCGAGCAGCAGCGCGACAACGAGGACCAGGTCGGCCAGGCGATGGGAATGCAGAATGGGCGGCATGCGTGGGGGTGGATATACTCGCGGTCATGAAGATGGTAATCCAATCCCTGCTGTTGATCTGGCTGGGCTTCGCTTCCGCCCTCGCGGCGGAGACCGGGATCACGGTGCGCCAGGAAGGCATGCGCCTCATCGTGGAAGGCTGGTTGAAGACCCCGGCGTCCCCCGCCACGGCCTGGGCGGTGCTGACCGATTACGTCCGCTTTCCCGAATTCGTGCCCGGCATCCACGCCAACCGGGTGTTGGAGAGCCGCGACGGCGGCAAGATCATCGAACAGCGCGGCGAGGTGATTTCCGGCCAGTTTCGCATGCCCTATACAGGGCAGATGCGAGTGGAGGAACATGCCGGAGAAGGCCTGGAGATCCTGTTCCTGTCCGGCCCCTTCAAGGATGCGCGCGGAGAATGGAACATGCAGCCGGGACGTCCCCTAAAATTGACGTATCGTATGGACATGGACCTGATGAAAACATCCTTCCCGCCCCCCCTTGCGCCGGCCATCGCCGAGCAGCAGGTGAGAACCTGGGTGGAGGTCTTCGGACGGGAAATGGAACGAAGAAAGGCGAAATAGGCATGAAACGTTTCCTGTGGATGGGCGTGGTTTTCCTTGTGGCCGGCATCGCCAGCGCCACGGCCGCCGGCGCCAAGGTCAACGCCAGCACGGGCCTGACCGGAATCCGGGTGGAGGCGAGCCAGAGGCTCAATGCGGATGCCCAGACCGTCTGGCAGACCTTGACCGACTACAACCGGCTGGCGGCTTTCATCCCGGACATGGTGTCCAGCCGCCTGGTCTCGCCGCCGGGTGCGCCCAAGCGGGTGGAGCAGATCGCCGACGCCGGCCTGTTCGCCTTCGTCATGCCCGACCATGTGGTCCTGCTCATGGAGGAAACGCCCCTCAGCCATATCCGCTTCCGCTCCGTGGCCGGCAAGGTGGCGGCCATGAGCGGGGAATGGCGCATCCAGGGCGATAGGGCGCCGGTGACGCTGACCTACCGGGCCCACATCGTGCCCATGACGCCCGTGCCGCCCCTGGTGTCCAGCTATTTCGTCGAGGACGAGGTGAAGACCCGTTTCGAGGCGGTGGGCCGGGAGGCCGAGCGGCGCATGAAGACTCCCCGTTCCCCGTATTCCGCCTATTGAATTTTTCCATGCCTGAGCAAAACGGCGCGAGGGCTGGACACTCTCGGACCCAGGAATGAAACCCATGAAGCGACATGTCTGGACGATTCTGATGTCCGTCTTGCTGGCGGGTTGCGATCAGATTTCCGAGCGGGCCGGCTTTCCCGATCCGGCCAAGGTGGAAGCCGATGGCAAGGCCATCGGCGGCGCCTGCCGCCACGCCGGGCGCGGCCTGGAGGACTGCTACCGGCTCAACAAGGGGGCCTCCAAGTCCGCCGTTTTCGCGGGCTGGAAGGAAATGAACGAGTACATGCTCAAGAACGACATGCAGGCGGTGGAACCCAGCATCGGTCCCGTCGGCCTCGATCACGGCAAGAAAGGCAAGACCGACGAGGCGGCGAGCGGAAGCAAGGGCGCGGAGGACGAGAAGCCCGCCGAGCACAAGGATGAGAAAAAGGACGAGGGCAAAAAGGACGAAGGCAAAAAGGACGCAAACAAGGGCGACGCCAGAGCCGAAGCCACGGCCGAACCCAAAGCCGTCGCCAAAGCCAAAGCCCATTGATCCGGGTCGACCGTTCGCCCCTCCAGCCCCATGAAACCCGCCCTGCGCATCGCCAGCTACAACATCCACAAGGGACTGTCCTTCTTCAACCGTCGCGTCGTGCTGCACGACGTGCGCGACAGCCTCATGGGCCTCAACGCCGACATCGTCTTCCTGCAGGAGGTGCAGGGACACCACGCCCACCGGGCCGGCCGCTTCGAGGCCTGGCCCGCCAAACCCCAGCACGAGTTCCTGGCCGGGGGGATCTGGAACGAGTTCGCCTACGGCAAGAACGCGGTCTACGACCACGGCCACCACGGCAACGCCATCCTGTCCCATTACCCCATCCTGAGCTGGGAAAACGTGGATATCTCCGCCCATGCCTTCGAAAGCCGCGGCCTGCTCCATTGCGAGCTGGACGCGCCCGGCCTGAGCCAGCCCCTGCACGCCATCTGTCTGCACCTGGCCCTGAACGAAGCCGGCCGGCGCAAGCAGATCCACCAGTTGTGCGAGCGCATCCGCCGCATGGTCCCGGACGACGCCCCCCTCATCATCGCCGGTGATTTCAACGACTGGCGCCAGCGCACCGGCCACTACCTGGCCGAGGAACTGGGCCTCAAGGAGGTGTTCGAGACCGCCCACGGCCGCCCCGCCCGCAGCTTCCCCGCCGCCCTGCCGCTGTTCACCCTGGACCGCATCTATGTGCGCGGCTTCGGCATCGCCTCCGCCCACGTCCTGCATGGCCAGCGCTGGCGCCGCCTGTCCGACCACGCGGCCCTCACCGCCCAGCTCAAGCCCCTGGCCTGATCGCCGCGATGATCCAAGGCGGCAACCGCCTGACCCTGCTGGAAAACGGCGCCGGCTACTTCCCGGAACTCATCGCCGCCTGCGACGCCGCCCGGCGGGAAATCCACCTGGAAAGCTACATCTTCGAGGCCGACGCCACCGGCCGGGAAGTGGCCGCCGCCCTCATGCGCGCCGCCCGGCGCGGCGTGGTCACCCGGCTCCTGCTGGACGGCTTCGGCAGCCGGACCTTGTTGCCGCGACTGCTGGCGGAAATGCGCGGCGCCGGGGTGGAAGTGCTGCATTTCCGCCCGGAGATCGGCCCGCGCCTGCGCCGCAACCGCCTGCGCCGCATGCACCGCAAACTGGCCGTGGTGGACGCCCGGGTCGGCTTCGTGGGCGGCATCAACATCGTCGATGACTTCAACGGCCGCAACCTGGCCGCCCCGCGCCAGGACTACGCCGCCCGGGTGGAGGGCCCCCTGGTGGCCGACATGCACGCCGCCGCCAATCGTCTCTGGCGGCTGGTCACCTGGAGCCGCCTGGGCCTGAACCGGGGCGAGGACGTCTGGCTCAAGCCCCGCGCCGGACCGGCGGGCGAGCAGCGCGCCGAATTCCTGACCCGGGACAACCTGCGCCGCCGCCGCGCCATCGAGGTGGCCTACCTGCACGCCATCCACCGGGCCAAGCGGGAAATCCTCATCGCCAACGCCTACTTCATGCCCGGCCTGCGCTTCCGCCATGCCCTCATCGACGCCGCCCGCCGGGGCGTGCGGGTGGTGCTGCTCATGCAGGGGCGCAGCGACCATACCTTCTATCAGCTCGCCACCCGCGCCCTGTACCGCCATTTCCTGGAAAACGGCCTGGAAGTCCACGAATACCACGCCACGGAACTGCACGCCAAGGCCGCCGTCATCGACGGTGTCTGGGCCACGGTGGGATCCAGCAACATCGACCCCCTGAGCCTGCTCCTGGCCCGGGAAGCCAACCTGGTGGCCCATGACGCCAGGTTCGCCGGCGAACTCAAGGCCAGCCTGGAATCCGCCATGGAAAAGGGCGCCCACCGCATCCACCGCCGCGCCTGGCGCAGCATCCCCTGGTACGCCCGCTTCGCCTCCTGGCTCGCCTACGGACTGGTGCGGGGCGTCATGGGCCTGGCCGGGTATGCCCAGGGGTGGCATGGCGGGGCACGGCGCAAGATCCGCGCTTGATCACTCCGCGAATCCGGTCGGCAAACCATCGATGCTGCGGGCGTTCTTCGCCCGCCGGTACTCGGCAATCCCGTCTTCCCCCTTCTTGCGCGCCCATTCCGTGAGAGTGCCCCGCTCGCCGGCGTAGCCCATGAGGGGCAGGCCGGCGCCGCAGGAGGTCTGCACGGATTCCACATGCAGCACCACGAACTGGCGGATGCCGGGGTATTCGGGGTACAGGGGGGCGAGTTCCGCCCAGCGGGCATCGTCGGGGCGCACCGATTCACCTTTGCCGTAAAGCCGCAGGATCAGGGCTTCGACGCCGAAGCCGCAGAGCATGAGGGTCAGGCGCGGGTCCACGCGCAGGTGGGCGGCGGTTTCCGCGCCGCTGCCGGTGAGATCCAGGTAGGCCACGCTGCGCTCGTCCAGCACGCGCAGGCTGTCCAGGCCCTTGGGGGAGAGGTTGATGCGACCGCCCGGGGCCTGGGTGGCGACGAAGAAGACCTTCTGCCTGGCGATGAAGGCGGCGTGCTCGGGGAGGAGGGTGTCGAAGAATTTGGCCATGATGGGCGGAGCGTTTGATGGAGAACGGGGGCGTCGTGTCTTGTTGGGGGCTTCCCCCTTTGCAAATGGGACAGAGGGGGGCGCTGGCGGTCATGCCAACGTGGTCGAAATCCCCCCTGGCCCCCCTTTGTGAAAGGGGGGAATCCCGTCGGGGGAATCGGTATGGCGTAGTCGTGGCATGGGTTGATGGCGGGAGTCAGATCAACTGGTTCTTGCGCAGGAAGGCCATGAGGATTTCCAGGCGGGCGACGGGGTCGTTCATTTCCAGCATGGCCTGGCGGGCGGCGGCCTTGAGGGGCAGGATTTCCGCCAGGCGGAAGCCGACCCAGGTGGCGTCGTCGCGGATTTCGCCGTGGACGGCTTCCGGCGCCCGGTCGGCGATGACGCCCAGCACGTCGAGGGCGGGACGGCAGTGATCGGGGACCGGGCGCGCGGGTTCCCCGCCCTTCAGGCGGACCGCGGCGGTCACGAGTTGGTCGTGGCCGGTTTCGGTGTGCTCCACCACGAAGCGCTCGCCGCCTTCCACGCGCAGCATGAGGATGCCGGGGGTATCCATGTCGGCCTCGAGGATATTCGCCAGGGTGCCGACGGTCTCCGGTTCGGCGCCGCCGCCCACTTCCGGGCCGGACTTGATCAGGCAGATGCCGAAGGGAAGTTCGTCCCGCATGCGCTCGCTCACCATGTCCAGGTAGCGGGCCTCGAACACCTTGAGGCGCAGGCTGCCGCCGGGGAACAACACCGTGTGCAGCGGGAACAGGGGGATGTCCACTACGTGTCCACTCACGCCCACTAAGCGCCCCAGCGCGCCATGAGCTGATGGGGCACGGCCAGCTGGTCCAGGACGCGGGCGACGATGAAGTCCACCACCTGGTCCACGCCTTGCGGGCGGTGGTAGAAGCCGGGGTTGGCGGGCAGGATGGTGGCGCCGGCTTCGGCCAGCTGGGTCATGTTGCGCAGGTGGATGAGGGACAAGGGGGTTTCCCGGGGCACCAGGATGAGGGGGCGTCTTTCCTTGAGCATGACGTCGGCGGCGCGCTCGATGAGGTTGTCGGCCATGCCGTGGGCGATGGCGGCCAGCGCCCCCATGGTGCAGGGGCAGACCACCATGGCCTCGGCCGGGTTGGAGCCGGAGGCGGCGGGGGCGAACCATTCCTCCTTGCCGTGGGCGGTGAGTTTGCCGGTGTGGCCGGCAAAGCGGGCATCGAACAAGGCGGCCAGTTCGGCGGTGTCGGCGGGCAGGGTCAGATCCAGTTCCTGTTTCGCGACGATGCGGGCGGCGGCGGAGACCAGCAAATCCACGCGGCAGCCGGCCCGCAGCAGGCATTCCAGCAGGCGGATGCCGTAGCCCATGCCGGAGGCGCCGGTGAGGGCGAGGGTGATGCGTTTCATGGCGAAGGCTCCTGGACGGGTTGTGGGCCGGATTTGAGCAGATGGGCGGCGGCGAGGCCATTGCCCAGGCCGGTGATCCAGGCGGCGGCGAGGAACAGGGGCATGAGGGCGAGCAGGCTGGCGCCGGGCATGAGCCAGGCATCCACCACCAGCAGCTGGGCGCCGATGTGGGCGAAGGCGGCCAGCACCGACAGGCCCACCGGCCCGAACCAGCGGGTCGGGAGGTGGATCGCCCAGGCCAGGACGAGGAGGCTCATGGCGCCGCCGCACAGGCTGAGCACGAAGGCGGGGGTGAGGAACTGGCCCAGGGCCAGCGCTCCGGCGACGATGCGCAGGCCCGCGACCCAGGCCGCCATGCGCCAGCCGTGGCGGTAGAGCACCACCAGGGTGACGATGTTGGCCAGGCCGGGCTTGACGCCGGGGATGGGCAGGGGGATGGCGGCTTCCGCCAGGGTCAGGCCGATGGCGGCGGCGGCCAGGACGGCGACACGGCGGTCCTCCTCGCTGGCGTGGAGTTCGATCTGCATGCCGCGATGATACGCGGGCGAAAAAAACGGGGCATGGGCCCCGTTTCGGTGGGGTCCGGGCGGGGTCACCCCAGGGTGTCGGCCCACATGTTCTCGTGCCAGGCCAGGCCGTAGGCGAAATCGAGCTCGCTGTGCTTGGCGTTGGCGCCGCCTTCCGGCTGGCGCTGGTACACCTTCTTCGCCGGGTCGTAACGCATGACCACGGCGATGGAGCCGGAGGTGTGGTCCGAGGTCACGGAATAGCTGGTGCTGCCGATGACCGGCGCGGGAACGGGCTGGCGGCCATGCAGCAGTTCGATGATGGCGGCGGCGCAGATCTTGGCCTGGTTGTTGGAAACGTGGGCCGACTTGGGCATGTTGGACATGACCGGATCGCCGATCACATGCACCTTGGGCACCGCGGTGGATTCGTAGGTGACGTAGTCGATGGTGCACCAGCGGTCCAGGGCGTCGTTGCGCACGCCGGCGTCCTTGCACAGCTTCGGCGCCCGCTGCAGGGGGATGATGTTCACCACGTCGCCCTTCACGTCCTCGAACTCCGTGGTGACGGTCATGGTCTTGTGGTCGAAGCCCGTCGCCAGGTTGTTGGGCCGGTGCTCGATCATGCCGGGGTAGAACTCCTTCCAGGCGGCCTTGAACATGGGGCCCTTGGAAACCACGTCGATGTGGCCGTCGAGCATGATGATCTTGGACTTGGGCTTGTGCTGCTTGAAGTAGTGGGCGGCGGCGCAGGCGCGCTCGTAGGGGCCGGAGACGCAGCGGCCGGGGGGCGGCGGCGAGGCGATGACGAACACGCCGCCGTCCGGCATGGCTTCCAGCTGCTTGCGCAGCAGCAGGGTTTCCGGGCCGGCCTTGAAGGCGTGCATGACCTTCTGGGCCTTGGCGCCCGCGTCGTAGCCGGCCACGGTCTCGGTCATGAATTCCATGCCGGGCGCCAGCACCAGGCGGTCGTAATGAATTTTCTTGCCGGCCTGGGTGTGCACCACCTGCTTTTCGCCATCCACGCCGGTGACCAGGTCCTTGACCATCTGGATGCCGTACTTGGGCAGGTTGTCGTAGCTTTTCACCAGATAGTCGAAGGACTGGAAGCCGCCCACCACCCAGTTGGACATGGGGCAGGAGGTGAAATGGGGGTTGGGCTCGATCAGGGTGACCCGGATGTCCGGGTCCCACAGGCGCAGGTACTTGGCGCAGGTGGCGCCGCCCCAGCCGGCGCCCACCACCACCACGTGGGGCTGGGCCTTGGCCGATTTGGCGAGGGCGCCGCCGGAAGCGGCGGCGAGGGCCAGGGAAGCGGCGGATGATTTCAGGAACTGTCTGCGGTTCGGACTCATTTGGATTCCTCTTGGCGTGCTCGGGCTTATTTCAGGCTGGAGAAGTATTCGGCCAGCTTGGCCATCTCGTCCTCGGTGTAGCCGTTCATGTAGCGGCGCATCACCGTGGTTTCCCGCGCGCCCGACCTTTGTTCCTTCATGGCGGTGAGCAGATAGGCCTGGTCCTGTCCGGCCAGGCCGGGTACGGCGCCCAGGCTCTTGCCGCCCGGCCCGTGGCAGTTGAGACAGGTGGAGGCGATGAGCCTGATATGCGGGTCCGCGCCGAACGCGTGACTGGCCAGGGGCAGGAAGGCCAGCATGGCCACCGCCAAGGGGAATTTCTTCGACATGTTTTCTCCTCGTTGCCGGTACTGAAAAATCCGGCCGGGCCCCCGGCCGGACAGAACACTCGCCCGGTGGGCTTGTGATGCTGGGGCGGGGCGTCGCGCGTATTTCCGGGCCACGAAGGCCGGCGAACACCCCCCTTTCCGATGAGGGGCAATCTTAAAGAGGGGGCTGCGGGGCCGGAGAGCCTTCGACACTTTTTTTGACGGACATCAAGAATATTGTGGCGCGCTCCCGGAAAGCGCGCGGGCGGCCCGGGTGCTCCCTGCCTCCCTGGGGGTGCGTTCAGTAATTGAGGGTGTCGTAGCCGGCGGCGGCGTTTTCCACCGCAACCCGGTTGGGCAGGCAGACCACCGCGCTCCCGGGCGGAATCCAGCCCTGGCGCACGCAGAGTTGGCGCGGGCTCGGGTCGGCGGCGACGCGGACCCGGCCGTCGCGAATCTCGACCCGGCTGGGACCGAGGGGGCCGGGCACCTGGATGATCCGGTTCAGCCGCAGGCTGGCTTCCGTGAACACCTGGCCGTCCAGGCGGATGATGACCCGGCCTTCCAGGCTGCCGGCCTGGCGGGCCCACAGGGCGGCCAGCAGGGCCAGGCCGAGGCCGAGGATGAGCCAGTCCCCCGGACGGATCCGGGCGCCGGCCAGGCCGGGTTTCAAGACAGTTCCCGGTGCCTGACCAGGACCTGCTGGCTGTCGCGGAAGTGGTCGGCCAGGGTTTCGGCGAAATAGACCGAGCGGTGCTGGCCGCCGGTGCAGCCCAGGCCCACGGTGAAGTAGCCGCGGTTGTCCTTGATGTAGGCCGGCAGCCATTTCGCCACGTAGGCGCGGATGTCCTCCAGCATGGCCAGCACGGGCTCGTGGCCCTGCAGGAAGGCGATGACCGGCGCGTCGCGGCCGGTCAGGGGCCGCAGCATGGGGTCGTAGTGGGGGTTGGGCAGGCAGCGCACGTCGAACACCAGGTCGGCGTCCATGGGAATGCCGTGCTTGAAGCCGAAGGACTGGAACACCAGGGTGAAGGCGGCGCTGTCCAGCTTGAGGAAGTCCTTGATCCAGGCCCGCAGGCTGTTGGCGGACTGGTCGCTGGTGTCCATCTGGTGGCTGATGGCGGAGATGCGGGACAGGACTTCCCGCTCCTGGTGGATGCACTCTTCCAGGGAACGCTCGCCGGTGGCCAGGGGGTGGTGGCGGCGGGTCTCGGAGAAACGCTTGACCAGGGTGTCGTCCTTGGCGGTCAGGAACAGGACCCGCAGATCCAGGCGCTGTTTCAGTTTTTCCAGTTCTTCCGGCAGGTTGGCGACGCCGGCGCCGCTGCGGGCGTCGATGCTGACGGCGGCATCCTGGACATGGGTCAGGCGCAGGTATTCGACGGCTTCCGGCAGCAGGGCGGCGGGGAGATTGTCGATGCAGTAGAAGCCGGCGTCCTCCATGGCCTTGAGGGCCACGCTCTTGCCGGAACCGGACAGCCCGCTGATGAGGACCAGGCGCATCACTGGCCTGGCCGCGTATCGGCGGCGGCGATGGCGACGCGCTGGCGCTCGGCGAACTCCTCGGCGGAGTTGAAGCCGCGCAGCCTCAGGATGTGGTTGCGCACCGCCACTTCCACCAGGACCGCCAGGTTGCGGCCCACGGCCACCGGGATGCGGACTTCGGGCACCTCGATGCCCAGGATGGCGCGGTTGCTGGCGCGCATGTCCAGGCGGTCCAGGGATTGCCAGCCGTCGGCCGGAGTGAGGTGGATGATGAGCTTCAGGTTCTTCTTGCTCTTGACGGCGGTCTCGCCGAACAGCCTGCGGATGTTGAGCACGCCGAGTCCCCGCACTTCCATGAAGTCCTGGAGCAGGGTCGGGCAGCGGCCTTCCAGGGTGTCGGGGGACACGGCGAACACTTCCAGGGCGTCGTCGGCCACCAGCCGATGGCCCCGGGTGATCAGTTCCAGGGCCAGTTCGCTCTTGCCGACGGACGGGTCGCCGGTGATCAGCACGCCCAGGCCCGAAACCTCGAGAAACACGCCGTGCAGGATGGTGGAGGGCGCCAGGGCCTGGGTCATCATGTGGGACAGCACCCGCATCAGCAAGGGGCTCTGCTGGGGGGAGGTGAACAGGGGCGTGCCCGTGCGCTCGGCGGCGGCGATCAGGGTCGCCGGCGCCTTTTCGCCGTTGGCGACCACCACGGCGGCGATTTCCGTGGAAAACAGGTTGTCGATGGCCTGGGCCAGACCCTCGGCGGACAGGTTGCCCAGGTAGTCCATCTCGGCGCAGCCCAGCACCTGGACCCGGTTGGGGTGGACGAAATTCAGGTGGCCGACCAGGGCCAGGGTGGGTTTCTGCACCGTGTCCGAGTTGAGCCGTCGCTCGCCGCCGGCGTGTCCGGCGATCCAGCACAGTTGCAGCCGCTCGCCCGCCTGGCGGAACAGTTCCGCCACCGTGATGTGGTAGGGCGTGATGGGGTGGGCCGAGATGGCGTCCTCGCCCTCGGCCGCCGGGGTCAGGGCGTCCATTCCGTGATCAGGCGGTGCAGTTCGGCGGCGTCGGCGGCGGCGCGCAATTTTGCGCGGAAGCCGTCATCCGAGAACATGGCCGCCAGTTCCCCGAGGATTTGCAGATGCACATCGGTGGCGGCGGCGGGGGCGAGCAGGATGAACACCAGATCCACCGGCTGGCGGTCCGGCGCGTCGAATTCGGCGGGCGACTTCAGGCGCAGGAAGGCGCAGGCCGTCTCGCCCAGGTGCTTGATGCGGCCATGGGGAATGGCGATGCCATAACCCAGGGCGGTGGACCCCAGCTTTTCCCGGGAAAACAGGCTGTCGAAGACTTCCGTGCCGGAAACGCCATGGCTGGCCTGGAACAACTGGCCGGCCTGCTCGAACAGGCGTTTCTTGCTGGTGGTTTCGAAATCCGCCAGGACGTTGGCGGGCTTGAGCAGCGGGGTGATGAGATTCATGGATGCGAGCCTGGAAGGCGCCGCCCGTCCGGCGGGCGGCGCCGGGGATGTCAGCCGAGATCGGCGCTCTGCCGTTTCATGCCGCCGGATTCACGATGCACGTCGCCGGTCTTTTCCTTGTGCTTGAGGACCTGGCGGTCGAGCTTGTCGGCCAGGGCGTCGATGGC
>WBZT01001228.1_pt1 | contig 19127 bp, 17 predicted proteins | sample 5204241 | NCBI WGS metagenome assembly WBZT01 (sample SAMN12344358, study PRJNA552823) | activated sludge metagenome | biome: Activated sludge suspended growth; feature: Nitrification reactor; material: Wastewater; isolation source: activated sludge from nitrification reactor of wastewater...
GGGCAATTGGACCGGATGGTTACAACCATAATTCCGGTGACTGGCTCAGCACTAACTTTATTGCGCCCGGTGCGCCAAGGGGGGTGTGGTTTAGTTTGAACTGGCAGTTTGTGCCGGATAAGAAATGATTGTCTATGCGAGGAACGAAATGACGAAGCAATCTAAATCCCTTCCCCATTTAAGGGGGAAGGTGAGGATGGGGGTGAAACATAGTGAATAAAGTGGCATCTTATCCCTCACCTAGCCTCTCCCCTTTGAAAGGAGAGAGGGAAATGTTTGAGAAGGCAGGGCATTTGTGAACTGCCTTTAACGAGATTCAACCGCAACCCTGTTAGAACTCAAGAGGGACTAAACGAGTTGTGGTGAATTGGTGTTGCAGGCAGCCACAAATGCCTGCTCATTGTACCTTAACTTAATAAGGAGTTAAAAATGAGTAACTTAAAATTGAAGTTAGCAGTATTGGGAGCATTTGGTCTAGTGACTACCATGGCAAATGCAGCAGAAGTAACCCTGCCTGCGGCTGGGTTTGCTAGCTCGGCTTACACCCTTTGTTATACCACAGGCAGGGACGAAACTCCCGGTCCATTGGGTGATGGCGTCGGCGGTACTGCTGATGAGAGAAAGGGTAACTTCGGGTCATATCCGCTGACTGCGCCGTTATACCCAACAACCTCTACATCAGCCAATAGCACTTGTTATGTTACTAAGCCTGCAAACGAAGCTACTTTGCCAGCAGGTAAAACAGGCTTTACTGCATTGGCAGCAAGAACAGTGACTATCACTAAAACTACTGGTGGTGCAGGTAACATAGGTACTCTGGTAGACCGTGCGTGGCGTAATTCTGCTACCAACACTTGCATTATTGGTACGCGTGTCACCATGATTAATGCTGACCATGATGATGGCATAGCAGGTACTCAGCTGTTTGAGGTGAATGATATTGCAAGGGGTGGTTTTAGCGGTGCTGGGGATAACCTAAAGGCTTACTATACTATCTTTGCTAGCCCTGTAACAACGGCTTCACCGTTATACCGAGTAGGTAGAACATTTACTTCTGTGCAACATCGTGCGCTAAAGTACGACAGCTTGGCTAATAAATCATTGAATGGTACCAATTATTTGGATTTGCCAACAAAGGTTAGCGTATCTACCGCAATGACTGGTGAGCCTACCGGGATCGCATCTGGAACAGCGGCATCCACAACGCTTGCGACTCAAGATGCTGTAGTCAATAGCAACTATGTTGATTTCACGTTCGATACTGTGTTTACCGATGACGATGGTAGCCCTGCAGCGCATTCTTCTTTCGTCTATATTGAAGCTCCCTGTACGGCTAACCCGACTGTACAAGCGAATGCAATTCGCTTGCGTCAGACTGCTCAGGAGAATCAAACTGGGCTAAAAGAAATTTCTTTTAGCGGTTACGCAATTGGCACGCCATAGTGTTTTCTAGTGGCGCTTAATAGTTGACAGAATGCGGGGCAGCTTGTTGCCCCGCACCTGAATTTTAGGAGTAAATATCATGGCTGTAAAAATTTTTAATGCAACAGAAACAGAGTACACAGGCACAACCGATGCTGATTTGATTATTGGTAATAATTTAGGTAACTTTATTGATGGTAGCGATGGTAGCGACGCTATTTTTGGCGGTGGCGGTGACGACATTTTGATTGGTGGTGAAGGTGATGATGTTATCTTAGGTGGGGCCGGGAATGACACTATTGATGTGGGTGCTGGCAATAATGTGGCCGATGGTGGCTCTGGTGACGATAGTATTTTTGGCGATATTGGGGATGATGTAATAAGCGGAGGCAGTGGAAATGATGTCATACTCGCAGGCGAAGGGGATGATGTGCTAACCGGCGGTGATGGCAACGATTATGTGTCTGGTGGATTAAGTACGCTGGGAGATGAAACTGTTGATGGTAATGTTTATTTTGCGACTTCTGATGACTTGCTGCTAGGTGATAGCGGGAATGACACCTTTGTGATTGGTTCAGAAGAGGATGCAACAGGCATTTTCGTTACTGGCGGAATTTCTGGATTAGATAATGAGGGTGAGGCTGCTAGGTATATTGGCAAAGTTGAAGCAATTGAAGGTGACGAAGAGGCCGGCTTCTTGGTGTACGATACGGTAACCGGAGAGTATGTCGAACTCGACGAAGATGTTGCTGAAGAAACCGAAACTGATGTGCGGCTTAACATCGTGACCCGTCCTGGTTCTACAGCGATCAGCACTTTTGCCAGCAGTATCGAAGGCTACAATGCAGTAGATACACTCGAATTTACCGAATCCGGTGAATTTGAAGAAATTGCATTTTCCGGTATCGAGCGTATCGAATTGGCGAGTGGTGTCAATATCACCTTATCTGCTGAACAGCTTGAAGAAAATGCAGAGTCCATTGGTCTTGGTGAAGATATTAATGCAGGACTTCATATCTATGGCGTAGCAGGCGGCCCGGCTGAATCCGTCACGGTTGAGTTGGAGTTTGAAGAAACTGAATTTGTACCCGCAGATACCATTGTCGGTGCAACACCAGTGACGTATGAAGCAGCTGATTTGCAGTTCGATGACTTTACAGTGGCCAATCTTTTCCACAATGTGGACATGATTTACGACGCAAGCGAAGGCTTGGCAGGCAGCTATACCCGCATTGACGGTGCCAACGAATCTGCCGGTGCCTCTGAAACCGTGTACGGTAGCGCGGGTGTGGATAACGCCACCATGCGTTTGGGTGATGACACTTATTACGCCAACGATGGTAATGACTTGCTGATTGGTCATGGCGGTGCAGATAAGCTCTACGGTGAAGCTGGCGATGACATTTTTGTGATCGGTGGTTTCGGCAGTGGTGTGCAAGGCACAACTTCTAAGGCAGACGATGGCAACAAAGAATGGATCGCTACTGGCGCTAACCATGATTTGATTGTGGGCGGTGCAGGGGTAGATACCTTGCGCATTACCACCGGCATTGGCGCAGTAGCTGGCAACAACACCATTGTGCTCAACAACGCAAACTTCCAAAGTATGGAAGTGGTGCAAGTGGGCGGTACAGTAGGTCGCTTGAATGTAGAAAACGCGGCATTGCAATTGTTGAATGACCACTACTACCACCGTGCTAACAGCTCTGTGGCAGATCTTTCCAACACATTGGGCAACAACGGCGGCAGCATCAACAATGTGGTGGTGGATGCTTCTGGCGTGACCACCAACGGCTTGCGTTTTGAAGGCAATGCCAACACCAATACATTCAAAGGCACTAGCAAAGCCGACGTGTTTGTGGGCAATGGCGGTAACGATGTGCTGACTGGCAACGGCGGTGCGGATACCTTTGTATTCGGTAAAGTGCATGAGCAAATCGTCACCGGTGCTGCAACGGATGTACAAACCTACACCAACACAGCTTTCAATTTGACCGGTGTGGATACCATCACTGACTTTACGCGTACTGGTGCCAACAGAGACAAAATCGAACTGCATACCGATCAATACGCAGCGCTAACCGGTGGCATTACCAATGCCAATGTGAAAGCCAATGCTACGGGCACAGCAACCGATGCCAACGACTACTTGGTGTTTAATACCACCACCAAGATGTTGAGCTACGACGCGGATGGTAACGGTGCTGGTGCGGCGGTGAATATCGCGGTGCTGACAGGTGTTTCGACCCTGAACGCAAGCGATTTTGTTGTGGTGTAATTGTTGATTTGATTAGAAACACCCTCTCCCCAACCCCTCTCCCATCAAGGGCGAGGGGCTAAATTCTCTCTCCCTTGATGGGAGAGAGTTAGAGAGAGGGTGCTCTTAAATAAATTGACTACAAATCCCTCGTGAACATGTTGTCGCTTAAACAAGCTCTGACAGCGCTTTGGCCGGTTTTCCGCAAAGTGTTCGTGTTCGGCTTTTTCACCAATATGATGATGTTGGCACCCTCTTGGTACATGCTGGAGGTGTATGACCGCGTGATTAACAGCCGCAATATCAACACGCTGGTGATGCTGACCCTGCTGGTGGTGCTGGTGTATGTGGTGATGGAAGCGGTGGAATGGGTGCGCAGAAAAATGCTGCACGCTGCCGCAGTGAATTTTGAAAACACCTTGCAAGAAAAGCTGTTCACCGCGGCTTTTGCTGCAAAGTTGAAGCATGCGCAGTTTCCCGCGCAGCAAGTATTTACCGATTTCTCCAGCCTGAAAAACGCCTTGTATTCACCCGCTTTGCTGGGGCTGATTGATTTGCCGTTTGCCGCAATTTTTCTATTGGTGATTTTTTTAATCCACCCGATGCTGGGCTTGCTGACGACATTCGGCCTGATGGTTCAGGCGGCGATTACCATTGGCAATCAACTGCGTATTGATCCGCAGATGAAACAAGCCAATACACATGCGATCGAAGCGCAGCGCTATTTTGCCAGCGTGAGTCAGAAGGCAGATGTGGTGCAGGCAATGGGCATGCTGCTGCCGATAGAACAGCGCTGGTTGCAAGCGCAGCAGGCGTTTTTGCTCGGGCAGGCGCAAGCTTCCGAGCTGGCGGGCAAGAGTGCCGCGACCTCCAAATTTTTACAAACGCTGCAAAGCACGTTGATATTGGGGCTGGCCTGCTATTTGGTGATTGGCGGAGAGTTGGCCAACGGCGGCGCGATGATGATTATTGCCTCTGTACTGGCGGCGCGGGTGCTGGCACCGCTGGTGCAGTTGGTCGGCCAATGGAAAATACTGGCACAAACCAAAGAAGCTTATATCCGCCTGGAAAGCTTGCTGCAAGCGGCGAATGAGCCGGTGACTGGCATGGATTTGCCGCCGCCAACAGGTGAAATGAGCGTGGAAAACTTAAATTACGCATTGCCGCACACAGGCAAAACGCCGAACGAAATTTTCTTAAAAAACATGCAATTCAAGCTAAACACAGGGGATGTGCTGGTGATTGCCGGGCCTTCTGCCAGCGGCAAAACCACTTTGAGCCGATTGCTGGCCGGGCTGCTTGCGCCAACTGCCGGAAAAGTGCGCTACAACGGCGTGGATGCTTACGATTGGGACAAAAACGCGCTGGGACAATACCTTGGCTACATGCCGCAGGATGTGGCGCTGATGGATGGTACGGTGGCGGAAAATATTGCGCGTTTTGGCGCGCGCGATGAAGCAAAACTGGCGGCGGTGGTTGATTTGCTGGGCTTGCAGGAGCTGCTGGAAAAGCTACCGCAAGGCTTGGACACCCAAATCGGCAGCGAAGGGGCATTTTTGTCGGGCGGTCAGCGCCAGTTGATTGGCCTAGCACGCGCGTTTTATGGAATGCCGAAAATTGTCATTTTAGACGAGCCGAACGCCAATCTGGATGCGGCGGGTGAGAAAGCGCTACAGCAGGCGATTACCAAGCTCAAACAGCAAGGCATTACATTTGTGATTATTAGCCATTTGCAAAACATTATCGCCGTGGCGGATTTTCTGCTGGTGATGCTACAAGGGCAGATGTTGCGTTTTGGCAAGCCTGCAGAGGTGATGGAAAGCCTGCAAGCAGCGCCGGCAAAGGCGGTACAGGCATGATGACTTTATTGCAGCCATTCAAGCGCGAACTGGCAATTGTCGCAGGCTTGAGTCTGGTCACCAATTTGATGGCGCTGGTGCCGACGATTTATATGCTGCAATTGTACGACCGTGTGATGCTGAGCCTGAACACACTAACGCTGGTGGCGATTACGCTGATGGTGTGTTTTCTGTTACTGATGATGGCGCTGGCCGAGTGGTTACGCTCGGTGGTGGTGATTAAATCCGGCGTGCGTTTCGACCAAACTTATGGCAAAAAAATCTTTAGTCTGGCGTTCAGCAGCATGTCTGCAAGCCGCACCATACAACCGGGCCAGGCGCTGAAAGATCTGACTGCAGTGCGCCAGTTTATTACCGGCAACGGCCTGTTTGCCTTTTTTGATGTGCCGTGGAGCGTGCTGTATATCGCGGTGCTGTTTATTTTGAATCCAGTTTTAGGCTGGACGGCGGTAGTGTTCTGCGCTATTCAGTTTGCACTGGCGCTGTGGAACCAGCGCAGCAGCGTTGCCCCCTTACAGGCGCTGATGGAAAATCAGACCAATAACGACCGTTTTCTGCAAAATAAAATCCGCAATCTGGAAACCGCGCATGCGATGGGCATGCGCGAGGCGCTTTATACGCGCTGGCTGGCGCTGCTCGGCACGAATAACCGCGATGAAGCACATGCGCAATATGTGCAAAATCGTAACCAGTTCGTCAACAAATTGCTGCGCTACACCATGCAATCGCTGATGTTGGCGATTGCCGCCGTGCTGGCGGTGCAGGGCAAAATTAGCGTCGGTTCTATGATTGCCTCCAATGTGCTGATTGGGCGCGCCTTGCAGCCGTTTGACGTGATTGTCGGCACTTGGCGGCAGTTTATTCAGGCCAAAAGCGCGGCTGGCTCGCTCAGTCGTTTGTTGCAAGCTGCGCATCAGCCAGCCAGTTACGCGCAGGTGAATCAGATTGACGGAAATATTTCGCTGAAAGGTGTGGGCATTGCCCTAGGAAGCCCGTCCAAAGCCGTTTTGCAGCATATCAATCTGGACATCAAGCAGGGCAGAATTTTGAACATCATGGGCGCATCCGGCTCTGGCAAGAGCACGCTGGCACGCGCCTTGGTGGGCTTGCTGGTGCCGCAACAGGGTGAACTAAACGTGGACGGCACCGCCATTCAGGCTATCTCACCTGCTGTGCTGGCGGCTGCGGTGGGTTATTTGCCGCAACAAGTGGCGCTGGTGGAAGGCACGATTGCCGAAAATGTCGCTCGTTTTGGCGTGCTGGATACCGCCCAGATTATCGCTGCCTGCCAAGCCGTTGGCATGCACGAGGCGATACTGCGTATACCGCAGGGTTATGACACGCGGTTGGACGAAAATGGCCTGCCACTTTCCGGCGGGCAACGTCAGTTGATCGGCCTGGCAAGGGCGATTTATCAGGAGCCCAGCATCATTGTGCTGGATGAGCCAAATGCCAATCTGGATGAATTTGGCGAGGCAAATTTGCTAAGCACGCTGCAACAACTCAAAAACCAACATAAAACCATTGTGGTGATTTCGCACCGCTCCGGCTTGCTGAAAGTCACCGATGATTTGCTGATTCTGAAAAACGGCGAAATTGCCCATTACGGCCCGCGCGACGCAGGAATTGCCTATTTAAACCAATTACAAACATTTAATTTAAGCCATGCCGGATAACCACATGAATTTGAACCCAAAACAGCCAGATATAAAAACGGCGCCCGAAAACTTGCTGCAATTGGAAGCGTATGCCAATAACTTTTCGGCAGCTCGCCTAGGCGCATGGATATTGGGTCTTGGGCTGGTCGGCTTTTTGCTGTGGGCGAGTTTTGCGCCGCTGGATGAAGGTGTGCCGACCGAAGGCGTGGTTAGCGTGGAAACCAATCACCGCGTGGTGCAGCACCTTAGCGGCGGCATCGTCAACCAGTTGTTGGTGAAAGAAGGCCAAGAGGTACATCAGGGCGATGTGCTGATGAAGATAGACGAAACCAATACCAAGGCGCGTTACGAGGAAATCCGCCAGCGTTATCTGGGCTTGCGCGCGCAGGAAAGCCGCTTGCAGGCGGAAAAAACAGGTAGCAGCGTCATCAAATTCCATGAAGATTTGCTGAAAAATCAGGCGGATCCGTACATTCAACAGCACATGGTTAATCAGTCGCAATTATTGTTGGCGCGGCAAAATGCCTTGGCGGCGGATATCGCTTCCAGACGCGAATCGGTTGCCGGACAAAAGGCGCAAATCGAGGGCTATCGCGGCGTGCTGGGCAGCCAGCAGGCGCAGCTGGTTTTGCTGCAAGACCAGTTAAATGGTATTCGCGAGTTGGTAAAAGAAGGCTTTGCGCCGCGCAATCAGCAAAATGAGCTGGAACAAAAAGTGGCGGCGGTGCACGGCGAGATTGCCAATACGCAAGCCAATATTCTGCGCGCTCACAAGGCGATTTTGGAGCTGACGCAGCAAATCAACACCCGTCAGCAGAGCGAGAAAAAAGAGATTGATACCGATATGGCGCAGGTGAAATTGCAAGTGGAATCCGACGGCGAGAAGTTCAAATCGCTGCAGGAAGAACTGGCGCGCACCAGCCTCACGGCGCCTGCTTCCGGCCAAGTGGTTGGCTTGCAAGTGCATACGGTGGGCGCGGTGATTCAGCCCGGGCAAAAAATCATGGACATTATTCCGGCGGGCGAGCCACTGATTATTGACGCGCAAATCATGCCGCATCTGATTGACAAGATTCACGTCGGCCAAGACGCCGATGTGCGCTTTTCTACTTTTTCCAACACGCCGCAATTGCTGGTGGAAGGCAAGCTGGTGAGCCTTTCCAAGGATTTGCTGACCAAGCCCGCGAGCGCGGTGGATGCGGGCGTTAGCTATTATCTGGCGCGTATCTCCATTACGCCAAAAGGCCTGAAAGACTTGGCTGGACGCCAGTTGCAGCCCGGCATGCCGGTGCAGGTGGTGATTAAAACCGGCGAGCGCACGCTGCTGACTTATTTGTTACATCCACTAACCAAGCGTATTGCAGCTTCAATGAAGGAAGAATAAGCGATGCGCCTGCATTATTTTTATTTAAGCATTGCCCTAGGAGCCAATATCCACGCGGCTTCTGCGGCAGATGATTTGATCGGTTTATATCAACAAGCGGCGCAATACGATGCTGACTATCGCACGGCAGCGGCTAATACCGAGGCGGACCGCGAAGAGATTAACAAGGCAAAAGCGCTGTTTTACCCGAAAGCGCAACTCAGCGCATCGCGCGGGCGCGGCGAGACCGAGCGCACCACACAAAGCGCCTTGGGCGCGGTGGAAACCGATTTGAACTACCGCACGCAAAACTATGCGCTGAGCGTGCGCCAACCGCTGTTTAATAAAGAGACGTTTGCCACATACAACAGCGCGAAATCGTTCGTGAGCGCGAGCGAAGAACAACTGCGGCAGGAAACCGCAAAACTCATGCTGAAAGTAACGAGCACGTATTTGGAAATTCTGTATGCCAACGAAAAAATCACCTTGTTGCAAGCCAAAATCAATGCGGTTGAGCAGCAGCTCAATCAGGCGCAAAAGCGCTTCCAGCAAGGCGAAGGCACGGTGGTGGAAATCAACGAAGCGCAGACCAATCTGGATATTGCCAAAGCCGAACTGATCCTAGCGAACAATGCGCTGGCAGAGTACCGCGAAACCTTGCGCAACATGACCGGACAAGAGGTGGAGATTGCAGCGCGGCTCAATGCGCAAAAGCTGCCAGCCAAGCTGGAAGCCACCGAAAATCTTGATTTCTGGCTAAACAACGCCAAACAACACAGCCCGGAAATCACTGCTGCCGAACACTCGCTGGAAGTTGCGCGGCAGGAAGTCGAAAAGAAACGCGCCGGACATTATCCGACGCTGGATTTGGTCGGCGTGCGTTCTTACAGCGAGAACGACAGCAACAATACGCTGGGTTCGCGCTTTGATACGACGACTGTTGCGGTGCAAATGAACGTGCCTTTATTTGCCGGTGGTTACGTCAATGCCAGCGTGCGTCAGGCGCAGGATAGGCTGCTTGCGGCGGAAGAAACGCTGAACAGCAAAACGCGTGAAACCGGCGCCAATGTGCGTAAATTTTTTAACGGCGTGCAAAGTCATTTTTTATCCATCGCGGCCTATCGTCAGGCTGTTAAATCGTCCGACATCGCGCTCACCGGCACGCAGAAAGGCTTTGTCGCGGGCTTTAAAACCAATATCGAAGTGCTGGATGCGCAGCAAAAGCTCTACAACAGCCAGTTGGAACTCAGCAAAGCGCAATACAGCCTGGTCAACGACATGGTCAATCTGAAATACAGCGCGGGCCTGCTTAACGAGGCAGAACTGGCGAAAGTCAGCCAATTATTTACGGACGAAAAGGAGTATGAAAAACATGCGTCGAACTAAAAAGCAAAGCGGATTCACACTGCTGGAGCTGCTGGTGGTGATGGTCATTATCGGTTTGCTGGCGGGCTATGTTGGGCCGAAATACTTTTCGCAACTGGGGAAATCTGAAACCAAAGCTGCCAAAGCGCAGATTGAGGCGCTGGCCAAGGCGCTGGATACTTATCGGCTGGAAGTGGGACATTACCCCAGCACCGAGCAAGGTTTGTCAGCGCTCAACACACAGCCCAGCGGCGAAGCCAAGTGGCACGGGCCTTACTTGGCCAAAGGTTTGCCGAACGACCCGTGGGGCAAGCCGTATTTGTACAAATTCCCCGGTGCGCATGGCGATTACGATGTATGGACATTGGGCAGTGATGGTGTGAGCGGCGGCGAGGAATCCGCCAGCGATGTGGGAAATTGGCAATAGAAAGCCAAACCCCTCACCCCGCCCTCTCCCCTGAAAAAGGGGCGAGGGGAGTAGAAGTGGGCGAGTGTAGCAATTAATCCTCTCTCCCTTGAGGGGAGAGCGTTAGAGATAGGGTGTATTTAGGTAGATGAAATTTAACGTTAAAACTTTGCAGGAGAACGCTGTGATGACGCTGGCGCTAGAGGCCGCCAGCGCCCACGCTGCGCGCCAGCAGGCCGAATCACAAGGCTTGCAGGTGATCGGCGTGAAGAGCGCCAATTTTGCGTTGTCCGGCTTGTTTGGACGTGGCATGCACAAGCAAAAGTTTGATGTGACTTTATTTAGCCAAGAGTTGTTGGCCTTGCTGGAATCCGGTCTGAGCTTGATTGAGGCGATTGAGGCGCTGGCTGAAAAAGAGGCGCAAGCGCATGCCAAGGCGGTGTTCAAAAGTATGACTGACGCACTTTATGAGGGCTTGTCGCTATCGCAGGCGCTGGAGAAGGCGCCGGAGGTGTTTACGCCGCTGTATGTGGCGATGATACGGGCCAGCGAGCGCACCGGCGATATGCCGCAGGCTTTGCGGCGGCATGTGGTTTATCAGGCGCAGTTGGATGCGGTGCGCAAAAAAATTATTTCCGCTTCGATTTATCCCGCGCTGTTACTGGTGGTGGGCGGCTTGGTGGTGCTGTTTTTGCTGGGTTATGTGGTGCCAAAATTCAGCGGCATTTACGAAAGTACCGGCACGGATTTACCGTGGGCATCGCAAATGTTGCTGCAATGGGGACAGTTACTGCAAACGCATGGGCGCGAAGTGTTGTTTGTGGCGATTGGCCTGTTTGCCGCGCTGGGCTTTGTGTTTAGCCGCCCGCAAACGCGCGTTTGGCTCACCAAAAAACTGTGGCAAATCCCCTCATTGGGCGAAGCCATGCGCATTTATCAGCTTGCGCGTTTTTATCGCACCATGGGCATGCTGCTGCGCGGCGGTATTCCCCTGACATCGGCCATGGGCATGGTTTCTACGCTGTTGCCGGTGAATTTGCGCGCAGCGTTGGCGCAGGCCATGCGCGATGTGCGTGACGGCAAACCGCTGTCGCAAGCCATGGAACAACACGGCCTGACGACTTCTATTTCCATTCGCATGCTGCGCGTAGGCGAGCGCAGCGGCCAGATGGACGCAATGCTGGAGCGCATCGGCGTGTTTTATGACGACGAAACGGCGCGCAAGGTCGAATGGTTTAGCAAACTGCTGGAACCCGCGCTGATGCTGGTGATTGGGCTGGTGGTTGGTTTGGTGGTGGTGTTGATGTATATGCCGATTTTTGAACTTGCCGGAGACTTATAATGAGACAACAAGAACACCATCGCCAAGAAACTGTGATGCTGCCAGCGTTTACCGATGCGGGTATAACTCCCAAACAACTGCACGAAGCGCGCCAGCTGGCGGCGAAAACCAAGCGCCCATTGTTGCAAATTCTGGAAGAAAATAGTGGACTGGAACCGGATGCATTCACTCGCGCTCTGGGGGAGTTGATGCATTTCCCTACGATGTCTGTGTTGGAAATGTATGCGCTGGCGCCGGATTTTGAGACGCTACCTTTCGCCGAGGCGCATAAATTGGGCTGTGTGGCGCTGCGCAATGCGGAGCAAGCTTTGGTGCTGGTCTGCGCCGACCCGTTTGATATGGCGCTGCCTTCACGTGTGGATTTGCTCACCAAGCAGCCCGCGCACTGGTTCTTGGCGCACACCAAAGACATCGCTGCGTATCTTACACATTATGAATCCGGCATGCGCGCGATGGATCAAATGACTGCCCTAGAAGCCAATACGGATGCGGGTTCTAGCGGCATTGAGGAAATATCGCTGAAAACGATAGGCGAGGATAGCAGCGCGGTGGTGAAGTTCGTGCGCTCCACGCTGTATGACGCGCTGAAAGCGGGTGCCAGCGATATTCATCTGGAAACACATGCGACGGGCATGAAGGTGAAATACCGCATTGACGGCGTGTTGAGTGAAGTCGGTGCGCTGGTTGGTGTGGCGCAGGCGGAACAGACGATTTCGCGCATCAAGGTGATGTCCGAGCTGGATATTGCCGAAAGAAGGGTGCCGCAGGACGGGCGCTTCAAGGTGCAAGCGCTGGGGCGCGAGATTGATTTGCGCGTTTCCATTATGCCCAGCGTGTTTGGCGAAGATGCGGTGTTGCGCGTGCTCGACAGAAAAGCGCTGAGCGAAGAGGCGCAAGGGCTTAGTCTGGATGTGCTGGGCTTTGCGCCGGAAATACTCACGCGCATACGCGCGCTGGCGGAAGAACCTTATGGCATGCTGCTGGTGACCGGGCCGACCGGTAGCGGCAAAACAACGACGCTGTACGGCATGATTTCCGAGATTAATCAGGGTCAGGACAAGATCGTGACAATTGAAGATCCGGTCGAATATCAACTCCCGGGCGTATTGCAGATTCCAGTCAATGAGAAAAAAGGCCTCACCTTTGCGCGCGGCTTGCGCTCCATTTTGCGGCACGATCCGGACAAGATCATGGTCGGCGAAATCCGCGATGGCGAAACCGCGCAAATCGCCGTGCAATCTGCTTTGACCGGTCATTTGGTTCTAACAACCGTGCACGCCAACAATGTGTTTGATGTGATTAGCCGATTCACCAATATGAATGTGGATGCTTACAGTTTCGTTTCTGCTGTCAACGGCATTCTGGCGCAACGGCTGGTGCGCGTGATTTGCCCGCATTGCAAGGTAGACGACCAGCCGAGTGCGACATTGCTACAGAAATCCGGCATTGCAGCATCTGAGGCCGCGCAGTATCAATTCAAAAAAGGTCAGGGCTGCGGTCAGTGCCACGGGACGGGCTATAAAGGCCGTAAGGCGATTGCCGAACTGCTGTGCTTTAACGACGAAATTCGCGAATTGATTGTTGACAAAGCGCCGATTCGCAAAATCAAGGAACTCGCCCGCGCAGGCGGCACACGCAATATGCGTGAAGCCGGACTGGAGCTCGTCAAACGCGGCGAAACCACATTGCAGGAGATTAATCGTGTCACTTCATTGGTCTGAAACCGTTATGAACATTAGCTTTGGCACACTTTACGGTAGCGAATTACGCGTACTGGTAGAGCCAGGCGCTATTGATGTTACTTTGCTAAAACGCGATTTTGTGCACGGCTTTAAGGCGCATGTAGCTAACCGGCTGTTGATTAAAACAGACGCGCCAAATACAGAAACCATAGCGCCCAACTTGTTGTGTAAGTTGGCTGAATCATTGCAAAATCCCGCGTGGCATTGTGCAGCGCCTATGGTAGTGCTTTCTAATGCGTTTGTTCATTACGCTATGCTACCGTGGAACTCTGAAATTACCAATAAAGCAGAGCGTGCAGCTTATTTACAGCATGTGTTTGCTAACCAATATGGGGAATTAACAGATCATTGGCATTTAAATGCGCATACGGCCGGTTTTGGCATGGCGAATATTGCCAGCGGGGTGAATAAATCATTGCTGGAACAATTGGAGGCGACATTTAGTGCGACCGCGTTGCCTTTAAAAGGAGTGCATCCGTTATTGATGCAGGCGACAAATCAGGCGCTGGCGCATCTGAAAACACATAAATTGCCACAAAGCTTTTGGCTTGCCTGCATTGAAAATCGGCGGCTAGTGTTGGCGCTACTGGTGAATGGTGATTGGAAATCGGTACGCAACATGGCGGCCGAGACAGACCCAAGTGCGCAAATCCACACATTGATCCAGCGTGAAGCGGTACTGGCCCCGGATTATCTACAGCTCCCTGTTTTGCTGCATGGCGCAGCAGATATTGCCTTGCCCAATTTAATTCGCCTGTCTAATCAAATGCAACCGGATGATTTTGCACATTCAATACAGCCAAAGTGGGCGGCATAACAAATGAGAACGATTTATCTGAACCACATAGAGGCCAATACGACGAACATGGCCAGTTGGGTGCTGTTATCGGCCAGCGCAATGGTGCTGTTGGCAACGCTCTCGGCAATACAATATCTGAGGCAGGGCAATGAAGAACTACAAGCAAAAATTGATACACGTCATATGCACAAGATTTCTCAGCGGCCAATAGCGATAGTGCCGGATGCTAGTTCAGAGGCCGTGAGAACTGCAATCCAAAATATTGTCATTCCATGGGCGTCGCTGCTCAAAGCACTAGAAGCAGCGAATCAGGATAAGGTAAAAATGCTCGTACTGGAACCAAATGCCAAAACACGCACGGTGAAGCTGAATTTGATTGCGCTTGATCAAGCCAGCATGTGGGCATATCTCGAGAGTCTGAGAGCGCAGCATATTTTGCAGGAAGTGCGGCTTGTTTCTAATGAGTCGGTGGATGTCAACGGGGTGCCAGCGCTGGCTTTCCGGGTGGAGGCTAAATGGCAGGATTAGGCAAATTGCAGCAACGAGCAGCGTTTGTTTTGCATCAAATAGATTGGCAAGCGCAGCTTGGACTAGTAATGCTGCTCGCGTCGTGTTTATTGGGCTTGGATCTAATCTTGCAATGGCAGCAACAGCAGGATTTGCTTGCTAAATTGGCGCAACCACAAGTAAAAAGCCAACCGCAGCGAGCACAGAGCCACCCACAAAACACCGTGCAGCAGTTTTATCAACTTCTACCCAAAGCGTCACAAGCAGATGCGATGAGCGCGAGCATTCTGCACACGGCAGATGGCCTAGGTCTGCGTTTTGAACGCGCCGAATTTAGCACCGCGCAACTCCCTAACTTGGTACAGCATCAAATCAAATTGCCGGTGAGAGGCAGTTACATGCAAATCCGCCAATTCTTGAATGCGCTGCTAAACGCTCATCCCACCTTAGCATTAATGGAGTTGCAAGTGCGTCGTGAAGATGTGTTTAGCGATAGCGTTCAGGCGAATATGGTGTTGACTTTGTATTTGCGTGGAGAAGTGCCGTGGTAGCGCGTCAGTACGCAGTGTGGAGTGCGCTGCTGGTGACGCTTGTGGCTTGTTATTGGGTGTCGCAACAAGAGCTGGGGGATGAAGAGGCTATCGTGACAAAGCCGTCCAAGCCGGACCGTCGGAAGCCAATAGATACGCGGCTTTCCAGCAATCAGAATCATAAACAACTATTTTTGCGCCCAGCAGACACAGCACCACCCGTGGATTTGTTCGCACCGCTGACAGCCGAAGTGGGCAGCGCTGAAGATATCGCCGCTAGTCAGGAATCTACGATACCCGCTAACCCTTATAGCTACGCTGGAAAGATACAGGAAGATGGCGAGTGGATAGTGTTTTTGACTGATGGTAGCAATAATTTTGCGGTAAAGGAGGGTGAGTATCTGAGTGGTGGCTGGCTGTTAAAACGTGTTGAAACAGATGTGTTGACACTGGTTTACAGGCCGATGAAACATGAAGTGAGATTGGATATTATTGGAGCAACACTTTGAAACAAAAATCAGTTTTTGTGATACTGCTACTGCAAGTTTTGACCGGCTGTGCAGGTGTCGCAGAAGAGCATAAAAATCAGGTAGCAGACGCAGAGTTTGCGCAAGTAAGGCAATTGGCTGCAAGTGGTCAGGATGATGTGGCAATCGAGAAACTCACTATCCTTGCTCGAGAGACCCCTGGTAATCCGCAATATCGTAATTGGCTTAAGGTGCTGCAAGATAAGCAAAAAGCCTCAGCTGTCTTAGCGGCTGATGCTTTACTGACAAAACAAAAATTCGCTGAGGCAGAGGCTGCTTATCAGACTGTTTTGGATTCTGATAATCAAAATCAATCTGCAAAAAACGGTTTACGGCGCACACGTCAGGCGCAAAACCATGCAATGATGTTGACCAACGCGGAAGCTGCATGGAATAAAGCTGAAACGATAACTGCACAAAATTTGTTGCGAGCGATTCTGGCTGAAAACTCGCAGCATGATGGCGCTAAAAAACTCTATGAAAAAATCGAACTGCAACGTTCAGACAAGGTTTCAGCAGTACCTGCCATGCAATCGGCTTTTAAAAAGCCCGTGACTCTGGAACTAAAAAACACACCAATCAAAAGTGCGTTCGAGTACATCAGCAAAGCGGGTAATCTCAATTTTTCTTATGATGAGCAGTTGAGTGATGCGATTCGCGTGAATCTTTTTTTGCGCAATACGCCGATTGAGGACGCAATTGAGGTGATCTTATCCAGCCACCAGCTAGGTAAAAAGGTGCTCAACGCCAATACCTTGCTGATTTATCCGCTAAGTCGCGCCCAGGAGTACCAGGAACTGTATGTGCGCAGTTTTTACCTCAACAACATGGATGCCAAGCGTGCAATGAATCTGATTAAAACTGTGCTCAAGGCTAAGGATGTCTATGTGGATGATAAGCTCAATACATTGGTGATTCGAGATACGTTGGAGAACGTACAAATTGCCGAAAAACTAATTGCATCGCAAGATTTGAATGAACCTGAAGTGATGCTGGATGTGGAGGTGATGGAAATAAATCGCCGCAATCTGGAGCAGCTTGGCATGCAATATCCTTCGCAGATTGGGCTTGGGGTGCAAGGTAATGCACGTGGAAACACGACTGCCGGCGTACCGATGCCGGGAAAGCTCACATTCGCCGAACTTAAGCACTTTAATGGCGATTTGGGTGTTTTTAGTGTGAATGATCCAGCAATTGTATTAAATTTGCTGCATCAGGATACTGACACTAACTTGTTGGCTAACCCAAAAATCAGAGTAAAGAATCGCGATAAAGCCAAGATTCATGTAGGCGATAAAATTCCGGTTTTGACTAGCGTTGCCAACGCACAAGGGTTTGTCTCGCAAACAGTGAATTATCTGGAAGTGGGTATTAAGTTGGATGTAGAGCCAGTAGTGCAATTACAGGATCAGGTGAGTATTAAGGTCGGTTTAGAGGTCAGCAATGTGACCGATCAAATCAAAACTGACACCGGCGTTCTGGCTTATACGATTGGGAGCCGTAATGCGACCACCACACTTCAGCTTAGAAATAATGAAACGCAGATTTTGGCAGGGTTGTTCCGCGACGATGCGCAAAAAATAAGTCGAAAAGTGCCGGGCTTGGGCAGCCTGCCATTCATAGGAAAACTTTTCAGCGACAACACTAATGATAAGCGTAAGAACGAAATAGTGCTGTTGATTACACCGCGTATTTTGCATAATCTCACGCCAGCCAATTCAACCTACACTATTTTTCCATCTGGCGTGAATCATAGTGGTACGACCAGTCGCACGGCGGCACCCGTGACAGAGTCTGCCAGCGCACCTATGGTTGTTACGCCAGCGCCACAAAGTATTCAGTATGACCGCTCAAAAACCGATGCTAATTTTGCGGATCAACTCATGAATTCTGCGCAGCCAGATGCAACTGTGAACTCGAGTAGCCAGCCAACTCAGGTGCAGTAGTCCATGTATTACAGAACCAATAACCACGGCGGGTTTACCTTAATCGAATTATTAGTGACGCTGACATTGCTTGCTTTACTGGTTTCTGCTGCAGCGCCGATGGTGCAGCTCAACGCCAAGCGGCAAAAAGAACAGGAGCTTAAAAAATATCTATGGCAAATGCGTGATGCGATTGATGCATACAAGCAGGCAGTGGATGATGGCCTAATCAAAAAGAATGCCGATGAAAGTGGCTATCCGCCTTCGTTGCAGATTTTGGTCAATGGCGTGGAAAACAATCTCGACCCGAAAAAGCGCAAGCTGATTTTTCTGAGACGTATTCCGCGAGATCCGTTTGCCGATGACGAAGGTATAGATAATGCGCAAACTTGGCTTATTCGCGGGTACGATGGCGCAGAGGGGGAATTTGCCAACGATGTGTATGACGTTACATCACGCTCGCAGCAAATTGGCATTAATCAGCAAGCTTATGCGGAGTGGTGATGCGTAAAGGCTTTACGTTAATCGAAATTTTAGTGGTGCTGGCGATTATTGCGACACTACTTAGCCTTGTCACGCCTCGTTATTTTCAATCGATTGATCGCTCTAGAGAAACTATGCTTAAGCATGATTTGAGCCAGATGCGCGAGGCGATTGACAATTATTATGGCGACAAAAATGCGTATCCGGAAACTCTGGATGATCTTGTCCAACACAAGTATTTACGCGCCATTCCGCCAGATCCTATTACAGAAAGCAATGCCACATGGATAGTGACACCACCCTCAGATTTGAATGAAAAAGGTGCCGTGTATGATATCCACAGCGGCTCGAGTGGCATTGCAGAGGATGGAACGCTGTATGCGAATTGGTAATCTTTTATTAACACCGTTCCTATTGAGCTTATCCAAGCATGATCGAAAAAGTCAGGGCTTTATTTTGTTAGGCGTGTTGGCGCTGGTGATGATAAGCGGCTTTTCCCTCGCGCAAGCAGGTATACGCTGGCGCGATGCAGTACAGCATGAGCGCGAGCGGGAGTTACTTAAAATTGGCGAAGTTTATCGCAAAGCAATTGGCAGCTATTACAACCAAACCCCAGGCGTAGTAAAACAATATCCGCCATCGCTAGAGGCGTTAATCAGCGACGAACGCTTTCCGCAAGCGCGGCGACATATTCGCAAACTCTACCTCGACCCAATTACACAACGAGAAGGTTGGGGAATTGTAGAAGCCCCTAGTGGTGGTGTGATGGGAGTTTATAGCTTGTCCGATAAGGCACCATTCAAAACCAAGGGCTTTCGCCCCCAATATCAGCAATTTGAGGATAGAAAATATTACGGCGAGTGGTATTTTGTGTATATACCTGTGCAGACAAAATAGTTGCTTGTTTATCCTGACCTGCTCCTCATTTTCCCTACAGTAAAA
>WBZT01001229.1_pt1 | contig 19115 bp, 19 predicted proteins | sample 5204241 | NCBI WGS metagenome assembly WBZT01 (sample SAMN12344358, study PRJNA552823) | activated sludge metagenome | biome: Activated sludge suspended growth; feature: Nitrification reactor; material: Wastewater; isolation source: activated sludge from nitrification reactor of wastewater...
GCGTAACATGGCTGCGCTCAGGTCCAGCCCGGTGTAAGCATGTTGCTGCGGTAGTAATGGCAGGTCGAGACCGGTGCCGACACCGGCCAGCAATACACGTGCCGGTTCTGCTGGCAGATGGCCCAGACTGCGCCCTCGAGCTGCGCGCGTCGCCGAAGCCAGAACAGGGTCGTAAATCGGCGCAATTAGGCGATAGCTGTGCCGTAGGTCCAACGCTCTTCCGTGTCGAGTTCAGTGCAGAACGTGCGGCACGGCGAGAGTGAACTCAGGTATTTCGGCCTCGAACTGCATGCCATCCACGCCAGTCATCTGATAGCTGCCGCGCATCGTTCCGACGGGTGTTTCGAGTTGACAACCGCTGGTGTAGACGAATTTTTCCCCGGGTTGCAGCAGAGGTTGCCGTCCAACGACGCCCAGTCCGCGCACTTCCTGCACTTTGCCATTGGCGTCGGTAATGATCCAGTGACGGGAAATCAGTTGTGCCGCGATCGAACCGATGTTGTCGATGGTGATGGTGTAAGCGAAAACATAATTCCCTTGGGCGGGTTCCGACTGTTCGGCGACATATTGCGGCATGGTGCTGATGGCAATCTGGTAGCGTGTGTCTTCGGTCATGGTCATTCGCAACGCTTCCGACGGGGTAGGGATGCCTATTGCACATCAAAGCGCCGGAACTGACAAGCCTGATATGAAGCGGGTGTGGTTTGGCGAGGAGTACTGATGCTTGGCCTCTGTCCGCGTTATTTGTATTACCGAGGACAGGACGTTACTGAACAGCGCTGCGATTGCCGGTCTGTTTGACGATCATCTGCGCCAGATCCTCGGAGCGGACCGGTTTGGCCAGAAAATCGTCCATGCCGGCAACCAAGCAGGCCTCCCGGTCACTGTCGAAGGCGTTCGCGGTTAAGGCAATGATCGGGATGCGGTTTTGTAACACACCTTCCATTTCGAGCGCACGGATTTGCCGAGTTGCCTCCAGACCGTCGAGGCTGGGCATCTGACAATCCATCAACAGCAGGTCATAGTTGCCGGTCCGACGTGCATGGATTGCCTCGTATCCGTCTGCGGCTATTAGCGAGAAACTGTGATTTGGCCAGACTGGCCGCTTCAGCAGTGTCCTTGGCAGCGCGCATCTCCTGCCATGCGCGTGCCAATTGCTTGTTGGTCGTGTTGATCTGTCTGGCGAAGAGCACACCGATTGCCGTGACCAGTACGATCAGCAGGATCGCCAATGCCAGTTCCATGAATTTGTAATGTTGTCGTTGGGCGACGTGGCTGGCGTCAATCTCCCGCAGGCGCTCGGTGCTTTCGAAAAACAGTCGGTTGGCATTTTCGTTGATACGAAAGAAAAACGCTGAGAGTGTCTTCAGATACCAGACTGGAAAAAAAGCCGTTCAGAGCTACAACGGCTAGCAGTGCGAGGAAAAAAATGCCAATCAGCCATAGCAATCCGCTGCGTGAAGCAAGTGACGAGGCATCATCTTTTTCTGTCGCTGACGAAATGGCTTGTTTTGAAGCCATCGTTTTTGGCGCCCATGGCATGATTGCGCGGCCTGACCGGAGTTGAAGTGTCAAATCATCTGTGTGTGAAAAAACGATTCGCTGCCTTGCCAGATCTATGCTCATGTCACTTTTGTCGTGATCTGCGATGCATTGCCGGCTTTGTTCAGGAAGAGAACGCTAAACGAATTAAACGGTGGCGCGATTTCGCTTTACCTGAGAATGCCTGCTTTGATGGTCAGCGCTCGTTCCTTTTTGCGGCATGAGCGATCAAGATTTTCTGCATGCGAAGCGTTCATCTTTTCAAGGGGGAGGTTGCGACAAGTTGAATCATCGGTCGCGCCGGAATTGTCTACCGTCATCCTGTCCAGCGCGTTAATATCGTTTGGTCTGATTCTCCAACAGCCAATTCGTCATGACAAAGCAAAGTATGGTGACGAAATCGGTTTGTGGGCTGGCTGCGAAAAAGGAAAGCACTTCATGAAGCGGCATAATCGAGTTTTTTTGTTAACCCTGCTTGCTTTGCCGGTACTTCAAGTGTCGGCGCAGGATATTTATAAGTGCGCCGACTCCGATGGCCGGGTGACTTACTCGAACGTACCGAACAGAAGCTGCCGAAAACTGCTGCTTGACCCGGTGAATGTCGCACCAGCGGCTCGGCCGGCGCCCAGACCGGCAGCCAGTGCGCCGGCGAAGACGGCTGCGTCGCCAGCCAGCTTCCCGAAGGTTGACGACCAGACGCAAAAGTCCCGTGACGGCGATCGCAAGCGCATTCTCGAAAATGAACTGGCAGCAGAACAGAAGAATGTCGAACAGGCACGCAAAGAGCTCGCCGAACAGGAAGGCATCGTATTACCCGGCGAAAGAATGCAGGGCGGTGCGATCAGTGGCGGTAAGGTGCAGGAACGCATTCAGCAATACAAGGACAAGTTGGCCCTGCATCAGCGTAATGTCGAAGCGATTTCCAAAGAGATTGCCAACTTGCGCTGACTGCTAGCCAATCAGGGCGAGCACGGCGTGCGAAAATGATGCTTTCCGACGGCGGCCATCTCTTTGGTGGACTTGACTTGCTGTCCTCTGCGGTGGTGCTGCTGGACGAGTTCTTGATCATGCGCTACATCAACCCGGCGGCCGAGAATCTGTTGGCGATCAGCCAGCGGGTTTTTGCCGGCTGTCCGTTGAATGGCGTGATGACTTGTCCGCCACCGTTACTGGCGGCTTTCGACAGTGCGCTGAAACACGGTTGGGGGTATTCCGGGCAGGGTATCGAATTGCGTCTGGCGAATGGCGATCTGCTGCCACTTAATTGCACGGTGAACCCGATCGAGAATCCGGTCGCTCGTCTGCTGGTTGAGTTGTGGCCGATCGATCAACAACTGCGCGCCAGCCGCGAAGAACGGCTCGTCGAGCAACAACTCGCCAGCCGCGAACTGATTCGCAATCTGGTGCATGAAATCAAGAATCCGCTTGGCGGTATCCGCGGAGCGGCGCAATTGCTCGAGCACGAGCTGAATAATCCCAGTCTGCGCGAATATACGCAGGTGATCATTAAGGAGGCGGACCGTCTACAAGATTTGATGCGTCGGCTGCTGTCGCCGCATCGACCGATGCAACCAGGGCCGGTGAATATTCACGAAATTCTCGAACGGGTGCGCAGTTTGTTGACCGCCGAATTCCCGACCCTGCTCACCGTCCGCCGTGATTATGACATCAGCCTGCCCGATCTGATTGGTGACCGCGAACAACTGATCCAGGTTTTCCTGAACATTGCCCGCAATGCCGCACAGGCGATCGCCAGTCAGGATAGTGGCCGCTTTGCCGGGCGTGGATGCATCACCCTGCGTACGCGCGTCAGTCGGCAGGTGACCCTGTGCAAGCGTCGTCACCGTCTGGCATTACAAGTACAGGTGATCGATGATGGTCCGGGTGTTGCCGACGATATCCGTGAAAGGATGTTCTATCCGCTCGTTTCCGGTCACGACGGTGGCAGTGGCTTGGGTCTGACGCTGGCGCAAAGTTTTGTTCAACAACATCAGGGGACCATCGATTGCGACAGCCGGTCTGGCGAAACCTGTTTCACGGTTCGTCTGCCATTGGCTTGATCTGCGGCATGATTCTTGCTCATTAAGGCTGTCTACCACGCTTTCCGAGAACAGCATGCAACCGGTCTGGATCGTTGATGACGACAAATCAATTCGCTGGGTGATTGAAAAAACGCTGGCCCGCGAAAAAATTCCCTTTCAGAGCTTTCCTTCGGCTGCGGAAGCGCTGTTGCAGCTCGATGCCGGTAGCAAGCCGCCACAGGTGCTGTTGACCGACATCCGCATGCCTGGCCCCTCAGGTCTGGAGCTGCTGCAGTTGTTCAAGAGTCGCTTTCCAGCATTGCCGGTGATCATCATGACGGCCTATTCCGATCTGGAAAGTGCTGTTTCAGCGTTCCAGGGAGGTGCTTTCGAATATCTGCCGAAGCCGTTCGATGTCGATCAGGCATTGGAACTGATCCGGCGCGCGATCGCTGAAAGCATGCACCAGAATGGTGCGCCGAGCGAGGTTGCGTTGACGCCAGAAATCCTCGGGCAGGCGCCGGCAATGCAGGAAGTCTTCCGTGCTATTGGTCGCCTCAGCCAGTCGAGCGCGACGGTGCTGATTACCGGTGAATCGGGGTCAGGCAAGGAACTGGTTGCGCGGGCCGTACATCGGCACAGCGCACGTGCCAGACAGCCGTTCATCGCCATCAATACGGCAGCGATCCCGCGCGATTTGCTCGAATCGGAACTGTTCGGCCACGAGCGCGGCGCATTTACCGGTGCCGCCAGCCAACGGCAAGGACGCTTCGAGCAGGCAGAAGGCGGCACGCTTTTCCTTGACGAGATTGGGGACATGCCGCCCGAAATGCAGACGCGACTGCTTCGCGTGCTTTCGGATGGACACTACTACCGGGTTGGCGGACATTCGCCGCTGAAAACTCGGGTAAGAATCATCGCCGCGACACATCAGCACCTCGAAGCACGTGTACAGCAGGGCCTGTTTCGCGAAGATCTTTTCCACCGACTGAATGTCATTCGTGTGCGTCTGCCCAGCCTACGGGAGCGACGCGAGGACATTCCGCTGCTCGCGAGGCACTTTCTGCAGAAAAATGCTGTCGAACTGGGAGTGGAAACGAAGCGGCTATCTGAAGCCGCCTTGCAACGCTTGTGTGCCGCAGAATTGACTGGCAATGTTCGGCAACTGGAAAATATCTGCCACTGGTTGACGGTGATGGCTCCCGGTCAACTAGTCGACGTGGCCGATCTGCCGCCCGAATTGCGCGAAGCGCCGTCGTCATCGTCAGGGGGCGATTGGCAAAATGTATTGGCCAGCGCTGTCGACCGCGCGCTACTCAGCCATCCTGGTCAAGTACATGAAAATATGCTGCATGCTTTTGAGCGCGTGTTGATCAGCCGCGCACTACTGCATACCGGCGGGAGGCGCATCGAAGCGGCACAAGCGCTGGGAATTGGCCGTAACACCATCACGCGCAAAATCCAGGAACTCGACCTGGAGCAAGGGTCGCAGGGGAGTGCCGGCGAAGCCGAAGCTGCAGGAAGCTGATAAATCGTCGATAATTGACGCAGGCTTCATGCTCTTCGTCATTTCGCTGTTAAATTGTTTGTGTGTCTTGGGTGGCCTGGAAATATCTCGGCTGTCAGGCGCAACGGCATTGCGCAGGTGACAACTGAGCGAAAACGAAATTTTTCTTCCTTTCAGTAAACGGATTGGAAATTTTCTATGGCGAACCCTTATGAACCGCCAAATGCAACAATCGACGACTTCGCAAGTTTTGCAAACAATTTTGAATGTGGCATTACAGTCATCTTGCCATCCGGTATCAATGGCTGGAGTCGGCTACTCTCGTGAAGGGCAGCGACTCTTTTCTTCGTCGTTCCAGTGCTCGATCAACCGGCTGGCCGTTGAGTGGCGCCTGATGTCAGGACATTCGTGGATTCGCTGATCAAGTCATTTCCCGCATCGGGTTGTCGGATCGACCCGGAGCATCTCTGTATGTTGCTTGGGACGCATGATGGACGCTTTACCATCATCGCTCTCGAGTCCTGCCTGTCAACCAACAGCTTGCTGCTTGACAAGGCACGTGACAGTAGCGTGAGCAGCGGCACGTTGTTGATTGCCGATCGGCAGACCGCTGGCCGCGGGCGGATGGGGCGCCAGTGGGCTTCGTCGGCCGAGGGCAGCCTGACCTTCTCACTGCTATGGCGTTTCAACGTGCCGCCAAGCCGGCTCAGTGGCTTGTCGCTGTCCGTCGGGTTGGCCGTCGCGCGAGGACTCGAGGCCTGCGGTGTTTCAGGCATCGGCTTGAAATGGCCGAATGACATTCTTCTCGACGGCGGCAAGGTGGGCGGCATCCTGATCGAGCTGGAAAATATTGCCGGAACGATGCTGGCGGTGATCGGCGTCGGTATCAATCTGCAACTGCCGGCAGGCAAAGCTGAGGAATTCATCTATCCGCCGGCCGCGCTGGCGCAGGCTTTGATCCCGCCGCCAGAGCGGCATGTCGTGCTGGCGCAGGTGATGCTGGCGCTGGCCGACGTTCTCGATCGCTTTACCGAGTCGGGTTTTGCCATCCTGCGCGACGAATGGCAGTCGCGGCATGCGTGGCAGGATCGTCCAGTCCGTCTGCTCAACGCTGGCGTCGCTGAGCGTCAGGGAATCTGCCTAGGTGCCGACGCCGATGGCGCTCTGCTGCTGCGCACCGCACAGGGTATCGAACGTTGTCTTTCCGGCGACGTGTCGCTGCGCGGCGCATGATCATCGCCATCGACGCCGGCAACAGCCGAATCAAATGGGGCGTCCATGACGGCTGTCAGTGGCTGGACAGCGGTGTGCTGGCTACCGCCGACTGCGCTTTTCTCAGTGAAGCCGTCGACGAATGGCCGGCCAGGGCGCGGGTGGTGGTGTGCAATGTCGCCGGTCGCCAGGTCGCGACGCAAATCAGCGTGTTGCTGCATGATTACGGAAAATTGTTTTTCCTCACCCCGTCGGTTGCCGCATGCGGCGTACGTTCCAGCTACGAGCATCCAGCGCAACTGGGTGCGGATCGTTGGGCGGCGCTGATTGGCGCGCGCGCGCAACGCACGGCGGCGACATTGGTCGTGTGCGCCGGCACGGCAACGACTGTCGATCTGCTTGCTGCCGACGGCGTTTTTCGTGGTGGCCTGATCCTGCCTGGTTTCAAGCTGATGCGCTCGTCGCTGGCGACGAATACCGCGCAACTGCCGTTGGCTGAAGGAATGTTTCTCAGCGAGCCGCGCAACACCATCGACGCCATTTTCAGCGGTTGTCTGCATGCGCAACTGGGGGCCATCGAGCGCATGTTTGCGCTCTTAGCCAACGAACCGGAGGCTTTGTGCCTGATCACCGGCGGTGGCTCTGAAACATTGACGCGACACTTGCAGATACCTTGTCAGCGGGTCGACAACCTGATCCTCAACGGCTTGCTGCGCTATGCTGCCTCCTTGTGAATCTTCGCTTGATATATTTCCGACAGGAGTCTGCCCATGCCCGCCCACTTGCTGACGACCTTACCTGCTTTTCTTGCCTATTTCGCAGTGGCTATCGGTTTGCTGATGGTTTTCTTGCTGATTTATGTGAATATTACGCCGTATCACGAGTTCGAGTTGATCCGTGCCGGCAATTCAGCGGCGGCCGTCAGTCTCGGTGGGGCAATTGTCGGTTTCGCCATGCCGATAGCCAATGTCATTGCTCACAGTGATACCTTGCTTGACCTGACCTTATGGGGAGCGATTGCCGGGGCGATTCAGATCGTCACTTATCTGCTCTGCCGTCTGGCCTTGCCACAGCTCAATCAAGACATTCCGGCAGGCAAAATGGCAGCAGCGGGTTTTTTGGCGATCTTGTCGTTGAGCATCGGTTTGATCAATGCGGCTTGCATGACTTATTGAACTTACTGTCGGCGACGTTTAGCCGGCTATCATCTTTTTCTGGTGTGTGGAGGTTGCCATGGCACTCATGGATTTCATCAAGAAGCAATTTGTCGATGTCATTCACTGGACCGAAGACAGTAATGGCGTGCTGGCCATGCGTTACCCGATGCAGGATTTCGAAATCCAGTACGGCGCGCAACTGACCGTGCGCGAGTCGCAACTGGCGCTTTTCGTCAATGAAGGCCAGATTGCCGACGTGTTTACACCCGGCCTGTACAAGCTGACCACCCAGACGCTGCCGGTGCTGACCAACCTAAAGAACTGGGACAAACTTTTCGAATCGCCCTTCAAATCAGACGTCTATTTTTTCTCGACGCGCCTGCAGCTCGATTGCAAATGGGGAACGCCGAACCCGATCTCGATCCGCGACAAGGAATTCGGCATGGTGCGCATGCGGGCATTTGGCATCTATGCCTACAAGCTGATCGACGTACGCCAGTTTCATCGCGAGATTTCGGGAACCCGCGAGCAATATACCGTCGCCGAACTCGACGGCCAGTTGCGTAATCTGGTGATTGCTTCGATGACCGATCTGTTTGGCGAATCCGGCGTATCGTTCATCGATATGGCGGCCAATCAGGATGAGTTGAGCCGAAAGATGCAAGAAAAGCTGACGCCGGTCTTTGAACGCTATGGTCTGGCGCTCGACAGCTTCGTGGTGCAGAATGTCTCGCTGCCCGAGGAATTGCAAAAAGTTCTTGATACGCGCATCGGCATGAACATCATCGGCGACATGGGACGCTATACGCAGTATCAAGTGGCGAGCAGCATTCCGCTGGCGGCACAGAACGAAGGCGGCATCGCTGGCCTTGGTGCTGGCCTCGGTGCCGGTCTGGGAATCGGACAGACGATGGGTGCGGCTATCGCGCAAGCCCTGCCAACAACCGGCGCGTCTACTGCGGCTGCTGGTAGCGCCGCCGACCGCGCGGACGAAGTGGTTGCCACCCTCGAGAAACTGCATGCTCTGGTCGGCAAAGGGATTCTCACGTCTGCGGAATTCGAAGCCAAAAAAGCCGAACTGCTTGGGAAACTCGGCTGACTGTCCAACAGCCGCCGATTGACCGTCGTCAGTGCGCATGAAACAGGCTCGTTGTCCATCCTGCGGCGCGCCGGTGCAGTTTCGCTCGGCGACCACCTTGTACGCGGTCTGCGAGTTTTGCCGCAGCAGCCTGTTGCGTAATGGCGACGAATTGCAAAATCTCGGCCGGATGGCTGATCTCCTCGACGATGTCACGCCGTTGCAGGTTGGCAGCGAAGGGATTTTCCGCGATCACCATTTCGCGATCATCGGCCGCTTGCAGTTGCAGTATGCCGCCGGCCTGTGGAATGAATGGTATTTGCTGTTCGATGACGGAAGAAGCGCCTGGCTGGCGGAAGCGGCCGGCGAGTACCTGGTCAGTGCGCAGGTCAAAGTCAGTCAAACGTTGCCGGCTTTTGCGACGCTGCAACCAGAGATGCCGGTCGACATCGACGGACGTGTCTTCCGGGTAACTGATCTGAAAACGGCGCGCTGCATCGCGGGTCAGGGCGAACTGCCTTTCAAGGTCGCTGTCGGTTACGATGTGCAGACGGCCGATCTGCGTAGCGCCGACCGCTTTGTCACTTTCGATTACAGCGAATCGCCGCCACAGGTTTTTGTCGGGCAGGCGGTTTCTTTCGCTGATCTGCAGCTCAGCAATCTGCGATCAACGGAAGCATCCTACTTGGCGGACATCAAACAGACCGCCCGTGCATTCAATTGCCCGCACTGCGCCGCACCGTTGCAACTGCACAGCGCAGCGATCAAAGCCGTTGGTTGCGACAGTTGCGGTTCGGTGATTGGTGTCGAAAACGAAAATTTTCGCCTGCTGCAACAGGCACAACAGGTTTTGCGCGTCGTCCCCTGGCTACCGCTGGGCAGCCAGGGGACGATCGAAGGCATAGTCTGGGAAGTGATCGGCTTCATGCAGCGTCAGTTGACCAATGCTGCCGATGCGGCAGCGTGGTCCGAATATCTGTTGTTCAACGCCAAGGATGGCTTCGCCTGGCTGATTGAAGACCAAGGACACTGGAATTTTGCCCGTGCGTTGTCCAATCCGCCGTCGGTTGGCCGTCATCAGACGGAATTCGTGCGTGCAGGCGAAAGATTCAAGCGCTTTAGCAATGGACAGGCAAAGGTCGTCTATGTCATTGGCGAATTTTATTGGCGGGTCGCCGTCGATGAGACCTGCCAGGTTGATGAGTATGTCTGCCCGCCGCGATTATTGACTCGTGAAGTGACGGACCAGGAAGTGATCTGGTCGGAAGCAGAATATCTCGAACCGGAAACGGTCAGCCAGATTTTTGCCATCGCGGCATCACCACCCAAGCGCAGCGGTGTGTATGCCAATCAGCCCAATCCAAGGATTGACCGTCACGGCCGTATCTGCCGGCTGTTCTGGGGACTGGCCGCTGTGGCGACGCTGCTACAGGTGCTGTTTTTGATCGTTTTTTCGGCCAAACCGTTACTCAAGGAATCACTGGTTTTTTCAGCGGCGAACCCGGAGGGAAGTTGGCAGAGTCGCGAATTCGTCCTCAACCGCCATGTCCGCACATTGCGGGTCAATCACCGTACCGATTTGCGTAACAACTGGCTGTCGCTTAATACCGTGCTGATCGAAAAAAACAGCGGCGAGTCGTATGTCGGCGTGCAGGAACTCGGCCGCTATGAAGGGATGGAAGATGGCGAATTTTGGATCGAGGGACAACGGGAGGAGGAACTGGTTTTTCGTTCGCTGCCGGCAGGGACCTACTATCTGGTCGTCGATTACGAACTTGGCAAAGATAATTCCAGTTCGATCGTCGATGTCGTCGAAGTCGAACGCAATCCAGTAGCCTGGTCTAACTATCTGTTTCTGCTGATCTTTCTGATCTGCTGGCCACTGTTCTCGCTCTGGCGGCGCAATGCTTTCGAATCGCAGCGCTGGCAAGGCAGTTTTCTGGAAGTGAAAGGCAAATAAGTGGTCAGAGGTTTCCAAATCATTGGCCTGCTGGCCATGCTGTTATTTGCTTATGCGCAATATCAGGGCTGGAATCTGTTCGATCGCGAGGCCAACACGCAAAAGACGCATCATTCCGGCGGTTCAGGCGGGCGTTTCCATCACAAGTAGCCAGTTTTTTGGCAAGAGGTGAAACGCACTGCGCAAGCAACAGTTCCGTTGCTGAATGTTCTTCGAACAGCGGGATCGATGGGACGGGAGGGTTTTTCAGTGCCGATGCTTGGCCACTTGTGGTGACTGCGCTCTGATCGAACTGTCCGAAGCGTCGGCGAGTGCCGGGGAGATGGTTTTTTTCATACGCGGCGCCAGTGAGAACGGTCTTTCAATCAGCAGGAAGAGCAGCGTGGTTGGCATGAGCGTGACGATGAACATCGGTGGCAGCAAACACCAGAACAGCCAAGGGCCGTGATCAGCAACCGGCAAAAATTTTGCCAGGACCAGAAAACCGGCTTTCAGTGCCAGTCCATGCAGCAGATAGTAGGAATAGCTCATGTTTCCCAGCCAACGCAAAGGGGTCCAGGAAAACGAGCGTGCCAACCGGTTCGCCGGATGGCGAAAACAGATCAGACAGACCGTAAAATAGGCCAGGAATAGGATGCTGATCTTAACGGTTGCTCCAGCAGACCCGCTTAATGGCAGGAGCATGCACAGCAAACCGATAACTAAAGCCGGCACACCGGCAAATTTGGGTAAAAGGAGAACTGTCGGATTGCTCATTGCTTCGTAGACCAGAATACCAGCCACGAACATGCTCAGCCGTATCGGTCCGCCATCGACAGCGCAATAAATTGCCGTAAGCGTAGCGACGCTCAGGAAAAATATGCTGCGCCATAGACTGCTACGTTCGCGCAGGCGAAACAACTCAATAACCACAGGCAGCATGAGGTAGTAGAACATCTCATAGCTCAGTGACCACGCGACAGTAATCATTGGCTCGACCGGATAAAGACCCGGCAACAGGAAAAAATTCTGCGTCAGGTAGATGAGCGCCGCGGATGATGTCGTCGGAATCTTGCTTTCTGCAGGAAAAAGGTAGGAGAGAAAAAGGTAAATGACAAAAACCACTGTGAACGCCGGGTAGATTCTTTCTACACGTCGCGACATGAAGCGCAGGAAAGGCTGGTGTCGAGAGATGAGCGAACTGTAGATCAGATAGCCGCTTAGAACGAAAAAGACGTCTACGCCGGTATGGCCGATCGAATGCAAGGCGGTGGTAAAAAGCAAAAAATCGCTGTTTTTTTGTAACCAAGGGGTGGCCAGCGATACGAAATGGACGATAAAAACGAGAAAAACGGCAAAGCCTCGTAAGCCTTCCATCGGTTTGACGTTGGCGGCGCTACCACCACGTGACAGTTCAAAGTGTTGGCTGAACCAATTCAATACGACCCCCTATGACTTGAATCGATAAATTTAATGGCCATGGCTGATTATCAACGCTCATAACTCTTGAAAGCCTTGTCTGACCCTTGTCCCCTTGACGTGCTCCCCACAAATATTGAAGAGAACTAAGTGGTACCTGAAGACAGACAGTCATCGCAGGCAACCGGCTTTCGCGGCGAGAATACGCCAGATTCGAATGAATCGGCTACCGGGAAAGTTGGCCGCACTGTACGAAGAATAAATTCGGTTTACAGGAAGCGCTGAAAAAATGACCACACGGAGTGAGGTATAAGATGGATGGCGTGCAGTCATTTTTCAGCGTTTTCTGAATTTTGCGCATTTAATAGTGCTTGTTTAGTGACGGAAATCACATTCTTCTTGGTAAGCTGTCAGATGGTCCTTGCGTAAAGGTCAGATTAGAATCGTTTTCATGTTAGCAAGCCAAGCGCGGGCAGCGATAGTGTGTTTTCTATTGTGTCAGATGACGAAACTGGTATGGCGGAAAAATTCAACGTGTCGTATCTGGTAAGCCCGACCAGATTTGATTGAGATCCGGAATACGCCATTTAGCCGGATCTTCGCGTGAGACGATTTTCAGGCTTTTGCCGGGCAGGCCGAGCTGAATGATTTCCGGCAGGATGCGTGCGTTCGAGCGGGTCGAAAAGAAAACCTTCACTTGTGGTTGCAGCAACGATTTTTCGCTCTGATCGACGATTACGCCGAGTCGTCCGCAACTCAGCATAACCAGCGAGCCTATCGGGTAGATGCCGATGCTTTTGACGAAGGCCTGGAAAACGCGTGTGTCGAAATGACCTTTGCTCCACTCGGCCATTTTGCCCAGAGCCTCGGCCGGGTCCCAGCCTGCCTTGTATGGCCGGTTGGAAGTGATGGCGTCGTAAACGTCGCAGACGGCGCCCATTTTGGCGAACAGGCTGATTTCGTCTCCCTGGAGTCGCTCGGGATAACCGCTGCCATCGATTTTTTCGTGGTGGTGCAGGACGACATCGAGCGTGTTGTCATCGACGCCCTGTCCATCAAGCAGCATCTGGTGACCTTCGCGCGGATGCGTCTTGATGATGGCAAACTCGCTGTCGGTCAATTTGCCGGGTTTGTTGAGAATTTCCAGCGGGATGGCCGCCTTGCCCAGATCGTGCAACAGACCGGCGACTCCCGCAGAACGGCATTGTGCTTCATCTAGGCCGAGTTGCCGGGCCAGCGCGATCATCAGGGCGCAAACGGCCACCGAGTGCATGAAGGTGTAATCGTCGGCGCTCTTCAGCCGCGCCAGACTGATCAGCGCGCCCGGGTTGCGGATCACCGAGTTAGAAATTTCCTCGACCAGCCGTTGGGCACTGTCAGCGTTGACCGCCTGACCCATGCGGGCTTCCTCGAACATCGAGTTCACCGCCTGTCGCGACTTGGCGACGATCTTTGCCGCACGGGAGAATTCGACATCGCTGCTGACCCGGACGATCTGCAGTGGTTCGCTGACCGTCTGCGCCATCTCGGCAGCGACATCGGCTTCGTTGTGGGCCATAGAGACCACATTCTCTTCGCTGTCCAGGTCGAGACCCCGGGTGCAGTCTATCCACACCTCCTTGATCTTGCTGGCGAGTAGCGCTTCGAGATCGGCCGGATCATTGAGCAGGAAAGAATTGCGCCAGAATGGATGGTCGATCCAGGAGCCGCAAAACTCTTGGATATACATTCCCAATGTGAGTTGCCGGACGGAGATTCTTTTAAGCATGTGTCGGAACAGGCGGCAAGCGAAGCGGATAGGGTGTGGTGAACCGAAGTTTAGACACCTGTGGCAGCGAGGTGGCGCTGAAAACGGTTGCTGTGGCAATTTTTTCGTTTTTGTTTGCCATTCCTCCGCCATCGTCCAGTATGCCGTGGGTTGTGAAATTGCTTTGCCATGACCTATGTCTTGTCACCGAAAGTGTAAGCACTGGCAACAGCAGGAAAAAGACTTTGCGATATGCCTCGTCTTATACTCTGCGAGTCGAGGATTCCCATGGCAAACGAAGTTTCAGGTAGATGAGGTGACATGCATCCCGACAAAGTGAGTCGCTGCCGGCTCGAAACACTCTGCGATTTGCCGAATATCGGTCCGGCCAGTGCGGCCGATCTGCGGCAACTGGGCATCGACACACCGGCTGATCTTCACGATCATTGTCCACTTGAAATGTACCGGCAGCTTTGCACAATGACTGGCAAAGTACAGGATCCCTGTGTGCTCGACGTCTTTCTATCCATTGCCGATTTCATGGCCGGTGGACAGGCCAAACGGTGGTGGGCTTATACAGCGGAGCGAAAACGTTTGCTGAATCAACGATGAACCGAGAAAGTCGAGCCTTGTGACGGTAATAGTTGCTGTTGGTGCGCTAACCAAGAATGAATTGGACATGCGTTTGGACGAGCAGATTGAAGCCTTGCAAGAACCTGGCGAGTCCATGCGTGTGTCGACAATTGCCATCGTCAGCTTCGCTGTCTTTTATATGCGCCGGTCGATCCAGCGAGCTGGCGCAGCAACCCGCTACGGCCGTAAAGTGCGCACATTGATGGACATCAAGACCTTCAAAAACTCGAAAAACAATCGCTTCTTTGGCAAATGTAGCGACCCGCTGACATGCTGCGACTGGCAGTTGATTTTCGACCACTATCGGTTGGACACTTGCTGAAGGGTGCAGCGCATGTGCATTGGCTTATTTGCCGGACGACGAGAAACCCGTGCTGGTATCCACCGATCATGGCTTATTGATTCCGCTGCCTAGTCGGGTAACTCGCCGCGCATGACGCGGACAGCGTGTCACAAACCATTGAGGAAAGCGCAACATGAAACTGCAGGCAGAACAACTGTTGATCGATGGACCGGTTGGCAAGATCGAGAGCATCGTTGAAAATCCCGGTGCGCCGCGAGGCATTGCACTGGTTGCACACCCACATCCACTGTTCGGTGGCGGCAACACCAACAAGGTAGTACAAACGCTGGCGCGCACCTTCGCTCATCTCGATTACGTCAGCCTGCGGCCGAATTTCCGTGGCGTCGGTCAGACTGAAGGCACGCATGACGAAGGCGCGGGTGAATGCGAGGATTTGCTGGCCGTGCTGGCGGAAGCGAAATGCCGTTTCGGCAACCTGCCCGTCGCCCTGGCCGGGTTTTCGTTCGGTGCGTACGTCCAGACGCGCGTCGCAGAAAGACTGCTTGCCGAGCAACACCCGGCGCAACGTCTGGTACTGGTTGGCACTGCCTCAGGCTTTGTCGAAGGCGCGCGTCGCTATCACACCAAGGCTGTGCCGCGCGACACCATTGTCATCCATGGTTCAGAGGATCAGACGGTGCCGTTGACCAATGTCATCGAGTGGGCCAAACCCCTGGAGTTGCCGGTGATTGTCGTTCCGGGTGCCGATCATTTTTTTCATCGCCGTCTGCATACCATCCGCGAGATCGTCAGCCACTCCTGGCGCCATTGAGCGTAGCGAAAAAGCCTCGACAACGAGAGTCGAGGCACAATAAAAGCAAACCGCATGGCGGATTGACGAGTTGGCGGTTCCACAGTGGGCAGCAATTTTGCGATGGAATGTGCTGTCTGCTCAGCGTAAAATCGACTGCATGTCCGTTCTGCTCGTCTTGACCAATCTGCCCGATCAGGTGTCTGCCGAAGCGCTGGCCGATGCCGTTGTCAGTGAACGTCTGGCGGCGTGCGTCAATATCCTGGCGCCTTGCCGTTCGGTCTACCGTTGGCAAGGTGCAGTGGAAGTGGCTACGGAAGTGCCGTTGCTGATCAAGACCAGCGAAGAGCGCTACGCGGCACTGGCCGCAGCCATCGTTGCCAGACACCCGTACGCGGTACCGGAAATCGTTGCCTTATCGGTGACTGGTGGATTGCCGGCGTACCTCGATTGGGTGCAGCAGGAAACGCGGCGGCCGGGCGGTTGACACGTTTTCCGGCAATCCTAATTGCCTCTTGTACTTTCCTCACTCATGCGTCCTGGGTCACCGTTGTTATCTCGTCGATTCGTCAACCGGTTATCGATCGGGCTGTTATTAGCCCTGCTCACCATGCTGTCGGTGGCCCCTGCCCGTGCGCAGGAGTTTCTCGACCCGCAAGTCGCTTTCAAAGCCAGCGTGCGTGCGCTCGACAGCCGTACGCTCGAAATCCATTTCGTGATTGCCAAGGATTACTATCTCTATCGCGACAAGTTTCGTTTTGCCCTCGAGCCGGCGACGGTAGTCCTCGGCAGCGCCGAGATGCCGCCCGGCAAACAGAAACAGGACGAAACGTTCGGGGCGGTCGAGGTTTATTACCAGCAGGCGCTCATTCGCCTGCCGATCGTCGACCGCGGCAGTTCGGGCGCCTTGCCGCTGACCTTGAAAGTCACTTCGCAAGGCTGCGCCGAAGCCGGCATCTGTTACCCACCTCAACTGCAGCAACTGTCGCTGACCTTGCCCGATCCGGCAAACCCGCCGGTCGCGGAAACGAAAAATGCATCGTTGCCGGCACCGACGGATACCGCGGGCTACGTGGCCACTCTGTTCAGACAAGGCAATTTCTGGCTCTTGCTCGCCAGTTTCTTCAGTTTCGGACTCCTCTTGTCGCTGACACCTTGCGTATTCCCGATGCTTCCGATTCTCTCGGGCATTATCGTTGGCGCTGGGCGAGCCGGTCAGGGGATTTCGCATGTGCGCGCTTTCATCCTTTCGCTTGCTTACGTACTGGGCATGGCGATCACTTACGCGCTGGTCGGCGTTGCCGCGGGATTGAGTGGCACCTTGCTGACTGCGCAGCTGCAGAATCCCTGGCTGCTTGGCAGTTTCGCGGCAATTTTCATTCTTTTGGCACTATCGATGTTCGGGTTTTACGAGTTGCAGTTCCCCATCTGGCTGCAAAGCAGACTTTCCGAGAAATCAGCCCATTTACCTGGCGGTTCCCTGCTCGGCGTCACCACTATGGGCGCCTTGTCGGCTTTGATCGTCGGGCCATGCGTCGCCGCGCCGCTGGCCGGTGCATTGCTTTACATTGGACAAAGCGGTGACGCATTCCAGGGGGGGATAGCTCTGTTCGCCATGGCTGTTGGTATGGGTGTGCCGCTGCTGATAGTGGGCACTTCTGCCGGCAGCCTGTTGCCGAAATCGGGTCCGTGGATGGAGGCGGTAAAAAAATTTTTTGGCGTGATTCTGCTGGCAACCGCCCTTTGGCTGATCGGGCCGGTGATTCCGATGGCGCTGCAGATGTTCGCCTGGGCCTTGCTGCTGATCATCCCGGCCATGTATCTGCATGCCCTTGACCCGTTGCCGCCGCAGGCGCGCATGTGGCAGCGATTCTGGAAAGGGGTTGGCACGGTCCTGTTGTTGCTTGGCGCGGCCATGCTGGTCGGCCTTTTGGCAGGTTCGCGCGATCCGCTGCAACCGCTGGCCGTTTTGCGTGCCTCCAGCGACCGCACGGCGCCGCCGGCCCTGTCGTTCACCCGTGTCAAATCGCTTGCCGAACTCGAGCAGCGGCTGGAAAAGGCGACACAGCCGTTGATGCTCGATTTTTATGCCGACTGGTGCGTCACTTGCAAAGAGATGGAAAAATTCACTTTCTCCGATGCCCGCGTTCAGCAACGCTTGGCCGGCTGGACCTTGCTGCAGGCCGATGTGACGGCCAACTCGGAAGAAGATCAACGACTACTGCGGCGTTTCAATCTGTATGGTCCGCCGGCAATAGTATTTTTCGCTCGCGATGGAGGGGAAATCACCGGAGTGCGCAGCGTCGGCTTTCAGAACGCCGAAGAGTTTCTGGCTGTGTTGGCCAGTCTGCCTTGACGCAGCGTGCCATTCTATTGCCTTGCGCCCGGGGAGAGCGGTTTGCCCGGGATCAGCGGTTGGGTGCCGACGGGAGCACGGTATTCGGCGACCGGTAGCAACGAACGCTGCTCGAGCCACCCGGGTGCATTCGCCGTGCCACGTAGCGGCGAGTTGCTCGGCAAGGAATACGCGAGGCTGTCACTGCCTGCGAATGCGGCCTGACGGTCGGCGAAACGGTTCCCGTCGAAACGGCCTGTGGCAGGTGGCTCGAACTGACCGTGGCCGAGCAGCAGGTTGTTGATCGCCCAGACGCTGGGCTGACTGCCCAGACGCTCGTTCCATACGCGCAAAAAGCGTCCGGAGATGGCGTCATTAATCAGCGTGTTGTGTACGATGACCAGCTTGTTTTCCGGCCAGGCGGCGCCTTCGGCACCATACGACAGCACATCGCTATTTTCGGTGCTCCGGCTTTGCCCGATCAGGTTGCCGATCACCCAGGCGACGCCGCCGTTGGGAAACTCCAGTTCGTACGATGCCTTGCCCTCGGTGCCATCGACCAGCCAGTTGTAGGCGATCTCGTTTTGCCGGGCGCGCGATTTGAGAAGATGGCCGCGAAAACCGTTTTCGAAGCGACTGCCGGTGACGCGCAGGCTGGCGATCCGTCCGACGTAGAGCAGATGATGCAAAGAACCCTCATGCCGGGGGGCAGCACCGAATTCGCTGTCTTCGACGATCAGTTCGGCGTTGTTGGCGTTGCTGGTCAGAATGCCGGTTTCGTTGTCGAAGAAAGCACAACGCCGGACGGTCAGCCGGCCATTCTCGAAACGGATGCCGGCGCCGTTGCCGTCAGGAACGCGCGCACCGCGGAACTCGAGGTTCTCGATACGGATGTCGCCGTTGCGGATTACCCACAACGCTTTCCCTTCCGCATGCGCGCCCGCGGCGTGCAGGACCGGTCGCGTACCCTTGCCACGGATGGTCAACCGGGCTTGCTTCCAGACGATGGCCTGTTGTGCATATTCACCGGGCAGAATCTCGATGGTGTCGCCATCCTGGGCCAAGGCAGCAGCGGCGTCGATACGACGGATGGCTTCCTGCGGTCCAACGACGATTTTTTTACCGCTTGCTGCTCTGGCGGGTAGATGGTCGTCGGCGACGGGTCCGCTGGGCGGGCTGGGCTCGACGACTTCCAGTTTGCCCTGCGCGTTGCGGCGCAAATGTCCGATTTCGGGACTGGCCGAAGGTAGCCCGGTTGGACAGGCAGGTGCAGCCAGGGTGCTCAGGAGGAACAGCAGGGGCAGCGATTTCGAGAAAGTCATGGCGTTGTCCGGAAAGAATCGTGCGCCTGATCCAGTCATTTCTGGGACTTGGCGATTTCCAGGGTAATTCTAAAGTCGCGTCCACGATTACAGTTCGACCTGAGCACCC
>WBZT01001232.1_pt1 | contig 19091 bp, 15 predicted proteins | sample 5204241 | NCBI WGS metagenome assembly WBZT01 (sample SAMN12344358, study PRJNA552823) | activated sludge metagenome | biome: Activated sludge suspended growth; feature: Nitrification reactor; material: Wastewater; isolation source: activated sludge from nitrification reactor of wastewater...
AAACCTTCCTTCACCAGCAGTTCCGCCGCTTTGAACGTCTCGATCGGATCCGGCAGCAGGTAGCGTGGGTCAGGATGGATTTCGAGTTTCACCCATTTGGGCAGGCCGGCGGCAACGGCCAATCGCGCGAGGCGGACGGCTTCCTCGGCGTTCATCGCCCCGCTCGTATTCGGCAACAGCAAATACTTCTTTGCGTCAACGAACTCGAGGATGTTGGCGAAGGGGTCTTTTTTCCCGCTCAGATCAGCGCGCCGCAACGCTACCGTCACCATCTCAGTGCCGCTGGCGACCAGCGCATCGCGCATCGCTTCGGGCGACGAAAACTTCCCCGTGCCCAGAATCAGCCGCGAGTGAAACGTCCGGCCGGCGATGACGAGCGATTGATTGGTTGACGACATTGGCGCGGAATGTAGTCAGGCGGGGCAAGGTTTGTCGAGCCGACAGGAATCAGCCGGCCATGCCCCGGTGGAGTTGGTGCGGTTGAGTTCTGGGTTGGCGCGCGCCAGCGAATGGCCCATGCTCCCGGCGCTGGTCACAATATCATTACACCATGAGCACAGAAATTCCCGAAGTGAGTTTCCTCGATTTCAAATGCCCGTACTGCGGCGAAGTCAATTCCTTCCCGCAAGAATCGGCTGGGCGACTCCGCGCCTGCTTCAATTGCATGGAAAGTTTGCTGGTGCCCGATGCGGGCCAGGAGACGGGCGGCAAAATTCCGCTTCCCTTCAATACGCCGCGGTTGAGCTTGCGGCGGCTCGAACTGGGTGACTGGAAAGATCTGGTGGAGTTCAGATTTGATAACGAGGACGAAGCCATGCACTGGCTCGAGAAGGAACGCCAACAGAAGTTGACCGCCATGGAGGAGATGTTTTCGCTCGGGGTTCAAGTTCGGGAAATGGGCAAGTTGATCGGTTGCCTTGGGCTGAAGTTCACCGATCACGAGTTTGTCCAGGCCGAGATTTCCGTGAATGGAAACCCCGACCCTCAATTTGCCGAATTCGCCACGGAGAGCCTGCACGGCCTGCTTGGTTTTTGTTTTAGCGGGCTGAAGCTGCACCGGATCATCGCTCATTGCGAAAGCGCCGATGCTCCGCGCCGGCGGCTCTATGAAGCTGCGGGTCTGCGCTGCGAAGGGGAGTTTCTAAAAAGCTATTGCGTCAACGGGGAATGGCACAGCGCGGTTCAATTCGCGATGTTGGAAGAGGAATTTCTTCGGTACGGTCAAAATCCTCCGACTCAAAGTTTTAGATAACGCGCAGCGCCATGGCGCGGCCAGGCTGCAAGCGGCCTTGAACGAGCAACTGGGTTACGCCTGCGACGTCTCCGATGGCCTTGGCTGTCACACTACTGACACGCTATCCAGGTCTTTAGGAGCAACGACGAGAGCGAAATGGTGAACGCGGTGAGCAATGGCACGCTTATGGTTGCCGTTAGCGTGACGGGCGCGGTGGCAAAAGTGACTGGACATGGCCGAAGAATCTTGGATTCGTGCTGGCGGCAGTCAAAAATCCCTAAGAGAGCGCTTGAGCAATAGTAGCAATTAGCTGAGTGACCGAAATTACAGGAAGGGATGCGGCGTATCCCATACCCATGAGCCAAATGACTATGGCATCAAATCAAGTTGGTAATGTTTTCACTGTGCCGGTTAACGAAAAGCAAATCGGTTACGGTCATGTGATTGCTCGCTTCGAACCGGTTTATTACATGGTAGCGTATGATCGCGTTTCAAGTATTAACCAATCGTCGCATGTACGTGAAATCACAAATTCGCCAATCTTGTTTCTCGGGAATTTTTTCGACAATCTTATTTCGATGGGACATTGGAAAGTCATCGGCAATGAGCCGCCTGAGCTTTCCCGAATTCCCTTTCCAACATACAAAGTGCAAATCGGTAACCAGTATTTCATAGAGACTTGGGATGGAGCCAAGCGTCGACTTGCTACGCCGGAAGAGATCTTGCTGATGGATTTTCGCGACAGTTCAGGGCCGATCTGTTTGGAAAAGGCTCTGCAAGCTTACTTCGATAATGGACCTTGGGATACATTCTTCAACCGTATGACGCGGGATTACGTTGAAGCTCGTTCTAAGGTTCAGTGGGCGTGAACAGAGCGTGGACGGGTGTTTACAGTGACAGGACTTTTGCAATGACCATCGGGCTGATACTTCAGAAGGGGAAAAATCCGTTTCTGACCGCCGGCTCGAATTTAGCTGTGACGGTGGGCTTCAGGTGCGACATGGACGCGAATCTGCTCAGCGACGGGTGAAGGACCCCGAGTTGGACGACGCAAACCAGCTAGTGCGCAGGCGGTGACCAACTCAGCGAAACAACTTCGTCACAAAGTCGGCCAGATAACCCCGCCAGATGGGCCAACTGTGGTTACCCGCCGTGAGCAGCCACTCGTGGCGGACGCCTTTTTCTTTCAGCGTGGCGATGAAGACCTCGTTGCGCTGGAGTAAAAAATCGTCTTTGCCGCAGGCGATCCAGAGCAGCTTCAACTTCTTATTCGTGCCGGCGGCGTCGTTCAAAGCCGTCGCCACCACCTCGCTCGCGGGGACCGATGCGCTGAATCCACCCACCCAGGCAAAGCGTTCAGAGTGATTCAAGCCAATCGTCAGCGATTGCCCGCCTCCCATGCTCAAGCCGACAATCGCCCGGTTTGCGGGACCGGATTTTACGCGGTAGTTCGCCTCGATAAAGGGCATCACATCCTCGACCAAATCGCGCTCAAACATCGGTGTGTTGTTCTCCGCCGCCGCGTGGCCGTCCAACATGACCACGATCATTGGTTGGGCCCGGCGCTGGGCGATGAGGTTGTCGAGCATCCAATGCGCCTTGCCGTGAACCGTCCACGTGTCCTGGTTGTCGCCCGAGCCGTGTTGCAAGTAGAGCGTCGGATAGTGTGTGCGCGATTTGTCGTAGCCCGGAGGCGTGTAAACCGACAGCCCGCGCAAACGCCCGAGCGACTGCGAGCGATACGTGTGCGAGCGAACCACGCCATGCGGCACGTCCTGGAAATCGAACACCAGCGGCGGGCTGCCGGGGATGTGCAGGATGCTGGTGCGCGGTTCGCGCATCGGTTTGATGGCGGGATTCCCCGGATCAACCATCGTCAGGTCATCCACGCGAAAACTGTATTCCCACACGCCGGGCTCAACCGGGCCGACGGTCACGCTCCAGACATCGTTGCTGCCTCGAGTCATGGTGGCGTTGCCATTGGGCCATTGGCCGTTCACCGTGACACTGGTTGCTTTGGGCGCACGCAAACGGAAAGTGACTTGGCGATCCGCGGCGACCTCCGGCGAACGGATTGGTGCTGGGCGCGTTGGGTTGCGTGCCGGGGCAATCGCCTCGGCGCTGGACAACGGGGCGACGGTGGCGAGAAGCACCGGGAGGGCAAGAAGGATTTTTTTCATGTTCCAAGGCTGGGCAAGAATTACTCCAGCCCCAAAACCCTTTTGCCTTCGGCGGTGATCATCGAGTGATGCCATTGCGGCTCCCAGACGATTTCCACCGTGGCCTCGTCCACTCCGGGGAGATTCAGCAACTTCACCTGCGCATCGCCCGCGATGGCCGGGCCCATGCCGCAGCCGGGCGCCGTGAGTGTCATCTTGACGTCCACCCGCGCATTGCCGCTGGGCAGTTTCGTGAACTGCATGTCGTAAACGAGACCAAGGTCCACGATGTTTACCGGTATCTCGGGATCAAAACACGTCCGCAACGCATCCCAGACCACTTTCTCATCCGCTGTCCCGGTCGCCATCGGGGCGGCGATGGGCTTTTCCAGTCCTAGCGCGTCCGCATCATGCGGCGCAAGGCGGAACAAACCGCCGGGCGCGTGAACCGTGTAACTGCCGCCGAGGGTTTGCGTAATGTCCACGACCGTGCCAGCTGGCAACGTGACGGTGGTGCCCGCCGGAATCTGGACGGCGGCGCAATCGCGCTTCAATTCAACTGAGGTGGCTTGCATAAACTCGAACCGAAGCTAGCCCTGTTACCGGCGAATTGCGATGCGGGAATTTCGGCCTTGATGCGCTTCAGGGCCGGCGACGATCCTGCTCGCAACGAAGGCTCTACTGCTTGCGTTGATACGACACCAGATAAAGCCGGGTGCCCGTTTCCGATTTGAAGTCCTTTGGTCGCTGCGCTCCCGAGAGGTCGTAACAAATGCGCAGCGTTTTGCCTTGCAGCTCGTAAATCGCCGGGATGGTCCGGCCTTTGTTCGGGCCTTCCGTGCCCTTGATCGTCATGGCCTTGGGTTTGGCGGCGGGATCAATTGCGTACGTGCCCTTGTCCGGCTGGCCCGCCACATCCACGTCATACGTGCCGTCACCGAGCTTAAGGCTGATGGTTTTCAACACGGCGTCCGGCATGGGTTGGCCACCCAATTCCGCTTTCACGGGAATCCAGTTGCCCCGGAGTGACGTGTTGTCGTGCGGATCCGCAGCCAGCAGGTTCGCGGTGGCAGCCGCCATAAGAGCGATGCAGAGTAAATGTTTCATCGTGATTTTTGTTTGTCAGTTATCAAGTCGTTGCCTTGCCCAACGCGTGACTGGCGGAATGGCTGCGAGTTACGCAACCCGTCCTGTTGGATGCTGAAAACGCTACGTCGGGTGGCAACGACTGTCGAGCCTGCTTTTGTGCCTAGTCGAACACGCCCGCGACTTCTCCCGGTAAAGGAGACAAAACCTGACGGATTGTAATCCTCGACGAATGTTCGCACTTTCCGCGTTGAACTCCGCGTGGCGAACCGTAGCCTTGGCTCGTGACCGACAATTTGCCGAGCGTCACGGTGCTCATTCCCACGCGGCCGGAGCAGGCGGAGGTTTCCGCTGTCACGGCCGCCCGTCGGCTCGATTATCCGCCGGACAAACTCGAAATCCTCGTCGCGCGCGGCAAGCAACCCTCCGTCCAGCGGAATGCCGGGATGCGTGCGGCGCGCAGCGAGTTGGTCTATTTCCTTGATGACGACTCGCTGGCGCAGCCGGGTAACTTGCGCCGAGCTGTCGAGCATTTTCACGATCCGAAAGTGCAAATCGTCGGCGGGCCTAATCTGTGTCCGCCGGACGCGCCAGCCCTGGAGCAGGTATTCGCGCTCGTGCTGTCGAGCTGGCTGGCCTTTGGTCCAAGCCGGGCGCGGTACGCCTCGTTCGGTACGGTGCGGCCGTCCTCGGAAAAGGAACTGATCCTCTGCAACATGATCGCCCGCCGCGAGGCGATGCTCGAACTCGGCGGCTTCAACGAAGCGCTCTATCCCAACGAGGAAAACGCGCTGATGGACGAGTTGCAACAACGCGGCGGGAAGTTGCTCTACGATCCGGACTTCATCGTGCATCGCCGGCCGCGCCCGACGTTGAAGGCATTCTGCAAAATGCTGATGACATACGGACGAGGCCGAGCAGAACAATTTCGCGAGACGCCGACGCTGGGTTCTGCGCCAAACTTCGTGCCACCGGGATTTCTGGTTTATCTCGTGGCGTTGCCGGTGCTGATTCGTTTCCTTGGCCCGCTTCCGCTCGGGCTGCTGGCGGCCTACGCTGTGGCGGTGGCGGTGCAAGTTGTCGCGCTTGTGCCGCGCGGTGGTTTGTCGCGCAGCGTGGGAGCGCTGCCGCTCATCGTGCTGACGCATCTGCTCTACGGTTTCGGTTTCTGGCGCGGCTTGTTTACGAAATTGAAGCCACCACGGGAGCGGGCCGAAGTGCCGGTGCAATTGGAACGCGGGTGAACCCTGACCCTCGCCGTGGTCGCCAGCCTGTGAAGGTGGCCGGGGAGCATGGGCAGGTTCGGGAAAAGGGCGAGCATCTGACCAACATGAAAAATCCGCCGTGGACCAAGGCCATCGCCGAATGCGCGGATCCGGCGCGGGCGCAGCATTACTTCAAATTGCTCGCCGCCAGTCGGGCGAAGGATGCGCTCGAGCGGATCACCTCGGAGCAGGCAATCGTGCTGGCGGCGGTTTTCAGCGGGGCACAAGTATTGAGCGATTGGCTGATGGCCAACCTTGAGGTTTTGCCGACCCTCGAGCCGGACAAGCTCCGGTATCCGCGACGTGCGCAAGGGTTACAACGGGACGTGGAAGCGTTTTTGCAACCGGCCCTGGCGGGGCGCGATTTCCCCGGTGCCCTGGCGCGATTGCGGGAGTTCAAGCAACACGAAATGGTTCGCATCGCCGCGCGCGACTTGACCCGCCGGGCGAATGCGGTCGAAATAACGCGCGAAATCTCGGACGTGGCGGATGTTTGTCTGGGTGGCGTGTGGCGCGTTTGCTGCCAGCAGTTTGCCGATCGTTTTGGCCGGCCGTTTCATCCCGATACCGCCGGCCGCTGGCATCAAACGCCGGTGTGCGTGCTGGGCATGGGCAAGCTGGGCGGGCAGGAACTCAATTACAGCTCGGATGTGGACGTGCTGTTCGTTTATGGCGACGAGGGCCAGGCCTTTCGCGAAGCGCCGGCCCTGGGCCGCAAGCCCACGCGCACCATGTCGAGCCATCCTTATTTCAACCGGCTGGCCGAGAGTTTTATTGCGGAAGTGACGCGGCTCACCTCCCCGGGCGCTTTGTTCCGGATTGATTTGCGGCTGCGGCCGGAGGGAGACGCCGGGCCGCTCTGCCGTTCGCTCGAAAGCTACGAAAATTATTACGCACAATGGGGGCAAACCTGGGAGCGGATGATGTTGATCAAGGCGCGGTGCGTGGCGGGGGACGCAACCTTGGGGCACGAGTTTCTGGAGGTCATCCAACCGTTCCGCTTTCCCCGCTCGATCCATCAGAACGTCCTGCGCGAAGTGGCGGCGATGAAGGAGCGCATCGAGACGGAAGTGGTCAAAGCCGGCGAACTCGAGCGTAACGTCAAGCTGGGCCGGGGCGGCATTCGCGAGATCGAATTCGTGGCGCAGTCGCTGCAACTGCTCCACGCCGGTCGGCTGCCGTTTCTCCAGACCGCGCAAACGCTGCCGTGCCTGGAGAAGCTTGCACAATACCGGCTGCTCGCGCCGGACGACGCGGAGGGGTTGCGCGCGGCCTATTGCTTCCTGCGTGACGTGGAGCATCGCTTGCAGATGGAGGCGAACTTGCAGACGCACACGATTCCGGCGGAGCCGATAGCGCAGGAACGGTTGGCCAGACAAATGGGCTTTGGCGCGGTCGAGTCTTTCGTGCGGGAGCTGGCCAGGCACAAAGATCAAGTGCGGGCGGTTTACGGAAGCCTGCTACAGGCCGAAGGGGCGGCGGTGAAATCATCCTTCCCGCGGGAATTTGAACCGGCGGCGGCACGCTGGAAGGAAATTCTGTCGGCGCATCGGTTCCGGGAGCCGGCGGCGGCGTTCCGCGTGCTGAAGGAATTCGCTGAAGGCCCGGGCTACGTGCATGTGTCGGCGCACACCACCGAACTGGCCTTGCAGTTGATCCCACGCCTCCTGGCGCTTTGTCCGCAACCAGCAGGTGAGCGGGTCGGAAACCAGGCGCAGGCGTTCGTCCTCTCCGATCCGGACCGCGTGCTGACGCGGCTGGACAGTTTCATCGCCGCCTACGGTGCGCGGGCCTCGCTCTTCGAGTTGTGGAATCGCAACCCCGCGATGTTCGAGCTGCTGCTGGCGCTGTTCGACCGTTCGGAATTTCTGGCCGAGGTGGCGATTCGCACGCCGGACTTGATTGACGACCTGATCGTTGGCGAGCGCATGGGCAAGCACAAGTCGCGCGAGGAGATTCTGGCGGACCTGCGACACGGTGCGAAGGACGCCGACCAACTGCTGTGGCTGCGGCGGTATCACGAAGCGGAGCAAATGCGGCTGGGCTTGCGCGACATTCTCGGCCTGGTGGATTACGAGCAGAATCTGGCGGAACTCTCGGCGCTGGCCGAGGCCTGCCTGCAATACGGCCTCGAAGTGGTGATGCGGGAGAACCGCCTGAAGCAGCCGCCGTTCGCGGTCATCGGCTTGGGCAAGCTTGGCGGACAGGAGATCAATTACGGTTCGGATTTGGACCTTTGCTTCGTCACCGAAGCCGGGGCGAAACGGCTGCCGGCCTTGCAGCGATTTGCGGCCCGGCTGCTGGAACTGCTCTCCAAGCGGACGGAGCAGGGGATCGTGTTTGTCACGGACGTGCGTTTGCGACCGGACGGCGAGAAGGGGCTGCTCGTCAACACGCTGGCGGCCTACGAGGATTATTATCGGAATCGCGCCCAACTTTGGGAGATTCAGTCGCTCACCCGTACGCGGGCGGTCGCCGGGGATTTGGGACTCGGCGGAAAATTTCACGCACTGGCTGCGCGAATAACCGATTTTCGCGCGACGAGCGGAATCCTCAACCCGAACCGGCCGGGTTGCTGGCGACCGGAGTGGAAACGCGATGTTTGCGAAATGCGGAGGCGCATTGAGCGAGAGCGCACCCCGCCCGGGCAGGATACGCTGGCGATCAAAACCGGTGCGGGCGGGCTGATGGATGGGGAATTCATCGCCCAGGCGCTGTGCCTGGAAAACGGCTGGCACGAACCGCACACCTTGCGAGCACTGGAACGCGGCCAGGCTGCGGGTATTTTGCCGGCGGGGGACAAATTGCTGGCCAACTACCGGCAATTGCGCCGGGTCGAGGGGATTCTACGTCGCTGGAGCTACGAGGGCGAAACCGTTCTGCCCGACGATCCCGCGCCTTATTATCGTGTGTCGGTCCGTTGCGGATTCGCCACGCCCGACGCGTTTGCGACCGCGTTGGCCGGTTGGCGGGCGGCGGTCCGCGAAGCGTGGAGCGGGTATTTTGACGCGCCGCCAAGCTAATGAAGCCGCAGTTCCTGGTCGTCGGGCGGGCGGGGACTTATGGTTTTGCGTTCAATGTCATCTGGGCCACCAGCGGAAAGTGATCGCTCGGGAATTGGCCGTTGCGTTGGAAGGTCACGATCTCTGTCTTGCTCACGGAAATTGGACCGCGGGTGAGAATCCAGTCAATGCGCCGACCTGCTTTGTCAATCCCTTTGAAATCATTGAACGTGGAGAGCCCTTCGCCCACCCGCACGGCGGCGGTCTTCCACGAGTCAGTCAGGAAGCCGTCCTGCGTCAGCAGATCGTAGGCTGTATTCTGTTCCGCCGCGGCATTGAAGTCGCCAACGAGCAGCAGCGGCAGTTTCAAGTCCAGCTTCTCGATCCGCGCGCGCACCAGTTTGGCCCCCTTCTCCCTCGCTTCCTGAATGCGATGATCAAAATGGGTATCCCAGAAATAGAATTCCCGTCCGCTGGAACGATGCCGGAAGTGCACCCACGTCACCATGCGCCGATTGGTGTTGCCCCAGGTGGTCGAGGCGATGACGTCTGGGGTGTCGGAAAGCCAGAAATGATCATATTCCAGGGGCTCAAACTCCGCGCGCTTGTAAAAGATGGCCATGAATTCGCCACGGCTGCCGCCATCGCGCCCGGTACCGATCCAGTCGTATTCCGGAAGATCGGCCGCCAGATCCTTGAGCTGGCCATAGACGCCTTCCTGGGTTCCGAAGACATCCGGCGCGAGCTGAAGGATCAACTCCCGCATGAGCGGGCGGCGTTCGGGCCAGGAGTTCGGTGGCTGCGAGGAGGCGAAGCGCAGATTGTAGGTCATCACGCGAAGCTCCAGCGGTTTGACCGCCGCCGGCTCGGCGCCAGCGCTGAATTGGTGGGTGAGAAGCAACAGGCCGGCGATCACGGCAAGTTGGCGCCAATGAGTCAGTGACGTTGTGATCATACTTGTTCCGGACTTGATTTCACATTATTCCGCGCTGCCGGCAAGCTTCATAAAGGAAAACGGCGGTTGCGTTCCCGACGTTCAGTGAATCCACCCCGCGCGCCATCGGAATCGCGACCGCTTCCTCGCACGCCGCCAGCACCGCGGCGGAAAGTCCGTGGCCTTCGCTACCGACAACGATGCAGCAATCGCCAGTCAGGTTTGCCCGGCCCAGAGTGCGTCCGTCCGTGTGGGGATGCGCGGCCATCGTGCGCACGCCGCGTCGGCTGAGTTGGCGCAGCGCTTCACTCAGATCGGCGCATTCCACCACGGGCAACTGAAAGATGGTGCCCATGGAATTGCGCACGGCCCGGCGCAGGAACGGACTGGCGCAGGTTTCGCCCACGAGCAACGCCTGCGTGCCGAAGGCCGCGCAGTTGCGCACCAGCACGCCAATATTTTCCGCACTGGTCAGGCCATCCACCGCCGTGAACAGTCGCGGAGCCGCGCTGGCAGCGAGCACGGACTCAATCGTCGGCGGCGCGGGAATTTTGCCGACGGCCAGCACGCCTTGAAACATTTCAAAACCAACGAGCGCCTCCAGCACCTGCTTGTTATCCACCGTGTAAACCGGAATGTGCTCCGGGCGCGCCGCCAGCTTGGGCGCAAATTCCGCCAGCCGGTGCTGCGGGAGGAGGGCGGAGACAACCGCGAACTGACTGTCGAGCAGCCGATGCACCACCTTGTCGCCCTCCGCCACGAAGATGCCCTCGGCTTCATGCGCAAGGGAGCGCTTCAATGTCCGGTACGGAGCGAGTTCGGGCAGGTCTAATGACGCGATGCGGATCGGGGAAAACATGAGGCGTCGGCGTTCAGAGGCTCAGCGTGGCCGCCGGGGCGTGTTGGTGCGCAACCTCCAGCTGCACGTGGTTCGCGCCGATTTCCTGGAGACGCCGCGCCATGACGCTTTGCGCCAGGTCGGGTTTGTTGCATTCGCGGCTGAGGTGCGCGAGGTAGAGGTGACGGAGGTTGCCGCTCATGATGTCGGCGGTGCAGTCGGCGGCGGCTTCATTCGACAAATGGCCGTGCCGGCCGAGAATCCGCTGCTTCAAGCTCCAGGGCCGGCGTGGACAATCTTGCAGCATCTTCACGTCGTGATTGGATTCCAGCACGAGCACGTTTGCCTGACGGATGCGCTCGGCGACGACGCGCGTGACGTGGCCGAGGTCGGTGGCAAAGCCGATGTTGCCCGAAGCGGTGCGCAGGAGGAAGCCTACCGGGTCCTGGGCATCGTGCGGCAGCGAAAAGGTCTCGATGGCGAGGTCGCCAATTTCAAAGCTTGCGCCGGTGGCGAACAGCCGGAATTCGGCGCGTACGCCTGTGATACGTTCGATTTCGTCCTTGGTGGCGCGATTGCAGTAAATGGGCAGGTTCAGTTTGTCGGCGAGTCCTTTCAGACCGGTGATGTGATCGCCGTGCTCGTGGGTGATGAGAATGGCCGTGAGATTCTCCGGCGCCCGGCCAATGCTCGCCAGCCGCTGGCGGACTTGGCGGACGCTGAAGCCCGCGTCCACCAGCACGCGCGCCTCGTCGGTTTCAACATAGCTGCTGTTGCCGGACGAGCCGCTGCCGAGGATCGTGAGTTTGACTGCCACCCGGAAACGTTAGGGCCCGGCGCGAAGGGCGGCAACGCCTTTCTCCAGTGTTCTGGCTGGCGGATGAGCAGAAGTGAACTAAGATGGAACCACGGCTGTTACCCAGCCATCAAACCCGATGCGGACTTAACTATGAAAAGCGCCACCCGATTGCTCGTCGTCCTAACCTGCCTGCCCGGCCTGTTCACCGCGCGCGCCGATTTGCTGGATCAGTTCCGCAGTTTGACCAAGGGCACGAACCAGACGTCGCTCGCCGTCACCGCGCTGGCGCAATCGGATGTGATTGATGGCTTGAAGCAAGCCTTGGGCAATGGGGTGCAACAAGCCGTGACTCGCCTGGGGAGCGCGGACGGTTTCCTCACCAATCTGGCGGTGCGGATTCCCATGCCAGAGAAGCTCCGTACGGCGGAGAAAACCCTGCGCACCATCGGCCAGGAAAAACTGGCTGATGACTTCATTGCCTCCATGAATCATGCCGCGGAACAAGCCGTGCCGGTGGCGGCTTCGGTTTTTGGCGACGCCATCAAGCAAATGTCCATCGAGGATGCCAAAGGTATCCTGTCCGGCACCAACAACGCCGCGACACAGTTTTTCCGCCGGACCACGGAAACGAATTTGTACGGTCGCTTTTATCCCATCGTTCAGCACGCGACGGAACAAGTCGGTGTCACGGCCAGTTACAAACAGATGGTTGGCAAACTCGGCAACGCCGGCGGCCTCGGCGGTTTGTTCGGCGGCAAGTCCAAGGCGCTGATGCAAACCGCGGATTTGGATGCCTACGTGACGCAGAAGGGGCTGGACGGGTTGTTCGCGATGGTGGCAGAGGAAGAGAAGCGAATCCGGGAGAATCCGGCGGCGCGCACGAGCGAATTGCTCAAGAAAGTTTTTGGTGCGGTAGGGAAATAGCGGGTGCGATTCGAGGTGATGGTCAAGGGATTTCGTGGTGCGCGCTTCCGGCGTGCGGTTCGGGGAGCATCTTTGCTCCCATGGTTGCGCGCCCCGCTCTGGAACACGCCGCAGGGATGCGGCGTGAACCCGCAGACAGGATCTCTGCGCTACTCTGCCGACACTTGCAAGCGCGCCTCGCTCAAGCGGCGGCCAATTTGAATTTCACACACTGGCCGAGGAACTTCTTCGGGTTCTGATACACGACCCGTTCCACTGCCGCCGCTCGATGGCCGCGCCGCTTCATCTCAAGCGCCGTCTTCGGCACGGCCAGCGGGTCGCTCACCCCCCAATCGCACGCGCTGTTCAGCCACAGACGTTCGCTGCCGTAGTTTTCCAAAATGTCCACGGCCCGCGCTGGCGTGCATTTCGTTTCAGGGTAAAGCGTCATGCCCGCCCAATGTCCGCAGTCCAGCACTGGCTTCACCGTGTGTTCCTCTACGTGGTCAATGATGACGCGCCCCGGTTTGATGCGTTTATCCGACTTGATCACGTCGAGAATCAACCGCGTGCCTTTCAATTTGTCTTCGAGATGCGGCGTGTGAACCAGGATGAGCTGATCCAGGCGGGCGGCGAGGTCCACGTGCATTTCGAGGACCTGCAGTTCGTTGCGGGAATTCTTGTTCAACCCGATTTCACCAATGCCCAGCACGTTCGGCCGGTTGATGAATCGCGGGATCAGCGCAATCACGTCTCGTGCGAACGCCACGTCCTCCGCCTCCTTCGGATTGATGCACAGCCAGCAGAAATGGGCGATGCCGAATTTGGCGGCACGCTTCGGTTCGTGCTCGGTCAACTGGCAAAAATAATCGTGGAAGCCCGCCGGCGAACGGCGGTCGAAGCCCGCCCAGAATGCTGGCTCGCAAATCGCCGCGCAACCGGCCAGCGCCATGCGCTGGTAATCGTCCGTGACGCGGCTGACCATGTGGGCGTGGGGCTCAATGTACTTCATGGAATCAAAACTGGGTCCGGCCTCTTAATCTTGCTCTTACTCCTGATCTTAATCTGTTCTCAATCACGTGCTGTTCGAATTTACTTCGGCCGCGGATAAGCGCCACAAGCGGCTTTGGTCGTTGCCGCCGGAATTGGCTTCGTCGTCGGATCACTTAGAGCCAGCAAAACCTTCTCGGCGCGGCGCGCTCGCTGGCCGCCGAGTTCACGGATCGCCTTGCGAAACGCGTGCGCGCGGAAATCGTCCGGACCGGTCGCGCGCTCGACGCGGTCGAGGAAAGCGGCGATCTCGACGAGCTTCCCACGCGCGTCGAGAAAGTAGAGGTCGAGGACCTGCTGGCGTGTCATCATGGCAACGCTCGTTTACTCGTGGGCTTCGCCGTTGTCAATCCCGTCCGCCCGCCTTAAGCTGCCGGTGACAAACCGGAATGACAGCGACCCAGGAACACGCCACCCTCGCCGCCGCGAATTGTCCGATGGCGTTCGACAACCTGACCCGCCAGCTCTACGCCACCGATGCTTCCCATTACCAGATCGAGCCGGTGGCGGTGGCCTTTCCACGCAACGCGGCGCAGGTCAGCTCCGCCATTCAGGCAGCCGGGCACGCGGGCGTATCCGTCATTCCGCGCGGCGCCGGCACGGGCTTGGTGGGCGGTGCGATTGGCGATGGATTGGTGATGGACCTCGCCCGGCACAGTCGTTGGATCGCAGACTTTGACCGGGAGAAACAAACCGTCCGGGTCGGCGCGGGCGTGGTGCTGGATCAGTTAAACGCCTTTCTGCGACCGCATGGTTTCAGCTTCGGTCCGGACGTGGCTACGAGTTCGCGGGCGACGATTGGCGGGATGATCGGAAACAACTCGTCCGGCGCGCGCACGCCAATTTACGGCACCACGGCGGATCACGTCGTGGAATTGGAGGTGGTGCTCGGGGACGCGCGCGTGCTTCAGATTGGCCCGGACCCGGACACGTTGAAGGCGCAGCGAAATTTGCTGGAGGACATTGCGATGCTCAATGGCCTCCAGATCGAGGAGCGCTTCGGTGCCGGCCTGCTGAAGCGCTGGCCGGGTTACGCGCTGGATCGCGTGCTACGCGAGCCGGGCAATCTGCTCAACGTCATCGTGGGCAGCGAAGGCACGCTTTGCGCGATCACTTCGGCAGTCTTGAAGATCGTGCCGACGCCCGACGAAATCGGCCTCGGGCTGGTGTTCTTCGATTCGATTCCCGAGGCGATGCAGGCCACGGTGGAATTGCTCGCGCTCAAGCCGGCGGCGATTGAGTTTTTGGATCACGTGCTCCTCGATCAATCGCGCGGGCAGCGCGAATTTCAAACCGCCCGCGATCTGCTGGAACTGGACGCCCGCCCCGCGCAAGGCGTTCTGGCGGTGGAATTTTACGGCGACGTGGACGCCCGGCTCGCCGCTTTTGAGAAACTGCACCTCGGGTCGCGGAAGAAGGTCATGCAGACTCTCGCCCAGATCAATCAGGTCTGGGCGTTGCGGAAGGCGGGCCTGTCTCTGCTGACCGGCTGCAAGGGCGCCGCGAAGCCGGCCACGTGCATCGAGGACGCGGCGGTGCGGCCCCAGGATTTGCCCGCCTATTATGCCGGTTTGGCCGCACTCATGCGCAAGGTGGGGTTGGAGGCCTGTTACTACGGGCACGCCGCCTCGGGCCTGCTGCATGTGCGGCCTATGATTGATCTCCACCGAGCCGAGGATTTGAAAAAATTCCGGCTGATCACGGAGGAAGTTGGCGCGCTGGTGAAACAGTTCAAAGGCTCGTTCGCCGCCGAACACGGCGTGGGCATCGGCCGCACCGAGTGGCTCAAGGACCAGGTTGGTGATGATCTCTATCTGTTGATGCGCCAGATCAAGAAATCCTTTGATCCGCATAATCTGTTCAATCCCGGGAAACTGATTGATGACGGGCGCTACAAACTCGACAGCCACCTGCGGCAGGGCGCCGGTTTGGAAGTCAAACTGCCGTTCGAACCGGTGCTCGCCTTTGCGGCGCGCGACGGTTCCTTCATCGGTAATCTCGAACAGTGCAACGGCTGCGGCGGTTGCCGCAAGGACGCGCCCACGATGTGCCCGACTTTCCTGGCGACCGGTGACGAAATCATGTCCACGCGCGGGCGCGCCAACGCCATCCGCGCCGCGCTAGAGCAGCGCGGATTGTCGGGCGCCGACGTGCTCGGCTCGCCGGAGTTGGAAGCCGCGTTAAGCAACTGCCTTTCCTGCAAAGCCTGCCTGAGCGAGTGTCCCTCGAACGTCAACCTCGCGCTGCTCAAAGCGGAATTGCAGTGGGCGCGCATCCGGCGCGATGGCCTGGACTTGCGGCAGCGCATGGTCAGTTCGGTGGACCGGCTCGGGCGTCTTGGGTGCGCCGCGCCGCGCCTGGCCAATGCGGTCATCGGCTCGGTATTCGCGCGCAAGGTGCTCGCGCGCCTGACCGGCCTTTCCGCCGAACGCCCGCTGCCCAGGTATGCCCGCCAACGCTTCGATGACTGGTTCAACAAGCGCGCGAACAAACCGCCGGCGAAGCGCGGCAAGGTGATGCTGTGGGACGACACCTTCGTGCGCTACAATGATCCGCATATCGGCCACGCCGCCGTGAAGGTGCTGGAAGCTGCGGGCTACGAAGTCTTGCTGCCGGATGGCCGCAAATGCTGCGGCCGGCCGGCTTTCAGCATGGGCAATTTGGGAGAGGCCGGCAAATTAGGCGCGCACAATCTGGCATTGCTTTCCCAGGTGGCGGCGGACATCCCGGTCCTTTTTCTTGAACCGTCCTGCCACTCGATGTTCATCGAGGATTACCGCGAGTTGAAATTGGACGGCGCGGAAACGATCGCCGCGCGCTGCCTCCTGCTGGAGCAATTCCTGGACGAGTTGCTGCGGCAGGAACCCGAGGCGCTGGTCTTCGACTCGCATCCGACGAACCTGGCCATCCATGTTCATTGCCACGCCAAAGCGCTGACGAATCCGTCCTTCATGCACCGGCTGGCGTCGCGGCTGCCGGGCCGCAAGGTGCATTACCTGGATACCGGTTGCTGCGGCATGGCGGGGAGCTTCGGCATGATGGAATCGAAATACGGCCTCTCGCTCGAGGTCGCCAAGCCGCTCGTGGAAAGAATCCGTGCCCTGCCTTACGGCAGCGTGGTCGTCGCGTCCGGCGCGAGTTGCCGGCACCAGATTGACCACCTGGCCACGATGCGCGCGCGGCACATGGTCGAGGTGCTGGCGGAGGCGCTGGTGTGACATTGGAGTTGCCGCCGACCGGGATGCGTCCGTCCGGAATGCGAACGGATCAACGGCCGGCCGGCGGTTCGTAAAGCCTGGCGAGTTCCAGCATCAACCGCTCGAGCCGCTGGTAGTAATCGGTTTCGCTCAGGGTCTGCTTCGCCTCGCGCAATCGGGCCAGCGACAGTTCGACTTCATCGCGGCGCGCGCGAAGGTCCGGCGACATCTGCCGCTCTTGTTCGCTGCTGACGAGATGAATCTGTTGGGCGCGCAGTCCGTCCACCGCGCCGCCGCCAGCGGGCTTTTTCACGGCGCGAACGCCCCGGAAGAAATCCGCCGGCGTGCCGAGGCCATCGCCGTTGTCGTCGAGCAACGCATGTTCGGTGGCGAGCCGGCCTTCGGTTTCGTAAAATTCTCCAACCTGCCGTGACGCCATGATGAACGCCTCCAGCAGCGAGGTCTGATTGTCTTTGTCGAGGTCGGCGGCAGGATCAGCGATGCCTTCCGCCAGATACTTTCCGAAGCGCGCATAGTTCTCCTCGCTCCCGCTGCGTGTGGCCGTCACAATCACCCGGCCCGATGCGGAAAGTTTGTTGAGGAACGGACTGCTCGACGACGCGGAGTTAATCACGACCAGCGGGCGGCGAAAGGGCTTGAGCAGTTCCGCCAGTTCCGTCGCGGACAAGTCCGGCCCGCGCAGGTTGAACCTGGCTTCCTTGCCATCGAACGTGCCGTGACCAATCAGCACCAGCCAGAGTTCAGCGGTGGAATTGGTGGGATCACTGGCGAGGGCCTGCTTCAACAGCACCAAGTCGGTTACGGCATTTGTGGGCGCAAGACCGACCTCAACATGTCTTGCGCCAGCTTTCTCACTCGCCTTTTCCCAAAGCTCTGCCCACTTCGTGAACTCCTTTCCAAACTCCTCCTCCCCCGCTGCTCCCACTGCCACAATCACCGTCGCGTACTGCGCGGCATTCGTCCCATCGGTCGCACCTGTCCTATCTGCCGCTCCGAACAGGCAGAGCCACGCCGCCATGTTTAACAACCCCTTCACGCCATTCCTTTCCACCGGCGCAATCCCCACTCCGCTGCAAAGCACGCGAGCGCCAGCAGGAACACCAGCGGTTTGTGCCAGAGCGGAGTCGTCACAGTTTCAGTGATTGGCGCATCGCGTTTCGGCAGTTTGTCCGCGAACGCCATGAGATTGTTCATCGCAATCACTTCTCCGCCCGTCTGCCGTGCGATGGTTTCAAGCAAGGCGCGATTTGGTTTCAACGATTTGAATTCTTCCGCCGCCGGATCAGACGACCAACCTGTCTGCATTCGCCCGGCCTCAACCCCGTCACCATCCGTAACGACTGCTTCCGCCAGATAACCGCCCGTCGCCCGGGGCACAAATTGCGCCTCATAAGCGCCCGCTTCCGCCAAAGCCGGCTCGGCATTCAGCCGCAAACTGTTCGTCATCGCAACTGCCGCCGCATTCGTCCCATCCGTCACATGAATTCCATCCCCCACCGCTGACACCGTGACTCTTACAGTCGCATTATCCAGCGGCTTGAATTCCTTGTCCCGGGCCCGCACGCGCAACGCCATCGTCTGATTCGGATCGTCCCGCTTCGGCTCGGCGACAAATTGAATCCGCTCCGGCACATCCGCGATCAGCCACCGGATCATCTGCCGCCATGCCTTGCCCAAGTCTGTCTGCGTTCCCTCATCGCGCAAACCCGACCGCCACAGATCGCCGATCAACAACGCGCCCACGCGTCCGTTGCCAAACCGCTGCTCGACCAGCGCCGGATATTTCGCGCCGGTTTCGTCCTGCACCTCGGCGATGACGCTCGCCCCCGGCTTCCGGTCGCGCACCCGATTCAAGACCTGCAAGGCGGGCAGTTCCGTCAACCGCGTCCGTTCGGCGGCTTCGTTGTCGCGCAAGCGCGCCCACGGTTGCAGCCAGCCTTCGCGGGTCAGATTCAGCCGCAGGTTCGTCAACGGTTTCGCCGGGGGCGCGGCGTCCAGATACACAGGCAGCATCTCCCCAATGGCCGTGTGTTCGTATTTGCCCTGTTGAAATGACTCGGCCCCTCCCAGCATCAGCAATCCGCCGCCGCGCTCGGACACGAACTTTTGCAGCAGCGACATCTGGTCGCGCGAGAAAAACTCCGCTTCGAGATCGTCGAGAATCACCGCCTGATAGCTGAACAACACGTCAGCAGTCTTGGGAAAACCACCCTTCAATTCTGTTTCGTCCTTTGCATTTAGGCGAACCAACACCGGCTCATTGTAGCCCTCCGTGTCCTCCGTCGTGCGATCGAACCCGCGAAAGAGCGGATTCGCCGACTCGCCCGGGCGACTGCGAAACTCAAAATGCCCGAAGCCCTTTTCCTTCTTCGCAATGCGAATCAAGCCGACCAGTTCCACCTGCTCATCCTCGGCCAGCGCGCGATTGAGGAACTTGAACTCCCAGTTGGGCCGCCCGCTGACATAGAGAACTCGATATGGACCTTTGCCGCGATCCACCGTGATGACGCGCGTGTTGTTGGCCAGGGTCGCCTCGAGGGAAGTTTCCGGCAGCGCAAATTGCCCGAGTTCGTCCTTGGCCGAAACCCGCACCCGGTAAAACG
>WBZT01001233.1_pt1 | contig 19065 bp, 16 predicted proteins | sample 5204241 | NCBI WGS metagenome assembly WBZT01 (sample SAMN12344358, study PRJNA552823) | activated sludge metagenome | biome: Activated sludge suspended growth; feature: Nitrification reactor; material: Wastewater; isolation source: activated sludge from nitrification reactor of wastewater...
AATGTTAGTGCTTTGAAATATGACATAATCTGTGAAAACGGTAAAGCTTCAAGATGCATTCCTGATAATGATCAAACCACCCCAATATCAGTTGCTTGGCGGCAACTGATATTTTCCCCTCCTTCAGCCTGCTGTCGCAGTCTGCAAAGGAGGGGAGCATTGAAAACCGTCAGGAGTTACCTCCTGCCGGAAAAAAATGCCCGGCATTCATCATACCGGACATTTTTTAATATTCTCTATTTGCCGCCTCCTACTCCACAACTTCACTACTCACCCACTCACCTACTCCACAACTTCACTACTCACCCACTTCACTATTTCACTATTTCGCTATTTCAATAGCACCATCCTCTTCGTCTCCTTAAATCCATTAGTCTCAACAGAAAAAAAATACATTCCGCTTGCAAGATTTCCGCCGTCAAACTTCACTTCATAACTTCCGGCTTTTTTGAATTCATCCAATCCGAAAACCTGCTTGCCAAGGATATCATATATCTTAACCTTAACAACGGCATCATTGGGTATATCATACCTAATCATTGTTGAAGGGTTAAACGGATTGGGATAGTTCTGGCTTAGTCTGAACTCCTGCACAATAGCGGAATTTCCGTTTACGATCGGTGTAAGCGGCTGGGTGAACTTCAACAGAAGCCCATACTTCAAACTATCAATTGTAAATCCAGACACATATATGTTATTATTGAATGCTTTAATATCGTTCGCTGCATCAATGAAGTTACCTTGCCCATTATAAGCAGTCTGCCATAACATTGTGCCGTTAGTGTTGTATTTTTTTAATCTGATATCAAATGTACCCGAAATATATTCCGGTCCGCAATAAAACACATTATTCTCCATATCTATAGCAAGACCCGCAGGATATCCGGAAGCAGTTGAATTTGTATTAAAAGTCTTTTCCCAAAGCGAGGTACCGTTTGAATCGTATCCCGCTATATAATTCCATATTGATGAAGGGCCCTGGAATTGCCCGGCAATGTATACATTTCTTGACTGATCAACACCAACTGAAAGCGGAAAGTTATCGCTGAGTGTATCAATTCTCTTATTCCATTTTAGGACACAGTTATTATCGAATTTTGTCGTAACTGATCTTTTGACGGAGCCTGAATCTATATAACAAACCACATAAACATTATCAAGACTATCGATAGCGATGTTCTGATAAAATGGTGTCCAGCCGGGCGGAGCTTTGTAAGCACTTGTTGAAATCAAATTTCCGGCATCACTATATTTACAGATTTTTAACGAATCAGTACTAAATACTTCACCTGCGATAAATACGTTTCCATTTCGATCGCATTGTATATAGTTTTGATTCAGCATTTGATAATTAATTCCCGGAAAGGCAGGAGACCATCTTTTCCAAACCAGTGTTCCTGCTGCATTATATTTATACAGGTCTTCCCCAAAAGTATAATCTCTCAGGAAAATACTTCCGTTTCTGCTGACCTTTATATCCAACATGGTATGCTGGTTCTTGGGGTCATCATTATATACAACAGCCCATTGACGGCTTCCATCCGGCCGGTACTTAAGAAGCACCATATCAAGGCCTGTAGCTGTTTCTTTTACTCCTCCTGCATATACATTGCCGGAATCATCAACAGCCAGAGAAGTTGCAGATTCTACTCCGAAGACTGAATCATTATAATGTCTTTCCCATTGAAGTACACCCGATTGGTTGTGTTTTGTCAGAGTTATATCATTCCCGGTTTGTGCTGTCACTGTGGTGGTTATACTGTAAATATTTCCAAACTTGTCAATTTCTGTTCTGGCGTACTCGTTGCCTATGGTGCCGCTTCTCAGGTATCTTACAGCCCATTCCTGCGTTTGCGAAACAACATTGCATTGAAGCAGTATCAACAGAAATAGTGAATAGATTAATGTTCTCATTTTTATTGTCATAGAATTATTTGATCAATAGCATTTTTTTCGTTTCGGTGAATTTGCCGGCTTCAAGTTCATAAAAATATATACCGCTCGGAAGATCTGATGCATCGAAAACTAACTCATATCTGCCGGGTTTTAATTCCTGGCGGAGAAGAGTTTTTACATGTCTGCCTAAAATATCATAAACTATGAGCCTTGCCGAAATTTCATTTTCACCGGCTATACTGAAACTTATTTTGGTTGAAGGATTAAAAGGATTGGGATAGTTCTGTTTAAGTTCAAATTTTCCGGGTGTTTCAGTCCCATTTACTGAAATGTTTCCAACTAGGCTCATTGAGCGCTTGTAAAGTCCCATTCCGTTAGTACCAACGAACATTGTATTATTGATGAAATCAATTGTATTAATATCCGTAAAAGGCAGGTCGCCGTTAAATGAGCTCCATGATGCGCCGTTATTGGTTGTTACGAACAATCCGGCTTGTGTACCCGCGAAAAGTGTATCGCTTTTGGCTTTAACAACTCTTACACGTAAATTGGTCAAGCCTGAATTCACCGCGCTCCAAAGATCGCCATTGTTTGTACTCCTGAAGACACCTGAATCTGTTGCCGCGTAAATGTCAGATTGTTTCTGCGTAATATAGTTGATCCTTGCTGATGTTAATCCGTTATTTGAATTTACCCAGTTAACTCCCCTGTTAGTTGACCTAAACATCCCGCCATCAGTTCCGGTAAACAGAGTAAAATTGCACTTTGCAATGCACCTTGCTGAGCGGTTCGTTAAACCGCTGCTGAAGTTTCCTTCCCAGTTGCTGCCAAAATTCGTTGACCTGTAAACACCGCTATCTGTTGCGGCAAAAGTATAGATCGAATCCAGCATCATAGCTCTTGTATCCGGCTGTACATAGTTGTTTATGTATCCAATTATACCCCACGATGCTCCGTTATCAATGCTTTTCAGGTAGCCAACTGCTTTATCACCGAAAAGAAGATGCCCCTGTCTTCCCAGAATAGCTGAATTTATCATATAAGAAGTGTAATAGCCAACCAGCGGTGATTTATAAAATGTGTTCCCTTCATTTGCAGTGCGAAAATAATATGTCATAGTCCCGATATGAAGTGTGTTCCCTTCAATATGGGTACTCTTTATTACTGAATTTGTAATTCCAATTCCCGAAAACTGCCATGATGAACCGCCGGATGTACTGCTGAACAATCCCAATCCTCCTGCAAACAAAGTGTTGTTGAATTTCTGAACTGTGTATGCCGAATTGGAAAAAAAGCCGGTGTTTATTGGAAACCATGTAGAACCATTATCTGTGCTTTTGTAAACTCCCCCCGAAATAAATGATGCGTACACATTTACGATGTCACTTGTAATGCTGTATAGGTCGCTTCCGGATAATCCGCTGTTTGAAATTGACCAGTTTGCCCCGTCATTGGTTGACTTATAGATTAAGGAATTTCCGGTAGAAGCGAATATGATGTTTAAATGTTTGCCAAGCTTGTAATAGTAGCCTGTGGGCAAACCATTATTTACAGTAGTCCAGTTATTTCCAAGATCTGTGCTTTTATACATTACGCCATTTGGATAGTTCGAGACATATACATCGTTACCTATGGCTAAAACTGAATTCAGCCTGAATGCAACCGGAGAACTGCATTTTACCCAGCTCACACCAATATCAGTGCTGCGGTACAATCCGCTATCCTGGGAAGATGCATATATAACGTTATTGGAACTTGAAAGAACGGTTACCTGGTTTGAACCAACGCCCGCACAAGGCTGCCAGGTGTTACCGTAGTTTGTTGACCTGTACAGCGAAGGGCTGTAGTTTACACTCGCCAACAAGACTGTATCTACAGAGATCAGATTCCTTACTGTTCTTGGCAGCGAAACACTATAATGAATGTAGGGAAACTCCCATGACTGTCCATTATTAGAGCTTCGCCATACATAATTTCCCGTAACGCCGCTTCCATAAGCTGCGCAAAAAAGATAAGGGCCGCATTTTGTAATATCCGTTATAGGATCATTTACAAAATTTGTAAAGTTAACAGATTGCCACTGAGAAAAAATCGCATCATTTAGTGAAAATGAAACTAGTGCGAGTACAATTACAAACATTCTGATTGTTTTCATATGCTTTGTTTGTTATTAGATTATTGAATTATTATTCAATTTGTTTTATTAGTGTATACTGATACTGATTCATTTGAACACTCACTCACAATTTTTAAAACATGCGAAAAAAAACGGCCACGATTGAAAATGAGAATCCGGCAAGCTGCTGGGGGCAGCCCGGGGAGGATCCATAACCGGAACCTCCATGATCATGGCCGTAAACTATATACTGAATATCGTTTGTTCATTATCACAATATTCTCTGAATTCTTAATTGCTGAGACTTCATTCCGGGCATAGAATTCCCTTCGAAATAGCATCCTGTTTTTTTGGTTTTGGCTTATTAGGTAAGGGTCAGATCAATTCAAAATGATTTCTCTTTCAATTCAAATCATGCTTTTCATATTTGAGGTTACAAAGTCCCTTAACGCCCTCCCGAATGTATATTTTCACCCAGTAGGTAATCGTGTTTTCGTTGACTCCAAGTATGTGAGCGATCTCTTTATTCGGGTGGTTTTTCGATTTCATGATAATTGCATTCAGCCGTCTCAAAACTTTAGCTTTTTTTTCGGCCCTCTGCCTTATCAAGACTTCTTCAAATGCAGGACCGGTAATATTTATTCTGTAACCCATTTTATTTTGATTGTGTACAAACATACAATCTAAATTATAGATTCTGCAAAGAGAAAAAAAAGAGTTTGTGACCGGAACAATTGTTTGATAATTTGCGAATTATCATTCATTTATTGGAATATCTTTGCTATTTTGCATCCAAATTGTGACCAATATTGAATATGAGAAACTACAAGTTTATTACTGTACTCAAAACTTTCAGCAAAGAAGAAACTATCAAATTTGAAAAATTTCTCAGCTCTCCTTACTTCTCGGTAAAACCATATACAGTTCCGTTCTATAAAGAGATCATGAAATACTATCCCTCTTTTGATGAAGGCTTTTCTATAGAAAATGTCTGGGGAAAAGTTTATAAAGGGACTTCTTATAATGACACAACTGCCCGGAAGATATTGAGCCTTCTGCTAAACTATGCAGGTGAATTCATAAAAGTTGAAACCTCAATGCTTAATAGCACTCAACGTAAGATCGAAGCGGCACATGCATACATCAGCCGGAATCTGTATTCACTTGCCTGCAAGCTGCTTGACGAAGCAGAGCAAGAGCTTCTTTCAGGGAATAACCACGATTTTGAACTATTCACTTATTTTGAAGGGATCAGGATATACTACAATGTGCAGGCTTCTTCACAGAAGCTCGCAGCGGAGCATGTTTTTAAACAGGCTAAATGGACATTACTTGATTTCATTTCCAAGTATGCTGATACGATCTATTACTCGCATACCAATAAACAGAGGTATAACATTGATTACAGCAAAGAGGAGTTTAAGCTTGTTATGGATATGCTTGATACCAGCAGGCTGCCTTCGGCGGAAAAGAATGACGTTTACTCTTTTTATTTCAAAACAATTTACTATTTGAATAAGATCATCTTAAATGATGATTACAGTCTCCTTACAGATTTTTACTTAGATTTCAGGAAGTTTGATAAACAATTCCCGGGTAAAGATGCAGGCAGCAGAAGGATGAACAGGAAAGTTCTGAGGATACTTAACAATCTTTCAGCGTTCAGGCATGGGCAGGAGAATATCTGGTTCGAGACAGCAAAAATGGGAGATGAAAAAGATATTATACATATTTATGATGCGGAGCTTATTCTGAGAGATTACGTGGCCGGGATAGTTTCCTCCTTTTACACAAATCAGCAGAAATGGGCTGAGAAATTCGCTATGAAGTACCTGCCACGAATGAATAATGAGCAAAGAAAACAGGCTGAAGAATTTACAAATGCAAATCTTAATTACCTCCGCGGCAGGTTTGACGAAGCTTTAAGGAATTGCGTCAGCGTTACCGCTAAAGATTACCAGGTTGGCCTATTGACAAAGATCCTTATGATGAAAATTTATTTTGATATCGGGGAATATGAAAAAGCATACAGTCTTCTGGATGCTTTTTATCACTATATGAGGGAAAACAAGTATGTTTCAGCAGAGATAGTTAACAGGCACTTGCCATTTGCCGAGAGCTTTAAAAAATTGCTAAATGCATTGCACAGCCATAATGCATCTATTATTGAAGACAACTGCCTTGAGCTGGAAAAACAAAGTTTCTTCGATAAAGACTGGATTACAGAGAGATATAACAGTCTGAAATAAAAAATGCCCGGCATTCATCATACCGGACATTTTTTCGATTTTTCTCTTCTGGTTTTACACTTACTTTACGCCTCTACTACTCACCCACTCACCTACTCACCTACTCACCCACTTCACTATTTCCCATCTCACTATTTCGCTACTTAACAAGAATCATCTTCTTGGTATCAATAAAACTCCCGGCCTGTAGTTTATAAAAGTACACGCCGCTGGAGAGTCCCGATGCATCAAAGTTTATCTCATAACTTCCGGGTTTCAGTTCTTCATTTACAAGTAGTGATATTTCTTTGCCGCCTATATCATACACAGCGAGGAATGTCTGCGCTGCTGATGAACCGCTAATTTGAAATTTTATTTTTGTACCCGGGTTAAACGGATTCGGATAATTCTGCCCCAGCGAAAATTGTTTTGGTACTTCGCTGTTTTCCGGTGTTATGCCAACAATATTGCTCATGAGATCTCTCTCATAAACACCATTGCCGTGTGTAACGGCGCGGATGTTACGGCTTGGATAAACCACCGTAAGATCGAACACCAGCGCGTATGGCATCCCGTTGCGGAACTCAAACCAGCTTGCTCCACCGTTAGATGAAGCGTAAACCCCGAGATCATTGCCAACATAAATGTTTGCCGGGTATAACGGATCTATGCATACCGTCTGATGCGGAACATCAGGCAGGTTTCCGGTGATGTTATTCCATGTTGCACCGGCATTAACCGAGCGGTAAACATGGCCGGAACCGAATCCGCCCATTGTTACATAAACATCCGCTGCGTTGTTGGGATTGACATGTATATCCGTTGGGTAGCGGCTTGGAAGCTGTGATCCGCTTATGTTCGTAAACGAAATACCATTCGTTGATCTATATATCAACGCAGGCTGGCCCGCAGAAACCGGTATCACGCCAACATATACAGTATCCGTTCCTGTCGCGGAAGCGTCCATTGAAAGAGCATTGTACGGCAGCGCGCCTGTGTTTGCCCATGAAGTGCCGCCATTTGTTGAGCGGAAAATGTTATTTCCTGCAATATACATAATGTTCGGATTTGAGCGGCAAACAATGTACGGCGTTACGAATGCGAAATTTCCGGATAGACCCGAAGTAATGCTAGACCAATTCACACCCCCGTTGGTAGAACGGCTGATCGCGCCGTTGGTATATTCCATATAGCAGATATTGTGATTTTGAGAATTGATCCCTGCCCACATGCCGTCACCTGAGAATGTTTTGTACCATGCGGTTGTGCCCTGGTAAAATGCCGCGCGGTTATCCTGTAAGCCGCCAAGGCAGAAGTTTGAATCCTGCATAGAATTTGCGAAGCCGTTATAGAATTGTGTGGTAACCAAACCGCCATTGCATGAGTAATAGGTCTCTCCAAAATCATTAGAGCGGTAAAGCCCGCCATCGGTAATACAATAAATTTTATTCGGGTCTTTCGGGTTTGATTCAAAGCTGTGATGATCAGCGTGCGCAAACAGCGGCGATGAGCTTTCCGGCTGACCTGGCGGCGTTGCGCCGGTATTCCACGCTGACCAACTTGATTTAGTTGTGAAAGAAGTACCGCCGTTTGTGGATTTGACAAGATCAATTGTACCAACAATTATTTGATTCGGGTCATTGGCTTTAACCAGGTGCGCATTATTATACCATCCCTGGTTTCCGATAGGCACACTTGTTGATCTCACCGTCCAGTTCAAACCCGCATTAGTGCTTGTGTAGTATCCAACGTAAGAAAGATCATTTGATACACTGGCGTACACAAAATCCGGATTGCCCTTATACAGCTCTATCATTGTTTTACCTGTCCATGAGGCCGGTAATCCGCCTGTAAGCTTCACCCACGAAGTGCCCGCATTTGTGCTTTTGTAGATACCAACATTTGCATTCGGCACATTGTTAGTTAAATTGCCAACAGATATATACAGCACACTGGTATCAACCGGATTTATCTCCATATCCATAACCATCTGGTAGTTCAGCATCTGGAACCATGTTGCGCCGGCATTTATTGATTTCCATACTCCTTCGCTCGTGGCTGCATATACAGTATTGCGGTTTTTCGGGTTCAGCAGCACACGCCACACTCCACGCTGGCTGTTATATGTCCAGTCAAGTGATTTGCTCCATGATACTCCGCCGTTTGTGGTCTTCAGAATGCCGATCCCATACATGCCGCGTGTTACCCGCACATCCAATCCGTTAAATGAATACTGGTAGCCGTAATTTTCGCCTGTACCGATGTACATGGTATTTGGGCTGGCAGAATCTATTGCAATAGAACTAACTGCAAGAGAAGGGTATCCTGTTTCGATATACTGCCATGCGTTGGCGCCAAGGCCGCCTGTTGTTGATTTCCACAATCCCCCTGAGGCAGAGCCCATAAAGAGTGTGGCAGTATCTACAGGTGAAAACGTAAGGCACAGGCTTCTGCCGCCAATGTTGTTTGGACCAATTGATGTCCATTGTGTTGGCGAGTCTGTTAATTCATCATACTTAGGCATTGTTTTGGAATACTCTGCTGCCGAGAAAAATTTCTCCTGCGGAATATCCTGTTCCGGGAAGGCGCGTATCTGGCTCAGGAACTGCAGTGACTGCAGCGCGCCGGAAGGCTTACCGTTTTTCATGACATCTTCGCCTGCCAGGGTGAATTCCTCAGTGTTATGAGACTTAAAAAAAACTAAATATACTGCTGAAACTACAAAAACAATTGCAGCCGCAAGTAATATAAATTTGCTCTTCATTTTTGATCTATGTGTTGGGTAATTATAGTATATAAAGGCAGAATTTGCAATAACAAATACGAAACGGCTCTAACTGTAAAGGTTAACTATTATGAGTATCGATATTTTGCAGGGCAAGATCCCTCAAATAATCCCAATTGTATAGCCCGGTATTGTGCCCGTCTTTCCAGAATAGCTGAATAGCGTAATTACCAACCATCTGCGCTTTATCAAGCTGGTATGATTCCGGGGTAAGGTCCCTTTGTTTTGCCGGCGCATATTTGTAGAGCAGCACTTCTTCCCCGCTGCACTCGGCGCAGGGACAGTTGTTGCGGAGCTTCTCAGCAGTCAGCTCGGATTTGAATCCATTATCGAATTCAATATGAAAAGAATTTGTTTCGGTATTTCGTTTGAACTTTGTTAGTAACATTTTTAGTTTGTTTTCATCTCAGCTCATTTCAAGCATTCGCTGAATCGGCTTCAGTGCTTTCAGCCTTATTTCTTCATCCAGTGTTATCTCCGGCCTTCCGTCCTTCATACAGAGGTAAAGCTTCTCCATAGTATTGAGCTTCATGTACGGGCACTCGTTGCACGAACAATTTGCTTCAGGCGGAGCGGGTATGAACTTCTTCCCGGGCGAAAGCTTCTGCATCTGATGAATTATGCCCTCTTCTGTAGCTACGATAAACTCATCTGCGGCGTTTTCAGAAGTAAATTTCAATAGTGCGCTTGTTGAGCCGATAAAATCAGCCCGGTTCAGGACTGCTTCTTCACATTCCGGGTGTGCGATCAAAAGCGCCTGCGGATTTTCCGTCTTAAGCTGAATGATCTTCCTGTCGCTGAATGTTTCATGTACTATACAGCTTCCGTCCCAAAGCAGCATATCGCGGCCCGTTTTTTTCATAATGTAGCGGCCTAGATTTCTATCAGGTGCGAATATTATTTTTTTATCCTCAGGTATTTGTTCAACAATCTTAACCGCATTAGATGAAGTGCAAATAATATCACTTAACGCTTTAACGGCGGCAGAACAATTGATGTAACTAACAACAACATGGCCGGGATGTTCATCTATAAATTGTTTCAGCATGGGAGCCGGACATCCTTCTGCAAGCGAGCAGCCCGCATTGAGATCAGGCAGAAGTACGCTTTTGCCCGGATTCAGTATCTTCGCGGTTTCAGCCATAAAATGCACGCCTGCAAAAACAATCACATCAGCTTCGGTCGCAGCAGCGCGTTTCGATAGCTCCAGCGAATCACCGATGAAATCCGCAAGGTCCTGTATCTCAGATTCCTGGTAATAATGCGCAAGGATAACTGCATTCATCTTTTTCTTTAACTCAAGTATTTCCTCTGCAAGGTCTATTGGCGGTATCCGTATAGTAGTTTTATCTTCTGCAGTCTCCATTATTAATATTTCTTGATCTTTCTGTCAATTTTTTCATTCCATGCATAAATGCCGCCAAGCAGGTTCTTCACATTTGTATAACCTTCTTCTTCCTTCAGGTAAACCATTACATTATGGCTCCTGCTTCCGGTGCGGCAGTAAACTATTATTTCTTCATTTTTGTCCTGCGGAAGATCTGCCATCCTGCTTTTTAGCTCTGCCATGGGGATAAGTGTCCCGCCGATATTGGCAATTGCCTTTTCAAAAGGCTCCCTTACATCAAGCAGGAATATTTTCTCGCCATTATCTATCCTTGCTTTATACTCTTCCACAGTGATCTCTGAATTTGAATAATCTACTTCTTTGTTTTCGTTCTGAGTGTCTTCTGTCATATCATTACCTTTAAATTTAGGTTTGGTTGGTCTAACCGGATCGCAGAATTCTTCATAATCCAGCAGTTCTTTTATCTTTGGTTCTTTTGAACAGGCCGGGCATTTGGCATTTTTTGAAAACTTTATCTGCCTGAATTCGCTTTTGAGCGAATCAAACATCATAAGGCGGCCATTAAGCATCTCACCTTTACCCAAAATATACTTAAGCACTTCGTTTGCCTGCAATGAACCTATTATACCCGGCAATACGCCAAGCACCCCGCCTTCTGCGCAGGATGGCACATCACCTGAAGCAGGAGGTTCCGGGTACAGACACCTGTAACAGGGGCCGCTTTTAGGATCAAAAAAAGAAACCTGCCCTTCAAACCGGAGGATACTTCCGTAAACAAATGGCTTGCCAAGCAAAACACATGCATCATTCACAAGGTAACGCGCGGGAAAATTATCCGTACCATCGGCTACTATATCGTACCCGCTAACAATAGCCATGGCGTTGCTGCTTACAAGCTTTTCGCGGTGAAGCTTTACTTCAACATTCGGGTTAATATCATGCAACCTGTGCCTTGCAAGCTCCGCTTTGCCGAGACCCACATCATTTGTGGAATACAACACCTGTCTCTGGAGATTTGAGAAGCTGACTTCGTCAAATTCAACAATTCCAATCTGGCCAACTCCCGCTGCCGCAAGATACATTGCAATCGGTGAGCCAAGTCCGCCGGCGCCAATAAGCAGAACCTTGGCTGCCTTCAGCTTTTCCTGCCCCTCAATTCCTACTTCCGGTATGATTATATGCCTGCTGTAACGCTCCAGTTCATTAGGCGTAAGGTTTATTTCAGCCTTTGCATCAATATTATGATTTATCATATTCGAACAAATTTACATAAAATGTTATTATATATAAAGGCAGGTGTATATAATAGTTATTTATGCAGAACAAGACAAAATATGCATAAAAATGTGAATTATTAGCTATTTATATTCATCGGCAGGTATTGGGAATAGATAAGTTAAACAAAAATCTGTATTTTTGCCGGATGTCAAATCTGAATAAGGAAAATATCATCTCATTTCTAAGGGAAAACAGGGAATATTTGTATTCACATTATGGGGTCAAAACCATTGGCCTGATGGGTTCATTTGCGAGGGATGAACAATCGAATGAAAGTGATATAGATTTCATTGTAGAGTTTGACGAGATCAGCTACAGCAAGCTTGCAGGGCTGGTGATTTATCTTGAATCTGCATTTGCGAGAAAAGTTGACATCATTAGGAAAAGAGATATGATGAGAAAATCTCTTTTAACCCGAGCGAAGAATGAAGCAATTTATGCTTGACATAATTAAAGAGAATCTGGTGTTTATTCTGGATTCAATTGACATAATCTCTGACAGGATACAAAAACTTAAAAATGCTGATGAACTAGTTACCTCAACGGACGGTGTTACAATACTGGATTCTTTAGCAATGAGACTCCAAAGTATCGGGGAAACGGTTAAACAAATTGAAAAAAGAGACAGGGCCATGTTACAGAAATACCCGGATACTGATTGGCAGCAAATCATCCGTATGAGGGATTTAATTTCGCATCACTATGAGGATATTGATCACGAAATTGTATACAATCTTTGTAAAACTCATCTGCCACAACTTAGAAGTACGATAGAAAAAATAATAACAGATTTAAACAAAAAATAATATATGTCAAACCAGAACGGCAAGAAACCAAGTCCATTGACCAACAAAAGCGCTTCCAAAAAGGAATGGCTTAAAACAGCAGAAGAGCTCCCGACAACCGATATGAAGTTCACCTCGCTCAGCGGTGAAAAAGTAGAAATGCTCTACACCCCTGAAGATATTAAGACCATTGACCACGACAGCGAAATAGGATACCCGGGCGAGTTTCCATATACCAGGGGAATTCATCACAACCTCTACCGCGGCAAGCTGTGGACTATGCGCCAGTTCGCAGGTTTCGGTTCACCCGAAGATACCAACGAACGCTTTAAATACCTGCTTGCACACGGTCAAACAGGTCTTTCAACAGCTTTCGATATGCCCACTTTGATGGGCTGGGATTCCGACGATCACCTTGCAGAAGGTGAAGTTGGCATCTGCGGCGTTGCAATTTCATCACTTGATGATATGAAAGTGCTGTTTGACGGGATTCCGCTCGATAAAGTATCAACTTCGATGACGATCAACTCGCCTGCCGCTATGGTACTGGCATTTTACCTCTGTGTTGCAGAAGCACAGGGCGTACCTTTCAGCAAGCTGAGAGGCACAATGCAGAATGACATATTAAAAGAATACATCGCACAAAAGGAGTTCATCTATCACCCCGAGCCTTCAATGAGAATTATTGTTGATATGATAGAGTACTGCAGGGATAACGTTCCCCAGTTCAACCCGGTATCTGTAAGCGGTTACCATATCCGCGAAGCAGGCTCAACCGCTGCCCAGGAGCTGGCCTTCACACTGGCCGATGGATTCGCATACATAGAAGCGTGCATAGAAAGAGGAATGGATGTCGATTCATTCGCACCCAGGATCAGCTTCTTCTTCAATTCGCACCTGGATTTCTTTGAGGAGATAGCAAAATTCCGCGCAGCAAGAAAGATCTACGCCAAAAGGATGCGCAACAAATACGGCGCGAAGAACCCCAAATCATGGACACTTCGTTTCCACACACAAACTGCGGGATGCTCGCTCACAGCGCAGCAGCCGGAAAATAATATTGTAAGGACTGCAATAGAAGCACTTGCAGCGGTGCTTGGCGGTACCCAAAGCCTTCATACCAACTCAATGGATGAAACGCTCGCCCTGCCTTCTGATAAGGCAGTTAAGATCGCCCTACGTACCCAGCAGATCATCGCATTCGAGCATGGCGTTATAAATACAGTCGATCCTTTAGGCGGCAGCTATTATGTGGAATCTTTAACCCAGAAGATGGAAGACGAAGCTGAAAGATATTTTGAAAAGATCGACGCTCTGGGCGGAGTAATACACGCAATCGAAGCCGGATTCTTCCAGAAGGAAATTGCTGATGCGGCTTACCGCTACCAGATGGAACTTGACCGCAAAGAAAAGATAATAGTTGGCGTAAGTGATTTTGTTGAAGAAGACGAAAAGATAGATATACCGATACTGAAAATTTCAAAGGAAGTTGAAGTTCAGCAGGTAAAACGGCTTAAAGAACTTAAAGCTTCCAGGAACAATAAAAAAGTTACCGAAACTCTTGATGCACTTGTTCAGGCAGCTAATGACGGGAGCAACCTTATGCCCCGCATCCTGGATTGCGCAAGGAATAATGTTACACTTGGAGAAATGTGTAATGCCCTCAAAGAGCCTTTTGGGGTTTACGAAGAACAGGCAGTATTTTAATCCAAACTTTAATGTTCAAAAATACTGATAAGCATGTTTTAACAATAATTATCCTTTACGCTGCAGTACAAATTGCTTATTTGATCACTGAGTATATCATAACGGGGCACCAGTTCGGCGCCCCGCTTGATGATGTATGGATACACTTCAGGTTCGCTGAAAATTTCGCTCACGGATTCTTCTATCAATATAATCCCGGTGAGCCTACACCAGGCACAACATCGCCGCTTTGGGTGATAGTTCTCAGCTTGCCATTCTTGTTTTCACAGACGGCAATCATTCCCTTTGCATTGTTCACCGGTTCACTGTTCTTTCTGATCGCGCTTGTTGAGCTTTATAAATACTGCATTCGGTTAGGATTTGACGGCATCTTCTCATTATTCATAACTTTGCTTACCATGGGTGCAGGCAGGCTGCTATGGTCTTCGCTTTCGGGAATGGAGATCACGCTGTTCACATTGTTATGTGTGCTTATATTTAAAAATCACCTGGGAGAGATACAGCGCGGCAGGCTTACAATTGTGAACGGGCTATTGCTGGGAATCGCAGCTAACACAAGGCCTGAAACATATTTGCTGGCCGGGCTTTATTATGTTACCTCACTTTATCTTTTGAGAAAAAACCTCAGGGGGAACCTTGGCAGGTTCGCGCTATCCATTTTGATCTTTGCTGCGCTGCTGCTGCCGTATCCAATATTCAGTTATATACATACCGGCGGATTCCTGCCCAATACTTATGAAGGTCAGGTAGGTGATACACCTAAGTATATTCCGAACTTCACATTTTTGATTGAGTCAGGCAAAATATTCGTCAAGGATAATTTCTTCATATTCCTTTTATGGCTTGTGGGCTCGGGTTATTTTGTTTTAACAGTTCTCAAAAGAAAAATTGAGAACAATTTTCTGCTGGTAAATTTATGGGTTATAATGCTACCCCTGGTATCTGCATTTGCGGCTCCAAACTGGAGGCATCATGGCCGTTACCTGATTCCCCTAATTCCATTTATTAACATAGTTGCAATATATATATTACGAAAGATATTAAAGCATTTTAAAGACCGGGAATTCCGGCATTATGGCCTGCTGAGAAAAGTATCCATGGCGCTGGTACTAATAGCCACAATCAACAGCGCAGTGCTCTTTGCGGGGGTGCTGGGATGGAATGTTCAGAACATAAACAACCAGCAGGGATCTATAGGAACATGGCTTAAAGCCAACCTGCCGGATGAAAAAGCATTCGGCATGAATGATATCGGTATAATTACATTCACCACAAAAAAGTATGTTGTTGATATGGCCGGGCTTGTTACACCCGAGATATTCCGTTTCCAGAAGATGAGCTACGAAGAAGGAACCAAGTCCCTCTTCAGGCTACTGAAAGAGAAAGGGGTTAATTATATAATTATTTACCCTGATTGGTTTGAGTATATAATGTCACATCACTCAAATGCTTTTGAGAAAGTTTACAGCGCGCGGCTGGAAAAAAATACCATCTGCGGAGGAATTGAGATGTTTGTTTACAAAATTAACTGGGATAAGATAGACCTGCAAAAATAATTCGAATGATAATACACCTGTTTAAGCTGATACGCCCCAAACAGTGGATCAAAAACTTCTTCGTTTTTGCTCCATTGCTGTTTTCCCGCCATATATTTCATTTGGAATATCTCATTCCCTCCATTGCGGCATTCATGATCTTTTCACTGGCATCCAGCGCTGTATATATCATCAACGATATAATGGATGTTGAAAGTGACCGGGTCCATCCGAAGAAAAAATACCGCCCAATTGCATCCGGCGAAGTCTCGGTGAAACAGGCAATGATCTTCCTGGTTTTCCTTATTGTGGTTATTATCGCAGGATTGATTTTCCAAAGGCCGGTCTTTTCTTTTGTTATAGTACTCTATCTAATAACAAACCTTCTGTATTCACTTAAGGTTAAATCGATTGTTCTGCTTGACGTATTTTTCATTTCATTTGGCTTCATGCTCAGGGTACTGGGCGGCGCGGCTGCGATAGGCGTAACTGTTTCAAGCTGGATGATCCTGACGACAATATTTATTTCTCTTTTCCTGGCAATTTCAAAACGCAGAAGCGAACTCTCTCAAACGCTTAACAAAGAAAATATTGATAAGCAGCGTAAGGTACTTAAAGAGTATTCCGTGGAATTTGCGGACCAGATCAATACGATAGCTGCAGCGGGTACGATCATTTCTTACGCTTTATATACCGTTTCCGAAAGGACTGTGCATACATTCGGCACTGAAAAGCTGATATATACCACTCCCTTTGTCATATATGGTATCTTCAGGTATATGTACCTTATGCATCAGAAAAACCTGGGGGAATCTCCTACTTCTATCGTAACAAAAGATATCCCGATAATCCTGGACGTTGTAAGCTGGTTCGCGTTCTCACTGCTGATAATTTACCGCGAAAGCATACCATACATTCCACAGCTGATGCAGAAACTTTATCCTTAGCCCGCATTGAAAAGATTCAAAGCCGAGCTGCTGCTGTTCCTAACTGCTACCATTTGGGCAGGCACATTCCCTATTGTCAAAGTTTCGATGACATCCATTCCGCCATTCTGGTTTATAGGGCTGCGTTTCCTGATAGGAGCTGTGTTGTTTACATTGATATTTTACAGGAAGCTTGATTTCAGGGAGCCCGGAATAATTAAAGCCGGTCTAATTCTGGGATTTTTCCAGATGCTTGGATTCAGCATGCAAACGATTGGAATGATACACACAACAGCATCAAACTCCGCTTTGATCACCGGTGTAACTATACTTATCATTCCTTTTGCGCAGTATGCCATTACCAAAAAAAAAGTTCAGCCCGAAAACTGGATAGGAGTTATAGTTGTAACTATCGGGTTATATTACCTCACTCAGCCGCAAATAAGCGGAGTAAATATCGGCGATTTCCTGACCCTCATTTGCGCTTTTGCTTGGGCATTTTATATCATTTATGTCGATGTTTTTACGAACAAGCATGACGTGATAACACTTATCTTTATCCAGCTTTGGGTGGTGGCAGTTGCTGCCGGCGGATTGGGCTTAGCCCTCGAGGATTTTTCCCGGATCCGCTTTACACAAAACGAGATCCTGGCATTCCTATATATGGGTGTGCTTGCAACCTTTGTAACAACCATACTTCTTAACCGCTTCCAGAAACAAACTTCACCAATACGTGCATCGATCATATATACATGGGAACAGCCGGCTGCTGTAATGCTTGCAGTGCTTACTATTGGTGAGCATTTTTCGCCATGGCAGCTAATTGGAGGTGCATTAATGATACTTGGTATTCTGTTTTCAGAAACTTATGAGTTCTTCCGGAATCGTTTTGTAAATAGATAAATTGCTGAATTGTGAAAGATTCATCTCCTTGTTTTTGCTTTGCAGTTGAATGCCCGGAATTTCAAAATTTCATCCCTGCCTGATTGCTTGTTATTTTGAATATCGTTTTTCCTTTTTGCAGTTTATTTTTAGAATCATATAAAAACTCCATGAACTATATACAAAACTCGGCTGTTAAAATAATAGTATCAGGAAGAGTGCAGGGTGTCGGTTTCAGATATTTTATTGCCAGGTTCGCATCAGAGCTGGGGCTTACCGGATATGCAAAGAACCTGTTCACCGGTGAAGTTGAGATCGCTGCCGAAGGAAGAAAAGAGTTTCTGGATGCCTTGACTGAAAAAGCCGGCCGCGGCCCAACAGGTTCACATGTAAGCTCTTGCAAAGTTGAATGGCTTGACTTTAAGAAGAAATACGATAAATTTGAAATATTATAGCAGTAATTAAGGCAAAATCCATAAAACAAGTCCGTAAAATGCTCAAAAAACTCATATTTTCGGCCCTTTTCGCCGCTTTTTTAGTCTCACCGCAAGTAAATACTTATTCACAAAGTGAATTGCCTGCATTTGATTTTCTCAGGGTGGATCCCAGTGCAAAAGCTTCATCACTTGCCGGCGCATTTGATACATACACAGATGACCCGAACGCGATGTTTTATAATCCCGCCAGCTTAAGCACAATAACAAAAAGCAAAGTATCAGGCGGATTCGGGAAATACCTGCTTGATATGAACTTTGGCGCCATTTCATACGCTCAGAAGTATAAAGATATTGGCTGGTTCGGAGTTGGAGTAAAATATTTTGATTACGGCACATTTGACCGCTCTGACGAGCTTGGAAACACAACGGGAGAAACATTCGGAGCTAATGACCTGATGTTTTCGGTAGGCTACGGAAACTACATCTACGAAAAGATCAATTACGGAATTACATTAAAGTACATTTATTCAGGAATCGCAGAATATAAATCTTCTGCATTTGCGGTTGATTTCGGCCTGCTTTACCTGCTGCCTGACCAGCAGCTTGCATTCAGCTTCGGTGTAAATAACCTGGGTTCACAGATCAAATCTTATATTGATACAAGAGAAAAACTTCCTCTTGATGTAAGGTTCGGTGTCTCAAAGAGGCTTGAGCATACTCCCGTAAGGCTAAATGTAACTTTCGCTAAGCTCAACGAGAGCCGTGAGAAATTCGTTCAGCATTTCCGTGCGTTTTCTATTGGTGCTGAGTTCATATTCAGCGATAACGTTTCAGCAAGGCTCGGCTATGATAACGAAAGCCGCCAGGACCTGAAGCTGGGCACTTCGCTGGGTATTGCTGGTTTTTCAACCGGACTGGGAATAAAATTTGCAGATAAATACGTTTTTGACTACTCTCTTAACTCGCTTGGCAAAGTTGGCAGCACGCACAGGGTAAACTTGGGGTACATTTTTAACTAACAGCTTTATAATAACAAGGAGAAAACAATGAACGAAGAAGGAATTGCCGGCGGAGCCGGAATGGAAGGCGGCGCGGCAGGCGGAGCCAATAAGGAATCAAGAACATACGTAGTCCAGAGCGGC
>WBZT01001234.1_pt1 | contig 19062 bp, 17 predicted proteins | sample 5204241 | NCBI WGS metagenome assembly WBZT01 (sample SAMN12344358, study PRJNA552823) | activated sludge metagenome | biome: Activated sludge suspended growth; feature: Nitrification reactor; material: Wastewater; isolation source: activated sludge from nitrification reactor of wastewater...
GGTCGGAGGCGGCATCGGCCTTCTCCAGCGCCTTTTGCACCTTGAAGACGTCGACCTGGTGGTAGTGCAGCGCGTGCAGCGTGGCCGCGGTCGGGCTCGGCACCCAGGCGGTGTTGGCACCGGCCAACGGGTGGCCGATCTTCTGCTCGAGCATCGCGCGCATCAGGTCGGGCATGGCCCACATGCCCTTGCCGATCTGTGCCTTGCCGCGCAGGCCGGCCTGCAGGCCGACGAGGACGTTGTTGCGCTCGTAGGCGGCGATCCATTCGCTCGACTTCATCTCGCCCTTGCGCCGCATCGCTCCGGCGAGCATCGAGGTGTGCATCTCGTCGCCGGTGCGATCGAGAAAGCCCGTGTTGATGAACGCGATGCGATCGGCCGCGGCGGCGATGCAGGCCGCCAGGTTGACGCTGGTGCGCCGCTCCTCGTCCATGATGCCGAGCTTGACGGTGGCGTTGGGCAGGCCGAGCAGCTTCTCGACGCGGGCGAACAGCTCGCTCGCGAACGCGACCTCCTGCGGGCCGTGCATCTTCGGCTTGACGATGTAGATGCTGCCGCGGCGGCTGTTGCGGATGGCGCCGGCGCCGGGCTTGCCGCTGTGCGGGTCGCCGCCCGGGGCCCGAAGGTCGTGCAGCGCGATCGCGGTCGTGACGACGGCGTCGAGGATGCCTTCGGGAATCTCGCTGCCGTCGGCGCCCCACAGGATCGCCGGGTTCGTCATCAGGTGGCCGACGTTGCGCACGAACAGCAGCGAGCGCCCGTGCAGCACGACCTCCTCGCCGCGCGGGCCGCTGTAGCGGCGATCGGCGTGCAGGCCGCGCGTGAACGTCTTGCCGCCCTTGCTCACCTCCTCGGTGAGCGTGCCCTTGGCGATGCCGAGCCAGTTGCGGTAGGCCAGCACCTTGTCCTCGGCATCGACCACGGCCACCGAGTCCTCGAAGTCGAGGATGGTCGACAGCGCCGCCTCGATCACGAGGTCGGCCACGCCCGCCGCGTCGGCCTTGCCGATCGGGTGCGCGCGGTCGATGCGGATGTCCAGGTGCAGCCCGTGGTGCGACAGCAGCACCGCCGAGGGGGCGCCCCGCTCGCCCTGGAAGCCGACGAATTGCGCCGGGTTCTTCAGGCCGACGTTGCGGCCATCCGCGAGCGTGACCTGCAGCTGGTTGTCGACCACGCGATAACCGGTGGAGTCGACATGCGAGCCCTTGGCCAGCGGCGCGCAGCGGTCGAGCACGTGGCGCGCGTACTCGATCACCCTGGCGCCGCGCACCGGGTTGTAACCGGCGCCGTCGGGGCCGACGCGTGTGGCGCCATCGGTCTCGGGCAGCGCGTCGGTGCCGTACAGCGCGTCGTACAGGCTGCCCCAGCGCGCGTTGGCCGCGTTGAGCGCATAGCGCGCGTTGGTGATCGGCACCACGAGCTGCGGGCCGGCCTGCAGCGCGAGTTCGGCGTCGACGTTCTTCGTCGTCGCCCTGAGCCTGGCCGGCGGCGGCACGAGGTAGCCGATCTTCTCGAGGAAGGCGCGGTACGTCTTCGCTGCGCGGATCGGCCCCGGGTGGGCGCGGTGCCAGGCGTCGATCTCGGACTGCAGGCGCTCGCGCTCGGCCAGCAGAGCGGCGTTCTTCGGCGCCAGATCGCGCACGATGGCGTCGAAGCCGCTCCAGAACGCGTCACGTTCGACGCCGGTGCCCGGCAGGACCTCGCTGTCGACGAAGCGCAGGAGTTCGTCGGCGACTTGCAGTTGGTGGATCTGGGTGCGCATGGCTGGGCTCCGCGTGGAAGTCGAGGAAGGGGTCAGAACCTGTGAATGAACCGGTCGCGCCCGAGCGGTACGGCTGGACGGCTGCGATCAAGGCGCAAAGCGTAGCCATATCGCGCGATATGGCGAGCATTTGCAACACCGAGCGCGGGCGTCAGGGCGCGTCGAGCGGGCGTGAGGGGTTCGTTCACGGGTTCTGCGGGGAAGAAGGCGGGCACGTCGCGGTGGTGCGGCAACGTCGACGGGTGCCGATGCCGGCTCATCGACTGCTCTTGGGCGGCGGCGTCCAGCGCGAGCCGTCCGCCGCGCTGCACGTCATCGACCGTATGCAGCCGATCTGCCGCTCGCGCCCCGGCACGGCCGGACGCCCGCCCCCGCGGGGGCACATTGGCGCGGCCAGCAGGCCGACGCTGCAGGCGACGGACCGCGTGCCGCAGGCGTCGAAAAACACCGCCTCGGGCGTCATCGGGCGACTCTATTCGATACACCGCGTCGCATTGATCCCTCGCAGCGATCGGCATTTGTGCGCCGCGTCCGCATAATCGGTGGCCGTGGCCCGGCTCAAGCAGATCGAGACCTTCGTCGCCGCGACCACCAAAGGCAGCCTCAGCGCGGCCGCACGCGCCGAGGGGGTGGCGCCGGCGGTGGTCGGGCGGCGCATCGACGCGCTCGAGGAGCGGCTGGGCGTCAAGCTGCTCGTGCGCACGACGCGCCGGCTCACGCTCACGCACGAGGGCAGTGCCTTCCTGGAGAGCGCACAGCGCGTGCTCGCCGATCTGGCAAACGCCGAAGCAAGCGTCGGCGCCGGCGGCGTGAAGGCGAGCGGCCACTTGCGCATCACGGCACCGGCCGGCTTCGGCCGCCGCCACGTCGCGCCGCTGGTGCCGGCCTTCATCGCGGCGCACCCGGACGTGAGCCTGAGCCTGAACCTGAGCGACCGCGTGGTCGACATCGTCAACGAGGGCTACGACTGCGCGATCCGCGTCGGCGACCTGCCCGACTCCAGCCTCGTCTCGGTGCGCCTGGCCGACAACCGGCGCCTGTGCGTGGCCTCTCCCGCCTACCTCGCACGCGCCGGCACGCCCCGCGTGCCGGGCGATCTGGCACGCCACGAGTGTCTGACGCTCAGCTCCGAGGCCAGCCAGTCACGCGGCTGGGCGTTCACCGTCGACGGCGCAGTAACGCACCTGCGGCCACGCGGTCGCCTGGATTGCAGCGATGGGCAGGCACTGCACGAATGGTGCATCGCCGGCCTGGGCATCGCCTGGCGCAGCACCTGGGAGGTGGAGCGCGACGTCGCCGCGGGGCGCCTGATCGCCGTGCTGGAGGATTACGCGGCGCCGCCCAACGGCGTGCACGCCGTGTTCGCGCAACGGCGCCACCTGCCGCTGCGCGTGCGGCTGTGGATCGACTACGTCAAGCACACGTACGGCGACGCGGGCTACTGGGGCACCCGTCCCGCATAGCGGCAAGGGCGCCGCGGGCGTCCCGACGGCAAGGACGAGGTGCCGCGGCGCCCCGGCTGCGCTGCAGCCCCGTGCGACGGCGCGGCAGGCAGACGACGGATCACTTCGCCTCGGCCGTGCACTTCTTCATGAAGCTCGCCTTGGCGGCGCCGGCCAGCGGCTTGCCGTTCTTGTCGACCGCCTTGGGCTCGCAGACGGTGGTGGCGACCTCACGCTCGCACTTCTTCATGTAGCTCGCCTTGGCGGCGCCGGCCAGCGCCTTGCCGCTCTTGTCGACGGCCTTGGCCTCGCATTCGGCATTGGCGGCAAAGGCATGGCCGGCGAACAGTGCGTAGGCGGCAATCAGGGCGGTGGCAACGGTGGACTTCATCGGCTCGCTCCTCGGCGGGAAGTGGGTGTGTGGCTCGGACGCCGACGCGCATTGCAACAGGCTGCGCAGGCGCCGGCCAGCCTGGAACGCGCCACGAGCCCCAACGGATGACCGCCCGACGCGCCGCCGCGACCCGGCGCGCGCCACGGGCGCGCCGCAGCGGCACGACGCCGCAACGCGGCAACGCCGCGAGCGCGGCGCTACAGGATGCGCCGCGGATGCGCCACCGCCTCGTGCGCCGCGTGCAACCGCCGCACGAGCACGCGGATGAAGGCCTTGTCGAAGCGCAGCCGCGTCGTCAGCGACAGCTGCTCGAGCGTCTCGGGCGTGAACGACACCGTCGTCGTCGGCTGCGCGACCAGGATGTCCACCGTGTGCACGCCCAGCTCGGGGTTGGGCGCGAGGTACGCCATCTCCCCGACCGACGTGCCGGCCGCGAGCGAGGCGACCGAACGGCCGTCGCGATAGACCTCGACCTTGCCCTGGGCGATGATGTGAAAGCGGTTGCCCTGCTCGCCCTTGCGAAACAGCGCGTGCCCGAAGCCGTGGCGCTGCCACTTGGCGCGGTGCACGACCTCCCACAGCTCGACGTCGCCGAAGTCGGCGAAGAACTCGAGCGAGCGCAGCAAGGTGAAGCGCTCCGAGTCCAGCACCTGGCGCGCCGCGCCGCGCGCGCTCGTGCCGGCCGCAGCCAGCGCCGAGAGCTCGGCGGCAAACGCCTGCCAGTCGGCGGGCCGGCGCTCGCGCGACTTGGCCAGGCTGCGCTGCACCAGCGCCGCGAGCGCCTCGGGCACGTCCTCGCGCAGCGCGGCCAGCGGCGGCGGCTCGGCATTGAAGATCTGGTACATGATCGCCTGCTGCTGCGTGGCGTCGAACGGCGGACGCCCGGCGATCAGGTGGTACAGCACCGCCGCCAGCGAGTACATGTCGGCGCGGCTGTCGACGAGGTCGCCATCGAGCTGCTCGGGCGACATGTAGGCGAGCGAGCCGACGCGGTGCACCTGCGTGTGGTCGGCCGCGAGGTTGAACACGCTGCCGAAGTCGGTGATCTTGATGTCGGTGATGTGCTCGCCGTCGACGACGGCCAGCAGGTTGGCGGGCTTCACGTCGCGGTGGATCAGCCCCTGGCGGAAGCAGTAGTCCAGCGCCATCGCGCACTTGAAGCCGATCTCGACCACCTGCTCGATGGCGAGCAGCGCATCGGCGCGGCAAAAACGCCTGAGCGTGATGCCCGGCACGTACTCCATCACCAGGTACGGCGCCGCGTCGTCGACGACGGCGTCGAGGATCTGCACGACGTTGGGGTGCTCGAGCTGCCCGACCAGCGCCGCCTCGGAGGCGAAGAAGCGCTGCTGGAAGTGCAGCTCGCGCGAGTCGGCGAGCAGCCCGGTGCGCACGCGCTTGATCGCCACCTCCGAGTTGCGGAACGGATCGGTGGCGAGGAAGACCTCGCTCGTGGCCCCCTCGCCGATCTTGGACTTGACGAGGTACTTGCCGATGCGCTCGGGCAAGGCCGTGCCGGCCGCGCTGGCAGGTTGCAACGACAGGACGCGTGCGCTCATGGGCAGGCCGACATGGTGGCTTCGATGGTGCCTGCGCGCAGCGCACGCAAAGGACCGAACAGCCGGTGGGGAGCAGGCGTATTCGCGCCCCACGCCGCCGCGCCCTGGGCGCGGCCGCCGCCGCCGCCGCGTCGTCGCCGCCGCCGGCGGCGGGCCGGCCGCCCCCGGAGCCGCTTTTAGAATCCGCCGATGATCCGAGCCAAGCGCGAACTGCTGCGCGCCCTGCACGAGGCCCTGTCGGCGCTGGCGGCCGAGCTGCAGGTGCCGCCGCCCGAAGCCGCCTTCGAGTCGCCGCGCCAGGCCGCCCATGGCGACCTGGCGATCACGGCGGCGATGCCGCTGGCGCGCGCGGCGAAGAAGAACCCGCGCGAGCTGGCCACGCGACTCGTCGCGGCGCTCGAGCGCAGCCCCGCGTTCGGGCAGTGGGTGAGCCGCCTCGAGATCGCCGGCCCCGGCTTCGTCAACCTGCACCTCGCCGCGGCGGCGCGCCAGGCCGTCGTGGCCGAGGTGCTGGCCGCGGGCAGCGCCTACGGGCACGCCGGGCCGAGCGGCCGGCGCGTGATGGTCGAGTTCGTCTCGGCCAACCCGACCGGCCCGCTGCACGTCGGGCACGGCCGCAACGCGGCGCTCGGCGACTGCATCTGCAACCTGCTCGAGGCGCAGGGCGACCAGGTGCACCGCGAGTTCTATTACAACGACGCCGGCGTGCAGATCCGCACGCTGGCGCTGTCGACGCAGGCGCGCCTGCGCGGCTTGGCGCCGGGCGACGCCGGCTGGCCCGAGGAGGCCTACAACGGCGAGTACATCGCCGACATCGCGGCCGACTTCGCGGCCAGGAAGACGGTGCACGCCGACGACCGCGCGTTCACCGCCAGCGGCGACGCCGACGACCTCGAAGGCATCGGCCAGTTCGCGGTCGCCTACCTGCGCCACGAGCAGGACCTCGACCTCGCCGCCTTCGGCGTGCGCTTCGACCACTACTACCTCGAGAGCAGCCTGTACACGAGCGGGCGCGTCGAGCGCACGGTGGCGCGGCTTGTGGCCGCCGGCAAGACCTACGAGGCCGACGGCGCGCTGTGGCTGCGCACGACCGAGTACGGCGACGACAAGGACCGCGTGATGCGCAAGTCCGACGGCAGCTACACCTACTTCGTGCCCGACGTCGCCTATCACGTCGCCAAGTACGAGCGCGGCTACACCAAGGTCATCAACGTGCAGGGCAGCGACCACCACGGCACGGTGGCGCGCGTGCGCGCCGGGCTGCAGGCGCTGGGCCTGGGCATCCCGGCCGGCTATCCCGACTATGCGCTGTACAAGATGATCACCGTGATGAAGGGCGGCCAGGAGGTCAAGATCTCCAAGCGCGCCGGCAGCTACGTGACGCTGCGCGACCTGATCGACTGGACGAGCCGCGACGCGGTGCGCTTCTTCCTCGCCAGCCGCAAGCCCGACACCGAGTTCACGTTCGACGTCGACCTGGCGCTGGCCACCGACGACGAGAACCCGGTCTTCTACGTGCAGTACGCGCACGCGCGCATCTGCTCGGTGCTCGCGCAGTACGCCGGCGCGCGCGAGTTCGCCGCGGCCGACCTGTCACGCCTCGTCGCGCCCACCGAGACCGCCCTCATGCTCGAGCTCGCCAGGTATCCCGAGATGCTCGCGCGCGCGGCCCAGGAGCTGGCGCCGCACGACGTCGCCTTCTACCTGCGCGAGCTGGCCGCCGGGTTCCACGCGTATTACGCCAGCGAACGCTTCCTGGTCGACGACGCCGGGCTGGCGCGCGCGCGCATGGCGCTGCTGGCGGCCACGGCGCAGGTGCTGCGCGATGCACTCGGCTTGCTCGGCGTGTCGGCGCCGGAGTCGATGCTGCGCGCGGCGCCGGCGGAGGCGCTGGCATGAAGCCGCGCCGTGGCGCGTTCGTCGTCGGGCTGGTGATCGGCCTGCTGCTCGGGCTGGTGATCGCCCTCGGCGTGGCGCTGTACATCACCAAGACCCCGGTGCCCTTCATCGACAAGGTGCCCGGGCGCACCGCGCAGCAAGACGATGCCGAGACCGAGCGCAACAAGAACTGGGACCCGAACGCGCCGCTGGGCAGCAAGGTGCCGCCGCGCTCGCAGCCGGGCGCCTCGGCGGCGGCGGCCGGCGCATCGGAGGCCGCGCCATCCGCCGCGCCGTCTCCCGCGCCGTCTCCCGCGCCGCGCGAGGCGCGCGAGGCGCGCAACCCCGGGGCCATCCTGTCCGGCGCCCCCGTGCCCGCTCCTGCGCCTGCGGTCGCTCCCACTCCCGCCCCAGCGCCGGCGCTGCCGCTGGCGGCGCGGTCCACCGCACCGGCCGCCGATCCGTTTCTGTACTTCGTGCAGGCCGGAGCCTTCACGCGCAGCGAAGATGCCGAGCAACAGAAGGCCAGGCTCGCCCTCATGGGCCAGGGCGCCAGGATCACCGAACGCGAGCAGTCCGGCCGCACGGTGTACCGTGTGCGCATCGGCCCGCTGCCCAGCCGCGACGAGGCCGATGCGTTGCAGGGCAGGCTGCACGATGGCGGCATCGAGGCGCAGATCGTGCGCGTCGAAAAGCCCTGAGCGGCCGGCGGGCGCCGCTGCGGCGCCCGGCGGCGCGCCCGCGGGTCTGGACATGCCTGTCCACGATCGACGAAAGGACGGCGCATGAATCGGCGTGACTTCCACGGCAGCCTTGCGGGCGCGGCACTCGCGCTGCTGACGCCCGGGCACGCGCGGGCCCAGGCGGCGCCGGTCGAAGGCCAGAGCTACGTGCGGCTGCAAAACGCGGCGCCGCTGCTGCTGCCGACGCCGGACAAGAAGGTCGACGTGATCGAGTTCTTCTGGTACGGCTGCCCGCACTGCAACGCCTTCGAGCCGATGCTCTCGAACTGGGCCGACCGGCTCGCCGCCGACGTGTCGTTTCGCCGCGTGCACGTGGGCTTCGGCCCGGTGCATCAGGTGCATCAGAAGCTGTACTACGCGCTCGAGGAGACCGGCCTCGTGCAGACGCTGCACCGCAAGGTGTTCGCGGCCATCCACCGGCAGGGCAGGCGCCTCGTCACCGAGGCGGCGATGCGCCGCTTTCTCGAGGACAACGGGGTCGACGCGGCCCAGGTCATGGACGCCTTCGGGTCCTTCGCCGTCGCCACCAAGGCGGCACGTGCCAAACAGTTGACGGACGCCTACAAGATCGACGGCGTGCCGGCGATGGGCGTGCAGGGGCGTTACTACACTTCGGGCAGCCTCACCGGCTCGCACGAGCGCATGCTGCAGGTGACCGATTACCTGATTCAGCGCGCCCGCCTGGGCTGAGCCTCCCGCCCCCACGGGCGCCCGCGAACCGGCGGCCGACGTGACGCATGGCGCGTTCCGGGCGCCGGCACGGCGCGCACACGATGAAAGCCTGGCTAGAATGCCAAGCAAATTTCGTGCCGATTCATGCCCGTGCGCCCTGCTCCTGTCGTCGCGCTCATCCTGGCGGCTGCGCTCGCCACGGCCGTTGGCATGGCGGCGGCGCAGCGGGCCGATCGCGGCAAGCCGATGGTCGTCGAGGCCGACCGGCCCGGCACGGTGGACCTGCAGCGCCAGGTGGTGGTGTTCAACGGCAATGTCGTCATCACGCAGGGCACGATGGTGCTGCGCGCCGAGCGCGTCGAGCTGCGCGAACTGCCCGACGGCTACCGCACGGCGAGCGCCATCGGCACCGCGTCGCACCCGGCAACGTGGCGCCAGCAGCGCGACGACAGCGGCGAGACGCTCGAAGGCCGTGCCGAGCGCATCGAGTACGACGGCCGCAGCGACACGCTGCGCTTCATCGGCGCGAGCTCGGTGCGCCGGCTGCGCAACGGCACGGTGGCCGACGAGATCACGGGCGGCACCATCGTCTGGGACAACACGAGCGAGGTCTTCGCGGTCGAGGGCGGCAGCGCGACGCCGGCCAATCCCGGCGGCCGGGTGCGCGTCGTGCTGAGTCCGCCCGCCGAGGTCGCGTCGGCGCCGGCGAACGCGCCTGCGGCGCCGTCCGCCCCGCTGACGCCGAGCCGCAGCCTCGGCGCCGGGCGCTGAAGCGTCGCCAGGGCGGCGATACGGCAGCGATGAGCAGCACCGCCGCAGCCCCCCCTGCCGTCGCCCGCGCCGGCACGAGCCGTCTCGAGGCCGAGCACCTGATGAAGCGCTACGGCCCGCGCGCCGTGGTCAAGGACGTGCATCTGGCGGTGGCCGCCGGCGAAGTGGTCGGGCTGCTCGGCCCCAACGGCGCCGGCAAGACCACCACCTTCTACATGGTGGTCGGGCTGCTGCGCGCCGACGGCGGCCGCATCCGCATCGACGGCAGGCCGGTCGAGCGGCTGCCGATCCACAAGCGCTCGCGGCTGGGGCTGTCGTACCTGCCGCAGGAGGCTTCGATCTTTCGCAAGCTCACGGTGGAAGAGAACATCCGCGCCGTGCTCGAGCTGCAGCGCGACGCCGATGGTCGCCCGCTGCGGCGCTCGCGCATCGACGCGATGCTCGAGCAACTGCTGGCCGACCTGGCGATCGACAAGCTGCGCGCCTCGCCGGCGCCGGCGCTGTCCGGCGGCGAGCGGCGTCGCGTCGAGATCGCGCGCGCGCTCGCGACGCAGCCACGCTTCATCCTGCTCGACGAGCCGTTCGCCGGCATCGACCCGATCGCCGTCATCGAGATCCAGCGCATCATCGGCTTCCTGCGCGCACGCGGCATCGGCGTGCTCATCACCGACCACAACGTGCGCGAGACCCTGGGCATCTGCGACCGCGCCTACATCATCAGCGAAGGCTCGGTGCTGGCCGAAGGCACGCCGGCCGAGATCATCGCCCACCCCGAGGTGCGCAAGGTCTACCTCGGCGAGCACTTCAGGATGTGACGCGATGAAGCCGACCCTGCAGGTCCGCCTGACGCAGCGCCTGGCGCTGACGCCGCAGCTGCAGCAGTCGATCCGGCTGCTGCAACTGTCGACGCTCGAGCTGCACCAGGAAGTCGCGCAGATGCTCGACCAGAACCCCTTCCTCGAAAGCGAGGAGGAGCCGGCGAGCCCGTTCGAGTCGCCGCTCGAGCGCCCGGCAGCCGACCGCAAGGCCGACGCCGACGGGGCCGACACGGACGGCGCAGGCGACGGCGACGCTCTGGACGCCTCCGGCAGCGCCGCCGCCGACGGCCTGGCCGAGCTGCGCGGCGAGGACTTCGGCAACGCCGAGCGCGAGGACTGGGCCAACGGCACGGAGGGCGACGACTTCGACGGCATCCGCGAGACGCCCGCCGCGGCCAGCGGCGGCGAAGGCGACGAACCGGCACACGAGCATGGCGCGGCCGCCACCACGCTCGCCGAGCATCTGCGCGCACAGGTCGTCGGCATGCGGCTGGACGACGACGAGCGCGCGGCGCTCGAGGCGCTGATCGAGTCGCTCGACGCCGACGGCTATCTGGCCGACGCACTCGAGGAGATCGGCCAGCGCCTGGCCGACATGAGCGGGGCCACCGATGCCGAATCGCGGCAGGCGCTCGGCGAACGCCTGCGCTGCGCGCTGGCCTGGTTGCAGAGCCTCGATCCGCCGGGCGTGGGTGCGCGCGACCTCGGCGAATGCCTTTGCCTGCAGCTGCGCGCTCGGCCGAAGGGGCCGGCGCGCGGGCTGGCGCTGCGCATCGCCGCGCAGCACCTCGAAGCGCTCGCACAACGCGACCTGCGGCGCCTGGGCGCGCTCACCGGCGCATCGGAGGAACTGGTGCGCGAGGCGCAGGCGATGATCGTCGCCTGCGAACCGCGGCCCGCCCGCGCCTTCGCGGCGACCGACAACCGGGTCGTCGTGCCCGACGTCATCGTGCGCAAGAGCGGGCGCGGGCTGGCGGTGGCCCTCAACGCGGACGTGCTGCCCAAGCTGCGCATCAACGACCTGTACGCGCGCGCGCTGCGCGGGCGCCGCGGCGCCGACGGGCAGGCCGAGCTCGGCGCGCGGCTGCAGGAGGCGCGCTGGTTCATGCGCAACGTGCAGCAGCGCTTCGAGACCATCCTGCGCGTGGCCAAGGCGATCGTCGAGCGCCAGAAGGGCTTCTTCGCGCACGGCGCGATCGCGATGAAGCCGCTCGTGCTGCGCGAGATCGCCGAGGAGCTCGGCCTGCACGAGAGCACGATCTCGCGCGTCACCAGCGCCAAGTACATGGCCACGCCGCTGGGCACCTTCGAGCTCAAGTATTTCTTCGGCTCGGGCCTGGCCACCGAAGCCGGCGGCAGCGCCAGCAGCACCGCGGTGCGCGCGCTCATCCGCCAGCTCGTCGATGCCGAGGACGCGGCCAAGCCGCTGTCCGACGGCGTCATCGCCCGGCTCCTCGAAGAGCAGGGCATCCAGGTCGCGCGGCGCACCGTCGCCAAGTACCGCGAAGCGCTCAAGATCGCGCCGGCGAACCTGCGCCGCGCGGTCTGATCTGCGAGCGGCAAACGCTGCGCTGCGCGGCTGTCACGGGCTTGCCGATGGCGACGCTCTTCCTGCCCTGCGCCGGCGGCGTCGAAGGCCTGCTCGCCGAGGAGGTGTCGCACCTCGCCGCGCACGGCGAGCCGACGGTTCAGGCCGCGCACGGCGAGCCGGCGGTTCACGCCGCGCGCGGCGGGCAAGCGATCCAGGCCGGCCACGGCGGCGTCTTCGTCGACGCCGACGCGGCGCTCGCGATGCGGCTCAACCTGCAAAGCCGCCTCGCGCAGCGCGTGCTGTGGCCGCTGGCGCAGGGGCGCTACCGCGACGAGCACGATCTCTATGCGCTGGCGCGCGGCGTGCGCTGGAGCGACTGGATCACGCCCGCGCAGACGCTCAAGGTCGAGGTGAGCGCGCGCCGCTCGCCGCTGAGGAGCCTCAACTTCGCCGCGCTGCGCATCAAGGACGCGGTATGCGACGCGCTGCGCGAGCGCACCGGCGCGCGACCGAGCGTCGACACGCGCCGCCCCGACCTGCCGCTGGCCTTGTTCGTCGGCGAAAGCGAGGCCACGCTGTACGCCGACCTGTCGGGCGAGCCGCTGTTCAAGCGCGGCTGGCGCGAGGACCGCGGCGAGGCACCGCTCAAGGAGACGCTGGCGGCCGCGCTGCTGGCGGCGGCCGGCTGGCAGGGGCGCACCGCCGACGGGCCGCTGTTCGACCCCTGCTGCGGCGCCGGCACCATCGCCATCGAGGCGGCGCAGATCGCCTGCGGCATCGCGCCCGGCCTGGCGCGGCGCTTCGCATTCGAACGGCTGGCGCCGTTTCGCGACCACGCCCGCGTCTGGCACGACCTGCAGCGCGCCGCACGCGAGCGCGTGCACGCGCCCGACGCGCCGGTGTTCGCCGGCGACGTGAGCTTTCGCATGACCGACTTCGCCGCACGCAATGCCGCGCGCGCCGGCGTCGCGCAGGCGATCGAGTTCAAGACGGCCGATGCGCTGCAGCGGCCGCCGCCGGCAGCGCGCGGCACGATCGTCATGAATCCGCCGTACGGCGAGCGCATCGAGGCCAAGGGCAGCGGCGCGCGCGAGGGTTTCGGCACCCAAGGCTCCCCCGACGAGTTCTACGCCGCGCTGGCCGCGCACTGGAAGCGCCACTACGGCGGCTGGACCGCCTGGATCCTGAGCCCGCAGATGCGGCTGCCCGGGCTGATGCGGTTCAAGGAGTCGCGCCGCGTCCCGCTGTGGAACGGCGCCATCGAGTGCCGGCTCTTTCGCTTCGACGTCACCGCTCTTGCGCCGCGCGCGCCCCGCGGGATCGGCTAGGCGCGTGGGCGCGCGGCGCCGTCACGGCGGCGGCCCGTCGCGCCCCCGACCGCCGCGACAGCCGCCGCCGGCCGTTGGGCAAAGGGCGGCGCGCACGGGCAGCGCGCGGCGCGCGCCTCGGCCAAGGGCGTCGGCGCCACCTTCGCCGCGCTGCGCGCAGTGGCCGATGCAATAATGCGCGCCGTCGTCGCGACGACGCCATCCCGCCCTCGCGCTCCCGTCACCTCCGGTGATGCGGCGCCCCTCGAGCGTCCGCTCGGCCAGCGTGCGTGCGCGCCCTGTCTGGAGCCCCAAGGATGCTCAACGTCTTCACGCTGGCCAGCGGCCGACTGTTCCAGGAAGAGATCGACAGCGCCGAGGCGCTGGCCGTGGTGCAGCCGATCTGGGTCGATCTCGAGGCGCCGAACGACGCCGAGAAGTCGTGGATCCTGCAGCACTTCGGGCTCGCCATCCCCGGTGACGTCGTCGACGAGGACCTGGAGGAATCGGCGCGCTTTTACGAGGAGGACAACGGCGAGCTGCACATCCGCTCGGACTTCCTGATCGACGACGACGAGGATCCGCGCAACGTGCGCGTGGCGTTCATCCTCTACCGCAACATGCTGTTCTCGATCCACGACGAAGACCTGCCGGTGTTCCGGCTGCTGCGCATGCGCGCGCGCCGCATCCCGGCGCTGATCGAGGACGCCAAGGACGTGCTGCTGCGCCTGTACGAGGCCGCCGCCGAATACGGCGCCGACACGCTCGAGAACATCTACGACAAGCTCGAGACGGTGAGCGAACACGTGCTCAAGTCCGAAGTCGCCGACGCCACTGCCGGCGAAGCGCTGGCCGCGATCGCCAAGGAGGAGGACCTCAACGGCCGCATCCGCCGCAACGTCATGGACACGCGGCGTGCACTCAGCTTCATGATGCGCAGCCGCATGCTCAATGCCAAGCAGTTCGAGGAGACGCGGCAGATCCTGCGCGACATCGATTCGCTGGACAGCCACACCGCGTTCCTGTTCGACAAGATGAACTTCCTGATGGACGCGGTGGTCGGCATCATCAACATCAACCAGAACAAGATCATCAAGATCTTCTCGGTGGCCAGCGTCGCGCTGCTGCCGCCGACGCTGATCGCGAGCATCTACGGCATGAACTTCAGGCACATGCCCGAGCTCGACCAGCCCTGGGGCTACCCGTTCGCGATCGTGCTGATGGTGGCCTCGGTGATGGCGCCGTTCATCTACTTCCGGCGCAAGGGCTGGCTGCGCTGAGGCGCGCCGGCGCGTAGCGCAGGCACGAAAACGCGGCCGGCCGCATGCGCGGCCGGCCGTCCAAGACAAGCTGTTGTGCAGCGCCCCGAGGGGAACGAGGGAGGGAGGGAGGAGGAGGAAACCGCCCCGGGATTCCAGCCGGATCGGCCGGCTGCACAACAGGAAACCCTTTACGCGCCGCTCCTCGAAGAACGGCACTGCGGGTTGGAGCGGCTTGCGCGCCGCGAGTTCCGTCGTCGCAGCCGAAAACTCGAACAAAGCCGCATGCGCGCGGCGCCATCGCGCAGCGCCGGCGCGCCCGACGCTCAGGTGCGCGCGGCCGCCGCCGCGTCCAGATCGCGCTGGCGCTCGGCGTTGACCTGCTGCACCGACGCCCTGGCGCCCAGCAGCTTGACGTAGGCCTTCCAGTCGATGCCGGCCGCAGCCATCAGGTCTTCGCCGAACACGGATTTCGCCGCCAGTGCCACCACCGACACCGTGGCGAAGCCCGAGGCGTCGGCGAGCGTGAACTGCGCGCCGGCGACGTAGGGGGCGAAACGCGCCAGGCGCCCGAATGCCGGCAGGTTGCGCTCGAGCTGCTTGCGCACGCGCGCCTTGGTCGCGTCGCTCACCTTGCCGCCGAAGAAGGCCTCGGCGTACAGCTCGCGCGCCACGAGTTCGAGATACAGCTCCATGAAGACCGCCAGTTCGCGCACCTTGGCCGCGGCCAGCGGGTCGGCCGGCAGCAGCGGCGGGTTCGGTTGCGCCGCCTCCAGGTAGTCGACGATGACCTGGCTCTCGCACAGCGTCTCGGTGCCGACGCGAATGAAGGGCACCTTGCCCAGCGGCGAGGCCGCGAGCACCGCCTCGTCGGTCGAGCCGGTGGCGATGCGCTCCTCGCGAAACGGCAGACCCTTTTCGAGCAGCACGAGCTTGACCTTGTTGTAGTAGTTCGACAGCGTGGTGCCGCACAGCGTGATCATCGGCGGGTCTCCGGGGTTGGCGGGGCCGGCATTGTGCGCCGCCCGTGCGCCTCGATAATCGCCGCGATGGCGATCGAGACCGACGATTTCGGCAGCGCGCGCACCGAGCGCGCACGCGTGCTCGGCGCCGCGGCGGCCTCGCCCAACGAGCTGGCGATCGAGCGCGCGCTGCGGCCCAAGACGCTGGCCGACTACACCGGCCAGGCCAAGGCGCGCGAGCAGCTCGGCATCTTCATCGGCGCCGCGCGCCGGCGCGCCGAGGCGCTCGACCACGTGCTGCTGTTCGGCCCACCCGGGCTGGGCAAGACGACGCTGGCGCACATCATCGCCGCCGAACTGGGCGTGAACCTGCGCCAGACCTCGGGCCCGGTGCTCGAGAAGCCCAAAGACCTCGCCGCCATCCTGACCGGGCTCGAGCGCCACGACGTGCTGTTCATCGACGAGATCCACCGCCTCGCGCCGGTGGTCGAGGAGATCCTCTACCCCGCGCTCGAGGACTACCAGATCGACATCATGATCGGCGAGGGGCCGGCGGCGCGATCGATCAAGCTCGAGCTGCAGCCGTTCACGCTGGTGGGCGCGACGACGCGCGCCGGCATGCTGACGAATCCGCTGCGCGACCGCTTCGGCATCGTCGCGCGGCTGGAGTTCTACAGCGCCGACGAGCTGGCGCACATCGTCACGCGCTCGGCGGCGCTGCTCGAGGTGCCGATCGACGGGCCCGGCGCGCTCGAGATCGCGCGCCGCTCGCGCGGCACGCCGCGCATCGCCAACCGGCTGCTGCGCCGCGTGCGCGACTATGCGGAGATCAAGGGCAGCGGCCGCGTGGACGCCGCCACCGCCGACAAGGCGCTCGTCATGCTCGACGTCGATGCGCTCGGCCTGGACGTCATGGACCGCAAGCTGCTCGAGGCCGTGATCCAGCGCTTCGACGGCGGTCCCGTGGGTCTGGACAACCTGGCGGCGGCGATCGGCGAGGAGGCGGGCACGATCGAGGACGTGATCGAGCCCTACCTCATCCAGCAGGGCTATCTGCAGCGCACGCCGCGCGGGCGCGTGGCGACGCTGGCGGCCTGGCGGCATCTGGGGCTGGCGCCGCCGGCGCGCGTCGACGACCTGTTCGGCGCGCGCTGATTGCCGCACGCCGCCCTCAGGCGGCGGTTCGGCACACCGCCACCCCCGGCGGCGGTTCGGCCCCCGCAATCGAGCGCCGACAACATCTTGTGCAGCAGCAGGTTCAGCGCACCGCCGCCGTGGGCGGCGGATCGGCCAGATGGGCGCCGTCGTCCCAGCCGACGAGCACGAAGCCCTCGCCGTGCCACAGCAGCCGGTTGATGGCTGCATTGCCCAGTTGCCAGCTGCGCGGCGCCTGCAGGTCGACACCCGCCGCGGCACGGTACAGGCAGTCGAGCACGCCGCCGTGGGCGACGAGCGCGATCACCTGCCCCGGATGGCGCGCGGCCAGCACCGACGCGGCCGCCACGGTGCGGGCGTAGAAAGCGGCCAGCGTCTCGCCGCCGCCCGGACCGAAGTCGGGCTCGCGGCGGCGCCAGCGCAGCGCCTCGTCGGGCCAGCGCGCGTCGATGTCGGCAAAGGTCACGCCTTCGAAGCGGCCGAACGCACGCTCGCGCAGCGCACGCTCGGCCGCCAGCGGCGCGCCGGTGCGCGCCGCCAGCGCACGCGCGGTGGCGTGCGCGCGCTCGAGGTCGCTCGTGTAGATCGCCGCAATGCCCTCGCCGGCCAGTGCCTCGGCCAGCCGCCCGGCCTGCCAGCGGCCGAGTTCGCTGAGCGGGATGTCGGCATGCCCCTGGATGCGCAGCTCGCGATTCCACGCCGTCTCGCCGTGGCGCAGCGCGAAGACGCGCGTGGGCTCGCGCACGGCGCGGCTCTCAGCGCGCGGCCAGCAGCCGCGGCTCGAGCGTGTAGGTGCCCGAGAAGGTGGCTGCGGCCAGCGTGCGCCCGGCCAGCGCGGCGCGCACCGCGGGCCCGTCGAAGACGCCTTCGAGCGGCAGGCGCGGCAGTGCCACCGCGTACAGCGTGAACACGTAGTGGTGCACCAGCGTGTCGTTGAACGGCGGGAACGGGCCGTCGTAGCCGAAATACCGGCCGGCCATCTGCGCGTCGCCGGCGAACCACTTCGTGTAGTCGTTCAGGCCCTGGCGCGCACCGTGGGCGCACTCGGGCCCGGGCTTGCCGCGCGCGACGAAGCCGCGGCTGAACTCGCCCTCGGCGATCACGGTCGGGCGCGGCGGCAGGTCGACCAGCACCCAGTGGAAGAAGTCGCCGCGCTCGAGGTCGGCCGCGAGCTCGCGCCCGGGCTGGTTGGCGTCGCGTGCGTCCAGCGGCGCGTCGAAGTCGTGGCAGATCAGCACCATCGACTGCGCGCCGTCGGGCAGCTCGCTCCAGGCCAGGTGCGGATTGAGGTTGTCGCTGAAGGCGGCGCCGCCTTTTCCATCGGGCCGGCCGGCCGCGTAGCGCTCGGGGATCCGGTCCCCGTTGGTCCAGCTGTCGCTCCAGAGCTTCATGCGCAGGCTTCCTCCTCGCTTCGTGCGTGCGGCGGCGCCCGCGCCGCGGCGCGCGCCAGACTACACCCCCCAGACGATCGGCGCGTCGGCCGCCTGTGCGCGGCGCAGCATCTCGATCACGGGCCACAGGCGCTGGCGCAGCAGCACCGGCGCTTCGTCGGGCACGGCGGCGGCCTCGGCGCCGCCGTTCGGCTCGCCGTCGCGCTGCGCGGCCGCGATCGCCGTCTCGAGCGCCGCGATTGCCTGCGGCATCGCCGACGGCTCGATGATCCCCTGCGCCGCGGGCTCGCGGCCGAGCAGCCGCAGCAGGCGATCGCCGTGCGGGCCGAGCATGACGAGGTCGCCGCTGGCCTTGCTCTTGAACTTGTAGATCATGCGCTTGCGGCCGCTGCCGCCATGGGGCCGGGCCGGGCGGCATTGTCGCAAACGGGCGGATTTGCGGCTGCCCAAGCCGGCCGCTGCCGCAGCGCGCGCGCTGCACGGCGACTTCAGCCGCTCACCAGCCGCATGCGCGGCGGCGCGCAGCGCTCGGGCGCGGCATCCGCCAGCCGCTGCTCGAGGCTGAGCGGGTCGAGCGCCGGCGCATACAGCCAGCCCTGGAACTCTTCGCAGCCGGCGGCCTGCAGGAACTGGCGCTGCGCCTCGGTCTCCACGCCCTCGGCGATGACGCGCTTGCCGAGGGCACGCGCCATCTGCAAGATGGCCTGCACGATTCCGGCGTCGCTGGCGTCGTCGGGCAGGCCGCGCACGAAGCTGCGGTCGATCTTGAGCTTGTCGATCGGAAAGCGCTTCAGGTACACGAGGCTCGAGTAGCCGGTGCCGAAGTCGTCGATCGCCAGCCGCACGCCGATACGCGCCAGCGCGCGCAGCCGCGCCAGCGCCTCCTCGGCGTCGTGCAGCAGGATCGACTCGGTCAGCTCGAGCTCGAGCAGCCCGGCCGGCAGGCCGGCCACCGCCAGCACGCTGGCCACGCGCTCGACGAAATGCGGTTGCTGGAACTGCAGCGCCGAGACGTTGACCGCAATCGGCACCGCGAGCCCGCGCTGGTGCCACAGCACTGCCTGGCGCACCGCCTGCGCCAGCACCCAGTCGCCGATCGGGACGATGAAGCCGCTTTCCTCGGCCACCCGGATGAAGCGCTGCGGCGGCACCTCGCCCAGCTCGGGGTCGCGCCAGCGCAGCAGCGCCTCGGCGCCGATCACGACGCCGTCGGCCAGGCGCAGCTGCGGCTGGTACTGCAGCCGAAAGCGCCCGCTGACCAGCGCCTGGCGCATCGCGTGCTCGAGCCGCAGGTCCGCGCGCCGATCGTCCGCGGCGCGCAGCTGGTGCAGCCGCACGCCGGCGCGGCCGCCGGCCTTGACCGCGCGCACGGCGTCCTCGGCGTGACGCATCAGCTCGTCGGCGCTGCGCCCGTGCGC
>WBZT01001235.1_pt1 | contig 19059 bp, 15 predicted proteins | sample 5204241 | NCBI WGS metagenome assembly WBZT01 (sample SAMN12344358, study PRJNA552823) | activated sludge metagenome | biome: Activated sludge suspended growth; feature: Nitrification reactor; material: Wastewater; isolation source: activated sludge from nitrification reactor of wastewater...
AGTTGTTCGGCGAAGCCCGTCCGGTTTTCCTGGCGGCCAGTACGCGTGAGGGGGAGGAAACCCTGATTCTTGATGCGCTGGCTTCCGCCAGCATTCCTGACCTGCTGACCGTGATTGTGCCGCGCCATCCGCAGCGCTTTGACGAGGTGGCAACCTTGCTGGAGAAACGCGGTATTGCTTATGTGCGGCGCTCCGGGCTGAAGCCGGGTGAAGACAAGGAAACTGATCACGTCATCAGTTCAGTGGTAAAGCCTGACGTGTTATTGGGCGACAGCATGGGCGAAATGGCGGGCTACTACAGCATGTGCGATATCGCCCTGATTGGCGGCAGCCTGCTACCGTTGGGCGGGCAGAACCTGATTGAGGCCTGTGCGTTGGGCAAGCCGGTACTGGTGGGCCCACATACCTTTAATTTTGCCGAAGCAACCGAGCAGGCCATACAGGCGGGTGCGGCATTCCGCATCAACACTGCTAGTGACCTGGGTGTAACCCTGAAAAACCTGCTGGCAGCCCCCCTTACGCTCAAGCGCATGGGCGCCGCTGGCAAGAGGTTTTGTGCTGAAAACCGGGGGAGTACGGATCAGGTGATGGAACTGGTAAGAACTTTTATCTGACCAGTTTGCTGATCTGCTTGAAGGTTTCACCTTCTGCCACCCGCAACCACTCGAACAGCACCGATTCGGTATTGGTGACAATAACACCCGCCTGGCGCAGCCTGTCCAGGGCATTGGCCTTGTTGGCGGGTTTGCGCGAAATCACTGCATCTTCCACCACAAACACTTGTTTGCCGGCCACCTGCAATTGAAGTGCGGTCTGCAGCACGCAGATATGGGATTCCATACCGGTGAGCACCACTTGCGGGCGGTCACCGCGCAGCCTGGCGCGGAAAGTACTGGAATCGTTACAGGAAAAACAGGTTTTTTCTATTGCCGGCTGGGCAAGCTGGGTTGCCAGTTCCGGCAAGGTAGCACCCAAACCCTTGGGGTATTGTTCGGTACAGATAACGGGAATTTCAAGACGTTTGGCCGCTTGCAGCAGGATGCCGCAGTTTTTGACCACGTCAGCCAGTGCAGCAGCTTCCATGACACTGCACAGCTTATCCTGTACATCAATCAGGACAAGCTGGCTGGCGTCACGTTCATTGAGCATCGCTGAGTTGCAGGCTGGTATTGGTTTCTTCCAGGTCTTTTTCGGTCAGCACACCAGCGGCGGCCTTGAGCTTGATGACCGAGAGCAGCCAGGTATAGCGCGCCTGCAGCAAGTCGCGCTTGGCGCTGTACAGTTGTTGCTGGGCATTGAGCACGTCCACACTGGTACGCACACCCACCTCGTAACCGAGGTTCGTTGAGTCCAGGGAGCTCTGACTGGATGTGAGCGCCTGCTCATAAGCCTTGACCTGAGCCACCGCGCTTGCCACATTGAGGTAAGCTTGGCGGGTTTGCAGGTCAACGCTACGGCGGGTTTGCTCCAGGTCGTCACGCGCCTTTTGCTGGTTGGCCACAGCTTCACGCGCCTTGGAACTGGTGGCAAAGCCTTCGAATATCGGCACCTTCAGTTGCAAGCCCACGGTGAAGTTGTCCTGATCGGTACCGAAGCCATTCACACCGCCATTCGAGTGGGTTTCCGCGTAGCTTGCAACAGCATCCAGTGTGGGATAGTGGCCTGCGTTGGCACGATCCACTTCCTTGTTGGCGACTTGTAGCGAATGTTGCTGTACAAAGAGCTGCGGGCTTTGTGCCTCGGCAATTTCCACCCAGCCTTCCATTTCCTGGGGTTGCGGAATTGTAACGTTCAGACTTTCCTTGGCACTGGCAAGCGATTCCGGCATCTGGCTGATAATGGCCTGGATGGCCCGTTTTTTGACTTCCAGCTCGTTGACTGCGGCAATTTCCTGCGCGACCAGCAAGTCAAAACGGGACTGTGCTTCATGCACATCAGTAATGGTGGCTGTACCTACTTCAAAATTGGCTTTGGCCTGTTCCAGCTGGCGGGTGGTGGCCGCTTTTTGCGCAATGATCAGGTCTATCTTGTCTTGTGCCAGCAGTACATCGAAATAAGCTTCGGAAGTACGCACCATCAAGTCCAGCTTGGCGGCATTCAGTACATGGTCGGCCTGGGCAACCTGGACCTTGGCTTCCTGATACTGGATGTTGTTCTGCCAGCGGAATATTGGTTGGTTGATGTTGAAGCTGTAGTCGTAACCATCAAATTTTTGTTTACCACCACTCAGCGAGCCAGAACCCAGATACTTGGTATTGGTGTCGGAGTGATTGGCATTACCCTCCAGGGTCACCGTCGGCAATAACAACGCACGGCCCTGCGTCAGTTTTTCCTGTGTTGCAGCATGTGAGCTCCTGGCGGCAGCCCAGGTAGAGTCATTGACCTGAGCCTGTTTGTAAATTTCGAGCAGCCCGCGCTTGGGGCCCTCTGCCAGTACAGAGCCGGACACACTCATCAGGCCGGCGATCATGAGAGCATGCGTCAGTTTTTTCATGGGATTCATCACTTTAATCTATATCTCCATGCGCACTTAAAAATGGAAGCGCTCTGGTTGGGCTGCATTTTCCAGTGGTGGAATGCAGGTTTCAAAAAGAGTTTCACGACGATATACGCCTGGGGACACACAAGTCACCAGCACAGCTTCCATCACCGGAGCATCCCCTACCACCGCGAGTAGTCGGCCACCGGGATTAAGTTGCTGCTCGAACAAGGTGGGCAATTCGGGTATTGAGCCGGTCAGCACAATCACGTCATATTGGTTGTTTCCCCATCCGCGGGCAGCATCGCCAACCTCAAGGATGATATTGGAAATGCCGTGTGCTACCAGCCGCTGGGCGGCAGCGGAACTGAGGTCAGGCTCCAGCTCGACACTGTGGACTTCCTTGGCCAGCTTGGCCAACAAGGCTGTCATGTAGCCATTGCCCGTGCCGATTTCCAGCACGAGATCGTTTTTGCTTAATTGCAAGGCTTGCAGCATGCGTGCTTCCAGCTTGGGTGACAACATGACTTGCCCAAAGCCGATGGGGATTTCCAGATCGGCAAACGCCAGGCCCATGTAACGGGCAGGGACAAAATCCTCGCGCGGCACTTGCTGTAACAGATTAAGCACCACCGGATCCAGCACTTCCCAAGTGCGAATCTGCTGCTCAATCATGTTGAACCTTGCCTGCTGGCGATCACCCGAATCGGGCTGATGATGACTCATGCCTACTCCTGAATTGCTATTTCGCTTCAATTATAGCGTTTAACTTCAAGATTTCAATGAATTTTTACTGTTTTACCCTGTACCAGGCCGCATACAGGGCTGGTAAGAATAATAACGTAAGCACGGTGGCAACGGTTAGCCCACCCATAATCGCCACCGCCATGGGGCCGAAAAAGGCACTGCGGGTGAGCGGGATCATGGCCAGTATGGCCGCCGCCGCCGTCAGCACAATGGGGCGGAAACGGCGTACGGTGGAGTCCACGATCGCTTCCACATCGGAGCGCCCGGCCTGCTTGTCCTGGTCGATCTGGTCTACCAGAATCACCGAGTTGCGCATGATCATGCCGGAAAGTGCAATGGTGCCGAGCATGGCGACAAACCCGAAAGGTTTGTTGAATAACAACAGGAAAGAAGTCACGCCTATCATGCCCAGCGGTGCCGTCAACAGTACCAGCGCCACCCGTGAAAAGCTCTGCAACTGGATCATGAGCACGGTGAGCACCGTCACCAGGAACAAGGGCATGCCCACGGCTACCGAAGCGCCGCCCTTGGCAGACTCTTCCGTAGCTCCACCGGTTTCCAGGTGATAGCCCGGGGGCAGTTTGGCCCGTATGGATGCCAGTTTTTCCTCGACCTGCGCGGAAGCCACCGGCGCCTGGATGTGACCATACAAATTGGCGCGCACCGTAATGGTAGGGATGCGGTTGCGCCGCCAGATCACGTTATCCTCGAAACCGTATTCCAGCCGGGCGATCTGCGAGAGCGCCACACTTTTGCCGTTGGGGAGCGGGATCATCAGGTCCTGCAGCCGTGACAGTCTTTTACGTTCAGCTTCCGGCCCACGCACCATGACTTCTATTTTTTCATTGAGCTCCCGGTATTCTGTAACGTACAAACCATTAAACGCCCCGTTGAGGATGGCGGAAATATCGGCCGAGCTCACGCCCAGCAAGCGCGCCTTGGATTGATCCACCTCCACCCTCACCACTTTCGATAACTCATCCCAGTCCAGCTGCACATTAGCAAGACTGGGGTTGTCGCGCATCACGGCCGCCACCTGGTGGGCTATGTCGCGTAACGTAGCGAAATCGGGGCCCATGACACGGAACTGCACCGGGAACCCCACTGGCGGGCCATTTTCCAGCCGCAACACACTGGCACGCAGGGTAGGGAAATCCTGCTCAAACAAGGTGATCAGTTTTTCCCTTAAAGCTTCGCGCTCCCTGGAGCCCTTGGTCAGCACAATGAACTGGGCAAAGCTGCGCTGGCTGAGCTGGTAATCCAGCGGCAAATAAAAACGCGGACTACTGTCGTTGAGGTAGGCCACATAGTTGTCTATGCCTTCCTGTTTGGCCAGCCAGGCTTCCAGCTTTTGCACCTCACGATTGGTGGCGGCCTGCGACACACCTTCCGCCAGGCGTAAATCCACGATCAGCTCAGGCCGTGTGGAATCCGGGAAAAATTGTTGCTGTACAAACTTGAAGGAAAATATGGAAAGCGCGAACAAGATCAAGGTAACTGTAATCACTGTCCAGCGATAGTGGACACAGGTCTGTACCAGCTTGCGGAAAGCGGAATAAAACGCACTGTTGTACATATTCTCACCATGCCGGGGCTGCATGTTTGTCGCCCATTTAGGCGAAAGGCGTGCGAACAGGCGCTGCAACAGGCTGGCTTTATCCTGCTGCGCGGCGTAATCCGGTAGCAGCTTGAATCCCAGATAAGGCACAAACACCACGGCGGCCACCCAGGAAACCAGCAAAGCGATGACCACCACCTGGAAAATGGAGCGGGTATATTCACCGGTGCTGGAAGCTGCAGTGGCAATCGGCAGGAATCCTGCCGCGGTCACCAGCGTGCCCGACAGCATGGGCATTGCAGTGGACGTGTAGGCAAACGACGCAGCACGCACCCGATCCCAGCCCTGTTCCATTTTGGAGGCCATCATTTCCACCGCGATAATGGCGTCATCCACCAGCAAGCCCAAGGCCAGGATCAGGGCGCCCAGGGATATCTTGTGCAGCCCGACATTAAACAGGCGCATCAGGAAAAAGGTGACTGCCAACACCACCGGGATGCTGATGGCAACCACGATCCCCGTGCGCAATCCCAGCGATAACAAGCTCACACCCAGCACAATCACCACGGCTTCCAGCAGCGACTTGGCAAACTCGTTCACCGAGCGCGTAACTGCCTGCGGCTGCGATGAGACCTGCTCAAGCGCCAGTCCCACCGGTAATTGTGCAGTAATCTGCGGTAGATCCTGGTCGAGATGCTTGCCTAGTGCAATGATGTCGCCGCCCGCCGCCATGGATACGCCGATGAGAAGGGTGTCCTGACCCATGTACCGGATGCGCTGCTTGGGCGGGTCTTCATAACCGCGCCTTACCATGGCCACGTCACCCAGCCTGAACTCACGGCCATTGGCACGCAGACGGATGTCACGGATTTGTTCAAGCTGGTCATAGCGCCCGCTGACAGCGATACGGATATGTTCGTGCGGCGAATCAAAACTGCCACTGGCAGCCACGACGTTTTGCAATCTTAGCTCTTGCAGCAGGGCATTGGTATTCAGACCCAGCGAGCCGATTTTGGCATTGGAAAGCTCGATATAGATGCGCTGCTTCTGCTCACCAAAAAATTCCACCTTGGATACATCGGGAATCCGCAGCAGTTCGGCACGTACAATTTCGGCCTGACGCTTGAGCTCGGCATGGCTGTAACCCTTGCCGGTGAGCGCATACAGGTTGCCGTACACATCACCAAATTCATCGTTAAAGCTGGGGCCTTCCACGCCGTCAGGCAGGGTATGGCGGATATCGCCGATTTTCTTGCGCACCTGGTACCAGACTTCCGGCACCTCTTTGGGTGGTGTGGAATCCTTGGCCCAGATGAAAATCAGCGATTCCCCAGCCGTGGAATAACTGCGCAATGTCGCCAGATGGGGGGTTTCCTGGAGCTTTTTCTCAAGCTTGTCGGTCACTTGGCTGTCGACTTCAGCCGCACTCGCACCTGGCCAGCCGGTACGTATCATCATCACCTTGAAGGTAAACGGCGGATCTTCCGACTGGCCCAGCTTGGTGTAGGAAAACAGGCCGACTATCGTCAGCATGATCATGGCATACAGCACCAGCGCGGGGTGGCGCAGTGACCAGTCGGACAAATTGAATTGCTTCATTGCAGAGTCTTTGCTTGCACCGGGCGTACCACCTGGCCCTCTACCAGTTTGTGTAGACCCGCCACCACGACCTGGTCGCCCGGTGAAACGCCGTCCGTTACCGGTACACCATCTTCGCGGAATACCCCCGCGATTATCGGACGTTGGTGCACCTGCCCGGTTTTGCTGTCTACCACCCACACCACGGTTTTGCCGTTGATCTGTGTCACGGCGTTGCTCGGTAGCAAATAACCCGCATTATCCTCGTGATAAAAGCGCACACCGGCGGTCATGCCCTGCCTGATCTCAGCCAAATCAGCCTGCCCTGGTGCCAGAGCCACCCGCACGGCAAAAGTGCGCGTGGCACTATCCGCGGCTGGCGCCACTTCGCGTACCTTGCCGCGATAGACGGTTTCATGCCCAGCCCACAACCTGATTTCTGCCGGCGTTCCCACCCGCACACCTTTCATGCGTGATTCAGGCACAGCGACTGCAGCTTCCAGCGTACCTTGTACCGAAATGCGTACAACAGGTTCGCCGGCTTCCACCACCTGGCCCGGTTCGGCACGTATCTCGGTAATGACACCATCACGCTCTGCCAGCAAACTGGTGTAATGCGACTGATTACCGGCAACCGCAGCCTGCGAGCGTGCCTGCTGTAAGTGCGCCTGAGCTGATTTGTTACGAGCTTCATGTACATCCAGCGCGGAAAGCGCGATAAATTTTTTAGCGTAAAGCTGTTTCTGGCGTTCAAGCTCAGCCAGCGCCAGTGCAGCCTCAGCTTCGGCTGCCGCCACTTCCGATTGTGCGGCAGATACGGTCAACCCGGCATCAGCCGCATCTAGGCTCGCCATCAGCTGACCATGCCTGACGCTGTCACCCACTTCCACCTTGCGGCTGATGATTTTTCCCGCCACACGGAAACCTTGTACCGTTTCATAACGCGAACGAATTTCCCCCACCAGTATCGTTGGCGCAGGCGTGGTTTGTGCTCCGACACTAACCACCAACGCCGGCCGAGGGGCTTGCTGGGGTGGCGTGGCTTGTTGGCAACCGGCCATCCATACGCCTGCCAGTAACAGTATTAATGTTTTTTTCACTTTTCAGCCTTTCTTAACAAACCACGCATCATGACTTCCTGCATGAGCCGCACCCTTGTTTCGAAGGGTCGCCATTCCACCCAGCAGTCGTCTTTCATGGTGATTTCCAGTGCACAGATACCGTGCAGACCCGCCCACAGGGTTTGGGCAATCAGATCAGAATCGGTCAGTTCCTCGCGGAAACATCCTTCTGCATGCGCAGCAGCCACCATCAGCTTGAGGCCGGCATATGCGTCCTGCTCGGGGTTACCGGCTTCCAGCCCGGTTTCCGGTGTCTTGGCGGGCATCTGCGCGGTCATGAACATTAGCTGGTAGTGGTTGGGGTAGCGCATGGCAAACTGGACATAGCCCAGACCCAGCTGTACCAGTCGCTCTATCGGGTCTGTGATTGCACCAATGGCTTTCAACTGTGATGCGAGACTCAGGAAGTCTGTGCGACAAAGCTCACGGATCAGTTCTTCCTTGTCCTTGAAGTGCAGGTAAATCGCAGTGGGGGAATAATTCACCCGCCTGGCAATTTCACGCATGGTGACTGCTGCCACACCACGCTCTACAAACAGCTCACGCGCTGCATCCAGGATTGCGGTCCGGATTTGCTGGCGCTCCTGTTCGGTTTTGATTTTTGGCGGCATTGCTAAGACTCCTTTACGGCCAGTAACCTGACCTGTTCTATCCAACCCTGGCGGATTTCGAGGGTTGATCCCCTCACTGGCCCAAAGCTGGTGATGTGTACCGGCTTGATTCCACAGAATTCCAGTATGGTTTTTTTCATCTGGTTGTGGCCGGGCATGTAATTCACCCAGCGGTAATACCAAGGCGGGCTGTCCATGGTGACAATAAGGTGGCCTGAACGACCGGTCAGTAGGCGATCCCACCACGGCGAATTTTCGCGGTGCTTGAAAGCGAAGCCGGGGAGAAACACACGGTCAATGAAACCTTTCAGGAGTGCTGGCAGGCCACCCCACCAAGTGGGGTAAACAAACACCAAGTGCTGAGCCCACGTTATATCGATCTGTGCCGCTTGCAGACACGGCTCCAGCGCTTGGATGCGCCCATAACCTTCGTGCAGTATCGGGTCGAAGGCCAGTTCACCCAGCCGGATCACCCGCACCTCATGCCCAGCTTTTTTGGCGCTTTCTGCGTATGCATCGGCCATCACGCCGCACAGGCTATTAGCAGCAGGGTGGCCGAGAATCACGAGGATGTGCCGGTCAGGTGGGTTGCGTTGCATGGCTTACTACTATCCTTGAAGACCCATGTGTAAATCCAGAATTCCGGTATGCGCCGGGATCATAGTCAACACAGAGCTTCGCTAGCTTGGGTATTTGTGATCCCTTCATTCTTTAATAACTTAACGATGTTAATTAAACGATGTTAAGTTAACGCCGTCAAGTGATTTTTCGGTGGGGAATCAAAGTAGGGTATCGGGTTTTCAGGAGAGCTGGTAGCGTTCCAGCTTATACCACAGCGAGCGCTCGCTAATCTCCAAAAGCTTGGCGGCTCTTGCTTTGTTACCGCCGCATGTCACAAGGGCTGCGCTGATCATGCGTTTTTCCAGGGCCTCGGTGGCTTTGGGAATGGAGAGGTCTTCCGGCGTTTCTGTGGGAGCTGATGCCAGTTCTTTCTTCCCTGCAAGGTCAGCAGGCAGATGACGTATTTCTATTATGCCGGCACCGGCCATGATGGCCGCACGCTCCAGCACGTTTTCCAGTTCACGCACATTGCCTGGCCAGCGGTAGGCTTGCAGCACGGCCAAGGCTTCATTGCTGATAGTGGCTTTGCGTACCGCAAGGAAGTGTTGTGTCAGCCGCGGAATATCTTCTACGCGCTCACGCAGCGGTGGCAGCTCCAGGCGGAATACGTTGAGCCGGTAATACAGGTCTTCGCGCAGCTTTCCCTCCACCACCGCCTGTTGCGGGTCACGGTTGGTGGCAGCCACAATGCGGATGTCCACGGAGATGGGACGGTTGCCACCCAGCCGTTCAATCACGCCTTCCTGTATGGCGCGCAGCAGCTTGGCCTGCAAGGTGATAGGCATTTCAGTGATTTCATCCAGAAACAGGGTGCCACCATCCGCCAGCTCGAACTTGCCAACACGCGCCTTGACCGCACCAGTAAAAGCCCCACGCTCATGACCGAACAGTTCGGATTCCAGCATTTCTGCCGGGATAGCCGCACAATTAACTGCTACGAACAATGCATCCTTGCGTGGCGAGTACTGGTGGATGGCATGTGCTGCCAGTTCCTTGCCGGTGCCAGTTTCACCGGTAATCAGCACGGTGGCCTTTTCCGGTGCAACCTGGTTAATCGCTTCATGCACTTTGCGCATGGCGGGTGACAGACCTATCATCTGTCCGCTGCCGCGTTCCGCTTCGTCTCGCAGGAAACGGTTTTCCGTTTTCAGCCGCGTCATGGAAAGTGCCCGGTTCATGGCGATTTCCAGCGTTTCCAGGTCAAACGGCCGCACAATATAATCAGCCGCACCCAACTTCATGGCGGCCACGGCTGAAGCCACCTCGCCTTGCGCGGTGACAATGATGACCGGGGTTTCCAGGCCTTCTTGCCGCATGGTGGATAGCAGTTCCAATCCGCTCATGCCCGGCATATGCAAATCGCTCACCACAAGGTCGGCACCCTCGCGGCGCAACCGTTCCAGCGCGTCATGGCCGTTTTCCGCCACCATGGCCTGATAACCGGCTTGGCGCAGCATGATTTCCAGCAGCCTGCGCATGTTGGGCTCGTCATCAACGGCAAGAATGCGGACTTTTTCGCTCATTCCGAATCAACTCCTTCAAACGGCAGACGCACCCGGAACAGGGCTCCGCCCATTGCACTACGGTGTACACCAATTTCACCATGATGTGCCAGCACAATCTGCCTGACCACTGCCAAGCCTAGCCCAACCCCACCGGAGCGCTGGGTAAAAAAAGGATCAAATACTCGTTCCGCCAGTTCTGGCGTTATACCAGGCCCATTGTCGGCAACTTCCAGCACGGCATGATGCGCATCCTGTCGAACTGAAACTTCAATACGGCCGCCAGCACCGATAATCTGGATGGCGTTAAGCACCAGGTTCAGCAATACCTGGGTAATCTGCTCTTTATCACAGCGAGCAATCACTGATTCTGAATCAGGCTTTGCAAGCAGTGTTACACCCTGTTTTCCAGCCTGAGTGCTCAGCATGGCGATAGTCTGGCTGGCCAATTCCACCAGATCCACAGGCTGCATTTCCGCCGGTCGCGGCCTGGCACTGTCAAGCAGGGTAGAGACCAGACGGTTCAGCCGCTCGGTTTCACTCACGATGAACCCGCATACCTCACGACCCTCCTCGCTCAACCCCGGCTCACGCATCAATACCTGCGCCGAGGAGCGCAGAATGCCCAGCGGGGTGCGTACCTCATGCGTCATGGCTGCCGCCATCTCGCCCACCACTGCCAGCTTGGCGGCACGCGTCAGGTTTTCCCGGGATTTTTCCAGGTCAGCAATCATCTGGCTGAAAGCGGCAGCCAGTTCGCGCACTTCGGCAGGCCCCTCATCGGGAGGGGGCACCTGGCGCTGTTCACGGATGAAATTACGTGCAAATCCTGTCAGCGTTGCCAACGGACGCGCAATACGGGCCGCAATCGGCGGTGCAGCAAGGAAAGCCGCGATGGCTGTTGCCAGAATCAGCAACAGAAACACCATGCCCATCTTGCGCACCGGTGCCAGAGCAATATGCTCGGGTTGCACCAGCACCACTTGCCAATTAAAGTTTGGCAGATGCTTGAAAGCATGCTGATGGGTAGTGGCGGCCAGGATAGAACGGCCACCCTCCTGGTAGGTATGCTGCCAGCGCCCTGTTGCCGCCAGCAACTCACCATTACGACCAAGTAATGCAGCCGCACTGGTACTTGCGGCGGCGGCAGTAAGCACGGTTTTTACCTGCTGCCAGTCGAATACAGCATATAGGGTGCCCGAAGGCGTAGTGGAAAAAGCATTGTTAATAGGCGCAGATAAAGGTAGCAGATCGGCCCCCAGCGCCAGTGCCCGCACTTCTCCTTGCGGCATGGCTGCGGTCAGCCAGACCGCCCGTGTTTCGATCTTGCGACCGATGTGACCGGGGTTGCTTGAGGCTACCACCAAACCGTTGGCATCCAGCACGTAGAGCTCAACGTACACACCGCCATAGCTGGTTTTTAACTCCTGCAGAAAATTGGACAGTCGCTTGTCCACATCACCCACCCGGATTTCCTGCATGATGTCCAGGCGGCTCCAGGAGAGTACATTCTGCACACGCTCAAACATCATGCGGTCAATTTCCGCTGCAGCGGCTTCCGCACGCGTATGCATATCGTTCTGAATTTCAGTCTTGAGTGTGGCACGCGCCTCGACAAACGCCATCAAAGTCACCAGCACAGCAGGCGCCAAGCCCGCTAACAAAAGAGCCAACAGCAAAGTGCGCCGAATAGGGACAGGTTGTATCAAGAGTATTTGGTATAGAGTATAAAAAAGGACAGCATCTGGAGAAAGTTATGCACAAACTCCGTATATTGGCTGCCAGTGTAGTCTTCACGGTTTGGGGCTGCAACCCGGCGCTGGCAGAGGAAACAACAGAGTCTGGTGGTCTCAGGTTGGGCGGCTATAGCAGCGCATCAGTGATTTTTCACCCTGGAAAAAGAGACGAGGCATCACTCGACGAAGTCAGCCTGTTTGTTTCCTGGGACAACAATTCCCGCTGGCGGTTTTTCTCCGAATTTGAGTTGGAGCAGCCTATCGAGTGGCACGAAGATGAGTCCACTCACACACGCACAAAAATTGATGTGGAAAGATTGTATGGTGAATATGATTTTTCCGGCTTGCTCAATGTGCGTATGGGCCGTTTTCTCACACCTGTCGGTCGCTGGAACCAGATACATGCGCAACCCCTGGTATGGACTACGATACGCCCCTTGGCTACACGGCAGCTTTTCCCGCTGAATATTGACGGGGTCATGCTAAGCGGCGCTATTGCCCTGGATCGGGCAGGATGGGAGAACCATACGCTGGAGTATGTCGCCTACGCTGAAATTGTGCGCGACATGGAGAAAGATTATGGCGAGGCGGAATACAAACGCACTGCCGGCGCGCGTTTGGTATTAAACGGCCAAGCGGATATTGGGCTTTCTCTTGCGCACTTTGAGGAAGACACGCGCGGCCAACCCGATTACACCTTGCTGGGACTAGATTTTGTCACTGGTAATAACGGCTGGGAAGTCAGTGGTGAAATCTACCGCCGCTTTGCACAGGGTGACGAAGGTCACGGTGGCTATTTGCAAGGGGTGGCGCCATTAAGCGGACAATGGTCAGCGCTGGCGCGTTTTGAATCCATGCATCCAAGCCATGGCGAAACCACCGAACGCTGGCTGGTTGGCGCTGCCTGGAAACCATCGGTAAACAATATTCTGAAGCTGGAATACGTTATGGGTGATGAGGAAGTGGCACTGTCACCCAAAGGTTTCATGGCTTCTTACGCCATCCTGTTCTGATGCGCCTGATTATCCTTGTTTGCGGATTGCTGATGTTGCCTCTTGCGCTAGCGGCGGAAGAGAGCGAGGTCATCGCTGTCATTGCACCCGCTTCTTATACCGGTAAAGCACCGGATACCGCTGATCTGGGCTTGATCTATCGCCGCAAAAAACTGTTGTGGGCTGACGGTCTCCGTATACAGCCAACCAATCTTCCTGCCGATCATGCCTTACGCAGACAGTTTTCTCAGCTAGTACTGGGCAAAACGCCGGAGGCACTGGCCTCCTACTGGAACAACCTGTACTACCACGGTATATCTCCTCCCCGGGTATTTGCCTCGGAAGAAGCCGTGTTGCGTTTCGTTGCGGAAACACCGGGAGCGATAGGTTATGTGCAAGGCTGCAAAGCAGATAATCGCGTCAAGATTCTGATGTGGATTGCAGTGGATGGCTCACAAAGTCAGCAAGCGCCGGAATGTAAATAACCCCGCAATTTTTGCAGTCACTGAATTCCCATACTCTGCATTTTTTGCAGTCACTTTTTTCCAGCAAGTGATTGCAGCCTGAATTTCTTAAATAAAAAACGCTTTTTAATATAATTAATCTTTTATATTCATGTAGATAAGAAATTTTTAATTTTGGTCGTGGCTGGTAGTGGGCAGTTGGCACAGGCTTTGCGTTAATCAGGGCAACGCATCTTTAAGGTTGATACCATGCTTGCTTTACCCTTGTTAGTTGAAGCTGAAAATCCCGCTCTGGGGAGTTCGCCTGTACCAGCGGCATCGCCCAAGGCTGCCGACGTCATCTTCGTGCATGGCGCACGCCAGATGGCCACAGCCTTTAGCGATTTGCATGATCCTAGTCGTGCAAAACTTGAAAGGTTTATCCAAACCATTTTCAAGCGTGCCTATGGTGCAGAAATCAAGCATTTCATGCCCCGCCTGATGAGCCTGACCGATCAGGAAAACAGCCTGCTGGCGGTGTGTGGCTTGCGCCAGGCCAATCAAGGGTCTCTTTTTCTTGAGCACTACATGGACAAGCCGGTGGAATCCATGCTGGCTGACCGTATCGGCACTTCCATTCAGCGTGAGGAAATTGTTGAAGTCGGCAACCTGGCCGTGGCGGAACCCGGCCTGGCGCGCCAACTCCTGGCTGGCGTCATTGACCACTTGCACGGCACTCCGGCGCAATGGGCAGTATTCACGGCCATTCCTTCACTGCGTAACTCATTGGCCAAACTGAACGTGCAACTGGAAGTGTTGTGTGAAGCCAGGCTGGATCGCTTGCCCGAACATGAAAGGGCTGGCTGGGGCAGTTATTACGACCAGAATCCACAGGTAATGGCCGTACGCCGTATGCCCCAATTCTCGCACTAATGCAGCAAAACTCTATCCTAAAAGCGATCAGCCTCCATGCCTCCTCACGGCCAGAGGCCCCCGCTCTGGTTGGGCGAGGCATAACCCTCAATTATGGAGAGCTGGCCTCGGCCGTCACCAGCGCCGGATTGCTGCTGGATACGCCTGACCCAGTCGCGCTGGCAATTGATAACTCTCCTGCCTGGGCAGTGCTGGATCTGGCCGCACTGGAAAACAGTGTCCCTGTTATTCCGCTGCCTTTTTTCTTTTCCGCCGAGCAGGTAGTGCATGCGCTACGCGACTCAGGTGCATGCAGTATGTTGACCGACCAGCCGGAATACTACGAAAAGCTGCTGGCAGGCGCGGGCCTTGCCTTGTTGTCTTCTGCCAGCTTTGAAGTAGCGGGGAAAACCATCTCCAAACTGCGACTCGTCCAGCGTTATCCGCAGCTATTGCCAACGGGTACTGCCAAGGTGACCTATACCTCGGGCACCACCGGTACCCCAAAGGGGGTATGCCTGAGCGCAGAAGCCATGGGCCAGGTTGCGCAATCCCTCTGCCTGGGCAGTGAAGCGGTAAGCACAGATCAGCACTTATGCCTGCTGCCGCTGGCAACCCTGCTGGAGAACATCGGGGGTGTTTACGCACCCATATTGGCCGGTGCATGCTGCCATTTATTGCCTTTGGAAGAAGTTGGCATACGCGGCGCCAACGGGATTGACCTGGCCAAAATGGCAGCGGCTTTGCTCGCCACACAAGCCACTACGGTCATTCTGACGCCCGAATTGCTGCAAGGACTAATTGTTGCCATTGAATCAGGCTGCCCTGTTCCGGCCAGCTTACGCTTTGTCGCGGTGGGCGGCGCTACCGTGGGATTGCGCCTGCTACAACGAGCCCAGCAAGCAGGTTTGCCGGTTTTTGAAGGTTATGGCTTGTCGGAATGTGCCTCGGTAGTTGCATTGAATACCCCCCAGGCCTATCGCGCTGGCAGCGTAGGTAAGCCGCTGCCCCATGTGTTGCTGAATTTTGCCGAGGACGGCGAAATCCTGGTGTATGGCTCGTTATTACTGGGTTATAGCGGAAACCGGGAAAGCCTCGATCGCCAGGCTTTCTGGCCCACTGGTGACATTGGATATCTGGACCAGGATGGTTATCTTTTCATTACCGGGCGCAAGAAAAACATATTCATTACTTCTTTTGGGCGCAATGTTGCGCCCGAATGGGTGGAACGCGAGCTCACGCTAAATCCAGCCATTGCACAGGCTGCCGTGTTTGGTGAAGCGCGCCCATTCAATGTGGCAGTGATTGTTGGCAGAGGAAACGCGCAAGCCGTTGAGCAGGCTATTGCCGCTACCAACGAACTATTACCCGATTACGCCAGAATCCAGCGTTGGATCCCGGCTGACGCACCGTTTAATCCCGGTAATCATCAATTGACGCCTAATGGGCGCTTGCGTCGAGACGTCATTTATAACCTGTACCGGGATAAGCTCAACCTTTTGTATGAGGAAACCAGTAATGCCGTTTTATGAAAAGCTGTTATCCGCCACCAGCCATGAGCGTGAAGAACTGCTCAACCTGCCGTTGATCCGTGCCGGTGCTGCCGGGCAGGTAAACCGGGAAATGTATATTGCCTTCCTGACTGAGGCTTATCACCACGTCAAGCATACCGTACCACTGCTCATGTTGTGCGGCGCACGTCTCCCCGAGCGTTACGAATGGCTGCGCGAGGCGATGGCAGAGTACATTGAGGAAGAGCTTGGCCATCAGGAATGGATACTCAATGACATCAAAGCCTGCGGCGCTGACAGCGAGGCAGTACGCAACGGCAAGCCCGGCATGGCGACTGAACTGATGGTGGCTTATGCCTATGACATGATTACCCGCGTCAACCCGGTGGGCTTCCTCGGCATGGTACTGGTGCTGGAAGGCACCAGCGTGGAAGTCGCGACCCGTGCCGGCGCAGCAATCAAGCAAAGCCTGGGACTGGGTGACAATGCATTCACTTACCTGACTTCGCATGGTTCGCTGGACGTAGGCCATACCGACTTTTACGCCAAGCTGGTGGACCGCATTACCGAACCGGCAGAGCTTGAAGTGCTGATTAACAGCGCCAAGGTGTTTTATAAACTTTACGGCGATATTTTCCGTGAACTGGCGGCGCGCTTTATACCTGCGGGAGCTTCTGCATGAGTCTGCAAGACAAAAAAATCCTGTTAACCGGTGCTGCCGGCGGCATCGGCCGCTTGCTGGCTTTGGAACTGGCCGCCAAGGGCGCACGCCTGGCATTGGTGGAACGTGATCTGGCCAAGGCCGAGGTGGTTTGCCAGGAAGTTGCTGCTCTGGGCGGCCTGGCTAAACCTTTGGTCGCAGACCTTTCCAGTGCTGCCGGTCTGGAATCGTTGGTACAGCAAGCCTGGGATGCGCTCAATGGCCTGGATGTACTCATCAACAACGCCGGTATCATGGATTTCACCCGTTTTGAGCAACAGGACAAAAAGCGTATCGAACTCACCATCAACACCAACGTCACCGCCGCCATCCTGCTGGCGCGCGATGCTGTGCCGCTGTTCCTGAAACAGGGCAGCGGGCACATCGTTAACATCGGCTCTGCCCTTGGCACCATCGGCCTGGCGCATTACGCCACCTACTGTGCCAGCAAATTCGCCATGCGCGGATTTTCCGAAGCACTGCGGCGGGAACTGGCTGATAGCGGTATCGCCGTGACCTACATTGCGCCACGTGCCACCAAAACCCCGCTCAACAGTGAAAACACGATCCGCATGATGGAAGCGACCGGAACCGCCATGGATGACCCGCAAAAGGTCGCCAAAATCATCGCCAATGCGATTGAACAGCAACGCAAGGAAATCCTCATCGGCCAGCCGGAAGGCTTTTTCGCCAAACTTAATGGGTTGCTACCGCAGGTGGTGGATCTGGGGCTAAAGCAGAAAACACGCATTGCGCGGGAGTTCACCGGGCAATGAAATATCTTTGGTTAAGGTTGCGACCCTACCTGTTGCTGTTCCTGGCCATCCAGGCTGTGCTCAGGCTGAGTCTGATGGCACGTGGCCTGCCCGGGGAAATGTTCAGCCCCGCTTTATTACAGGTTTTATTTCGTGGCTTGTGGCTTGATCTCGTCACGGCCGGACTGATTTTAACGCCCTTGGCTTTACTGTTCTGGTGGGTGCGGCCTGCTTTCTGGAATAGACCGGCAGGGCTAAGGTTGCAAAAAGCCCTGCAGTTTGTTTTTGTATATATCCTGTTGTTTGATGCGGTTGCCGAGCATCTCTTCTGGAGCGAGTTTTTTTCCCGCTTCAACTTTATTGCTGTGGATTACCTGATTTATACCAAGGAGGTGATCGGCAATATCGTGGAGTCCTATCACGTCGGCTGGATATTGGCCGGATTGACCCTGCTGGCCTTTGGACTCACCAGATTTTTCCGTGCCAGCCCCCCTTCATCGGCAAACCTTTTGGCAAGATCCGGCGGATTCGCAGCTTTTGCCATTGTAACCACGACCCTTTTTGTGGCCAGTGACCCCAGCCAGGCCCATTTCGAGCAAAACTTTATCTCGCAGGAAGTGGCTTCCAACGGCATGTACAACCTGTTTCATGCTTTTAGCGACAATGAGATCAGTTATTCCCAGTTCTATGCACAACATGAGGCGGCCAAGGTAGAACACCAGATTCGCGCATTGCTGGATGAAGACAAGGAGGATTTTTCCGGCACTGACTTGTTAACCCGCAACATCAACCCGGCAGGCCCCGAGCAGCATAAAAACGTGATGCTGGTGGTGATGGAAAGCATGAGTGCGGAATATCTCGGCGCCTTCGGCGATCAACGTGGCCTGACCCCCCATCTGGATAAACTCGCCAGTGAAGGACTGCTTTTCACACAGGCTTATGCCACCGGAACCCGCACCGTCCGTGGCCTGGAAGCCATCACCCTGTCCATTCCCCCAACGCCCGGGCAATCCATCGTACGCCGCCCGGATAACCAGAACCTGTTTTCTCTGGGATTTATTTTCCGCGATAAGGGTTATGACACACGCTTTATTTACGGTGGTTATGGCTATTTCGACAACATGAATGCATTTTTCGCCGGGAATGGTTTTGATGTGGTGGATCGCACCAGCATGAGTGAACAGGAAATCCATTTCGCCAATATCTGGGGTATCGCCGACGATGACCTGTTTGCCCGCGCCATCAAGGAAGCCGATCACAGTTATGCCCATGGCAAGCCTTTCATGCAACTGGTCATGACCACCTCTAACCATCGTCCGTTTACTTATCCTGAAGGGCGCATAGATATCCCTTCAAAAACAGGGCGTAGCGGTGGGGTAAAATACGCCGATTACAGTATCGGCCAACTGATGCAATGGGCCAGCGCCAAGCCTTGGTACAAGGATACAGTGTTTGTGTTTATCGCCGACCACACATCGGGGGCAGCAGGTAAAGTGGAACTGGATCGGGAAAATTATCATATTCCTGCCATTTTTTATGCACCCGGCTTAATCAAGCCTTCACGTTATGAAAGTATTGTCAGCCAGGTGGATATGGCGCCCATTTTGCTGGGCCAACTGAATTTCCATTACCAGAGCAAGTTTTATGGTGAGGACGTACTGCATGATGATGATGAAGTGCCACATGCCTTTATCAGCAACTACCAGAAAGTGGCCCTGGTCAAAAAAGACATGGTGACCGTACTGAAGCCGAACAAGGCCATAGAACAATGGGATTGGAATAGTGGTGAAAAC
>WBZT01001236.1_pt1 | contig 19055 bp, 19 predicted proteins | sample 5204241 | NCBI WGS metagenome assembly WBZT01 (sample SAMN12344358, study PRJNA552823) | activated sludge metagenome | biome: Activated sludge suspended growth; feature: Nitrification reactor; material: Wastewater; isolation source: activated sludge from nitrification reactor of wastewater...
AACAGATTGAGGTCTCCTTCGCGATTGCGCAGTGGAGGCAATGCCAAGATGCCAACGGCGATTCGATGGAATACATCCTCTCTGAATCGACCAGCACGAACCTCTTCAGGCAGAACTCGATTGGTGGCGGCAACGATGCGCACATCGACTTTTCGAGGCTTGCTGGCACCTAGACGAGTTACCTCGTGCTCCTGGAGCACACGAAGCAATCGGACTTGCGACGACAGCGGAAGCTCACCGATTTCGTCCAAAAAAAGCGTTCCACCGTCAGCCGCTTCAAAATGACCAACGCGACCGATGTGAGCGCCGGTAAACGCGCCCTTTTCGTGACCGAATAGCTCAGAGTCGATGAGTTCGATCGGTATCGCCCCGCAATTGACCGCGACGAATGGCGCATCTTTTCGCTTGCTTGAGGCATGGATCGCCCGCGCGAAAAGCTCCTTGCCCGTTCCAGACTCCCCCTGAATCAACACCGGCAGATCCCGCAGCGCCAGTCTCTGTGCCATCGCGACTACGCGCTTCATCGCGCTGCAGCGATGAATGATGTTGGCGAACTCTGGTGCAGCTGGGGGCAATCCCTGAACAAGGTGTGCGAGAGCTTCATCAGCCTGCTTGCTCGCAACTGGAAGGAACTCGGCGGCCAGATCGAATGGAACGACGACAGGGCGCACGCCATGCTCACGAGAGGACTCTATGAGGCTGGCCCCGTACTTGGCTTTTGCCAAGAGCACCCAGACGGAGGCCATGGCAGGTGTGCCAGGGCTTACATGAAAAGTCATTTGCAGTTCAGGCGAAGAAGACAGCGTTGCAGACACCGCTTCATTGGCTGCAACGTATATGTCTTCAAAATTGGTGGGGCTGCGCAGGCTTGCGTATCGCACATCTGTAGCGCCCGTAAATTTGCCGCTCAGCCATGCCACGAAGCTCCGTGTTCTCTGCTGCCCGTGATCTGACAGAAGAACCAGGCGGTCATATGCCCCTGTGCCCAGCGCCATCAAGATGGGGCCGAAGTCCGTGCCCAATCCATCCTCCGCAGCGCGTAGGTCTGAGTTACCAAGCCAAGCAAATAGTGTGGGCATTTGGCATAACGAATTATGTGATTACACATGTTTCATTATGTCGCACGACGTATGCAAATGGCAACTCCTTACGGGCGGCATACGGAGGTCTACAGGACTTGCCTCCATACGCGCCCAACTGTCCTCTCGACGCACCTTCCTCGAGCATCTGCGCGCACTCATTAAATATCCCCCTTTCCAATCCTGGGACACTCTCTTCGACTTCATGCTCGATGCCCTCAAACCCGTGCCTCGCAAAACCAATGCCCGCCCAAATACCGGCTAGGACAAATTTGGAATTGCTAGCAGTTGCGCAAGTTACCGTGACCCCATAAACTGCATCATCAGACATGCACGCTGGGGCAAGAAGGCGAGGGACGCAGCCATGACTTTCATGGTCAGGGTCCATGGAAAGGTCATGCCGTCCGGTCAACGCAAATCCCTTACAGCGCGTTAAATGGAGCCGTAGGACGCCAGGTGGACAGAGCCTGGTGGTTTGTAACCCCAATCTCACCAGGAGGAATGCCATGCACAAGTTGTTTACCCTGTTGGTCGCTTTGTTGATGATCGCGACAAATGCCTTTGCCGTGGTCAACGTGAATACTGCCAGCAAGGACGAACTACAGATGCTCACCGGCATTGGGCCGGCCAAGGCCCAGGCAATCATCGACTACCGGACCAAGAATGGGGACTTCAAGACAGTCGATGATCTCACCAAGGTGCCCGGCATTGGACCGGCAGTCCTCGGCAAGATGAAGAGCGACGTGACCCTGACCGGATCGACAACGGCCAAGCCAGCCACTGCAGCAACCCCGGCGGCCAAGACCGAACCCGCCAAGGCCATGCCCCCGGCAGGCGCTTCTGCCCCGGCAAGTGCGCCCACGGCGGCTCCGAAAACTTCGGCAACTCCTGCCACTGGAGCAGCGGCCAAGCCTGTCACTACTCCCGCTGCCGCAGCAGGCGCGCCAGCGCCGGCAACCGTCAAACCGGCTGCGATTCCTGCAGCAACTGCTGCCGCCAAGACCGAGCCAGCGAAACCCGCAGAGAGCAAGGATGCGGCCAAACCGGTGGCCAAGAAAGACGCCACGAGCGATGCCAAGAGCACGGATGCGGCTGCAGCGAAGAAGTAACCCTCCACTGCCTTTCTTGGCAAGATGCAATGCAAACCCCGCCTTGGCGGGGTTTGTCATTACTGCCTTGCGCAGATCAGGGGCTGCCGTTCCGAGCGTGGTCTGTTGCGCTGCCTGCTACACTTCTGTCTGTATCCATAAGCCGAGCCCATGCGCCCCTTGCCATCGCTGCTTCCTTTTCTCTTTGTATTCCTGTGGAGCACCGGCTTCATCGGCGCCAAGTTCGGGCTGCCATACGCCGAGCCGCTGACTTTCCTGCTCGCCCGCTACCTCCTGGTGCTCGTGCTGATGACGCTGTTTGCCCTGGCGACGCGTGCGCCATGGCCTGCCGATGGGCGTCAGCTTGTCCACATCGGCATTTCCGGCCTGCTGGTGCACGCGCTGTACCTGGGCGGGGTGTTCACGGCCATCAAGCATGGTTTGCCGGCGGGGGTAACGGCGCTGGTGGTGGGCATGCAGCCGCTGCTGACCGCTTGTGGTGCCGGTTTTCTGCTCGGTGAACGCGTGTCGCCACGGCAATGGCTGGGACTGGTGCTTGGCTTTGCCGGTGTGGCGTTGGTGGTTGCCAACAAACTCGGCGACCTGCCACTGGCAGCGATGCTGCTACCGGCGTTCGCCGCGTTGCTCGGAATCACGCTCGGTACGCTCTACCAGAAGCGCTTCTGCCCGCATTTCGACCTGCGTACCGGTTCGGTCATTCAATTCCTGCCGACCGCGGTGCTGACGGCACTCGCCGCCTGGACCAGCGAGAGCATGCACATCGAGTGGACGCCGCAGTTTGCCTTTGCCCTGCTGTGGCTGGTGCTGGTGCTCTCGTTTGGTGCGATCAGCCTGCTCAATGTGTTGATTCGCAGCGGCAGTGCAGTCAATGTCGCCAGTCTTTTCTACCTGACTCCCCCCAGCACGGCGGTGATCGCCTGGCTGGTATTCGGCGAAACGCTCGGCGGACTGGCGCTGGCCGGCATGCTGCTGGCGGTCAGCGGGGTCTACCTGGCGCGGGCGCAAAACCGATGAGCGCCGCTGCAAGACCGGTGCTGCGAATTCTTGGCATTGACCCTGGTTTGCGCATCACCGGTTTCGGACTGATCGAGAAAACCGGCAACCATCTGGCCTACCTCTCGAGCGGTTGCATCCGTACAGACATCCGGGATTCGCTGCCTGGCCGTCTGGGAACGATCTACGCCGGCCTGCGGGAACTGCTGGTGCAGCACCGGCCGGATCAAGCTGCGGTCGAGATCGTTTTTGTCAACGTCAATCCACAATCGACGCTGCTGCTCGGCCAGGCGCGTGGCGCGGCGATCACGGCGCTGGTCGCCAGCGGCCTCGAGGTGGCCGAGTACACGGCCTTGCAGGTCAAGCAGGCGGTGGTCGGCAACGGCCACGCCGACAAGCTTCAGGTGCAGCACATGGTGCGCCGCCTGTTATCCTTGTCGGCAGACCCCCGCCCGGACGCGGCCGATGCGCTGGCTTGCGCCATTGCACACGCGCATGGTGGGCAAGGGCTTGGGCCACTGGCCAGCAGTGGTCTGCAGGTACGCAACGGCCGCCTGAGAGTGGCCAGGGAGAAGCAGCGATGATCAGCCGACTAACTGGAACCCTGCTGGAAAAGAATCCGCCGCAGGTGGTGGTCGACGTGCACGGTGTCGGTTATGAACTCGATGTGCCGATGAGCACTTTCTACAATCTGCCGGCGAATGGCGAGCAAATCAGTTTGCTGACCCACTTCGTGGTACGTGAGGACGGACATTTTCTTTACGGATTTGCCAGCGAAGGTGAACGCTTTGCCTTTCGCCAGTTGCTGAAAATTTCGGGCGTCGGCGCGCGCCTGGCGCTGTCGGTACTGTCCGGACTGTCGGTGAACGATCTCGCACAAGTCGTGGCGCGGCAGGAGGTCGGCCGTCTGACCAAGGTGCCTGGTATCGGCACCAAGACCGCCGAACGCCTGTTGCTCGAGCTCAAGGGGAAACTCGCCGATGCGCTGCCGGCAAGCGCCGTGCCTGCCGCTGCCACGCACAATGACATTCTCAATGCGCTGCTGGCTCTGGGTTACAATGACCGTGAAGCAGGGGCTGCAATGAAACAGCTAGCGGCCGACGTCACGACCTCCGACGGCATTCGGCAGGCGCTCAAGCTGCTGTCAAGAATCTGAACCGATCATGAATTCCGGTCACAAACAACTTATCCAGATCGCGCTCGTCGCTTTGCTGCTGGTCGGCTGCATTGCCGTGTTGTTGCCGTTCACCGGGACGCTGCTCTTTGCCATTGTCATCTGCGTCACCACCTTGCCGATCCGCAATCGCCTGCTCACCCTCTGCGGCGGGCGCAGCAATCTGGCGGCGCTGCTGGTGTCGATTCTGTTGTTGTTGTTGCTGGTCGCGCCCGTGGCGCTGCTGTCGGGATCGCTTGCCGACGGCGTCGAGATTGCGATTCGCTACCTCAAGCCATTGATGGAAAAAGGGCTGCCTGCCGACCCACCGGCCTGGCTGGCGAGACTGCCGGTCGTCGGTCGCAATGCCGCTGCCTATTGGCACGAACTGATCGAGAGTCGCGAGGAAATGAATGCCCTGCTGCATCAGTTCGTGGATCCGACGCGCAGGCTGGCCCTGGCCACCGCCGCGCTCCTGGCACAGGGATTGTTGCAACTGGTGCTGGTGATTTTCTTCGTTTTTTTCATCTTTCGTGACGCACATCTCTATGCGGACGCACTGCACACCGGTAGTCGCGCACTTGCCGGTGATCTCGGCGAGCGCATGCTGGCGCTGGCGGAAGGGACGGTCACCGGGGTCATGGTCGGCATCGTCGGGACGGCGGCCGCGCAGGCGCTGGTGGCAATGATCGGCTTCATCATCGCGAGTGTGCCAGGGATCATCATCCTGACCGTGGCCACCTTCTTCTTTTCGATGGTGCCGGTGATCGGGGCCACGCTGATCTGGCTGGGTGCTGCCGTCTGGCTGTACAACGAGGGGCAGACCGGCTGGGCAGTGTTCATGGTCGGCTGGGGAATGTTCGGCATCAGCAGCGTCGATAACTTCATCAAACCGATCCTGATTTCGAGAACCGCCAGCCTGCCACTGTTGTTGATCGTCGTCGGAGTCTTTGGCGGCGTGTTGGTCTTCGGCTTCATCGGCCTGTTCCTTGGGCCGACCCTGCTGGCACTCGGGCAGGTGCTGGTTCGCGAGTGGCTGGCGCATGCCAATTCGGAATCATCGCTGTCGAAGGAGATCTCTCAGCGATGATCGAAACCGACGATCTTGGCAGCTCCGCCGTTGACCGGCTGATCTCGGCCGAGGCGAAATCCACCCAGGAAGAAGCGATCGAACGCGCCCTGCGGCCTCGCCGTCTCGGCGATTACGTCGGTCAGGCCAAGATTCGCGAGCAACTGACGATCTTCATCGAAGCGGCCAAGCGGCGCAACGACACGCTCGATCACGTTCTCCTGTTTGGTCCGCCAGGTCTTGGAAAAACCACGCTGGCGCACATCATCGCCACCGAGATGGGCGTCAACCTGCGCTCGACCTCGGGCCCGGTCCTGGAGCGCGCCGGTGATCTGGCCGCCATCCTGACCAATCTCGAACCCCGCGACGTCCTTTTCATCGACGAGATTCACCGCCTCTCGCCGGTCGTCGAAGAAATCCTGTATCCGGCACTGGAGGATTTCCAGATCGACATCATGATCGGCGAGGGTCCGGCAGCACGTTCGGTCAAGCTCGATCTGCCCCCGTTCACGCTGGTCGGTGCAACCACTCGCGCCGGCATGCTGACCAATCCTTTGCGCGATCGCTTCGGGATTGTCTCGCGACTCGAGTTTTACACGCCCGAGGAACTGACACTGATTGTCACGCGCTCGTCGCAACTGCTCAAGGTGCCAGCCGACGCCGGCGGCGCCCTGGAAATCGCGCGCCGTTCGCGTGGCACGCCCCGCATTGCCAACCGGTTGTTGCGGCGCGTCCGCGATTTCGCCGAGGTCCGGGCAAACGGCCAGATCACGCAGGAAGTCGCCGACCGGGCGCTGTTGATGCTCGATGTCGATCATGGCGGGCTTGACGTCATGGATCGCAAGCTGCTGTCTGCGGTAATCGACAAGTTTGCCGGTGGCCCGGTCGGCGTCGACAATCTGGCGGCCGCCATCGGCGAAGCGCGGGATACCATCGAGGACGTTCTTGAACCGTATCTGATCCAGCAAGGTTTTTTGCAGCGCACGCCACGCGGTCGAGTGGCGACAGCGGCGGTCTACCGTCATCTGGGATTGGCGGCGATCCCCGGCGAAGCGCAGGGCGATCTCTGGCAGGCGCCCTGAGAGGGCGCCGCCTGGTCACAAACACTTACATTTACCACCAGAATGCTGCCGTAGAATCGGCGCCGACCATGAAACACCCACACCAACCGAACAATAACGCGTTCACCATCCCCGTTCGCATTTACTACGAAGACACCGACGCCGGGGGCGTGGTTTATTACGCCAATTATCTGAAGTTTTTCGAACGCTGTCGTAGCGAATGGCTACGTGCGATCGGTCATCAGCAGGCTGAGCTGCTGCGCGATCCGGGAATTGCCTTCGTCGTTCGCGGCGTCAGCATCGATTACCTGAAGCCGGCACGACTGGACGATCAACTGCTCGTCAGCCTCGAAGTGGAGAAGATCAGCCGCGCGCAGATCTTCTTTCGCCAGCATATCCGGCGTGCCGATGCGTCCGGCGAAGGGCGATGGCAGGAACTGGTCAGCGGCACCATCCACATCGTTTGTGTCAACTCGGCGCAGATGAAAGCGACGCCGATTCCCGCAACTCTGCGTACCAAACTGGAAGCACTGCAATGAATGTCTCGCAAGACCTTTCGATTCTGCACCTGATCCTCAATGCCAGTGCCGTGGTCCAGGCGGTCATGCTGTTGCTGGCCGGTGTCTCGTTCATGTCCTGGTATTACATCTTTCGCAAATGGTTCACCGTCAAGGATGCGCGCGCGCAGACCGAGCAGTTCGAGCGCGACTTCTGGAGCGGTGGCGACTTGAACAGTCTCTACCAGAGCGCGATCAACGATCGCCACAGCACCGGCAGCATGGAGCGCATCTTCGAGGCGGGCTTCCGCGAATTCACCAAGCTGCGCAGCCAGAAGAACCTCGACCCGAAAGACGTCATCGACGGTTCGCGTCGTGCCATGCGCGCCACCTATCAGCGTGAGATGGACAGCATCGACTCGCACCTTGCCTTTCTGGCATCGGTTGGTTCGGTGAGCCCGTATGTCGGCCTGTTCGGCACCGTCTGGGGAATCATGCACTCCTTCCGTGGTCTCTCGAACGTTGGCCAGGCGACGCTCGCCGCGGTTGCCCCCGGCATCGCCGAAGCCTTGGTCGCCACCGCCATCGGCCTGTTCGCGGCAATCCCGGCGGTGGTCGCCTACAACCGTTTTGCGCACGAGATCGATCGGCTCTCGTCGCGCTTCGAGTCCTTCATGGAGGAGTTCTCGAACATCCTGCAACGGCAGATGAGGTAAGGCCATGCGTCCGCGCCGTCTGAAGAACGAAATCAATGTCGTCCCCTACATCGATGTCATGCTCGTGCTGCTGGTCATCTTCATGGTGACGGCGCCGATGATGACCACCGGCACGATCGATGTGCCTTCGGTGGGCAAGGCAGCGCAGACGCCTGGAGAAGCCCTGCGGGTAGACGTCGCCACTGACGGCAAGCTGACTCTGGTCCTCCCCGGGAAGACCGAGGGCAGGCGTGTGAATCTCGGTGATCTGGGAGAAGCGGTCGTGGCGGCGCAGAAGACCCCCGAACAAGCGGTGCTCGTGGCCGGCGACAAGAAGGTCAACTATCAAGCGGTGATGGATGTGATGGCCGCGCTGCAAAAGGCGCAGGTCAAACGCATCGGCCTTCTCGTCGAGCAAAGCGGCCGGTGAGTTCCTGATCCGTGGACGCTGTCGAACCCATCATCCGGCCGCCGCAGGACGATCCGGCCAAATGGCCGTCGCTGGCCCTCTCCGCGACTGTCCATTTGCTGCTGATCGGCGCGCTGTTTCTGGGCGTGCAGTGGAAGAGTCAGCCGCCTGCTGCAGTCGAAGTCGAAGTCTGGCGTGCTGCACCGGCTCCAACCGTAGCCAGCCAGCCCGAGCCGAGGGTGGAGCCGAGGGTGGAGCCCCGGCCCGAACCTAAACCCGAACCTAAACCCGAACCTAAACCCGAACCTAAGCCCGAACCTAAGCCCGAACCTAAGCCCGAACCTAAGCCCGAACCTAAGCCCGAACCTAAGCCGGTTGCCAAAGCAGTGGTGAAACCGGAGACCAAACCAGAACCCAAACCCGTTGCCAAGGCAGTTGCAAAACCGGAACCGAAACCCGAGGTCAAGCCCCCCGTCAAACCGGAAATCCCCCTGAAAGAGGAGAAAAAGCCTAAGGAGCCACCAAAGGAAGCCAAGGTCAAGGAAACGCTCAAGGAACCCAAGTCGACGGAAGCGCCCAAAGAACCCAAAGCGAAGGCAACGCCGCGGAAGGAAGAACCCAGGGTGAAGGAACCGTCCCGAAAGGAAGAACCGCCCCCTCCCCCGAAAAAGGAAGAACCCAAGCCAAAGGAGCCGCCCAGGAAGGAAGAGCCAAAACCGAAAGAAACAAAGCCGGAGCCGGAGCGCCGCCCAAGTTTCGACGATGAACTGAAGCGAGAACAGAAACAGTTGCAGCAGCAGAGGGCGGCTGAAGATCGACGCGCGCGCGCTGCCGAGGCCGACGCCGAGGCGCGCCAGCTGAAACAACAACAGGCCGAGCAGGCATCCGTTGCGAGCGCAAGCAAACGGGATGTGGAAGCCTATAAGCAGAAAATAAGCCTTAAAATTCGCAATAACACTTCGTTGCCGCCCAGCATCCAGGGTAATCCGCAAGCCGAGTTTGAGGTGACACAGCTTCCGACGGGGGATGTGCTCAACGTCAAGCTGCTCCGTTCGAGCGGCAACACGGCGCTCGATGCAGCGGTCGAACGTGCGATCCGGAAATCCTCGCCGTTGCCGAAACCCGCGCCCGAGATCTTCGAGCGTGTTCGTGTCATGATCATTCACTATCGGCCGCAAGAGAACTAGGCAAGCCACTCGACAAGATCACGTTTGGTTACAAATCAAGAACCTTCAGAGGCGATATAATCGCGCATTCTGTATTGGACTGTCCCATGTCTGGAATCGGACTCAAACTGCACCGGATTATTGGCCTACTTGCTGTCATCGTGCTGGCCTGTCTACAGGCGTCGGCATACGCCCAATTGACCATCGAGATCACCGGGGCCGGTGCCAATCGAATTCCGGTGGCGATCGCCGATTTTGGCGGCGAGGCGAGCGCCTCGCGGGTGGTGACTTCGGTGGTGCGTGGCGACCTTGAACGGAGCGGCGTGTTCAAGATGATTGACACCGGCGGGGTGGCCATGACCGAGACGTCCAACCCGGCCTACCCGGAATGGAAAAGCCGTGGTGCCGACGCATTGGCGGCCGGCAGTATCGGCAGCAGTGACGACGGCCGGCAGGAAGCACGTTTCCGTCTTTACGACGTCAACAAGCAGGCCGTTCTTGGCGGCTCCGCTTTTGTGACCTCAAAGGCCATGCTGCGCGCTGCCGGTCATCGCATCGCCGACATGATCTACGAAAAACTGACCGGCGAGCCTGGCGTTTTCTCCACTCGTGTCGCCTATGTACTCAGGGTCAGCGCCGTGCGCTACGAGCTGCATATCGCCGATGCGGATGGCCAGAATGCGCAAGTGGCGCTGATCTCCAAGGAACCGATCATCTCGCCTTCCTGGTCGCCAGACGGGGGCCGTCTGGCCTATGTGTCCTTCGAAAACAAGAAACCGGTGGTCTATGTTCACTCGTTGGCCTCGGGGAAGCGGGTCGTCGTGGCCAATTTCAAGGGTTCCAACTCGGCGCCGGCGTGGTCGCCTGATGGCCGCAAACTGGCGGTGGTACTGAGCAAGGACGGCGGTTCGCAGATCTTTACCGTCAACGCTGATGGCTCTGGTGCGCAGCGTCTGACGAACAGCAATGCGATCGATACCGAGCCCAATTTCTCGCCTGACGGGCAATTCGTCTATTTCACCTCGGATCGTGGCGGTAGCCCGCAGATTTATCGGGTCGGCGTCGGCGGTGGCGAAGCCCAGAGAGTGAGCTTTGAAGGAAGTTACAATGTCACTCCGCGTCTTTCCCCTGACGGCAAGTCGATGGCGTTCATCAGTCGGCGTGACGGAGGGTTCCGTCTTTCGGTGATGGACCTTGCCAGTCGGCAGGTGCAGGTTCTGACCGACTCGCACAAGGATGAATCACCGACTTTTTCCCCGAACGGCCGGATGATCCTGATTGCCACCGAGATGGGCGGTCGCGGGGTACTCTCGGCAGTTTCGATCGATGGCCGTATCAAGCAACGTCTTTCCATTACGGCGGGTGATGTTCGCGAACCGGCGTGGGGTCCCTTCAACAAATGAATCATGATTTTCACTTTAGCCTCTTGCGCAGGAGTAACCCCATGAAACCACTCATCATCCCGGCCGTCTTGAGCCTTCTGATTGCCGCCTGCAGTTCGACTCCAGAGAATGGTCAGCAGGCCACCGGGGCGCCTGTCGAAACACGCGGAGGCGGACCAGGAGTGGCAACGGTGACGACCGACGGTGTCAATGGCCGTGGCTTGCCAGCGGTCCTCACCGATCCGAAGAGCATTCTGTCGAAGCGCAGCGTGTACTTTGACTACGACAGCTACGAAGTCAAGGCCGAGTACAAGGATCTGGTGACCGCACACGCCAAGTTTCTGACCGAAAACCGCCAGTTCAAGATGCTGATCCAGGGAAATACCGACGAGCGAGGCAGTCGCGAGTACAACCTGGCGCTGGGTCAGAAACGCGCCGACGCGATCCGGAAGATGATGGCCTTGCTCGGTGCCCGTGAGGAGCAGCTCGAATCGGTCAGCCTAGGGGAAGAGAAGCCGAAGAACGAGGGTCACCACGAGAGCGCCTGGGCCGAGAACCGGCGCGGCGACATGCTCTACAACGGCGAGTTCTAACATGTCGGGAATGTCGATGCGGCGATGCTCCGGTCGAACCCACGTTCTCATCCTGACCCTGTTGCTCGGCGCGCCATGCCTATTCGGCGCGCGCCATGTGCATGCCGGGCTCTTCGATGACGAGGAAGCACGTCGTCAAATCAGGGACATCTCGATCAAGACCAACGAGCGTCTCGATACTTTCGCCAAGGGACAGATCGAGCTGGCCAATCAGATTCAGGCGCTGCGCGAAGAGAACTCGCGTCTGCGTGGCCAGGTCGAGACGCTGACCTATGAACTCGATTCGGCGAGGAAGCGGCAACAGGACTTCTACGTCGACCTCGACGGTCGCCTGCGCAAGCTCGAACCGCAGGCCGCGCAAAGCGCCGAGGCAAGGACCGCGGACGATGGCAAGCCGTCGGTTGACCCCCCCAGAAAAGCAGTCAGCGATCCGGCCGCCGAGACGCGCGAATACGAGGCGGCCCTCAACCTGTTTCGGGCCAACAAGCTCAAGGAAGCAGCCGCCGCTTTCGAATCTTTTGCCAAGGCACATCCGGACAGTACGCTGACTCCCAGCGCCCAGTACTGGCTTGGCAATACCCATTACTCGCTGCGTGACTGTAAGAAAGCGATCGATGCACACCGGCTAGTGGCCAGCAAATGGCCTGCTCATCCCAAGGCACCGGATGCGCTGCTGAACATGGCGACCTGCCAGCAGGAACTTGCCGACGCCAAGGCGGCAAAGATGACGCTTGACACGCTGCTTGCCAAATATCCCGACAGCACTGCTGCAACTACCGCCAGGCAACGCCTGAAGAAGTAGGCTGGTGAAGGCCCCTGCTCGACCGTTTGCGCTGAAGGTCAGCGAAATCTTCCTGTCCCTGCAAGGTGAAAGTTCGCGTGTCGGGTTGCCATCGGTTTTTATCCGCCTGACCGGTTGCCCGTTACGTTGTGTCTGGTGCGATACGACCTACGCCTTCAGCGGTGGCCAGGCCATGTCCCTGCCGGAAATTCTCGCCGAGGTGGCGCAGCACGCGGTACCTCACGTTTGCGTGACCGGCGGTGAGCCGCTCGCACAGCCAGCGTGTCTGCCGCTGTTGAGCGAGTTGAGCGACGCCGGCCATGCGGTGTCGCTGGAAACGTCCGGTGCGCTCGACATCGGCGGTGTCGATCGACGGGTTTCACGAATCGTTGATCTGAAGGCACCGGGTTCCGGGGAATTCCACCGCAATCGCTGGCAGAACCTGGCACTGCTGACCGCCAACGACGAACTCAAGCTGGTTCTCAAGGACCGTGTCGATTACGAGTGGGCACGCCAGTTGATCGTCGACCGCCAACTTGCTGCGCTCTGTCCGGTACTCCTTTCCCCTGTCGAAGGGGAACTCCCGGCGGCGACGCTGGCGGACTGGATACTCACCGATCGGCTACCGGTGCGCTTTCAGTTACAACTCCACAAAGTGCTTTGGGGTAAGATGCGGGGCAGATAACTTGAGAGAGACCCGTGCCGTGAGCGAAGAACGCCGCCAGTATTCCCGAATCTCTTTTGCATCACCCGCGCAACTGCTGCTGGGCAAGAGAACGTTCGAGGTGCAGGTGCTGGACCTTTCCTTGAAGGGTGCGCTGCTGCATCTGCCGGATGCGGCCGATCTGACGATGGGAGAGGCTGCCGACCTGGACCTGCCTCTCGATCAAATGGGCAGCCGGATTCGCATGCAGACCACCGTCGCTCATCTCGAAGGCAGGCAGGTCGGCCTGGAGTGCCAGATCATCGACATCGACAGCGTCACTCACCTGCGTCGCCTGGTCGAACTCAACCTTGGCGATGCCGACCTGCTGCAGCGGGAGCTGGCGGTGCTGCTTGCCGGGTAGACCCGCGTCGTGTTAGCCAGGCCATGAACATACCCCTTCCAGTTTCCGGCAAGCGGGCGGTCGTTCTCCTCTCTGGCGGACTCGATTCGGCGACCACGCTGGCGATTGCCCGCGCGAGCGATTTCGCGTGCTACTGCCTGTCGGTTGACTATGGTCAGCGTCATCGTGCCGAGCTGCGGGCGGCAGCGGCGGTTGCCGGCGCACTCGGCGCTCGTGAGCATCGGGTATTGCGCCTTCGGCTGGAAGATTTTGGGGGGTCGGCGCTGACCGACACCAGCATCGCTGTTCCCGTCGCTGGCCTGCAGCCGGGAATTCCCGTCACTTACGTACCAGCACGCAACACCGTCATGCTTTCGCTCGCCCTGGCCTGGGCCGAGGTGCTGGGTAGCCGCGATATTTTCATCGGTGTCAACGCAGTCGACTACTCGGGTTACCCGGATTGCCGGCCGGAGTACATTGCAGCCTTCGAAAGCATGGCCAATCTCGCCACCAAAGCTGCCGTCGAAGGTGCGACGCTGCGCATGCACGCGCCGCTGCTGAATTTGGGCAAGGCTGAGATCATTGCTCGGGGCAACGAGCTGGGTGTCGACTATGGACTGACGGTTTCATGTTATCAGGCTGACCAGGAGGGGCGCGCCTGCGGGGGGTGTGATTCATGCCGATTGCGACGAGCTGGTTTTGCTGCAGCCGGTGTTGACGACCCTACTACCTATGTTGTTTCATGACCGCCGCCGATGCAATCATTCGCCGGCATTGACCGTCGCCTCGCTGACGCATCGCCTGCGCGCAACCAGCACCTTGTCCACCCGATTTCGGTCCATATCGACGACTTCGAAATGCCATTCGGCCCATTCGAAGTGATCCGCTGCCACCGGAATGCGGCCGAGGACATACATGATGAAGCCGCCCAGCGTGTTGAAGGCGTTCTCCTCTTCGCCTGGCAGCTCGGCATTGATCTGGAGAATCGTTTTCAGGCGCTCGACGGTGACGCTGCCGTCAGCCAGCCATGAACCGTCGGTGCGGGTGACGATCTCCTGTTCTTCGGCGGTATCCCAACTCGGAAGATCGCCGACGATCGAAGTCAGTACGTCGCTGAGGGTGACCAAACCCTGCAAGTCGCCGTATTCGTCGATCATCAGCGCACACTGCTGGCGCGCGCGGCGGAAGGTTTCAAGCAGTTGGGTGGTGGTGACGCTGGCGGGCACATACAGCGCCGGCCGGACAAAGGGCTCGACCGAGAGTGGCTCGCCAAAGAGAGCGCCCTTGAGGAGATCGTTGGTGCGCAAAATGCCGATCACATTCTCCAGACCATCGCGGCAAGCAACAATCCGCTTGTAAGGGCTCTCGGCAAGACGCTTGCGAATTTCCGCTTCGCTCGCGTTCAGGTCGAGCAGGTAGATATCCTTGCGCGGAGTCATGATTGCACCGATGTGCTGTTCGTCGAGTCGCAGCACATTGGCGACGATGGCCTGTTCGCTTGCGTGGAAGACACCTGCCTTGGCTCCCTGGCTCATCAGGACCTTGATCTCGTCGTCGGTCACTGGCGACTCCTGCGTTTGATGCGCGCCAAGCAGGCGCAGCAGCAGGTTGGACGACGAGGCAAGCAGCCATACCAGGGGACGCGCCAGTCGCGAGAGCAGGTTCATCAGGGGCGCCATCAGCGCAGCGATGCGCTCCGGAGCCAGCAAGCCGAGACGTTTGGGAACCAGTTCGCCGACCACGACCGAGAAATAGGTCAGCACGGCGACGACCAGCGTTAGTGCGATCAAGCTGGCGTGATCTGCAAGGACTGGCCATGTTCCCAGCCATGCGGCGAGCGGAATGGCCAAGGTGGCCTCGCCGATGGCGCCGCTGAGAATGCCCACCGTGGTGATGCCGACCTGGACGGTGGAGAGAAAAATCGAGGGCTCGTGATGCAATGACAGGGCCGAGCGCGCGCCCGCGTTACCGTCGTCAGCCAGCTTCAGCAGGCGTGACTGCCGTGCAGAGACGACAGCGATTTCCGACATCGCCAGGATGCCGTTGAGCAGGATCAGAAAGAGTAACAGGGCAATGTCCACGAGGGCTCGGTAGTTGGAATTTTTCGTGCATGGCAACGCTGGCAGCGCTATTGAACGGCATTATAAGGTTCTCTGGTAATCACGGGAGAAGCTGTCAAGGTTTGTGCCCACCGCATCCGAATGGCATTGTTGGCGCGGCGGGAACGAGTGTTACTTTTATGCCATTTCGAAGCAGGTTGACAAAGTCCATACTTATCAATAGACTGCGTTCCCTGCAGTAGAAAACGAACGCATTGCAGCTAGACAGCTGCATCCTCGCCGCTCTGTCCGCTATCCATCAAAGCACACAGAGTTCCGGCCTCAGGGGAAATGTCCCCCAAGTATTCGAGGCTTTGCACCCGCCTGTAACCGTCCGTCGTCGAGCTGTTTCTTGGCGCGACGAACACAGTGAAGGAGAGAGCATGTCCGCAACAATTGCACTTGGAACGATCAAGGGGCGTCATGTTGACGCCACTTTGAGTTTGATTCAGCACAGTCTGATCATCGTTGGGCTGATGGTCGCATTGGGTACCTTCAAGCCTTTGGTTGCCGACAACACGGTCGCAGACAGCCAGCCTGCTGCCGACTCTGCGAACGTTGTTGAAGTACCCGAAACGGAAGCCATCAAGCCCGCGGCAGAAGAGTTGCCGCTGCGTCTGCAACGCGTTCTGGATTTCGTTTCGCGACGCTACCGGGTGGCGCCGGAAGCGCTGGTCCCGATTTTCGAGGCGGCGCAGGCGGTTGGCCGGGAACGTCGCCTTGATCCCCTGCTGATCATTGCCATCATTGGTATCGAGTCGCGCTTCAACCCCTTTGCCGAAAGCGCGAGTGGTGCCAAAGGCCTGATGCAGGTGATCCCGGGTTATCATCTTGACAAGATACCGCAAGGTGCCGGGCTGCAGCCGTTTCTCGATCCGGTGACCAACATCCAGGTCGGCGTGCATGTTCTCGAGGAAGCGATCCGTTGGCGCGGCGGCCTGACTGCCGGCTTGCAGCACTATGGTGGCGCGCCCGATGATCCTGACACAGGCTATGCCAACAAGGTTCTTGCCGAAAAGGAGCGACTCGAGCAGGCAGCCAGGCGAAGTTCTGGCGCACGCGTCTGAAGATTGTGTTGCGGACGTACCCATTGCGACGGCGTGCGCGGCGCATCAACTGGCTACGCCAGCTCCCGCAATGCGCCGGATGGCTTGTCTGGCCTCGACCGAGAGGACGAGTTCGGAATGGGCCAGTGGGGTCATCAGTCGCTCATCAAAATGCAGCAGTCCATGGTCGTCCTCGCGCAGGAATTCCGCTTCGATCAGATTAGCGATGAAGGCGGAGAAGGTCGCCTTTTCTGGAAACTCCGGGGTGTTGAACTGATAGAGCAGGGAGAGCCTTTGTGCCAGCAGATGGCAGTGATTTTCGAGTGCCTGGCGAGTCAATTGACCCGTCCCGTGTCGCTGCAGCAGCGACAGCGTAAGGAAGTGACGTTCCAGCAGTGGACGAATGGTTTCGCCGAGCAGGTGTAGTTCGGCAAATTCCTGACTGATGGGCTCAGGCGCGACAAGCCTTCCCGATACGTCCGAGCGACCCAGCAGGCCGCGCCTGACGAGCACGCCAATGACCTCTTCGGTGGCGGTCGCCAGCTCATCGAGAGGCCAGCGAAGAAACAGTTCTGCTCGCATCAGGGCGCAAATGCCGGTCACCGCCTTGGCCGCGCGCGCGCCATCCAGGCGGCGATTGTGGCTTAGCAGGCAGGCGAGCACTGCCGGCAAGGCAAACAGGTGCAGGACATTGTTGCGAAAATAGGCGAGCAAAGGGGCCTGTTCTTCGCGGACCCGGATCAGATCTCCCAGCGGATCGGCGAAACGTTCGACGACGGCCAGTCGCTCGGCGTAAGCCACGATGGGTTGCGCCGCAAGTCCGCAGGCGATGGTCGTCGGCGCATATGGGGCCTCTCTGGCGAGCGCTTGGTAGTGCTCGATCATCCGCTGCAAAGCGTGCTCGTCGGCGGTGTGCTTGGGTGTCGCCAGCAGGGCGAGGGCGATCAGGTTGATCGGATTGAGCACAGCCGCTTCGTTGATCCGTTTGGCAAGTTCGGCTGCCGCGTTGCGCGTGGCGGCGCGCGCCCATAATGATTGGCTGGCGGTATTTTCCTCGCTCCAGCCCGTGTGATGGGCATCCAGAAAACCGGCCAGCGGCAGCGGTTCGCCAATGTTCACATGCACCTGGCCAAATACCCGCTTGATGTTGCGCACGCTTTTCAGAATGCCCAACAATGATTCACCTTGCTTGGGTTTGCCCGCCAGTTCTCCGAGGTAGGTGCGACCCTCCATCAGTTTTTCGTAACCGATGTATACCGGAACGAATACCAACGGTCGCGCGTGTTCCCGGATGAAGCTTTGCACGGTCATGCCAAGGATGCCTGCCTTGGGGGGCAACATTCTGCCACTGCGACTGCGGCCGCCTTCGATGAAGTACTCGATCGGGAAGCCGCGTGCCAGCATCAGGTGCAGGTATTCGTGGAATACCGCAGCATACAGGGGTTCTCCTTTGAAGCTGCGACGCAGGAAGAAGGCGCCGCCGCGGCGCAGCAGCGATCCGACGATCGGCAGATTGAGGTTGGCACCGGCGGCGATATGCGGCGGCGTCAACCCCTGACGAACGATGATGTAGGACAGCAGCAGGTAATCGATGTGGCTGCGATGGCAGGGGACGTAAACGATTTCATGCCCGGAGGCGATGCGGGTGACAACGTCGAAGTGATGCAGCTGAATGCCGTCGTACAGGTGAGTCCACAACCAGGACAGGAATAGTTCCAGTGCACGCAGAACTCCATAGGAGTAGTCGGAGGCGATCTCCAGCGCGAAGTTGACGGCCCTTGCTTGGGCCTCGCCGAGCGGGATGCCTTGTGTTGCGGCTTCGCTGATGATCGCTGCACGGACTTGCTCGCCGGCAAGCACCGCATCCACCTGGGTGTTGCGATGCGAGAGGTCGGGCCCGATGGCCATTTGGCGCTGGCGGCGAAAGTGCACCCGCAAGACGCGCGACAGCTTGCGTAGTGCCTGCTCCTCATCCAATCCCCCCTGCAGGAGATTGCGCAGCGAAATGGGTGTGTTATAGCGCACCAGAACATTGCGACCGTGCAGCAGGATCGCCAGCAATTGCCGCCATGCGCCAGGCGGGCGCCAGGTTTCCGAGAACAGCGCCTTGAGGACCGAATCCTGTGTGTCGGGACTGCGTCCCCAGAGGATGAGCACCGGCACCAACTGAACGTCGAGCGTCGGGTCGGCGACCGTTTGGCGTATCAGGCTGGCCAGCAAGGCGGAGTAGTGGCCGCCGTCGCGTGCTCTGCCGGCCAGGCTGCGGTCACGGTTGAGAAAGAAGAATGAGCGAAGCAGTCGTTGCCTCCCGAGCACCATCGGCACCTCGGCACGCGGCAAACCGGCTCGTCGCGATTCCTCGAAAAGGACCAGCAGGTTCGAGAGATGTCGATCCTGCAGGACGTAACAGACCGGTATCGTCGGGTCGAGGCCCAAAGCCTGCAGATTCTCCGGAAAAACCGAGGTCCGTACCCAGGCGTAGAGCAGGCGTCGTGCCAGAGGAATGAACCAGTTGGAGATCTTGAAGACCTTCCCCACGACGACGCTGCCCGTTCTGGTCGTCCCGCTTATTCCTCCTCGACGACCTTGTGCTGTGCCGCCAGATGTTGCTGTGTGGCTGGCGGTACCTGTGCGTAGTGCGAGAAGGCGATGCTGTACGAACCCTGTCCGCCGGTCAGTGACTTGAGGCGCGACTGGTAGCCTTCAAGTTCGGCCAACGGTGCCTGACCGGTAATCGCCATGATCCCTGGACCCCGCGGCTGGGTGCCGGTAAGATGACCACGTTTGCTGGAAAGGTCGCCGGTCACGTCACCAGTGAGGGCGTCCGGCGCCAGAATTTCGATGTCGACGACCGGTTCAAGGATGATCGGCCTGGCG
>WBZT01001241.1_pt1 | contig 18978 bp, 9 predicted proteins | sample 5204241 | NCBI WGS metagenome assembly WBZT01 (sample SAMN12344358, study PRJNA552823) | activated sludge metagenome | biome: Activated sludge suspended growth; feature: Nitrification reactor; material: Wastewater; isolation source: activated sludge from nitrification reactor of wastewater treatment...
AAGAGGATCAGAGTGTTCGCTCTCAGGCCAAGTTTGTCCACCTCATCAATGATCGTGCCGACTTGCTGATCCACGTAGGTGATGAGATCGGAGTAGATGGGTTTCATTCCCTTGGGCGGATTGGCGCGGTTGAGTGGCGTGGTGGGGTAGGGGCTGTGGCAAAGAATCATCGGATAATACAGCAGGAACGGTTTGTCCTTGTGCCGGTGTAGGAAGTCGAGCGCGAATTCATGGACGACGTCCGGGCCAAAACGATTGGTGTGGATCTCGCGTTTACCATTGGTCTGAAGAAAGGCGTTCCAGTAACGCTCGTCGCTGGGCGGGACGTTGCCGGTTTCGTAGCCGGGCCAGACGCAATGCTCGTCGAAGCCGTGGAGTTTGAGCGCGTCGTATTTCCGCAGGTCATTGATCTGCCACTTGCCGGCGATGGCCGTCGCATAGCCCGCGTCGCGGAGGAAGCGCGCGAATGTTTTCTCCTTTTCCCAATCCAGCCCCTTGCCGCCCCAGCGTGGCGCGTCGTGATGATCAATCCAACCGGTGCGAAACGGATAACGCCCGGTCAGCAACTCGACGCGCGACGGGCTGCAGATGGGCGTGGCCCAGGCGGTGGTGAACTTCACGCCCTGGGCCGCCAATCGGTCCACGTTCGGCGTCTTCTGCGCAGCCTCGTAGCAACTGAACCAGTCGCAGCCGACATCGTCCACGAGAAGGAGGATGAGGTTCGGCGGGGGCGCGGCCAGCGCGGGAGCCGCCCGGATCGCCATCAGGACGGCTGCGACGGTCACGAGCAGCGCGACGGTGGCGGATCGGCTGCGAGGCGGTTGCCTTTTCATCCCGGCCCACTCTAAAGCGTCGCGCCGGAGGGGCAACGATTTCCGCCGCCCGAGGGCCTAGCTATGGCTTAGACAAGCAGATGTCACTTGAGGCTGGCCGGCTGGAAAGTAGCTTGAGCCAATGAATCGCCCCGTGTGTTGCTGGCCCGCCGCCCGTGGTGTGCCTGCCGTTCCCGTTAAGCACAAAGTGGACTCAACAAACCTGAGCGACGGTAGTGAAATACCTGTCCACCGCGATTAGACCGCCCGGTCATGAAGTTTTTTCTACATCCGTCCTTCAGAGAGCCAAATCACCCATCCCATCGCAAGAAATGAAAACCACGATTCAACCCCTCCCCACGATTGCCCAGGCCGCAGAAGAGCGGTCCATGCCGACCCGACGGTTACCGCTTGCGGCGATCGCGCTCGTTGCGCTGTCTATCTGGGGCGGGCTCCCCGCGCCGGCCCAGACCGCTTGGTCGAGCATCGTTTCTGGCAACTTCAACTGGGAGACGACGTCCGCTTGGAATCAAGGCACCGTGCCCGATGCCGTGGGAGGCATCGTGACCATCAACGTGAACGCTGCGGGCACGCGAAACGTTACGATTGGCGCGTCTCACACCATCGCGAGCCTGTCCGCCGGACGTGGCGGGAGCAGCAGCACCCGGATGTACATCTTTCTCGGCGCGGGGGTGTTGACCCTGGACAACACGGGTTTCACCGGCCGGCCCTACGTCGGCCAGAATTCGAGCTACGGTTATCAAGAATATCCCATTGTCTTTGCTGGCACCCAGGGAGTGAGGTTTGGCGGTGGTGCTACGATGGTCGTCAACGGCAACAACACCTTCACCGGAGATGTGGAATTCAACCGCAGCACGACGCGCATCGGACACACGAACGCCCTGCCGCATGGTTCACGCACGGGCAACGTCACCTTTGTCAACAGCGGGAGCGGCTACGGCACGATGGATCTGGGCCTGAGCATCACCGTCAACGGACTTTCCTCGCCTGCCGCCGCCGGCACCATCACCACCGGCACCGCTGGCTCCAAGACTTTGACGGTCGGTGACAACGACCAAGGCGGTGATTTCGGCGGTGTGATCCAAAACGGCAGCGGCACTCTGGCGCTGACCAAAATCGGCAGCGGCACGCTGACGTTGAGCGGAGTCAACACTTATTCGGGCAAGACGACCATTAACGGCGGCGTCCTACAACTTTCCGGCGGCGGCACCATCGCCAGTTCGACTGGTATCACAATCGGCGCGGGCGCGACTTTTGACGTCTCATCGTTGGCGGTGACGCCCTACACCATTCCCTCCGGTTCGTCCTTTGGAGGCGGCACATCTGGAACGTTGCTTGGTGATGTGAACCTCGATTCGGGCGCCGCCTTGGAAGTGACGTACGCCTCCGGCAGCCCGGCGCTGAATGTTGCCAGCGGCACGCTGACGTTGAACGACACCGTGGCCACCATCACCGTCACCGGCAGTCCGCTGGGTGATGGCAGCCACAAACTCATTTCCAAATCCGGGGCCGGCACCGTCGCCGGCACGGTGGGCGCGGTTTCTGTCATTGGCTCGGGCATCGTTGGGGGCGGGACGCCAGCCCTCGCGATCACCGGTGGCGAACTTTACCTGAACATCACCGGCGGTGCCACCTTGGTGGAATGGGGTTCGGGTGATGGTACCTGGGCGGTCGGCACGACCGGCTGGAACGCCGGCGGGGCGACCACCTTTGCCGATGGCAACGCTGTCCTGCTCACGGATACCTTCTCGACGGGCAATCCCACAGTCACCCTTAACACCACCGTTCTGCCGCAAATCGTCTTCGTCAATTCCACCAATCACTACACCATCACGGGCAGCGGCGACATCGGCGGCGCGTCCGAAGTGCGCAAGCTCGGCGCGGGCGCGCTCACGTTGAATGTCAACGCCACGCACACCGGCGGCAGCACGCTGTTCGCCGGCACGCTCAATCTCAAGCAATCCGGCGCGCTCGGCGACGCCACCGCCCCGTTCACGATTGCGGGTGGCACGCTCGACAACACCAGCGGCGGCCCGCTCACCACGCGCGATCATCCGCAGACCTGGAGCGGTGATTTCGCCTTCGCTGGCAGCGGCGATTTGAATCTCAGCAACGGTCCCGTCACGCTCGCCGCTTCGCGCACGGTCACCGTCAACGCGGGCACGTTGACGGTGGGCGGGGCGATTTCCGGCTCAGGCTTCAACCTCACCAAGGCCGGCGCCGGCACGCTGGCGCTGACGGGAGTGATCGGCACGGACGCCGGCTCGGTCACGGCCAACGCGGGCACGCTCGTGCTCAACGCCGACAACACATTCACGGGCAGCGTGACGGTCAACAACGGCAGCACGGTCGTGCTCGGTGGTAGCAACGCCTTCACCGGCGGTCTGAACCTCAATAGCGGTGAAGTGATCGTAAACAACACCGGCGCGCTCAATGCCGACTCACCCAACCTCGTCACCCTGCCCAACGACACCGCCAGCAAGATTCTTTCGCTCAACGGCAACACTATCACCGTCTCGAACCTGACCAAGGCCGGCTTCAACGGCCCGGCCGCCGCCATCGTGCGCAACGGTCACGCGACCACGCCGGCCACTTTGGTCACGCGGGTGGGCAGCGGTTCGATCACCTTCGCCGGCACGGTGGAGGATGGCGGCGCGGCGCCCCTGGGCTTGAGCAAGAATGGCGGCGGCACGTGGGTTTTGGGCGCCGGCGGTGTTGGCAGCGGCACTTACAGTGGCAACACGATGATCTTTGGTGGCACGCTCGGGGCCGGCGCGAACAATGTGTTTCCGCATGGCCCGGGCAAGGGCGACGTGTTCGTGGGCGCCGGCTCGTTTCTCGACACGGTGGATCGCGGCACGATCACTTTGAATGCGCTGAACGGCAGCGGCATTGTCACCCATTCCGCCAACTCGGGCGGAAACAACTTGATTCTCGGCGAGAGCGGTTCGGACGGGAACTTCGCCGGCGTGATCCGGAACGGGAGCGCCATTTCGCCCTTTGTCAGTGTGACGAAGATCGGCACCGGCACGCAGATTTTGAGCGGCACGAACACTTACACCGGCGGCACGACGGTGAACGCCGGGCTCTTGCAGATCGGGGATGGCGGTCTGGGCGGTTCGCTGACGAGTCCCAGCATCGTCAACAACGCCGTGCTTGTGTTCAACCGCGACGGCGCGATGACGTATAGTGGTGTGATCTCCGGCGCCGGCGCCGTTACGAACAAGGGCCCGGGCATCGTCACGCTCGACGGCGCCAATACCTACACCGGTCCGACCATCGTGAGCGCGGGCACGTTGCTGGTGAACAGTCCGGGTTCGCTGGCCGCGGGCGGTTCCGTGACGGTCGCGGCGGGCGCGACGTTCGGCGGCAGCGGCACGGTGGATTGTCCTGTGGCCACGGAGGCGGGCGGCAGCGTGAGCGCCGGTGCGAGTGCGGGCATCCTTACATTGAGTGCCGGACTTAACCTGAGCGCCGGTGGCACGAATGTTTGGGAACTCGCCGCTGAAAGCGATGCCAACCCGGGCGTGGACTTTGACCAAATTGTTTTAACCGGTGGCAGCCTCACCTTGGGCGGCGCGTCCCGGCTGCTCATCGCCTTCACGGGCAGCGCCACCGCGCCGGACGCCGGCAATCCTTTCTGGCAGGCGTCGCACAGTTGGCCGATCATTTCCGCGGCCGGCGCGGCCGCAAATTTTGCGGGCATCGAGAACGCCGTCTTTCCAGCGGGAACCTTTGCCACGTCGGTTCAACCCACGGGCATCGTGCTTACCTTCACCCCGAGTTCCGGTTCGACGCCGGTGGCCAGCTTCAGCATCGCGCCCGGCCCGGGCGGCGATCTCACGCTCAGTTACGCGGGCGGCACCGGCTCGCAGTTCGTGTTGCTCCAGACCAACGATCTCGCGGCCCCTTCGGAATTGTGGACGCGGGTCAAAACCAACACCACGTCTCCCGGAACGTTCGTCATCACGCCGGGTTCCGATCCCCATCAGTTTTATCGGATCCAAAGCGAATAACGTGGACAGGTTGGCTCCTTCGTTGACCGGCAGCCACCTGGGTTGTGCTCTCTCGTTTGATCGGAAAAGAAATACCAGCGTTCGCCTCAAGCGGTGGAAGCCGGAGATGCGGGTGGAGTCCGTGAGGGCAGGGCCAGACTGGCCAGCCAGCCGACGAATACCGTCACTATGACTCCCGCCACGCCGTACCACAGGAAAGAGGTCGTGGAATAAAAGCAGATCGGGATCAGCGTCAGCACGCCCGCCAGCCAACCGATGACCGCCCCGATGCTGTTGGCGCGGCGAATCAGGATTCCCAGCAGGAACAGACCCAGCAGCGGGCCGCCCACCAGGCCGATGGCTTTGTTGCTGGCTTCGAGGAGCGGTCCGAGTTTTTCCACCACAAACGCCAGCACGATCACCAAGACGCCGTAGCCAAATGTCAACCAGCGTGCCAGGCCGAGTTTGACCTCCTCGGCGTTGGTGGAGTGACGCCAGAGTCGTTGATGGAAATCCACGAGGGTCGCAGTCGTCAACGCGTTGATGCCCGCCGAGGTCGTGGACATGCTCGCCGCGTAAATCGCCGCGATCAGCAAGCCCGGCAGGCCGGCGGGCAGTTCGTTGATCACGAAGTAAGGCAGGATCTGATCGGGCTTCGTAATCTGGCCGGCGGCGAGCGGGTCGCCTTTCAAATGGTAGAAAGCCCACAGGACGATGCCGGTCGCGTAGAAAATGAGGAAGACCGGAACCAGCAGCCAGAGTTTCAGCCAGAGCGCGCGTTTGGCTTCCTGCAAATTTGGCGCGGTGAGATAGCGCTGGACGGAAACCTGATCCGTGGCCATCTGCACCAGGTTGATCGCTGCCCCGCCCAGCAGCAGCGCCCAAAGCGTGACGCGGACCTTGGGATCAAAGCTCAGGCTGAGGTCAAACTTGTGCGCCGCCTGGCCCAGGTCGTAAATCTCCTTCACGCCGCCGGGCACATGGCCGACGGCGATGACGAGAATGACGAATTGGCCACCGATCAGCACGAGGAACTGCATCACGTCCGTCCAGATCACCGCCTTCATGCCCCCCAGCGCCGTGTAAATTGTCGTGAGCACGCCGGAGCAGAGGATGGTAAACCACAGGGGCAGGCCGGTGACCTGCTCCAGCGCCAGGGCCGGGGCGTAGGTGGCCAGCGCCAGCCACAGCAACACCCGGATGATGAACAGCGCCGATGACAGCAACCGGACTTGGACGGAAAATCGTTCCTCAAGGTATTGGTAGGCTGTGTAGGTCCGGGCGTGGTGAAACACCGGCATGAACACCAGGTTGGTCACGGGCGTGGCGATGAAGAAACTCGCGCCAAAGAGGATGAATGCCATGCCGTGAGCATAAACTTCCGCAGGCGCGCCGAGGTAGCTGATCCCGGAGAACAACGCCGCCAACACGGAAATTGCCACGGTGACGTAGCCCATGCTGCGCCCCGCTAGGAAATAGTCTTTGACGTTCTTCTGTTCTTTGACGAAGAGGACCCCGATCAGGACCGAGGCCGCGAGGTAGGCGAAGAACAGCGTATAGTCTAGCCAGCCGAAGCGCGTCACAATGAGGGTGGGTGAAAGGCTGTCCGGGCGAGGCCGGTGCGGCGCACTCTGGCGGACGCGTCAATCATATGCGCGCCGTTTGCGCCGTGTTTTCGCGCTGTTTTGAAACTCCGACATTCTGGCTTTCAGGTAATCGCCCAGGCCGAGCACGTCGGCGCCCAGGTTGAAGATGCGGAATCCCTCCGCCTCCAGTTCCGCTCGCGGCGCCATGAAACCGGGCGCCATCATGAACTTGCCGTGCTGCTTTGCCGCGGCGGCGACCCGTTTGCGGGCGGCTGCCACTTTCGGCGCGTTGAGCTTGCCGGCCTGCCCGATCAAGTGGCTGAAATCGCCTGGTCCGAACAGCAGGATGTCAAACCCGGGCACGGCGGCGATGGCTTCGACATTTTCCACAGCTTCCGGTGATTCGATTTGAAAGATCAGCAAACGTTCCTTGTTGCTGTGCGCCAGGTAGTCGGTCATCGGCACCTGGCAGTAACGCCCGTCCGCGTTGCCCCCATCGAGCGCGCGGCGCCCCAACGGATAAAAGCGCGTCATCTCGACGATCTGCGCCGCCTCCGCCGCGGTTCGCACGTGCGGCACCATGATGCCGGTGGCATCCGCCTCGAACGGCTTCACATAATCGCTGTAGCTGCCCTTTTCCACGCGGACCAGAGTGTCCACGTCGTAGAGTTTCGCCGCGCGAATCTGGTTTTCGAGATTGAACCAGTCATTGCCCACGTGCTCGTTGCAAATCCAGACGGCCGAAGCTCCGGCCAGCCCGCACAACTCGATGACGCGCGGGTCCGCGAGATTGAGCTTGATGCAGGCAGGGTTCTGGCCGGCGCGCAGTTCGCGGAGAATCCGGCTGGGACGTAAATGCATGGGCCAACGGTAGCGCAACGTGCCGCGCGGGGAAGGGCATTCTTGCTTGTCCGCCAGCTGGCCATGTGACCGGCGGCAGGTGGCTTTGCCGTGCGGCCCGGCGCGCCGGGCCGGATTTCGCGACGCATTTGGTTCCGGTGGTTGCGGGCTTGGGCGCTTGACAGGCGGCGGCCTGGAGCGCCAATTTCCGGTTCGTTCAACATGAATCAATCGCCGTTCCCCAATTTCGCTTACGGACAACCGTATGCTGCGAGGCAGTTCACTTTGAAACCATCACGGACATGAAGCTTACCGAAATGTTCGATCTCACTGGCCAGGTGGCGGTCGTCACCGGCGGCGCGCGGCATCTGGGTTTCGACATGGCCGACGTGCTTGCTGAAGCCGGCTGCGATGTCGTCATCACGTCGCGACAACTCGCGCATTCGGAAGCGGCGGCGGAGAAATTGCGCGCCCGGCGTGGTCGCGACGCGCTGCCGCTTGCGCTCGATGTCTCCGATCCGGCGCAAGTGAAGGCGATGGCGCAGCAGGCCGCGGCTTGGAAGGGACGCGTGGATATATTGATCAACAACTCCGGCGGCTCGCCCGGGCCGGGACCGAATCTGTTCGAGCGCAAGCCCGAGGAAATCCGCGAGCTCATTTCGGTCAACCTGCTGGGCACGATGTTTTGTGCGCAGGAATTTGGCCGCGTCATGGTGCAGCAGGGGCGCGGCAAGATCATCAACCTCGCCTCCATCGCCGCGGTGCTCGGACGGGACCGGCGGATGTACGCCCGGTTGGGCATGCGCGGGCAACCGGCGGATTATACCGCGGCCAAGGCGGGCATCGTGGGGCTCACGCGCGATCTCGCCGCCGTGCTTTCACCGCAAGGAGTCCACGTGAACTGCATTTCTCCAGGCGGCTTCGCGCGCGAAGGAATGAACCCCGATTTCATCAAGGCCTACAGCGACCGCACGCCGATGGGCCGCATGGGGCGCGAAGGCAGTTGCGACTTGCGCGGCGCGGCGCTGTTCCTCGCGTCGCCCGCTTCAGATTACGTCACGGGTCACAACCTCGTCGTGGATGGCGGGTTCACCATTTGGCAGTAACACGAATACATCAGTTGTGCGAGCCGGACTGGTTACCGACCCGCCGCGATGCGCTCCCTTGTTGGGGGCGTGTCAGATCGAAACTCGGTGCTCCGGATGAAATGCGGCGGCGGGCCGCCGCACTCCCGGATGCTGGCGCGTTAATCGGGCGCGGACACGGTCGCGAAGCGTCCCGGAGTGCGGCGGCCCGCCGCCGCTTTGGCTTCGCGCTCGCCACGTTCCTAAGCTTGTTCTTCGTGGCGCGCTGCCCCGCGCAAGTCTCCATCCTCGGCGTGCAATATCAGCAAGACGAACAGTACCCGGAATTCGCCTGCATCTGGAGCGACAGCGGTTACCCGACGAACTGTCCGCTTCGCGTGCCCGGCTGCAACGTCCACGTCTATCTCAAGAACACCGGCGCTGCTGCGGTATCGATCGACGACGTCTCCCTGGCCGGCTACAGCCTGAACGACGCGCTGGAATTGATCACGAGCTACCACGACTCGCGCAGCATTTTTTACAATTGGGACAGCCCGCCGCAGGCGATTTTCGACGCCGGTGAGCCGGTCTGGTTCAAAGGCGATCCCACAACGATTCCCGCCGGGGGCGTGGGGCAGGCCGTGGTGCGCCTGCGGCGTGTTCCGACCACGGGTGCCGTTGCCCTCGGCGTCGCCACTTCCGCCGGCACGGTGACGACGAACATCAGCGTGGATGCCGCTGCGCCCCAACTCGCGAGCGTTGGCTTCTCGCAAGACCGAACCAAAGTTTATCTCCATTGGCGGCGCGCTGGCGGGGCGGCGCCGGTTTCCGTGTGGTTGGATGGCAACAATGTCACTGCGAATACGATGACAGTCGGCGATCCGGCCATGAACTTCGCGGTGTCCGTCATTCAACTGGCTGCCCCGCTGACGTTCATGTCCTACCACGTTTTCCAGGGAGTTTACGGCGATGGCAAAGTCGCGTCCGGTTCACTGCGCGCCTGGTCACGTCCATTCTGGCACGCAACCTGGAGTTCGTTTCCGACGGCAACGGATACAACCGCGGACGCGCAGGCGTGGATTGATGAGGCGACTCGGCATGGGTTCAACGCTGGGCAGAATCAAGGCATGGGTGGCGCGCTCGGGTCGTATTTGGGTACACAAGTCGGCCAGGACTACGCGAACGCCCGCGGCGGCTACGGCATCATTGTCTGGAACACGAGCACCTTCGACAACCCTATCATGTCCTTCCTCGACGACGAGCCGGACGCCGAGGAGAGCAACGTGGCGAATAATTTTTGCGGCACCGGTCTGAAGTTGCCGTGCGGCACGAGTCCGATGGGGATCGTGGCCATGCGCGACATCGCCACCGGTGAAGGCGAGTATCGCTCGCGGTATCCGAACGCGCCGACCATGGTGAACATGAACGGTAGTTTCAAGCCGCAGAATTATTACACCTGGGGGCAGGCGCCGGACGTGTTGCAGGTGGATCCATATTACCAACGCCGTTTGCAGGACGTGTACTGGCGCGACCAGTGGAAAATCCCGCTTTATCAAAAGGCGACCTACATCTACGCCGTGACCCGCGCCACCACGAGCGCGGCGGAGCCGAATCCCTCGCACACCATCCTGTATTCCTGCGAATGGAAATGCACCGACACGGGCGGCTGCGATGCCGAATACGTGAACCAAATCTGGCCGTTCCCGACGCCGGAAGCGAAACGCATCGAGGCTTACTATGCCTTGGCCGCCGGCGCGAAAGGGCTGAGTTACTGGTGGTTTAAACCCGGTTTTCCCTCGAACGGTTTGGGCGATCAATCCAAGCCCACCGCGCAGGCGCTGTGGAAGGAGATGGGGCTCTACGGCAACGAATTCAAAACGATCTCGGACCTCATCGTCATCAGTCATCCGGTGGACGTGCCCATCACTCCCGGCGCGAATGTCTGGGCGCGTGCCGCCGCGGCCGGCGCAGATGCTTTGATTCTGTACGTCGTCAACGACGATTACTTAAACGACACCGCTGGCTGCCACTACACGCCGGTCGCGGGGGCTACCGCCAACGTCACATTGCCGACGTGGCTGCGCAGCGCGCCCAGCGCGTTCGAGGTCACGGCTGGCAGGTTGCAGGACGTGAATACGAGTTTCAACGGCACAAACCTCCAGCTCAATCTTGATACGCTTCAGTTGACCAAGCTGGTTGTGATTACCACGAACGCGCAACTTCGCGCCATCATCCAGCAACGCTACGACCAGCAGGTGCGCGCCAACGTCTGCACTTTTGCACCCGAGTTGTGCCTCAACACTCCGCCGAGCATCGCGCAAAATCCGGCGAGCCAGAATGTGGCCTACGGCGGCAGCGCGAGCTTGGGTGTGATTGTCTCCGGCAGTGCGCCGTTGAGTTATCGATGGCAGAAGAACGCCACGAACCTGGCCAACGCCGGCCATTACTCGGGCGTGAATTCCTCCAGCCTCACAATCACCAGCGCGGACAGCGCGGATGCCGCGAGCTATCGGTGCGTCGTCACCAATCTCTATGGCAGCGTCACAAGTGCGCCGGCCACACTTACGATTTTTACGAACTTGGTCGCTCCGATCGTCGTGCTGAACAAGATTCCGCTCGCCACCGGCGCCACGGCCAACGAGGCGCGCGCGCTTTCGCCTGACGGCCGCTACGTCGTCGGCTTCAACGGCACGTTCTCAACTTCCGGCACGGGCGGGTACCTTTATGACATCGTGAACCAGACCTTGCGCACAAATGTCACGACCGCCGACGCGGCGACCGCCGCCGGCCTCACGGGCGTAGGCTACCGCGTTTACAACGGGCAGCCGCAGCTTGTGCTCGATGGCTGGTGCGCCGGCTGGCACGCGAATTTCATGAGCACCGACGGCGGCGCGACGTGGGCGGTGAAGCGGCAGGACACAAATCTCGGCTCCGTGCCGGGCGGAGCCGCCGCCAATTCGCTGGCCGGCACGGACACGGATGCCTTCTACGCCACCTTGCGGCACCACTCGAGCAATTCGGGCAATCCCATTTATGTCGGCAAAGCGACCGGCGCGTGGCCGATGACGCCTTCGTGGGACGTGAAGGGAATTCCCAGTGGAATCACCGCGGCCATGAACGGCGTTTCCGCAACGGGTCGCGCGGTCGGTTACCGTAACGACGCCACCGGCGCGCGGAACAACTACGCGCTCGAGTGGAACGGCACCGGCACGCCGGGCAACTGGTTCTTCAACGGCATGGATGGCTCGACCAAAGGCGAGGCTTTTTGCATTTCCGCCGATGGCACGATCGTTTTCGGCCGCTCGCCCAAACCCGGCGGCGGCGGAACGAATTTTGGCTATCGCGCCGTGCTCGATGGTCCGGGCAGCGTGCAGAGCATCCGCGAATTGCCGGGTTTTCCGGATTCAACGGGTTCAACCAATCTGGTCGTGCCGTACGGTTGCACGCTGGATGGAAAATTCGCGGCCGGCATGAACTATCGCAGCGCCGAACGCGCCGTCCTGTGGGATGTGAGCGATCCGAATCCGGCGCGCTGGACGGTGCTCGATCTGACCGACTTCGCCGCGGCGAACGGGGTGCTCGGCACGTTCACCCGCCTGTCGCGCGCCTACAGCATCGCGACGAACGCAGCGGGCAATTTCGTGATTGCCGGCATCGGAGCAGATGGCGCGAACACGCGGGCCTTCGTAATGACCCTCACGCCGCCGCTGGCATCGTGGGCGCATCCGCCGACCATGACGATCACGGGTTCGCCCGCCGACGGATTTACCTTCCGGTTCACCAGCCTGAACAACGCGGGCATTCGCTACTATCTCGAATCCACGACCAATCTCCTGTCCGCGAACTGGCTGACGATCACTTCGGCAACCGGCAACGGTTTCAGCTTGAACTTGTCCGACCTCAACCACTCCGGTTCACAGCGATTCTATCGCGTGCGGTTTCAGTATGCGCCGACGTTGTTTTGACCGTCACCTGCGCGTATGCCCGCTTTTCCTTGCCGCCGCCGGCAAAGCCGCCAATTCTTTGCTCGTGAATCTTGCCAATGCCATCCGGGTGACGTGCCTCCTCGTTTCCGCGCTCCTGCTGCTTCGGCCAACGCCGGCGATGTCGGCGGAGGTGTCCGGCAACTGGCCGCAATTCCGGGGCGCAGGTGCTCTGGGAGTTGCGGATCATCCGCGCCTGCCCGAGCGCTGGGGCACGAACGAGAATGTCGCGTGGAAGATCGAAATTCCCGGACGCGGCTGGTCCTCACCCATCGTCTGGGGAAAGCGCGTGTTCGTCACCGCCGTTACCACCGATGGCGAAGTGGAACCCGCAAAGAAGGGCCTCTATTTTGGTGGTGAGCGAAAGGAGATTCCCAAGTCCGACCACCGCTGGCAGCTCCTGTGTTACGACCTGGAATCTGGCCGCGAACTTTGGCGTCAGGAGGCGTACCGGGGAGCGCCGTTGAACCGGCTGCATGTGAAGAACACTTACGCCTCGGAGACGCCGGTGACGGATGGCGAGCGAGTGTATGCTTACTTTGGCAATGTCGGTTTGTTTTGCTACGACCTGGAGGGCCGGAAACTTTGGTCCACCAACTGGCCGGTGGTGAAGACCCGCTACGGCTGGGGTTCGGCCGCTTCGCCCATCGTGCATGACGGCCGCGTGTTTATTGTGAACGACAACGACGAACAGTCCTTCGCCGTGGCGTTGGATGCGAAGACTGGGCGGCAAATCTGGCGCATCGAGCGCGATGAGAAGAGTAACTGGGCCACGCCTTTTGTCTGGAAGAACGAACAGCGCACCGAGTTGATCACGCCGGGCACCAAGCGCGTCCGCTCCTACGACCCGGATGGGAAACTGCTGTGGGAATTGGGCGGCATGTCTTCCATCGTAATTCCCACGCCGCTTGCGAAGCCTGATCTGCTCTACGTGTGCTCGGGATACGTCGGAGACAAGGTGCGCCCCGTGTTTGCCGTGAAACCTGGCGCCACGGGTGACATCAGTTTGAAGCCCGGCGAAACGAACAATTCATCCATTGCGTGGTACCAACCCACGGCCGCACCCTATAATCCGTCGCCCCTGCTTTACGGCGATTACTTTTACGTTCTGTTCGATTTTGGCTTCCTGAGTTGTCACGCCGCGCGAACGGGGCGTGAGGTTTACGAGAAACAACGCATCCGTACGGAGACGACTTCCTTCACCGCCTCACCTTGGGCGGCGAATGGGAAAATCTTTGCGTTGAGTGAAGATGGCGACACCTTTGTGTTCCAAGCCGGCTCCGAGTACAAACTGCTGCACAAAAACTCTCTCGATGAGATGTGTATGGCCACGCCAGCTATTGCTGGCGACCGATTGCTCATCCGCACTCAGTCCAAGCTGTATTGTTTCCAGGCGAAGAAATGAAAGCCAGGTGCGCCGTGCGATGGGCCGTGGGCTTCAAAAGTGATCGGACCGACTCCCTGCGTTGATGGCAGCTTTTCCAAAATGGGGCGTCAAGTGATCCGTTATTTCGCCGAGTCCAACTGCGTCAAAATCTCCTTCACCTCGACAAACTCGCCTTTGCGTTCCCGACTGCGGAGCCCGGCGATGACCACTGCCATCAACTCGATGGTCTCGCTCAGCGGATAGGGGCGTTGGCCGGTGCGGAGAAATTCCACGAACGCCACGAGTTGATTGCGAAAAGCCGTGTAAGTATCCCAGCACGTTACGGCCAGATTTCCTTTCGTGCCGAACACGTGAAGTGAACCGTAGCTGCCGACGGCGTCGTAAATCGCCGCGAGATTCACTTGCACGCCGCTCGCGTGCGTGAGGTAGGCGATATCCGAGCCGGGGCGGCTTTCCGTGCGTACGCCGAGGAAGCCCGGCCCGAGAATCGGCCAGATGGCTTCCAGCGCGTGGATGGCGTAGCGCTCCCACGTCTTGCTCGTGCAGGTGGTGATCCAGCGCAAATCGCCGAGCTGCGCCTTCTGCCGGAGAATTTGTTTCGTCTCCGGTGCGTAACGCATGTTGCTGCTCGAGAGAAAAACTTTTCCGGCATTGTGCCAGCGGATGAATTGGTTCAAGTCCGGCACGTTGATCGCGAGCGGCTTGTCCACGAACACGGGCAAGCCGGCCTCAAAGAACGCCTTGGAGCGGCGCACGTGTTCATGGCCGTCGTCGGTGCCGATGATCACCGCGTCCACCTTGCCAATGACGTCTTCCGGTTTCGCGACGACATTCTCAATCTTGCTGGCGGCGGCGATCTTCGGCGCATCGGCGGGATCGTCGGTCCAGACGTGCGTCACGCGCGCGCCGAGAATGCGCATGGTTTTGAGCGGCACTTCGGCGAGATATTGCGGGATGACGGGGAAAGGACACTTCGCCATCTCCGCCGGGTTGTAGCCGTTGACGATGGCCGACCACGAATACGGGTGGCCGTTGCCCTCGATCATGCCCAGCATGGCGAGACGGATTTCAGGTTTCTCGATTTTCATTTCTGGTTTCGTGTTTGCTCGCGCTTTATAGGGCTCAAATGATTATTCAATTCGTAAGGCTCACCCTCACCCTAACCCTCTCCCGTTGGGAGAGGGAACGGCGTTGTTGCGTCCTCTGGATTTGCGGAAGTTCGCTCGGCTAATCCAATCGCAGGATTTCGCCAGAGACGGCGGAGAATTCTCCCTCTCCCAGCGGGAGAGGGCAGGGGTGAGGGGGGGAGGTTCACGATCATTTAACTTAGCGCGGAAATCTGCACATCACCGAATCTCCACCGCCTTGCCCGTCCGCCACGATTCCAGCGCGGCGAGGTTGAACTTCAAAGTCTGGGCTGCCTCAGCGACCGTGCACATGTCACCGGGCTTGCCGTCTAGCATGCCGTCGAGGAAGTCGTTCGCCTGTGACACGAACATATCGTCGCGCTCCTTCAACGTCGCCGCCTGATACTGCCAGGCCTCCGCGCCGCGCGGCCACTTGGCCCAGCGTTGTTCGTGCGACTCGAATTTCAGGCTGCCGTTTTCGCAATGCACGAGAAACGTGGTTTCGTTCGGCGGTTGAAACTGATTGTGCGAATAGCTGACCAACACGTCGCCGTTGCGGGCGACGGCATTCACCGTGTCCTCGACGGTCACGCCTTCGAGCGCTTGGTGTGCCGCTTCGCAATACACGCGCGTGGTCGGGCCGACGAGCCACTCAACGGTGTTTACGTTGTGCGTCATGGAATCTTGGATCGCGCCGCCGCCGCTTTCGTGGCGCGTGTAATAGATTTCGCGGTACGCCGGACGGAAAGTCGGGAAATGCTGGCCGCTGGTGACCACGACTTGCAAAGGCCGGCCGAGTTCTCGGCTTTTCAGACAATCGCGCAATGCTTTGACGCCCGCGTGAAAATGCCAGGTGTAACCTACGCGCACAAATTTGGCGCTGGCCGCCACGGCCTGCACCAAGTCATTCACGCCTTCCAGGCTGATGCTAAGCGGTTTTTCGATGAGCACGTGCAAGCCGCGCTTGAGACAATCCATCGCCATTGCGACATGCATCTGCGCCGGCGCGCAAATGACCACCGCGTCATATTTCGCTTCCGCCCACGCTTCGTCCAACGTGGCGAAGCCCGGCACGTTATAGGTGGTTTTGATGCGCTGTAAAATTTCGGCGCGCGGTTCACAAGCGACCGGTTCAGCGCGGCCAGTACGCTGGAAGCATCGCAGATGGCGTTCGCCGATGCTGCCGCAGCCGACGACGAGTATTCTTAGTTTCACTTTGTGAATTACAGCGGCGGAGGTGTCATGTGGCAAGCTTCCGTCGTAGGACGGGCGTCGCGCCTGTCGCCGTCTTTTTGAAGCGAAGACCGCTTGGCGAATATCAGCCTAGAATGGAAAAGCTGGAGTTTGGAGACAGGCGCGACGCCTGTCCTACAAGCGCCCTGCCTAGGTCATAGACAAGACCTACTTGGGCGCGACGGGTTGCCGGGGCCGTGAGCCCCAGACATAATTTGCAAACATGAGCCGACTGAAAACCTTGTTCGCCTGCTTTGTCTCGACCGCCGTCTTTGCGGCGCAACCGCCCACCATCGTGCCCACGCCACGCGAGGTGAAATGGTCCGCGGAAGCGCCGGTGAGCATCGCAAGTGATTCCGTAGCGATTGTCCTCGGCAAGCAGGCCACTGATCCGGAGCAACACGCCGCGTATCTGCTGGCTGAGTTCGTGCAGAAGCGTTTTGGTCAGAAGTGGCCGACGATTCGCGAGGGCGAAGAACAGGCCGCGCACAAGACGCTTGTGCTTCTCGGCCAGCGCTCGACTTGCCAAAAGCTGGATGAACTTTGCCGCAAGGCAGGCGTTGAGTTGAGTGCCAGTTCGCCCGGACACGATGGTTACGTGATCGCATCAGCGAACGAAGGCGGGAAATTTTGCGTGCTCGTCGGCGGCTGCAATGCGCGCTCGGTGCAGTATGGCCAGGACACGTTTGCGCAAATGCTCCGCGCGAACGGCAAGAACCTGGATTGGGTGCGCGGCGCGGTGCGGGATTGGCCGGTGATTCCCTGGCGCGGTCGGCCGCAAACCGCAGTGCCGCATTATTTGCGGCCGGGCGAACTCGATTTGTACGTGCTGTCGCGCGTGAACTTCATTGATTTGCGCAGCGGCATCTACGCGTATGAACCAGGCGAAAAGCTAAACAAAGAAGATATTTCGGAAGCGATCAAGCAGGCGCATAAGCGCGGCATCATTGTCTATGGCGCGGTGAACACCGGCATTCCGGCGGCGGATTATCCGAAGGCGATGCAGACGTATCGCGAAATGTTGGAGCTGGGCGCGGATGGTTTGTGGCTTTCCTTCGACGACAAAGGTCCGGGCGAAGATCCCGTCGCGCTCACCAAGCAAGTGCTCGAACTCGGCAAGCAACACAACATCAACGGATCGCTTATCGCCACCACGCCGCCGAAAGGTTCGTATCCGAAAATTCCCACCGACTTCAATAAGAAGATCATGGCGATTCCCGGAATGGAAACCGCGCTGTGGTTTTGGACGGCGCCGCCCTCGGCGGAAGCCATGGCCGAGGCGAAATCCATCGGCATCAAGGTGCGCCCGAGCTGGTGGCACAACTGGCCGCGACTTTACACCGCGCAATCCTACACCGGCGTGCCGTCCATGGCGGTGGGTTGGAGTTCGCCCGACTACGGTTTGCTCGCGGCCGGCGGCGAGTTTCTAGAAGCCGTCATGCCGTGGGGCGGCAACGGCATGGGCCAGCATTACGTCGTGCCCGTGATCAGTTGGTGGGGCTGGAATCCCGCGGGCCACGATTGGGACGCGTTGCGCGGCCGCATTCAGAGCATCGTGTTCGGACCGGAACAGGCGAAGGCCGCGATGCAATTCGATGACGACTTGCAGAAGCTCTTCAAACTTTTCAATTACTCCTACAAGGTCGCGGATGACTTGCCGTATTGCCCGCCGCGTTTGGAAAATCCGGCCAGCAACAAGGCCAAAGCCGAAGCGCTTTCCAGCGAGATGGACGGATTGCTGAAGAACATCGCCGCGAACGCACAAAGCCAGACCTTGATCGCGGAAAATGATTTGCAGAACAACTATCTCAAGCCGATGCGGCGCGAACTGGAGGCGCATCGTGCCGCGCTCACGCTGGCTTATCCCGAGGGTTGGTGGCCGGCGCATCAACGGAAAATTCTCGACGCGCTCTACGCCGGCGACGATGCCACCGTCAACAAGTTGGCCGCGGAGAAGCGGGCGCAGGTTGAAAGCGAAGTCGCGAAAATTCAACAGACCTTGCCGGATTATCCGCACATGAAAGCGTATGCGAGTTGGTGGAAGCAGCGGGCGTCGCTCGACGCCGCGGGATGGAAGGCGCTGGTGGAGAGCCGCAAGAAAGAGTTGGCCGAGCGCGTGCAAAGCTACAGTCGGCAGATCATGTCGGATGGCGCAATGACCGACGCGTCGAAGTCGCCGCCCCTCGAATGGGGCATCGGCCGCTGGCAATCGAGTAATCGGCTGCTGGCCTCGGTGTTGCCCGCGCCGAACGACTATTTTTGGGGCAGTTGGATCGCGGGCCGGCATTCGCGCAAAGGGCTCGACATGGCGGTGTTCACGGCGGATCGGAAAATGCCCGGCACGCTCGGCGAGTACGCCGAACTGACCGCGAACATTCCAGTTTCGGGCGACCGCAACCGACTCGGTCTGCTGTTGTTCGCCAGCGCGACGAACAAGGATTTGTTTTCCAACACCATGATTCCGTTCCGCTGGGCGGATTATCGTTTCATGCAAGTCGTCTGGGGCGACAAGGTGCTATGGGAAGCCGACATGGGCCGCTTGCCGGGCAAAGGTGAATGGTTCATGGTGCGGCTGCCACGCATTCCGGAGGACGTGAAGGAATTGAAGCTGCGTGTGCGGGTGGAAGACCGCCGAACCTCAATGAACAACTACACAATTTCCTACTTCGGCCCAATCCGTCTCATGGAGTTGCCTGAATGAAAACGAAATCCTTTCTTAATCGAACTTCGGGATTCGCGCTTCAGTCGTTGAATCCGCACGAAATTTCTGGCGACGGCGAACGCTTCCCCCTCTCCCTGCGGGAGAGGGCCGGGGTGAGGGAGGGCGAAGCGAAATTCTCAGACGCTTCGCCGTATTCGAAATCATCGCGCAATTTGTGTGGCTCTCCCTCACCCTCAATCCCTCTCCCGCTGGGAGAGGGAAGACGCTG
>WBZT01001242.1_pt1 | contig 18966 bp, 18 predicted proteins | sample 5204241 | NCBI WGS metagenome assembly WBZT01 (sample SAMN12344358, study PRJNA552823) | activated sludge metagenome | biome: Activated sludge suspended growth; feature: Nitrification reactor; material: Wastewater; isolation source: activated sludge from nitrification reactor of wastewater...
TCCCGCTCCTCTTCCGCCTCCAGCACTATCAATGTCCTGCGCATCCGTCTCTCCTCCATCCAACCCTCACTGGAAGGATACACAAACCGGTCATGATGTAAAGGAAAAAGAGAGACACCACACTAGATAAAGCACCATGTCGTAATCAGTCTTGAGGTGATCGACCACATCCCATGTCTTCACATGCAGTTCACCCATCTTGCTCACCTAGAGTTGCCGAGCCAGTTCCTGGGCGGTCTTGATGTCGTTTGCCTGTGCATCAACCGGTTCACGCGCGCCAGGATGATTTCGGCGCTCGGCAAGCTTCTGAGCTAACGGTGACTGACGGTCCACGAGAGGCCGGCAGCCGACCTCAATGCTGCGCGAGAAAGGCGTCCAGCTCGGAAAGCCGCAGCGGCCGGCTGAACAGATAGCCTTGGTAGGCGTGGCAACCCTGCGCCGCCAGCGCGTCGCGCTGTTCCGCGCTTTCCACGCCTTCGGCGATCACCGACAGTCCCAGGCTTTTCGCCAGCGCGACGATCGTACGGGCGATCACTTCGTCATTGGAATCGGTAAGCAGGTCACGAACGAACGACTGGTCGATCTTCAACTGGTCCAGCGGCAACCGTTTCAGATACGACAGCGACGAGTAGCCGGTGCCGAAGTCGTCGAGCGAGAAGCTGACACCCTGCTGCTTCAACGCCGTCATCTTCGCGATGATCTCCTGAATGTTGTCGAGCAACATGCTTTCGGTGAGTTCGAGCTTGAGATTGCGCGGGTTGGCTGCGGTTCGCTCGAGCACTCCCAGCACCTGCTCGACGAAGTTCGGCTGACGAAGCTGGCGGGCACTGACATTCACCGAAACCGTGAACTCCTCCCGGCCTGGCTGCCTGGCCCACACTGCCGCCTGCGCGCAGGCAGTCTGCAGGACCCACAGCCCAAGCGGCAGAATCAAACCGCTCTCCTCGGCCAAGGGAACGAAGTCACCGGGGGAAACCAGACCACGCTGCCGGTGCTGCCAGCGCACCAGCGCTTCGACGCCGAGGACACGCCCAGAGATGTCGACCTGCGGCTGATAGCAGAGGAAGAACTCCTCCCTCTGCAGAGCATCCCGCAGGTCCTTCTCGAGCGCAGCGCGGGCCGTGACCACCGCCTGCATTTGCGGATCGAAAAAGCGCAGGGTATTGCGGCCGGTGGCCTTCGCTTCGTACATCGCCAGATCGGCGCGTTTCATCAACTCGTCGATACCGTCCTGATGCCCGCCAAACAGGGTGATGCCGACACTTGGCGTGTTGTGGTACTCGAGACCGTTGAGGTCGTAGGGTCGGTTGAGAACGCCAAGAATCTTTTCGCCGACGATCCGGCTCTGGCCGGCGGCTTCGGGCGCCTGTTCGCCGAGATCGTGCAACATGACGACGAACTCGTCGCCGCCGAGACGGGCGACCGTATCGCACTCGCGAACGCTACCGAGCAGGCGTTTGGCAACCTCTTTCAGGAGCAGATCGCCCATGTCGTGACCCAGCGTGTCGTTGAGCGTCTTGAAGTTGTCGAGGTCGATGAACAGCAGCGCTCCCCGGCGACCGTCGCGGGCGCTGGCCGCCATTGCGACGCGCAGGCGATCTTGCAACAGGCGGCGGTTCGGCAGGCCGGTCAGCGCATCGTAGAACGCCAGGTGGCGAATCTCCTCCTGCGCGGCCTTGCGCATGGTGATGTCGGTCAGCGTCGACACGTAGTGGGTGACTCTCCCGTCGTCGTCGCTGACGGCTGAAATCGTCAGCCATTCCGGAAAGATTTCGTTGTTCTTGCGGCGGTTCCAGATCTCCCCCTGCCAGGAGCCGGTGCGCGCCAGCGTCTGGCGCATCGACGCATAGAAAGCGGCATCATGACGACCCGACTGCAGCAGTCTCGGCGTCTGGCCGACGCACTCCTCGGCCGTGTAACCGGTGATCTCGGTGAAGGCCTGGTTGACCCGCAGGATCACCCCGGCGGCGTCGGTAATGAACATTCCCTGCTGCGACTCGAAGGCCGTGGCGGCGATGCGTTCCCATTGCTCCGCCTGCTTGCGGTCGGTGATGTCGTGCGACACGACGATGATGCGCACCGCCCGCCCGTCCTTGTCCTGCAGCACCTTTCCTGCCGATGCCATGTGCCGTACCGCGCCATCCTGCCGGACCAGGCGATACTCGATTTCCTGGCCGACGCCGGTTTCGGCGGTCTGTCTGAATACCTGTTGCACGCGCTCACGGTCGTCCGGATGCACGTCGACGAAGGAGTTGGTACCGCGCAACGCGCGCTCGTCGCCGAAGAACTGGCGATACGAGGGACTGTTGTAGATGCGCCGCCCCTGCAGGTCGAGCACCGCGATATGTTCGCCAATGCTTTCGGAGATCAGCCGGAAGAATTCCTTCTGCTCGCGCAGGGTCGCCTCCATCTCCTTGCGTGCGGTGATGTCCTGTGTCGTCCCGACGCTGCGCACGGGTCGACCGTCGTCGCCGAATTCGATCTCCGCCCGATGCAGCACCCAGCGTGTCTCGCCGCCGGTGACGATGCGCAGCTCACTGACGAAGGGCTCGCCCCGACGTGCAGCCACGGAGGCGCGATCCAGGATACCGCGGTCGTCCGGGTGGACCAGTTCCCGGAAGTTCTCCAGGCTGCCGCTGGTGCCCTTGGCAACGCCGAAGATGCGGCAGGTTTCATCGGACATTGCGATTTTCCCGCTGTCCGGATCGTACACCCAGCTACCGACGCGGGCGACCGCCTGCGCGCGCTGAAGGTCCGCTTCGCTCGCCTGCAATTCGGCCGTGCGTTGCGCCAGATCGGCCCCGAGGCGTCGCACCTCAGCCACCCGGCTGCGGTGTGCACGCACCAGAAAGGTGATCAAGAACAAGGCGATGATCACGCAGGCGACCTGCACCAGGCCATACATCAGGGCCGGAGTCGGCGGCTGCTGCGGCAACCAGCCCAGCCAGTCGGCAGCCACGAAGCCGCAAATCAGCGCTACGTTGCAGGTGGCCAGCGTCTCTGCCATGCGCGTGCCGAACAGCCAGCCGGCGGTGATGACCAGCAGCGGATAGGTGATCGTCAGCAGTCCATGCACGCCACCAAAGAACAGCGAAATCCCGGCGACGGCCAGCCAGCTGCCCCACACGATGAGCGTCAACGCTGCGCGCAGTCGGCCAAGCGACAACATGTGCAAGGCCAGCGCGGCGATGACCAGCATGACTGCCGGTCCGCCTGCTCGCCATGGTTGATCCGGGATGATCAACAGAATGGTCAGCAGGACACCGGCCGCGGCGAGCAGAATCGACCAGGCGGTGTATTTCAGATAGGCCAGCGAAGGAGCCGAGAACACCGCTTGATCGTCGGTGGCCGCGAACAGGGACGAATGCGCCACGCTGACGCTACTTGCATGGCCGTCACCGGCTTCCGTTGCGGTCACGCTAGGCCCCCGCCGTCTCGGCGATTTCCCGGAAGAACCGGTAGCAGTTGCGTCCTGCCTGCTTGGCGTAATACATCGCCGTATCGGCATTCTTCAGCAACCCGTTGACGTCCCCACCATGCTGCGGATAGACAGCAATACCGATGCTGCCGGAAATCCTAACGTCATAAGGACCGATGACGAACGGATGACTGAGGGCGGTCAGCAGCTTGCGTGCCACGAGCACGGCATCGGCCGCCCGCTCGATTTGCGCCAGCAGGATGACGAATTCGTCGCCGCCGAGACGAGAAACGGTATCCGAATCCCTCGGCACGCAGGCCCGCAGTCGCAGCGCGACCTCCTTGAGCAGGAGATCGCCGACATCGTGGCCAAGTGTATCGTTGACCGGCTTGAGCCGGTCGAGATCGAGAAACATCAGCGCCAGCGTCTGGCGGTCGCGGCGCGCCTGCGCCAGCGCCTGAAAGAGGCGGTCGGTGAGCAGCGCGCGGTTCGGCAGGTCGGTCAGCTGGTCGTGGTGAGCAAGGTGCTGTACGCGCGCTTCGCTCGCCTTGCGTTCCGAAATATCCTGCTTGATTGCGACGAAATGGCGAATCCTGCCATTGCCGTCGGTGACCGGGGAAATCGTCAGCGCCTCGTCGAACAGGCTGCCATCCTTGCGCCGGTTGATCAGTTCGCCCCTCCACACTCGGCCGGCCAGAATCGTATCCCACATGCGCTGATAGAAATGCACATCCTGCTTTCCCGAGTTGAGCAGCTCGCCGGTCCGGCGCCCGATAACTTCCGCCAGCGCGTATCCGGTCATGCGAGTGAACGCCGGATTGGCCCATTCGATCCTCGCCTCGATGTCGGTAATCAGGATGCCGTTGGCAACCGAGTTGAGTGCCGCCCCGAACAGGCTGAGACGCGACTCCAGTTTTTGGCGGACCAGCGCGTGCCGGATCGCCCGTCCCAGCGCATCATGCTGAAACTGTCCCTTGACCAGATAATCCTGAGCGCCGGCCTGTAATGCCCCCTCCGCAAGCCGGTAGTCGTCCTGGCCGGTGAGCACGATGATCGGCACATCCGGTGCCGCCGCGCGCATCGCCTCGACCGTCGGGAGTCCGGCGGAATCCGGCAGCGAGAGGTCGAGCAGAATGACATCCGGCTTGTCGGCGGCGGCGGCAACACCCTGCGCGAGAGTCGGCGCCCAGACGACCGGATCCTGGTCACCGATTTCCCGGAGACCCGCAAGGCGCACATTGGCCCGGATCAGTCCCAGATCGCCGGAGTCATCTTCGATTACCAGTATCGAAATTCGCTGTTGATCCGAATTGCTCATCAGTCGTTCTCCCTATCGTCCCGTCTGCGCAGGATTGGTCGGTGGCACACGCCGCGGCCCGGGTTACCTCACAGCCGATGCGGCGGGCGCACCAGCGAAGCCCAGTGGTCCCCCAGTTGACGAATCTCGTTCATGAACTCGGTCACGTCTGGCGATTTCGAGAGGTAGCCGGCTGCACCGAGACGGTAGGCAGCAAGCACATCGCGTTCGACTTCCGAGGTGCTCAGCACGACCACCGGAATGTCGCACAGTGCCGCGTCTCCCTTGACCGCGGCGAGGACTTCACGGCCATCCATGCGCGGCATGTTGAGATCGAGCAGAATGAGATCGGGACGCGTCGCCTCGGCGAAGCGCATGCCCTGGCGCCGCAGATATTCGAGTGCTTCCCGACCATCCACCACGTGTTGCAACTCGGCAGCGATGCCGACCTCGCGCAGCGCGAGTCTGAGCAGGTGGACGTCGGCCGGCTCGTCTTCAGCGACCAGGATCAGCATGTTCGGTGTCGCCATTGTCCATCCTGTTGTCTCACCCATGTCAAGTCTCCGCTATTCTTCCTCAATACCCGGTCTCTTGTCACGGGTCTGACAACGCACTGGCCCCCGCTGCCGTTCGCCGCCCAGCGCGAAGGCAGGTAGGTCTGTCGCCGCAACAGGCCAGCACGAACCCGCGCAATCACCCGCAAGCGGCGGCCCGGCGCGGACCGATTTTCGGGCCGCTTCATGACGCTTCCCGGCGCAGCGGAAGAAGGACGACGAATCGACTGCCGAGGTCCTCTCCGGCAGATTCGGCCCAGATTCGTCCGCCATGGTGCTCGGCGATCTTGCGGCAAAGCGCCAAGCCGACGCCGCTGCCTTCGAACGTGGCGCGACTCTGCAGGCGCTGAAAGACGTGAAAAAGCCGGCCGATCTGTTCCGGCTGGATGCCGACACCGTTGTCGGCGACGCAGAGACACCAGTCTCCTCCGAATACCGAGCTCTCGATGGTGATTTCTGGTGAGCGCCCGACGCGGCGGAACTTGGCGGCGTTGCCGATCAGGTTCTGGAGCAGACGCAGAATCTCGTCGGGGCTCACGAAAACGCGCGGCCACTTGCCGCGGACGTGGATCGCAGCCTCCGCCTCGGCGATCGCCGGCTGCAGGAAAAGCAGCGCTTCCTCCAGGATCGCCCGACTTTCCAGCCACTTGGCCGGCTCACCGATGCGACCCACGCGCGAGTACTCGAGCAGTGCTACCAGCATCCGGTCGAGTCGCTTCGCCCCCTCGATGGCGAACTGGAAAAATTCGCGCTGCTCGCTGTCGAGTCGGCCGGCAAGGCGGATTCCCAGCAGTTGCAGATAGCTGGCGATCATCCGCAAGGGCTGGCGCAGGTCGTGCGAGATCGCGTAGCTGAATTGCTCCAGCTCGACGTTCGAGCGTTTGAGTTCCTCTTCCGCCTGTTTGCGTTCGGTGATGTCCTGTGTGGTACCGACACAACGATCCGGGCGACCGTGCCGGTCGCGGATGAGGTCCGCCCGCTGGCGCAGGTGACGAAACATCTTCCCGATGACAATCTTGTGTTCGTGTTCGAAGGGACCACCGTGGTCGAGCAGCGACCGCCACGCCAGTTGCAGTGAACCGCGGTCTTCCGGACAGACCCACTGCAGATACGCCTGCCACGGGCACACGGTCCCCGTCGCCACGCCGAGGATGCGGCTCGCTTCCGCCGACAGACGCATCTCGTCGCGGGCGAGGTCGTAGGTCCAGCTCCCCACGTGCGCCACCGCCTGCGCCCGGATCAGGTTGGCTTCGCTCTCGCGCAGTGCCCGCAGCGCATCGTCAAGTTCCTGCACCTTCTCCTTCAGGCTCTGCTGCAGAAGCTCCTGCTCTCGCGTCAGGCGATAGATGCGGACCGCGGAGTAGACCTGCACGACGATCTGGTTGGCGTTGAGCTCGGATTTCAGCCGATAGCCGTCGACCGCGTAGCCGCTGATCACTTCGCGCTGCGGCGCGTATCCCGGCTGCCCGGTGATCAGCACAATCTGCACGCGGCGGTTGGCCAATTCCTCGCGCACGTAGCGCACCAGTTCGAGGCCGGCCTGATCGGACTCCATCACCACGTCGAGCAGTATCAGGACGATATCAGGGTGCTCAGCGATCAGCAGCTTCGCCTCGCGAGCCGACAGGGCATCCAGCAACTGCAGTGTGCAGCCCTCGATCACCACGTCCTGCAGGGCGAGATGGAGGACATTATGGACATCCTCCTCATCGTCCACCAGCAGCACCTTCCACGGCCTGCCCAGCGGCGCAGCGACGACCTCGGTGGCTTCCGGGAGCAGCAGCGCCGAGAACAGATCACTCTCGTCGATCCGGCCGCCGTTCATCGTCGCCGACCCTCATCGCCAGAGGCCAGAGGCGCGCCGGTGGAGTCGGCGTGCCCGCTGCCCGCGCGCGGACCTGGGCAGCGCTCTTCGCCACTCGGAGTCCCGCCCGCTTGCGCACCTTTTCCGATCACCGCCGGAAAGCCGGCAGGCCCGGCATCGCCCAACACGTCGCGGCCGCCAACTGCCGCCTGCCGCCCCAAGCCGAAGGCGAGCGGTACCCGCCGGCGCCCGGACGGCGTTGCCAGATCGCTTCCCGGAACACGACCATTCCTGCGCAGAATAGCAGTCTCCCTGTTAAGACAGGCACTTGGGCGGGCTTCACGAGCGTCGCGCCGACCCGGATCGCCCCGGTCTTGCCGGCAGACGGATCGCTGCACCCGTCGCCAGTACGTAGTCTGCCAGAACGCGAACCCGATGGCGAACACATCGCTGGCCGACGCCGGAGCAGACACACCGTGCCCACGTTCCCGCGCTCCTGTTGCTTGGGCGGCTGGACCTCACCCGCAGGGCAACGCCGCTCGCCGAACGCTTCCTTGTCGCACTGGCCGCGAGCACCCTCTGTGCGAGCGAGCGCGCACGGCCGAGCTGCCGTACCATTCCGCATGAAATCCGCGAGCACGACTCGCGAAACTCCCGCCTCTCGCACACGGGGACCGGAAAAACCGATCAGGACAAATCGATGGCACGCAGGGATGACGAAGCAGGCGCAGTGATCGAAGTTGCCGGCGGCAAGCCGATCAAGATGTGGACCGAAGGCGTGCCGGTCGAGGAAGAGGCGAGGCAGCAACTGATCAACACCGCCCGCATGCCTTTCATCTTCCGCCACCTGGCCGTGATGCCGGACGTTCACCTCGGCAAGGGTTCGACGATCGGCAGTGTGATCCCAACACGCGGCGCGATCATTCCTGCGACGGTAGGCGTGGACATCGGCTGCGGCATGGTCGCGACGCGCACGACGCTGCGCGCGTCGGACCTGCCCGACAGTCTGCACCGCTTGCGCAGCGCCATCGAACAGGCGGTGCCCCACGGCCGCACCGTCGGCCGTGGCGGTCGTGACGAGGGAAGCTGGCAGAATCCGCCCGATCTGGTGAACGCCGAATGGGCCGCGCTGCTGCCGGGATTCCGGCGCATCATCGAGAAGTACCCGCACCTCGCGAACACCAATCACCAGATCCATCTCGGCACGCTGGGCACCGGCAACCATTTCATCGAGGTCTGCCTCGACGAGGCCGAGCAGGTCTGGCTGATGCTGCACTCGGGATCGCGCGGTGTCGGCAACGCCATCGGCAACACCTTCATCCAGCTCGCACAGGCCGACATGCGGCAACACCTTGCTGCATTGCCCGATCGCGATCTCGCCTACCTCAGCGAAGGCAGCCCGCATTTCGACGACTACCTCGATGCCGTCGGCTGGGCACAGGAGTACGCGTACCGCAACCGCCGGGTGATGCTCACCCACCTGATCGCCGCCACCCGCCGCGTGATCGGCCGACCTTTTGCGGTCGACCTGGAAGCGGTGGACTGCCACCACAATTACGTGCAGAAGGAAACGCACTTCGGCTGCGACGTCTATGTCACCCGCAAGGGTGCGGTTTCGGCGCGCGCCGGCGAACTCGGCATCATCCCGGGATCGATGGGAGCCCGCAGCTATATCGTGCGCGGCCTCGGCAACGAAGATTCGTTCTGCTCGTGCAGCCATGGTGCCGGGCGGGTGATGAGCCGCAACGAAGCACGGCGGCGATTCACGGTGGCCGATCAGGAGCGCGCCACGGCGCACGTCGAGTGCCGCAAGGACAAGGAAGTGATCGACGAGATCCCGATGGCCTACAAGGACATCGACGCCGTGATGCACGCCCAGCGCTCGCTGGTCGAAGTGGTGCACACCCTGCGCCAGGTGGTCTGTGTCAAGGGCTGACGACACCCGACGCGCGAGCGGCGCAGCGCGCCGGCCCTCACCCGGTCGCGCGAACCCAGCGGACGATGCCCGACGTATCCAGCGCACCGCTCTGTCGCGCCACCTCGTGCCCATTGCGATAGATCACCAGTGTGGGGATCGACCGGATCGCATGGCGCGCCGCCAGCGCCTGCTCCTCTTCGGTATCGACCTTGGCCAGACGAAAATCCGGTTCGAGTTGCCGCGCTGCCGCCGCGAATGCCGGAGCCATCGCCCGGCAGGGTGCGCACCACGGCGCCCAGAAATCGACGACGATCGGCAGATCGGATCGCGCCAGATGCCGCTCGAAGTTTTCCGCGTTGAGGATTGCCGGTGTGCCGTCAAACAGCTCGGCGCGGCAATGGCCGCAGTGCCCATGCCCGCCGAGACGATCTGCGGGAACCCGATTCGGGCGATGGCAATGCGGACAGACGACGATCTTCGGGGGGTTCATGGCGGTAGACACGATTCCAGGTTCAGATGGCGTCCACATTGGGGCATCGCGGCCCGCTTCAAGCCGTCCGTTCAGGCGCCGATGCGCAGACCGGTCTTCTTGAGGATTCCGGTCGAGAACAGCACGTCGTGCGAGCGGCAGTCGGCCCCGACGATTTCTGCGATGGTCGCCACCTTGGCCAGCACTTCGCCGCGCGAAGCTCCGTGCACCATGGCAAACAGGTTGTACGGCCAGACGGGGAGCGAGCGTGGGCGGTGGTAGCAGTGGGTCACGAAATCGAGCGCACCGACCCGCAGCCCGAGTTCATCGATCCGTTCGTCCGGGACATCCCAGACGCTCATGCCGTTCGCCGTGTAGCCGATGGCGTAGTGGTTGGGGACGGCACCGATGCGCCGGATCACGCCATTATCGAGCATGCGGGCGAGCCGCGCCATGACCTCGTCCGGGGCAATTCCCAGCTCTTCGGCGAGCCGATGATAGGGCCGAGCGACCAGCGGCAGCCCGCTCTGGGTAGCCAGGACGAGCGCGCGATCGACGGCGTCTAGAGCGACGCTCATGCGCGCACCGCGAGCTTCATTTCGACGAAGTACTCCCGCAACTTCGGAAAACGGTAGACGGCCAGTCCGCTGGCGGCCTCGATCCTGCTGACCACCGGGTCGATGGCTTCGGCGGTCTCGGTAGCCAGGACGAACCACAGGTTGAACTCGCCGCCGTCGTACGTTCGACCACAGCCGCTTTCGCGGCGATAATTGTGCGCCACCTCGGGGAAGCCATTGACGATCGCGAGCACCCGCGACCAATCCGCTGCAGGCACGCGCATCGCCGCCAGAACGAACGCGCCGCCCATGCGCTCGACCTGAAACATTGGACCGAAACGGGTCAGCACACGCTCATCGAGCAGGCGCTGCAGGCGTTCGAGCAGTTCCGTCTCGCCGATACCGAGCGTCTCGGCAACCGCGGCGTAGGGGCGCTCGCAGATCGGAAAACCGCCCTGCAGGCGATCGACGATCGCGCGATCGATGCCGTCGAGGTTCGTCCGCTCAGGCATAGCGGGCACCGCCCTGCTTGAAGCGGGTCAGCGAGAAGAGCACGGCGTGCGCGTAGTCGCTGAGTTGCAGGCGCGCGCGCAGCTCGGCGATCGTCGCTTCCACTTCCGCTCGTACCTGCCCGTGGATCATGCAGAACAGGTTGTACGGCCAGACCGGCAGGACACGCGGACGCCGGTAGCACAGCGTCACGCCGGCTTCGCGCGCCATGCGCTCGCCGATTTCCCCGACCGCCGCGTCGGGGATGTCGTGCACCAGCATGGCGTTCGCCGTGTACCCGAGCTCGTGATGCCGGACGATCACTCCGAAGCGCTTGATGATGCCCTCGCTGCACCAGCGACGGATTCGTTCGAGCACCTCGCCCTCGTCGCAACCGACGCGACTGGCGAGCAGGGCGAAGGGACGGACGAACAGCGGCAGGCCCTCCTGCAGGGCGATCACCAGCCGACGTTCGACCGCGTCCAGCGTGGTCGGCGGCATCAGAGACCGGCGCCGTACTTGCACCGCCGCCGGCTTCCCGCCCTGGCCGCCGAGGGCAAAACCAAGGTCGATATGGTATTCCTCGAGCAGCGGCAGCTTCAACAAGGGGCAGCCCGTCGCCCGTTCGATGGCGCCAAGGACCGCCTGCAACTGCCCCTCGGAACCGGCAGTCACGACGAACCAGAGGTTGTAGTGGTGCTCGCGTTCGTAGTTGTGGTTGACCTCGGGAAAGCGGCTGATCACGTCCGCCACTGCGGTCAGCCTCGCCGCCGGCACCGCCATCGCTGCCAGAGTGCTCGCGCCGATCCGCCTGGGAGCGAAAACGGCCCCGACGCGCGCGATCTTGCCTTCGCGGCGCAGCGCTTCGAGACTCTTCAGGACCTCCGCCTCGCCGACACCGAGGGACGACGCCAACTCGGCAAACGGTGCCGAACACAGGGGAAAGTCGTGCTGGAATTCGTTGAGCAGGCGGAAGTCGAGCGCCGCGGCCGGCAATGCCATCAAAAGCCCGTCCGGTGGGCGCGGCTGGTGAAGAAGATGCCGCTCGGTGCCTGCACGGCAATTTCGCCGACCTTCGCGAAGCTGGCCGTGTCGTAGATCAGGACCCGGTTGTCGTCGCGCGCCGAAATCCACACCTGTTCGCCGCGCGGCGTGAATTCCATGTGCAGAACCGCCCTGCCGGGCGCCAGCGTGTGCACCACCTGGCCGCTCAGCGTGTCGATGACCTCGACCCAACCGTTGTCGGGAAAAGCGTAATTGACCCATACCTGCCGACCGTCCGGCCGCGCCATGACGAAGACCGGCTGTCCCCGGACCGGGATGCGGCCGACTTCGTGCCAGCCGTCGGCGGCCACCACCAGCACTTCGTGACGTCCGACTGCCGGCAGGTAAGCCCGACCCTGCGCCATCGCCCAGCCGCGCAGATGCGGCATCTTGAACACCGGCAGCTTCTCCTGCCCGCGCCCGTAGTTGTCGAGGATGCGCCGCGTTCCCTGCCCCGTTTGCCAGGTATCGAGCAGCACGACGCCGTCCTCGCCGAAAAGGCCGGCAAGGTAATAGCGGCCGTCCGGCGTCACCAATCCGTCGTACGGCTGCTGTCCGGCCGGAAAACGCTCCGTCCGCGGATGCCGGGGATCGGAAAAGTCGCTCAGCCAGATCTCGCCACCGTCGAACAGCGCGTAGGCAAAGCGCTGGCCGGGAAGGTCGGCAAGGCCGACGACCTTGGAGAAGCTGCCGGGAGAGTATTCGGCCGGCACCTCGGACAGCAGTTCGAGTGTTTCCGCGTCGAACGCCTTGATCCCGCCCGGCGAGTAATTCTGCGCGACGACGATGCGCCCGTCCTGCGAGATCGCGCCGCCGATGGCATTTCCCGATTGCAGCACTCGCTTGACGATTCTCTGCTCGAGCAGATCGACCTTGGTCAGTCCGCCATCGCGACCGAAAACGTAGGCGTAGCGACCGTCGCGCGAAAACACCAGCGAGGCGTGCGACAGATCCCCGAGCCCGGCGACGCTCGCATACGCTGCGCGCTTGCTGGTATCGACCAGCGTCACCTGTCCGTTTGCGCGCTCGACGACGACACCGAGATCGCCGGTGCCACGCAGCGCCGGCGCGGCGCAGCCGGCGAGCAGGAAGATCGAAACGAGAGTCAGCAGTCTGTACATGGTCCTATACTCGAAGGGCGCCGCGGGCGCCGGGATCCGATCGCTTGACGAGGGCAGCTGTCATTATCGGAAATGTCGTCGGTCGGCGGCAAGCGCGCTGCGCGCGACACCGCTGCGGAATCGCTCTTGTCGCACCGGCCGGCCGGAAGCAGGCAGCTGCAGGGAGACCGCACGCAACCGCCTCGCGACCGAACGCCGGTGCGACAACAGGTCACTCGCCGTGCACCGCGGCCCTGTCGGATAATGTCGCCGTGCGCCGCCGGAATGACCGATCGTGGCGGCGCCGCCCACCCTGCTCTCCGCCGCCGCCGATGTCCAGAAACCTGCTGCTCGACGCAACCCTCCTGCTCGGACTCGTCCTCCTTGGCGTCGTCGGCTACCGACTGGCGCCGATGTTCGCTCCGAAATCCGACATCACCCTGCCGCTCTCCGGCTGCGACATCGGACGGCAGGCCTGCGTGGCGACACTGCCCGACGGCGGTCAGGTCGAGTTCTCGATCGAGCCGCGCCCGATTCCCGTGCTCAAGCCGCTGCAACTGCGCGCGACCTTCCGCGGCACGATCGCGAGCCGGGTCGAAGTCGACTTCACTGGCAGCGACATGAGGATGGGCTACAACCGCCCGCAGCTCGTCCGCCAGGACGACGGCAGGCAGTTTGCCGGGCAGACCAGCCTGCCCGTGTGCATCACCGGCGAGATGGCGTGGGACGCAACGCTGCTGGTCGACAGCGGCAAATCGCTCGTCGCCGTGCCGTTCCGCTTCGTCGCCGGCCACTGAAGCGCCTCGACAGGAAAGCTGCCGTCGCTGCCCGAGCGTCCGCCCGGCCGGCGCTGATCGAATCCGGCAAGGGTTACGGCGGCGGCGCGGTCTCGAAGGCGATTCTCACCAGGCCGGCGCGCTGGGCTTCGGCGAGCACCTCGGTGACGCGTTCGTAGCGCGTGCCGCGATCGGCGCGCAGGTGCAGCTCGGGCTGGCCGCCGGCAACGGCAGCGAGGCGGGCCGGCAGCTCGCTGCGCTCGCTTGCCAGACCGTCCACGAAAATCGCGCCCGAAGCGTCGATCGCCACCGAGACGACCTGCGGCCGGTCGTCGAGGCGGTTGGCATCGACCCGCGGCAGGTCGACCGGAACCGCCTGATGGAACAGCGGCGCGGTGATGATGAAGATCACCAGCAACACCAACATCACGTCGACCAGCGGCGTCGTGTTGATCTCCGCCATCGGCTGCCCGGCACCCGCGTTGTCGAATGCACCGAAAGCCATCGCTCTCTCCTTCAGCCGCCGCGACCGGCGCGCACGGCGCCGAGGTCGACCAGCCTGTCGCCCGGCCGGCCGCGCATCCCGGTCGTCAGATAGGCATGCAGGTCATGCGCGAAACCGTCGAGTCGGGCCAGCGTCAACCGGTTGCCGCGCGTGCAGGCGTTGTATGCGAGCACCGCCGGAATCGCGACGAAGAGGCCGGCGGCGGTCATGATCAGCGCCTCGCCGACCGGTCCGGCGACCTTGTCGAGCACCACCTGCGTCGCTCCCGAGAGGCCGACCAGCGCATGATAGATTCCCCAGACGGTGCCGAAGAGGCCGATGAATGGCGCCGTCGATCCCACCGAAGCGAGAAAGGTGAGCCCGGATTCGATGCTCGCCTGCGCCTCGACGATCTGACTGCGCAGGGAGCGCGTGACGAAATCGCTGACACTGACGCCCGCACCGATGCCGCGCTCGGAGTGCTGGCGATGCAGCTCGGCGGCGTTGGCGCCGGCAATGGCCAGGCTGGCCAGGACGCCGGTGCGGTCTGCGTGGCGGATCGCCTCGATCGCCGCCGGCAGACTCGGCGCTCCCCAGAACGCGGCCAGCGCGCGTCCATGACATTGTCGCGCCTGCCAGACGCCGTGTGCCTTCAGCGCGATCACGCACCAGCTCGCCACCGACAACAGAACGAGCAAGACGGCAACCGCCTGCGTCACCAGATCACCCTGTGCCCAGAAGTGGGCCAACCCCATCTCGATCCTCATCCCGCCTTCCCGTTCAACTGTCGAGCGCAAAGTGCAGCGGTATCAGCACCGACGACTCGACCGCCTCCGAACCCAACCGGGCCGGAACGAAGCGCCAGCGTTCGACCGCCGCCCGTGCCGCCTCGTCGAGACGCGGTGAGCCGCTCGACTGTTTCACCTCGACCGCCAGCGGCAGGCCCTGCGCGCTCACCCGGACGCGCAGCACGACTCGCCCTTCCTCACCGAGGCGCCGCGACGAAACCGGATACGCCGGCCGCGGATTGTGCAGATAATCGGCGTCGAAGCGCGCGCCGACCAGCGCCGGCGCTGACGCCGAGGCCGTCGATGTCGCTGACGATTCGGCCGGCACGCCGGCTGCCGGCGGAGTCGCCGCAGCAGCGACCGCCGGCGCGTTCGCGGGCGCTGGCAGCGACGACGATGCGGTCTGCGTCGCTGCCAGCGGCTGGGGTTTCGCCCTCTCGACCCGGCGCACCGATTCGACGCTTCGCACCGCTTCCGCCTTGCCCGCCGTTGCCCTGCTCGGCGCAGCCGGAGACGGTTCGACCACGCGCACGGTCAGTGCGGGCAGCGCGTCTGGAGGGACCTGCTCGACGACCACGCCGAAGGCCAGCAGCAGCCCGAGCAGATGCAGGCCGGCGACTGCCAGCACGAACAGGCTCCCCTGCCAGAATGGTCGTCCCGCGGCTTGCGGGAAGTCGTAATAGGCAGCGCCGGCCCCACAGTGGAGCCGGCCGGCCATTTCGCTCAAGTCGGTCACGGCGTAGGCTGCAGTAGACAAGGCGTCATTCTATGCCGCCGCGGGCAGTTGCGGGGTGCGGCGGATCGCCGCCCCCAGCGAAACACGATCGTGGTGCCGTGCCGCAGGTGCGACAATCTGCCCGGCGATCGCCAATGACCGTCGATGCAAAGGAGTGGCCATGACCGAATTGCAGCCGCCGCCAGCCGGCACGGAAAGCTCGAGCCCGGCGGCCAGCGCAGCGAAGACCGATTCCGCGTCGCTGGCCCGCCTGTTCCTCGCTCTCTGGCCGGCGCCTGAGGAAAGCGACCGTTTGCGCGAGTACTTCCGGCAATGGACCTGGCCGAAAGGATCGACGCCGGTCCAGGCGGACCGGATGCACCTGACCCTGCATTTCATTGGTGCGGTTCCCGCTGCGCATGTGCCGGAAATCGGCGCCGGGCTGCAGGTGCCGATCCGCCCCTGCGAACTGCGCCCGACGCAGGCCGCGATCTGGCCGCGCGGCATCGCCGTGCTGCAGGCGACGCAGATTCCCGACGGACTGGCGCAACTCCATGCCGACCTCGCCCGGGCGCTGCGCGCGCTCGGACTGCCGGTCGAGGCACGACGTTTCCGCCCGCACCTGACGCTGGCCCGGCGCGCGGCTGGCGCCGTTCCGCCCGCCGTCGCGCCCGATCTGCGCTGGCGTGTCGATGCTTACGCGCTGGTCGAATCGGTGCTGGGCCACGGCGGCGGCTACACGATCCGGCAGCGCTACGGCGGCGGCGACACGCACTCGCTGCAAGGTCGGAAAAATCCGGCACAATGACAGCCTTTTTTGACGCCGCTTTGCTTTCGCGGCAGAGAGTGCCGACATGTCGCACCGCCGCGCGGTTGCCCTGATGATCCTCGTGACGCTGCTCTGGAGCCTCGCCGGAGTGGTCTCGCGTTATCTCGACCGCACCGGCAGCTTCGAGGTCACCTTCTGGCGCAGCCTGTTCAACGCGCTGGCGCTGGCCTTCGGACTTTCCTTCCTGCGCGGGCGGGGTCTCTGGCGCGGGCTGGCGCAGGCGGCGTGGCCGGTATGGTTTTCCGGGGTTTGCTGGGCCGTGATGTTCACCGCCTTCATGGTGGCGATCACGCTGACCACGGTCGCCAACGTGCTCGTGACGATGGCCATCGGCCCGCTGATCACCGCCCTGTTCACCCGCGTTTTCCTGCGCCATCGGCTGCCGGCACGAACCTGGCTGGCGATCGCCGTGGCCGGCGCCGGCATCGCCTGGATGTTCGGGCAGGAAGCGGGCAGCGGCGCCTCGCTGGCCGGAACGCTGGTGGCGCTGGCCGTTCCGCTGGCGGCGGCGCTCAACTTCACGACGCTGCAGCACGCCGCCGAGCGCCAGGCGGAAGACCAGGCGGCTGTCGGCCAGGACATGTTGCCGGCGGTGCTGATCGGCGCCGTGCTGTCGGCCGCGGTCACCCTGCCGCTGGCCCTTCCCCTGCAGGCGTCGCGTCACGATCTCGGCCTGCTGGCGCTGCTCGGCGTCGTGCAACTGGCGATTCCCTGCCTGCTGCTGGTGCGCCTCTCGCGCGAGCTGCCGGCGCCCGAAATCGCGCTGCTTGGCCTGCTCGAAGTCGTCTTCGGCGTCACCTGGGCGTGGCTCGGCGCCGGCGAACGGCCCACCGCCAGTACGCTCGTCGGTGGCGCCCTGGTGCTCGGCGCGCTGGTGGCGAACGAGGCGCTGGCCCTGCGCGGACCGGTGGCCCGGCTGCCTGCGGCAAGCGGGCCGGCCTGCCGAGACCGTCACCCCTGCCCGGGGAACGCGCCGTGACGGCCCCTCGCCACGACCTCGAAACGATCTCGCTGGTCGGCTTCGCGCATGGCGTTTCGCATTTCTTCCATCTCCTGCTGCCGCCGCTCTTCCCGTGGCTGATGAAGGATTTCGCGCTGAGCTTCACCGGCATCGGGGCAACGATGACGATCTTTTTCGTCGTCTCGGCGATCGGCCAGGCGCTGGCCGGTTTCCTCGTCGATCGCTACGGTGCCGCCAGGGTGCTCGGCGCCGGGATCGGCTGCTTTCTCCTCGCCGCCCTGCTGCTCTCGCTGGCGGATGGCTACCTTGGAGTGAGCGTCGTCGCCGCGCTCGCCGGGCTCGGCAACAGCGTCTTCCACCCGGCCGATTTCACCGTTCTCAACCGCCACGTTTCGCAAGCTAGGCTGGGGCACGCCTTTTCGATCCACGGCCTCTCGGGCAACCTCGGCTGGGCGCTGGCGCCGGTATTCCTGACGGCGATCGCCGCCACCGCCGGCTGGCGGGCCGCCGCCCTGGGCGCCGCCGGCGTCGCCCTGCTCGCGCTGGCGCTGCTGCTCTGGCGGCGGCGTACCCTCGCCGACCCGCCGGGCAACCTGCACACCGCAGCGGCCGGGCAGCCCGGCCAGCCGATCTCGCCCTTCGCTTTCCTGCGCGCCCCGGCGGTGTGGCTGTGTTTCACCTTCTTTTTCCTGATCACGACGGCTTTCGGCGCGATCCAGAACTTTGCGACGCCGATCCTGCAGCAGCTCTACGGGCTGTCGCTGGCGGCCGGGGCGACTGCCCTTTCCGCCTATCTCGCCGGCGGCGCCGGCGGCATCCTGACCGGCGGTTTCCTGGCGCAGAAAGGCCAGCACGAACGCCTCATCGCGGCCGCCATCGGCACCGCCGCGCTGCTCGCCGTGGCGCTCGCGACGCTGCCGCTGCCGGCCTGGGCGATTCTGCCGCTGATGGCGGGAATCGGCTACTGCACCGGCCTCGCCGGCCCCTCACGCGACCTGCTGGTGCGCGGCGCCGCCACCTCGCGCTTCGGCCAGGCGGCCTATGGTCGCGTTTACGGCTTCGTCTATTCCGGCCTCGACGCCGGCCTCGCGCTCGCCCCGCTCGCCTTCGGCGTACTCATGGACGGCGGCCGCTTCCGCGCCGTGCTGGTCGGCATCGCCTTGCTGCAGGGACTGGCCATCCTCACCGCGCTGCGGGTGGGTGGAGCGGGACGGGGGGCGATGGTTTGAGCGGCCAACCTCCCCTTGCCTGTGCGGCATCCGCACTCACCAGTCACACTTGGGGTCATGAACCATGAATAGCCTGACAGACATACCTTCGACCCCGTTTGCCTATGCGGGCGCCTTGGACGAACCCATTGAGGAATTGCAATACGCCGTCCAGGAGCTCCGTTCAAGTGGGAGATTGACGCCGGAGGTACTGCACACGCTTAGAAAATACTTCCGCGTCAAGAACATCTACCATTCCAACGCCATTGAGGGAAACCTCCTCACTGTCGGCGAGACGCGGCAAGTGGTTGAGTACGGGCTCACGATTACGGGCCGTCCCCTTAAAGACCAAGCGGAAGCGAAGAATCTCTCACACGCCCTCGATTTTCTCGAGGAGCTTGCGTCGAACCCCGCTCGTCCGATTACAGAGGCGGATGTGAGGCAACTACATGTCCTCGTGCTAACGGTCATTGCAGTTGCGGCCGCCCCGGATGATGAAAGAAGATGCGAGTTGGGAGGCAGCGGGTAGAGGTCGCGCAATATTTTGGCGGATCG
>WBZT01001243.1_pt1 | contig 18961 bp, 19 predicted proteins | sample 5204241 | NCBI WGS metagenome assembly WBZT01 (sample SAMN12344358, study PRJNA552823) | activated sludge metagenome | biome: Activated sludge suspended growth; feature: Nitrification reactor; material: Wastewater; isolation source: activated sludge from nitrification reactor of wastewater...
GCACGCCCCATGCGTAACGCCCCATCGATCGTGTGATCCCGAGCGACCCGGTGCCGCCTCGAACACGCGACGCCGCCACAAGCCCATGCCGATGCCGGACGACGGAGGTACGCCGTAGGCAATCCGCCAACGACGGGCCCTGCGTGAAACCAAGACCAACGGAGATCACCGACCATGAAGAAACTGCCGATCCTGATTCTCTGCACCCTGCTGATGGCGGCCTGCGCGACGAAACCGACGCCCGCGGGCGTGTGGGACTACTCGGTCGAAGGCACGCCCGAGGGCGACGTCAAGGGCGTCATGACGATTGCACCGAAGGACGGCAAATCGTTCGCCGCGGTGATGCAGTCCAACGGCGGCGAACTGGCGATGGACAAGTTCGTCTACGACGAGGAGACCAGCAAGATGCTCGGCGAATTCATCTTCTCCGGCCTGCTGGTCAAGTTCGACGCCGTCCAGGCGGACGAAGAAATCAACGGCGCGATGTGGGTCTCCGGCATCGACTTCCCGTTCAAGGCGACGCGCAAGAGGTAGTTCACCCCGTCGGGCGCTGCCCGTCTGCAAGACACCGACTCGGAAGCCGCATGGTTGTTGGCTTCGGGTCATGGCATGCCTCACAGGTCCATGCTGTGCGCGTTGCGGGATACCATGTTTGCCGAAGTCCATCCCACGCACCCTGTAGCCCAACGGCGGCGACTTCGCATGGTGCATCGACGCGGACGGTTGCCAACTCCACGTGCGAGGCACAATTCAAAGCCTCTTCATCGACCTACAGGAGAACCTCCCCGGTGTCGTTTGGCATTCATGCTGATGAGGGAATAGAGACTTCCATATGCTGATATCAGCGCTCCACCCAACAATCCCGGCTTCCCCAGTTCTTTGAAGAACGCAATCAGAAACAACGAGCATCAAGAGAAGCTAAACCAACTTATTCTCGAGCCAGGCTTCCCGTCGGCACGAAGCTGGTCGATTTTCGACTTCCAGATCTTGCTCATGGAGTCATGCGCCACCACTACTCAACGCGCGCAACATGCTTCTTGTTCGTAGCCGACCGCTCTAGCTTACCTTCCCGCATGAGTATTCCAAGGACACTGTATGAGAGGTAGTCCTTAGATCCACCACCATAATCACTGCGGAGACCCAGGATGCTAGCTGCATCCGAATTCGAGATTCCCGCAGGATTTGCTTTCGCGAGTTCAAGTACTGCATCCTTGAGTAACGCCAACGCGACCTGCGCTTTCTCCTTGACTCCAGATGGAATCACGACTGATGAGCGTGCCTTCCGCGAAAGGCCAGAAGGGAGCACGGTGTTTAGAAGTCGACCGCCGGTATCCACCGTCCCGAAGGAGGCAATGAGTTCTGCCTCGAGTTTGATGGCCTGCGGCTCGCTCAATGAGTCAACTAAGCGACTGACCAGTACCTTATGCCCCGCGGACACAATTTCTTTGATCTTCTGTCCCTTTCGCGAATCGTCTGGTTTGACGAGATGGTCGTGCGATCGAGTGCCGGTGCCTTTACCGATATAAAACGGCAACGCGGGGGATTCGCGGGGATCCTTCAGAGCATAAACGTAGTACGAAGTATCACTGAACATAGTGTGAGCGGGACTCTCAATCAACCTGATGTTTCAAATCGAACCACGACGGTTAACATTCCGTCAATCGGTATTCTGGCCAATGCGCCACAGCACGCGCGACGGATCGAACAGACAGAAGTCTCGCATTCGCCAGGGCTGGGCCTCGATGGCGCTGACCTTCACGCCGTACTTCGAGGCGACCTGCGAGTCCTGCACGTGTGCCCACCAGGCCTCCACGTCTTCGACGAGGATATGCATCATGAAATTCTCGGCCAGGGATTCGGCGCAGAAATCCTGGAGCAGAAAACTCACATGCCCGAAGTGGAAGTAGGCGACGCCTCCGCCCTCGGAGGCCATCGTGAAGCCGAGGTCCTGGTAGAAGCGCTTGGAAAGCTCGAAGTCCTTCGCGGGAACGAAGGCCTTGATTTCGGTGATGCGAAGGTTCGGCATGGTCGTTGTCGACGCCTTTCAAGAATTTGAGTAGCCACGCATTGGCGATTGCGCTCCGTCGTGCCGCGGGACAGACCGCGGAATCGGCAAGCGAACTCGCGGTCCGAGTCGGCTCTGGCAGTGTTCAGGCAACCCCGATAGCAAGCTCGCATGATGCCAAAGTGCCGCGCCGAAGGGCAAACGAAACGTTTAGCCGTTGGCATGAGCCCCGTATGAACTCGCGTGCCGCTGAAATGCCATCGGCCTGCAAGGCGCATGGATTGGCGATTCCGAAGCACACCCTTCCAGGACGCCCTTGGCGCTGGCCTCACAGCGTGCATTGGCTGAAGCGCACCTGTCCATGCGCCCTGCAGGCCGGGTGATCTCGCAGTTTTCGCACGCCGGCGGCCGGCCGGCCGGCGTTCAGCGCCGGCACGCTTCGGCTAGGAAGGCTTCGAGCGCGCGCACCGGTGCGGAATCGTCGAACAGCATGTCGCGCGTCGCGACGATGCGTTCGCCAAGCGCCTTGCAGCGCGGCGCGTCGTTCGCGAGCGCGATAGCGCGGGCGATGTAGTCGTCATCGTCGGTCGCAACGAGTTCGTCGAGGCCCAGGCGGCGCAGGATGGCGCTGGCGAAGCGGCCGCGCATGAAGCGCCCTTCGACGGTGACGAGCGGCAAGCCGCACTCGATGGCCTGCATCGCGGTGTTGAAGCCGGAGAAGCCGATGCTGTCCAGGCACAGGCGCGCGCGCTGCATGAGGCCGTAGTAGGCGGCGCGCCGCTGCCACGGTATGAACACGGCATGGTCGCGCGGGTCTAGGCCGGCGTCGGCGAAGGCGCGGCGCAGCCGTTCCTGCAGCCGATCGGACAGCGCGCGCTTGCGATGGCGGAAGAACACCAGCCGGCACGCCGGCAGCGCGCGCGCGATGGCGACCCACACGCAATCCTGCTGCGGCAGGTATTTGTAGGGCGTGCCGGGGCAGAGCAGCAGGTCGCGTCCGTCGTCGAGCCCGAGTGCGGCGAGGTCGGGCACCTGCGCGTCGACCGCGGGCGGCGTATAGCTGCAGCCGAGATGCGGCAGCGCGACCAGGTGCTCGGTGTAGCGGCGCTGCGCATCGGGCGGTTCGAAATCGGCCGCCGACAGATAGGCGTCGATCGACGGCAGGCCAGTGGTTTCGGGGTGCCCCCAGGCGGCGAGCTGCAGCGGCGCCAGGCGCAGGCACGCCAGCTTGACGGTCAGCGGGTCCATGCCGATCTCGGGGTAGATCAGCGCGTCAGCCTGCAGGTGCGCGATGGCCTCGGCCCATTGCGCGAGCGGGCGGCTGCCGGAGAGGAACGCGTCGGCGCGCGAGGCGGCGAAGGCGGTCTCGTCGTCCGACTGCGTGCCGAGATGGACGATGCACAGTTCGAAGCGGCTGCGGTCGAAATGCTGCAGCCAGCCGCGCGTGATCGCGCGCCAGACCGAATGCTCGCGGATCTGCGCGGAGACGATGACCACGCGCAGGCGCGCGCCGGGCGGATTCTTCTGGACGGCGATGCGCTGCGCTGCCTGCCAGCGTCGCATGATGCGCTCGCACAGACTGCCGTAGCGCGCGAGCAATGCACGATTGTCATGGGGCTGGTAGGCGAGGTAGTACGGCTGGTCGGTGCCGACGGCGGCCGCGGCGGTTTCGATGCGCGCGTCATCGACCCAGGCATCGAGGCCGGCGAGTGCCGCGTCGAAGGCGGCGCGCGACGACTCGACCTGCGCGGCATCGCGATAGACGAGCGGAATCTGCGCCATCGCCTGCGACCAGCGCGCGACGGCATCGTCGGGGCGCAATTCGAGCGCGGTGCGATGGCATGCGAGCGCTTCGTCGAGCTCGCCCTGGTCGCGCAGCGCCGAGGCCAGGTTGCACAGCGCATCGGCATTGCGCGGATCGATGGCAAGCGCCTTGCGCAGATACGGAATCGCTTCGTCCTGACGATCCTGGCCCTTGAGCAGTGCGCCGAGGTTGTTGTTGGCCTCGGCGTAGTCGGGACGCAACCTCAGCGCGGCGGCGTAGCACGCGGCGGCTTCGGCATCGCTGCCCTGGTCGCGCAGCACGTTGCCGAGGTTGTTGTGGGCTTCGACCAGATCCGGCCGCAGGGCCAGCGCGCGACGATAGGCGTCGGCGGCTTCGTCGTAGCGCCCGGCGGCACGCTGGCAGGTGCCGAGGTTCACCCACGCTTCGGCGAATTGCGGTTTGATCCCGAGCGCGGCGCGGAAACTGGCGGCCGCCTGATCGTGCAGCCCACGATCGAGTTGTGCGAGGCCGAGGTTGTTGCGATAGGCGTGGCTGTCGGGCTGCAGGTCGACGGCGCGCGCGATCAGTTCGACGGCCCGGGCAGTGTCGCCCTGCCGGCGCAGCACCAGACCGAGCAGGTGCATGGCATCCGGGTTGTCCGGTGACCTGGCGAGAATCTGGCGGTACAGCGTGGCCGCGTCGTCGAGGCGGCCGCCCTGGTGCAGGCGGAGGGCTTGCTGCAACGCCTGCGCGATGTCGGGAGTGTCGTCCGGGGAACGCGACATGCGGCCTGCCGAGAAGCCTATCGATCGCCCGCAGGCCGGCGCCTGCGGGCAATTCGGGAAACGTCAGCCCTTGCGGCGCGACAGGTTCGCGGCGATGCGCATGCGCAGCGCATTGAGCTTGATGAAGCCGGCGGCGTCGGCCTGATTGTAGGCACCGGCGTCGTCTTCGAAGGTGGCGATGGTCGGATCGAACAGCGAGTTGGTCTTGGAGTCGCGGCCGACGACGATGACATTGCCCTTGTAGAGCTTGACGCGCACCCAGCCATTGACCGCCTGTTGCGTGTGGTCGATCAGCACCTGGATCGCCTTGCGCTCGGGCGCCCACCAGTAGCCGTTGTAAATCAGGCTGGCATAGCGCGGCATCAGGTCATCCTTGAGGTGCGCGACTTCGCGGTCTAGGCAGACCGATTCGATGGCGCGATGCGCGCGCAGCATGATTGTGCCGCCCGGGGTTTCGTAGCAGCCGCGCGACTTCATGCCGACGTAGCGGTTTTCCACCAGGTCGAGGCGGCCGATGCCGTGCTTGCCGCCGAGTTCATTGAGCTTGGCGAGCACCTGGGCCGGCGTCATGCGCGTGCCGTTGAGACCGACGATGTCGCCCTTCTCGAATTCGATGTCGAGGTATTCGGCAGCATCGGGCGCAGCCTCGGGCGAGACCGTCCAGCGCCACATGCTTTCTTCGGCTTCGGCAGCCGGGTTTTCGAGGTGGCGGCCTTCGTAGCTGATGTGCAGCAGGTTGGCGTCCATCGAATACGGCGAGCCGCCCTGCTTGTGCTTCATGTCGACCGGAATGCCGTGCTGCTCGGCGTAGGCCATGAGCTTTTCGCGCGAGAGCAGATCCCACTCGCGCCAGGGTGCGATGACCTTGATGTTCGGTTCGAGCGCGTAGTAGCCAAGCTCGAAGCGCACTTGGTCGTTGCCCTTGCCGGTGGCGCCGTGCGAGACGGCGTCTGCGCCGGTCTGCTTCGCAATCTCGATCTGGCGCTTGGCGATCAGCGGGCGCGCGATCGAGGTGCCGAGCAGGTATTCGCCCTCGTAAATGGTGTTGCAGCGGAACATCGGGAAGACGAAGTCGCGCACGAACTCTTCGCGCAGGTCGTCGATGAAGATCTGTTCCGGCTTGATGCCGAACTGCAGCGCCTTCTTGCGCGCGGGTTCGAGTTCCTCGCCCTGCCCCAGGTCGGCGGTGAAGGTGACGACTTCGCACTGGTAGGTGTCCTGCAGCCACTTGAGGATCACCGAGGTGTCGAGACCGCCGGAATATGCCAGTACTGCCTTCTTGATATCGCTCATCTTCGTTCCGATCAAATGTTCAGATCAATTGCCAATCAATGTTCGAACAGGTCGAACGCCAGCACGAAGCTGACGCCGACCATCGCCACCAGTCCCAACAGAAACAGCACGTCGGCGATGCGCTCGAGCCGCTCGGTGGCACGCGGCGTGCGGATCGAGGCATATGAGAGCAGCGCGCTGCCCATGAAGGTCAGGCTGTCTACTGCAATCACATCGTCCAGCCATCGCAACTTGCCCGCGCCGGGCAGCAACTGCATCAGGCTAATCACCGTCATGCACACTCCGACCATCGTCGCCGATACGGGCAGGATGTGGTTCGACAGTGCGCTGGAGGCGCCGGCGGCTGGCTTCTCGCCGCCGGCGGATCGCGCATCGCGCCTCACACCCGTCCCAGCAGCAGGTACTCCATCAGCGCCTTCTGCACGTGCAAGCGGTTCTCCGCTTCGTCCCACACCACGCTGTGCGGGCCGTCGATGACGTCCGCCGCGACTTCCTCGCCACGATGCGCAGGCAGGCAGTGCATGAACAGCGCGTCGGGCTGCGCGACCTTCATCATGTCGGCATCGACCTGCCAGTCGGCGAAGGCCTTGCGGCGCGCCTCGTTCTCGGCCTCGAAACCCATGCTGGTCCACACGTCGGTGGTGACCAGGTCGGCGCCGCGCGCGGCTTCCATCGGGTCGGCGAACTGCCGGAAGTGCCCGGTGCCGTGCAGGTTGACGCGCTCGGCCTCGACTTCGTAGCCCGGCGGGGTCGAAACGCGCACCTGGAAGTCGAGCACTTCGGCAGCCTGCAGCCACGTGTTGCAGACGTTGTTGGAATCGCCGATCCACGCTACCGTCTTGCCACGGATGTCGCCGCGGTGCTCGATGTAGGTGTAGATGTCGGCGAGGATCTGGCACGGATGGTATTCGTTGGTCAGGCCATTGATCACCGGCACGCGCGAGTTGGCGGCGAAGCGCTCGATGATGGTCTGCTCGAAGGTGCGGATCATCACGATGTCGCTCATGCGCGAGATGACCTGCGCTGCGTCCTCAACCGGCTCGCCGCGCCCGAGTTGCGAATCGCGCGTATTGAGGTAGATCGCGGCACCGCCGAGCTGGTGCATGCCGGCTTCGAATGACAGGCGCGTGCGTGTGCTCTGCTTCTCGAAGATCATGACCAGCGTGCGGTCGGACAGCGGCCAGTATTTCTGATACGACTTGAACTGCTGCTTGATCCACGCGGTGCGCGAAAAGACGTATTCGAACTCTTCGCGCGTGAAGTCGTTGAACTGCAGGAAGTGCTTGACGCCGGCCATGGCTTACGCGCCAAGGAAGCGCCTGATCAGCGGCGTCAGGCCATCCACCAGCAGCCGCGCATGTTCCGCGCTGAAAACCAGCGGCGGCAGCAGGCGGATCACCTTGTCGTGCGTCACGTTGATCAGCAATCCGGCATCGAGCGCCTGCGTGACCAGTTCGCCGCAGGGGCGGTCGAGTTCGATGCCGACCATCAGGCCAACGCCGCGGATGTCGGCAACGCCCGCCACGCCTGCAAGCGATGCGCGGAAACCGCCGCGTATCGTCTCGCCGATCTGCGCGGCATTCGCCATCAGACGGTCTTCCTCGATGGTGCGGATGGTGGTGAGGCCGGCCGTGCAGGCGAACGGATTGCCGCCGAAGGTCGAACCGTGGTTGCCCGGCTTGAAGGTGCCGGCAGCCTTGCCACCTGCAAGGCAGGCACCGATCGGCACGCCGGAACCGAGGCCCTTGGCCAGCGTCAGCACGTCGACGTGGATGCCGGCATGCTGGTGGCCGAACCACTTGCCGGTGCGCCCCATGCCGCACTGGACGGCATCGAAGACCAACAGCCAGTCGCGCTCGTCGCAGATGCGGCGCAGCGCGCGCAAGTAGTCATGATCGGCGATATTGATGCCGCCCTCGCCCTGGATCGATTCCAGCATGACGGCAACGACGTTCTGGTTGTGCGCGGCGAGTTGCTCGACGGCAGCGAAATCATTGTAGGGCACCCGCACGAAGCCGCTCACCAGCGGCTCGAAGCCTGCCTGCACCTTGCGGCTGCCGGTGGCGGACAGCGTGGCCAGCGTGCGACCGTGGAAGGCCTTTTCCATGACCACGATCGCCGGTTGGTCGATGCCCTTGCCGTGGCCATAGAGTCGCGCCAGTTTGATCGCCGCCTCGTTGGCTTCGCAGCCGGAGTTGCAGAAGAACACTTCGTCCAGCCCCGAGATCTCGGCCAGCTTGTCGGACAAGGCTTCCTGCTGCGGAACCCGATAGAGGTTGGAGGTGTGGATCAGTCGCCCCGCCTGGTGCGACAGCGCCTGCACCAGCTTGGGATGGGCATGGCCCAGGGTGTTGACCGCAATGCCGGCAAGCGCGTCCAGGTAGCGCTTTCCATCGACGTCGTAGAGCCACACGCCCTCGCCATGGGTGAAGGCGACGGGCAGACGGTTGTAGGTGTTCATCAGGTGGGGCATGAGCCTCGCTCCCGCTGGCGCGGACCGAAAATCCCGACGCCATAAAATGCCAATGGCGGCTTGCGCCGCCCTAGAAAACGACACGGCGGCTCGCGCCGCCGTTGTTTGTGTGAATCGCGATATTAAGTCAAAACCCTTTGCTTGTGTATAGTTTGAAACGATCCGGTCGCCCGGCCCAGCCGGTACCCGGAGCACGGACAACGGGGCGGCAACCAGCATGCGAATTGCAGTGTTCAATCAGAAAGGTGGCGTCGGCAAGACGACCACCACGCTCAATCTGGCTGCCGGACTGGCGCTGCGCTATCACCCGATACGCCTGATCGATCTCGATCCGCAGGCCCATCTTTCAGCGATCCACGGTTCGCCGCCTTCCGACTGGCGACAGTCGATTTACGCGCACTATCCCGAAGGTACACCTCTCGGCGATCTCGAGGTCGACTGGGAAGGGCTCGGACGCCTGATTCCATCGCATTCAGAACTGATGAAGGTCGACTCGGCATTCGGGAAAGGCCCCGAGGTGCTGGAAAAGCTCAACCGCGGCCTGCGCGAGCTGGATCGCACGCTGCCTCGGCGCGCGACGCTGATCGATTGCTGCCCGTATCTCGGCGTACTGTCGCTCAATGCGATCTTTGCAGCCGATGGCTTGATCGTTCCGGTCAGTTCGGACTATCTGTCGATGCGTGGCGCCGAACAGGTGGAACGAACACTAAAATCGCTGGAAAGGGTGCTGCTCCGGCGGGTCGAACGACGTTACCTGCTGACGCGCTTCGATCGGCGCCGCAGGATGAGCTTCGACGTCGAGGCGCGCATGCGCGAACGCTTCGGTCGAGACGTATGCGAAACGACGATCGCCGAAAACGTTGCGGTTGCCGAAAGCCCGGCCATGAATCGCGATATCTTTGCGCACGACGCGAAGAGTCGCGGCGCGGAGGACTATGCAGCGCTGATCGAGGAACTTGCGGCGACGCGCTTCCTGCGGTTTTGAGAGGTGGAATCAGCCGTATCGGCGGTCGGCACCGCCGAACACCTGGCCCGCGTCGGCATCGACGACCGCGCAGCCATAGTTTTCCAGGATCACGCAATCGCGATAGAGTTGCTGGACCTTGCGTGCCGCCTCGCCCGCGTCGCGACCGGGGATCTGGAGGTTGTCGACGATCAGACCCGCGCGGGTTCGAATGCGGAAGCCGAACTTGCGGGTGACATTGGGCTGCATGGAAAAACCTGAAGTTTCAATCGCCTATCGCAAGTATATTCAAGCCCACTGCGGGTCGGCAAGCTATTTCATTCAGCTTAAAGGGTTTTTTTACAATCATTGGCCGAAAACCTGTTCGGTGCCGGCAATCGCCGAACGGCGAAGAAGCACCGGACGGAAGGCAAGCGCACAAATAAAATCGGCAGCCATTGGCTGCCGATTTTGATTTTATAGTCGATGAATCAACTACTTGACTTTACAACCCTCAACTCCACCCGAAGCCGGACAACGCCCGGAACGAGCCTCCTCCTATGAATCAGAGTGCCTTCACTGCCGCCGACAGGCGGCTCTTGTGGCGTGCTGCAGCATTCTTGTGGACGATGTTCTTGTCTGCGACCGAGTCGATGACGCTCATCGATTGCTGGAAAACGGCTTGTGCCGCTGCCTTGTCACCTGTCGCCACTGCCTTGCGGACGGCCTTGATTGCCGTGCGCAGCTTGGAGCGAAGGCTGGTGTTGTGGGCGCGCTGACTGAGGGACTGACGGGCACGCTTGCGTGCTTGAGCCGAATTGGCCATGTGCTGGTTTCCGAGGCAAGTTGCGAAAAGCTCGTGATTATAGGTACTCACCACGATCGGCGCAAGCCCCGGCTGGAGAATCCTTCCCATATCCCTCGTCGCCGCCTGCAGCATGCCCCAATTCGCCCGCGGACCGATACCATTGCGCCTCCCGTCGCCGCCCCCGGGCACCACAATCCGACCGCATGAGCCTGCTCCGCGCCCTCGCCACCGTCAGCAGCATGACGCTGCTCTCCCGCATCCTGGGATTCGTCCGCGACTTCGTCGTGGCCCGCACCTTCGGCGCCGGCGTGGCGACCGACGCTTTTTTCGTCGCCTTTCGCCTGCCCAACCTGCTGCGCCGCCTGTTCGCGGAGGGTGCGTTTTCGCAGGCCTTCGTGCCCATATTGGCGGAATACAAGAACCGTCGCGGCGACGCGGAGACCAGACACCTCGTCGACCACGCGGCGACGCTGCTCGGGCTGGCCGTCATGCTGGTGACCCTGCTCGGCATTGCCGCTGCGCCGCTGATCATCTATATATCGGCGCCAGGCTTTTCCGCGAATCCGGAAAAATTTGCGCTGACGGTTGAACTGACGCGCATCACCTTTCCCTACATCCTGTTCATGGCGCTGGTCGCGCTGGCCGGCGGCATTCTCAATACCTGGAGCCGCTTCGCGGTTCCGGCGTTTACACCGGTGCTGCTCAACCTGTCGTTCATCGCCATGGCGCTGCTCGCTGCGCCCTACTTTGATCCGCCCATCGCGGCCCTGGCTTGGGCGGTGTTCATCGGCGGCCTGCTGCAGTTCGGCCTGCAAATGCCTTACCTGGCGAAGATCGGCATGTTGCCGCGACCGACCGACGTCCGGGCTGCGTTTCGCGACCCGGCGGTGCGACGCATCCTCAAGCTGATGGCGCCCGCGGTACTCGGCGTTTCGGTTTCGCAGATCTCGCTGCTGATCAACACGATCTTCGCGTCGTTCCTGCCGAGCGGCAGCGTGTCCTGGCTCTACTATGCCGACCGCCTGATGGAGTTTCCCTCGGGGTTGCTCGGGGCGGCACTCGGCACGATCCTGCTGCCCAGCCTGTCGCGGCTGCACGCCCAAGAACGCAAGGACGATTTTTCCGCGATGCTCGACTGGGGGCTGCGCCTGACGCTGCTGCTCACCCTGCCCGCCGCCCTCGGGCTCGCAATGCTGGCGCTGCCGCTGATCGCGACGTTGTTCCATCACGGCGCGTTCGACGCGCAAGACGTGCTGCAAACTCGCAGCGCGCTGATCGCCTACAGCGTGGGACTGACAGGCCTGATCCTGGTGAAGGTGCTGGCCCCCGGCTTCTATGCGCGCCAGGACATCCGCACGCCGGTAAAGATCGGCCTGATCACGCTGGCGGCCACCCAGTTGATGAACCTGGCGTTCATCGCCTGGCTGCAGCATGCGGGGCTTGCACTGTCGATCGGCCTGGCGTCGTGCCTGAATGCCGCGATGCTGTATCGCGGTTTGCGCCGGCGCAAGGTCTACGCCCCCCAGCCCGGATGGGCTGCCTTCACTGCAAAACTCGCGGCCGCGCTGCTGGCAATGGCGGCAGTGCTCTGGTTTGCCGCCGGACCGCCCGATGCTTGGCTGCATGGCGAGGCAGTTGCACGCGCGTTGCGGCTCGCTGTCGTCATCGGCCTCGGCATGCTTGCGTATTTCGGCATGCTCGCGCTGCTCGGGTTCCGCCTGCGGGATTTCCGGCGACGCGCTGCCGAGTAGTGCGTCGCGGGCAGGCGGGTCCGGGCCGGGCGCTCGCACCACGATTCCGCGACCGATGATTGCGGGACGCTGTAGACTTCTGTGTCATCGATCAACGCAGGGGAGACGCGGATGAAACTCTGGAGCAACAGTTTTGCAGACGGTGCGCCGATACCCGGCGAGTTCGCGTTCTGCGTCATGCATCCGACCCAGCGCGTCGCGCTGTCCGCCAACCGGAATCCGCACTTGGCGTGGTCCGACCTGCCGGCGGGCGCCCGCTCGCTGGCGCTCGTCTGCCACGACCCGGACGTGCCGAGCCGCGGCGACGACGTGAATCAGGAAGGACGCCGGGTTTCGGCATCGCTGCCGCGAGTGGACTTCTTCCACTGGGTGCTGGTCGATCTTCCGCCCGCGCCGGCCGAGATTGCTGCCGGCGAATTCTCGAATGCAGTAACGCCGCACGGCAAGGCGGGTCCGGCCGCGCCGCGCGGCGCACGCCAAGGCATCAACGACTACACCGGGTGGTTCGCCGGCGACGAGTCGATGCAAGGCGACTATCACGGCTACGATGGACCCTGCCCGCCGTGGAACGACGAGATCCGGCATCGTTACGTGTTCACGCTGTACGCACTTGACATTGCGCACTGCCCCATCGAGGGCCGCTTCACCGGGCAACAGGTTCGGGACGCAATCGGCGGGCACGTACTCGCGCAGGCGAGCGTCAGCGGCATCTACACGTTGAATCCCGACGTCAGACTGGAGTAAGGCTCAGGAGCGCAGCCGGGTCACGCCGGCGCGCGCACGGCGCCGCTCGACAGAGGGTGTCACGCTGCTCTGACGCCGGTCGGCCAGGCCGGCACGCTTGAGCATGTCGAGCCAGTAGCGCTCGCCGTCTTCGGACTTGAAGCGCAGGAACACGTTCACTTCCTCGGGAAATGCGCCGGGCGAGGCAAGGCGCTGGAGGTGGCCGAAACTCTGATTGGTTGCCGGCTCGCGCTGCAGGTCGGAAAGCCAAGCCTGGTCGATGGCGCGCCACAGTGCCGGCAAAAAACGATCGTCATCGTCCTCGAAGCCGAACTGCCATGCGAGGAACGAGGCTTCCGCTATCGTCAGGGCATCGGTACGCAACTTGAGGCTCATGATCTCCTCCGACCGTCTTGATTATGCCAATCATTGTCGCGCAGTTTCGACGGCTTGTGGGAATTCCTGCAAGGGCGTCGCCGCCCGACGACAGATTCCATACTGCCGCGAGGCGCATGGCGAGCCGCTTCGCGGCCGTCACCGTCTGGACGGCGCATGGAATGGCGCCTCCAAGCCTGCCTGCCTGCTGATCGAGCATCCATGCGCTTTGCAGCCCGGACCGTGTTCGAATTCCAGGGCCGAAAAGACAACGGGCCGCACCAGGCGGCCCGAGGCAATCGGCTCCCGCGCCGTGGCGCGGAAGTGTTTCGCTTACTTGACGCTGACCTCCACACGGCGCGCTTCCGCCGCGTCGCCACTGCCGGTGGTCACTTCCGGCTTCTTCATCTCGATGCGGTCCTCAGCAATGCCTGCACCTTTGAGCGATTCACGCACGGCGACCGCGCGGTTCTTGGCGATTTCTTCGTTGACCGCCTGATTACCGCTCGGATCGTGGAACCCGGAGATCGCGAGCTTGGCGTTGGCATTTGCCTTCGCGTAGGCAACGATCGGTTCCAAGGTCTTGGCGACATCCGCCGGGGCGTCTGCGGAACCGGAGCCGAAGAACACCTTGGCAGCGGCGGGTGCCGCCGCAACAACCGGCGCTGCGGGCGCTGCAGCAGGGGCAGCTGCCGGTGCACTCGCTGCCGGCGGGGCTTCCGGCGCATGCGATACCGCTTTGACTGCACCGACGGCCGGCAGCAGCGGAACGATCAGCAGCGCGACGATGTTGATGATCTTGATCAGCGGGTTCACCGCGGGGCCGGCCGTGTCCTTGTACGGATCACCGACGGTGTCGCCGGTCACCGCCGCCTTGTGGGCGTCGGAACCCTTGCCACCATAGTTGCCGTCCTCGATGTACTTCTTGGCGTTGTCCCAGGCGCCACCACCTGTCGTCATCGAGATCGCAACGAACAGGCCGGTGACGATGGTGCCCATCAGCAGGCCACCGAGCGCCTGGATGCCGCCCTGCGGCCCCATCAAGGTGCCGATGCCGAAAGCCACGACGACCGGTACGGCGACAGGCAGCAGCGACGGGATCATCATCTCCTTGATCGCCGCCTTGGTCAGCATGTCGACCGCGCGCGAATAATCCGGCTTGGCCTTGCCTTCCATGATGCCGGCGATTTCCTTGAACTGGCGTCGCACCTCGATCACCACCGCGCCGGCGGAACGGCCGACCGCCTCCATCGCCATGGCAGCGAAGAGGTAGGGAATCAGGCCGCCGATGAACAGGCCGATGATCACCGCAGGGCTGGACAGGTCGAATGCTACCGACTTGCCCACCGCCTCGAGGGCGTGCGTGTAGTCCGCGAACAGCACTAGCGCTGCGAGGCCGGCAGAGCCGATCGCGTAGCCCTTGGTCACCGCCTTGGTCGTGTTGCCCACGGCGTCCAGCGGATCGGTCACATCGCGCACCGACTTCGGCAGTTCCGACATCTCGGCGATGCCGCCGGCGTTGTCGGTGATCGGGCCGTAGGCGTCGAGCGCAACGATGATGCCGGCCATCGACAACATCGAAGTGGCAGCGATCGCGATGCCGTACAGACCGCCAAGCGCGTAAGCCGCCCAGATCGCCGCGCAGACCGAAAGCACCGGCAGCGCGCAGGCCTTCATCGACACGCCGATGCCGGCGATGATGTTGGTCGCATGGCCGGTGGTCGACGCCTCCGCGACGTGCTTGACCGGCTTGAAGTCGGTGCCGGTGTAGTACTCCGTGATCACCACCATCAGTCCGGTCAGCACGAGGCCGACGATCGCCGACAGGTAAAGCCGCATCTGCGCGCCGCCCTGGATGCCCATCAAGGCATTGAGGGCATCGTCGGGCATGATCCACTTGGTGATCGGGTAGAAGGCGATCAACGCCAGCCCCCCGGCGACGATCAGTCCGCGATAGAGCGCGTTCATGATCTTGCCGCCCTCGCTGTACTTGACGAAGTAGCAGCCGACGATCGAGGCAATGATCGAGAAACCGCCCAGAACTAGCGGATAAAGCACCGCCGCCTCGGCATTCGCCTTGAGCATCAGGGCGCCGAGCAGCATGGTCGCCACGGTTGTGACCGCGTAGGTTTCGAACAGGTCGGCTGCCATACCCGCGCAGTCGCCCACGTTGTCACCGACGTTGTCGGCGATCACCGCCGGGTTACGCGGATCGTCCTCCGGAATGCCGGCTTCGACCTTGCCCACCAGGTCGGCACCGACGTCGGCGCCCTTGGTGAAAATGCCGCCGCCAAGACGCGCGAAGATCGAGATCAGCGAGGAACCGAAACCGAGACCGATCAGCGGATGGATGATCTGGTCGATCGCCGCACCATGCGCCGCCGAACCCTTGAGTATCGCGTAGAAGCCGGCGACACCGAGCAGCCCGAGGCCGACGACGAGCATCCCGGTGATCGCACCGCCGCGGAACGCAACGTCCAGCGCCGGACCAATACCCTTGCGCGCCGCCTCCGCGGTACGCACGTTCGCGCGCACCGAGACATTCATGCCGATGTAACCGGCAGCGCCGGACAGCACGGCACCGATGATGAAGCCCGCGGCGGTCGAAGTGCCGAGCGTCAGCCAGATGAGAACCGCAAGGACGGCACCTGCAATGCCGATCGTCGAGTACTGCCGGTTCAGGTAGGCCTTGGCACCTTCCTGGACTGCGCCGGAGATCTCGCGCATTCGGTCGTTTCCGGCCGGTTGCGCCAGAATCCACTGGCTCGACAGGGCGCCATAGACTATGGCGAGGATCGCGCAAACCAGCGCGAATATAAGACCCGCGGACATGCAACTCCCTCCTATTGACGAAACATCAAACTGCAACCCGATCTTGCTGGACCGGCCTTCTCTTGCTGCATGCCGTCCACCTGAACGACACACGTGTTTCCGTCACACCGCCGGCAGCAGGCGATGTCGCATCCATTCCTGGGGTAGGGTGAATCCCTTATAGTTTGAATTCGCCGGCCAGCTTCTTCGGCACGGCATTGTTCTTCAGTCGTACGTACTCCGGCAGGCCGTTGCGAAACGGCGGGAAATCCTCACCCGCGATCAGCGGCGCAAGGTAGCGCCGGCATGCATCGGTGATGTGGAACCCATCCGGCGTAATGAATTCGCGCGGCATCTTGCGCTCGACGTTGGCAACGTCATTCAGATCAGCGGCGCCGATTACCCATGCATAAGGCTGATCGGACTTGCGCACGATGGCGGGCATCACCGCATTGCGCCCGGCAAGCGCGAACTCCACAGCGGCCTTGCCAACGGCATAGGCCTGCTCGACATCCGTGCGCGACGCGATGTGGCGCGCTGCGCGCTGCAAGTAATCGGCGACCGCCCAGTGATACTTGTAACCCAGTTCCTCCTGCGCAATTCGTGCGATCAGCGGACCGATGCCGCCGAGTTGCGCGTGGCCGAACGCATCGCGCGTACCGGCCTCGGCCATCAGTTTGCCGTCCGGCCCGAGCAAGCCCTCCGAAACGCCGACGGTGCAGTAACCCCAGCGCGACACGCTCTCCGAAACGCGTGCCAGGAACGCAGCCTTGTCGAACGGAATTTCAGGGAACAGCAGGACATGCGGCGGATCGCCCTCGGCCTCGGCAGCAAGGCCGCAAGCGGCCGTAATCCAGCCGGCATGGCGGCCCATGACCTCGAGCACGAACACCTTGGTCGACGTCTTGGCCATCGACGCGACGTCGTAACCGGCTTCGCGCATCGACGTTGCGACGTACTTCGCCACCGAACCGAAACCGGGACAACAGTCGGTCAGCGGAAGATCGTTGTCGACGGTCTTGGGAATGTGTACCGCCTGCAGCGGGTAACCAAGCGTGTTCGAAAGCTGCGACACCTTTAGACAGGTGTCGGCAGAGTCGCCACCGCCGTTATAGAAAAAGTAGCCGATGTCGTGGGCGCGGAAGACCTCGATCAGGCGCTCGTACTGCCGGCGATCCTGTTCGAGGCTCTTGAGCTTGTAGCGGCAGGATCCGAATGCACCCGACGGCGTGTGGCGCAAGGCGGCGATGTCAGCGTCCGATTCGAGCGAGGTGTCGATCAGATCCTCGGTGAGTGCGCCGATGATGCCATTGCGCCCCGCGTAAACCTTTCCGATGCGATCCGAATGCGCACGCGCGGTCTGAATGACGCCGCATGCGCTGGCGTTGATTACGGCAGTCACGCCGCCGGACTGCGCGTAGAAGGCGTTTCTTGCGTTCATGGCTCGCCTCGAAAAACAGGCCGGGCGCTTCTGCATGCGACACCGGCCAACGTTTTCATTTGAGCGCGTCGAATGCCCTGCGCGTGATTTCCTCGACGGCGCCCTGCCCGAGGATCTTGCGGTACTTCGGCGCCTTCGCATCCCCGGCGGCCGCCCACTTCGAGTAATACTCGACCAGCGGTTTGGTCTGCGAATGATAGACATCGAGGCGCTTGCGGACGGTCTCTTCCTTGTCGTCGTCACGCTGGATCAGCGCCTCGCCGGTGACGTCGTCCTTGCCATCGGCCTTCGGCGGATTGAACCTGACGTGATAGGTACGCCCCGACGAAAGGTGCACGCGCCGCCCACCCATGCGTTCGATGATGTCCGAATCGGGAACGTCGATCTCGAGCACGAAATCGATCTGAACGCCGGCGGCCTTCATCGCCTCCGCCTGCGGAATCGTGCGAGGAAAACCGTCGAACATGTAGCCGGCAGCGCAATCCGGCTGCTGCAGCCTGTCCTGCACCAGACCGATGATGATGTCGTCGGACACCAAGCCGCCGGCATCCATCACCTTCTTGGCTTCAACGCCTAGAGGCGTGCCGGCCTTGACGGCAGCACGCAACATGTCACCCGTTGATATCTGCGGAATGCCGAACTTCTCTTTGATGAAGTTCGCCTGGGTGCCCTTGCCCGCGCCGGGCGGCCCCAACAAGATCAGTCTCATTCAACCCACCTCCCAGCGGACCAGCCACCACGTTGTTTTTCTGTGCCGGCACAGCTTGAGGACTGTGCCTAATTTTCGAACGCAACCTTACCCGAGTAAGTTCGCCCGGTCAAACCGACGGCACACTCGCTCGAGATCTTCCGGCGTATCGACGCCGGCTTCGGGGGCATTCTCTGCAACGAGAACGCGAATACGGAATCCGTGCGCAAGCGCCCGCAACTGTTCGAGCGCTTCGAACTTCTCCAAAGGTGTCGGTGCGAGTGACGCATATTGCGACAAAAAGCCGGCACGGTACGCATAGAGCCCGATATGCCGTTGGGCGGGCAGATCGGCAGGTAGAACATCGCGTGACCGCGCAAATTCATCGCGGGCGTAGGGAATCGGTGCGCGCGAAAAATAGAGCGCGCTGCCGTCGTTTGAGGTCACGACCTTGACGACGTTCGGGTTGAAGAAATCGGCCGCGTCCCGAATGGCGTGGCTGGCAGTCGCGATCGACGCCCCCGGATCCAGCCGCAGCAACTGCGCAACGTTCGAAACGAGGTCAGGATCGATGAGCGGTTCGTCGCCCTGCACGTTGACCACGATCACCTCCGCGCTCCAGCCGCGGGTTGCGACAACTTCTGCAAGTCGATCCGTCCCGCTCGGGTGATCCGCCCGCGTCATCATGGCGCGGTAGCCTGCAGCGAGGACGACATCGCGCACCGCCTCGCTGTCGGTGGCGACCCAAGTCTCGTCGGCGCCACAGTGCGCTACCCGCTCGACGACCCGCACGATCATCGGCTTGCCGCAGACGTCGGCAAGGGGTTTGGCTGGCAGACGCGTAGACGCTAGGCGTGCCGGGATGACAATGTGAAAGGCCATGAACGACTACTTGAGGGCCGCGAGTTCGTCCTCTCCCATCTCGCGCGCTTCTTCCTCGAGCATGATCGGTATGCCGTCCCTGATCGGGTATGCGAGGCGGCTCGCCTTGCACTGCAATTCCTGCTTGTCTCGAACGTATACCAGCGGCGCCTTGGTGACCGGGCACACCAGTATGTCAATAAGGCGTGGATCCATGGACGCTCTCCAGAATTCTCTTC
>WBZT01001247.1_pt1 | contig 18921 bp, 18 predicted proteins | sample 5204241 | NCBI WGS metagenome assembly WBZT01 (sample SAMN12344358, study PRJNA552823) | activated sludge metagenome | biome: Activated sludge suspended growth; feature: Nitrification reactor; material: Wastewater; isolation source: activated sludge from nitrification reactor of wastewater...
GGGGCGATGGGTTCAAGTGGCGGGACGCGATATTGGCAATCCCTATTTCGGCGCGGAGATGCTGGATTGCGGCATGAAAGTGAAACGCTAACGGAGGCGCGCCATGATTCAACGCATTATTGAATGGAGTTTGAAAAACCGCTTCCTGGTTTTCTGCGGCGTGCTGCTGCTCATCGCGCTGGGTGTCCGCGCCGTGTTCAAGACGCCCGTGGACGCCATCCCCGACCTGACCGAAAACCAGGTGCTCGTGTATGCGGATTGGATGGGCCGCAGTCCGCAGGAGGTCGAGGACCAAGTGACGTATCCGCTCTCGACCGGCTTGCAGGGACTCGCGGGCGTGAAGGACGTGCGCGCTGTGTCAATGTTCGGCTTCTCGCTGCTCACGATTATTTTTGAGGACGACGTTGATACTTACTTTGCGCGGACGCGCGTGCTGGAACGCCTTAACTATTTGCAAGGCGCAATGCCCGAAGGCGTGAAGCCGCAACTCGGCCCGGACGCCACGGGCCTCGGCTGGGTTTATCAATACTACCTCGATGTTGACCCGGCGAAAGCTCCCGATGGCGGCTACGATCTCGGCAAGCTCCGCGCGGTGCAGGACTGGTTCATCCGCTACCAACTCGCCAGTGTGCAGGGCGTCGCGGAAGTCGCGAGCATCGGTGGTTTCGTGAAGCAATATCAAATCGAGCTGTCTTCCACAAAGATGCGCGCGGCGAACGTCACGCTCATGGAAATAATGAGCGCGGTTCAGAACGCGAACCTCAACGTCGGCGGCAAAGTCATCGAGGAAAACGGCGCGGAGTTCGTCTTGCGCGGCGTCGGTCTCGTCGAGAGCACGGAAGACCTCGAACTGATTCCCATCAAGGCGATGGAGGGCACGCCCATTTATATGAAGGACATTGCCGTCGTGCAAATCGGCGGCGATTTCCGGCGCGGCGCACTCGACATCGGCGGGCGCGAAGCGGTTGGCGGTACTGTGGTCATGCGCACGGGCGAGAATGCCAAGGCGGTCATCGAACGGGTGAAAGCGAAAATTGCCCAAATCTCACCGAGCCTGCCGCCGGGCATTTCCATCAAGCCGTTCTACGACCGCAGCGAATTGATTGACCGGACGATTGACACCCTCAAGCACGCGCTCACCGAGGAAATCATTCTCGTCACGCTCGCGCACATCATTTTCCTCTGGCACTTCCGCAGCATCCTCATCGTCACGCTGCCGCTGCCGATTTCGATTCTCGTTTCGTTCCTGCTGATGAAGGAATTCAACATCACGAGCAACATCATGTCGCTCACCGGCATCGCCATCGCCATCGGCGTGCTGGTGGACGCGGCCATCGTCGTGACGGAAAACGTCATCCGGCATTGCGAGCGGGCGGAGGAGAAGAAGGGTGGACGCCTCACTCACGCGGAGACGTGGAACGTGACGCTCGCCGCCTGCCAGCAAGTGGGCCGGCCCATTTTCTTCGCGATGGCAATCATCATTCTCGCGTTCGTGCCCGTGTTCTCGCTGACGGGGCAAGAGGGCAAGCTGTTTCATCCGCTCGCGTGGACGAAGACGTTTGCCATGATTGGCTCGACGCTGCTGGCAGTTACGATTGTCCCCGTGCTGTGCAGCCTGCTGGTGCGCGGGCCGTTTCACGAGGAGGACCGCAACATCGTGATGCGCTTTTTGCTCAAGCTCTACGACCCGGCGCTGAACTGGGCGTTGAACCATCGCAAGACCGTCATCGCAAGCGCGGCCCTGTTGCTCGCCGTCGCCCTGGTGACCGCCTTCGGCCTGCCGCGCGCGTGGGTGAAGAATTTGCGCGACCGGGGCTGGAATCGCACCGCCGAGTTCGCGCAAGGCTTCGGCAAGGAGTTCATGCCGCCGTTGAACGAAGGCGGTTTGCTCTACATGCCCGTGCTCTACCCCAAGACGGGCCTCAAGGAAATCCAGCGGGTGATGTCGTGGCAGGACAAAGTCTTGAGCACCGTGCCGGAAATTGAAACGGTCGCCGGCAAGCTCGGTCGTTTCGAGACGCCCACCGACCCCGCGCCTACAGAAATGCTGGAGACGACCATCACGCTCAAGCCGGAGTGGATTCCGACCAATCGCACCGTGCTCGGGTTCATCAAGATTCCGCGAGTCGTCCGCAACCCCGCGTGGCGCGAAGACATGACGGTCGAGAAGCTCAAGGCCGAGTTAAATGAGAAAATGAAACTCGTGCCCGGTTACGTGCCTGCGTTTTTGCAGCCCATCGAGAACCGCATTCTCATGCTCTACACCGGCATTCGCGCGCAGGTCGGCGTGAAAATTTACGGCGACAACCTCGACGCGATTCAGAAGAAGGCTTACGAAATCGAGACCGTCATCAAGAAAATCCCCGGCGCAGCCGGAGTGTCGCCTTCACGCGTGCAGGGCAAGCCGTATCTCAACGTGAAGGTGGATCGAAAAGCCCTCGCCCGTTACAACCTCAACGTCCGCGACGTGCTGGACGCGGTGGAAGTCGCCGTCGGCGGCAAGAACGTGAGTGTGACCATCGAAGGCCGCGAGCGTTTCCCGATTCAGGTGCGCCTTGAACGCGGCGAGCGCGACGACATTGAGAAGATTGGCCGCATCCTGATTGCCTCGCGCGGCCCGATGGGCGGCGGGGCGATGGCTTCCGCTGTCGGCGGCGGTGGCGGAATGGGCGGCATGGCCGGAGCGGTGCGCCCCGCCGTCTTGAATATGAGCGCCGGCGCAGACAGCCAGCCACTGACTTACATCCCACTCGCGATGGTTGCAAAAATCACCCGCGAAATCGGCGCGAACGAGATCGCCAGCGAGAACGGGCGCTTGCGCGCTTACGTGCAATCCAACGTCCAGGACCGCGACCTCGGCGGCTTCGTCAACGAAGTCGAGCAGACGCTCAAGAAAATGGATTGGGGCAACATGACTTACCAGATGACAGGCGAATACGAAAACCAGCGCCGCTTTGTGAAGACCATGCAATTGGTGTTCCCCGCCGTGCTGCTCATCATTTTCGTGATGCTCTACATGGTTTACCACAGCACGCTCGAAGCCGCGCACGTCATGCTCGCCGTGCCATTCGCGTTGAGCGGCGGCGTCTTCCTGCAAAAGCTTTTTGGCTACAACTTCAACGGCGCGGTGTGGGTCGGCTACATTGCGCTGTTTGGAACAGCGGTGCAAACCGGCGTCGTCATGGTGGTTTATCTCGAAGAGATGGTGAAGAAGCGCATGGCCGAGCGCGGCAGCGCCTTCAATTATGCTGACCTCGTGCAAGCCGTGAAAGACGGCGCGCGTCTGCGCCTGCGCCCGAAGGTGATGACCGTCGCGACCATCGTGGCGAGTTTGTTGCCCATCATGTGGAGTCACCGCCAGGGCGCGGAAGTGATGAAGCCGCTGGCCACGCCCGTCATTGGCGGGATGATTTCGAGCCTCATCCACATCCTCATCGTCACGCCTGTGATTTTTCTTTGGCTGCGGACGCGCGAACTCCAGTCGAGTCTCGCCAAAGCGCCCGCGACCACGGAAACAACTAACAAGAACGACACAAACACGCCATGAACAAAATCAAATCCCTGCTTCTCGCCGTTGCACTCCTCGCGACGGGAAGTTTCGCCCTCGTCGGCTGCAAATCTGCTCACGAGCACAGCAATGGCATGCACATGCAATACACCTGCTCGATGCATCCCGAGGTGGTGCAGGACAAGCCCGGCGCTTGCCCGAAGTGCGGCATGAAGCTTGCCGAAAAGCGTTGACGGCGCAATTTCGCGTTCCCGTCCCTGACGATCGCGGCTGAGGTGGGCTGTCGCAGCTTAACGGCAGCTCACCACCCTCTCCTTCGCCGCTCTGGACTTCCATCAGTTCCTTTACCGCCGCTTCATCTCGCCCCGTGGGCGGCCTGACTTCTTTTTCTTGGTCTTCTGAGGGATTCTTCCCGGCCCGGCGTATTAAATGGCGTGAGAATCAGCGGCGACGAGCCGCAACGAACGAAGAAAGGCATGACAACTATGAAAAAGACACTCTTACTCGCAGTCGCCGTTACGGGGATTTTCAGTTTCGCGGCCAGCGCAAACGCTGGCGAGGCGGTGATGTCGCCCAAGGCAAAAGAACAGGCGTATTCCCTGAGAAAAGTTCCGGGCACGACAGTGGATATGATTGACCGCTCCATCCAACCCGGCACGCCCAAGAGTCGTGAACTGGCTTACAGCCTCCGCAAAGTGCCGAGCACCGGCCCAAGCATTGACCTAGCGCACGCCCCGCGTCCGACGATGTCGCCCAAAGACCCGCGCTATGAGACCGCACTCCGTGCAAATGCGGTGCGCGAGTTTCAGATCGCGCCGGTGAAGTAATCGCAAGGGTTTCTGCCGCGCGCGGTGTAATTAAGAATGGACAACAACGGCGGTCTGATCCGCCAACAACTGAAAGAACACACTATGAAACACCTCAACAAAATCCTGGCTCTCGCGGCCTTTACCGCCATGTTGGGCCTGGCCAACAGCGCGAGCGCGCAATACCGCGCCGGTGGAGACGATGGAATTACCGCTTCGCCGAAACACCGGCAATTTCTCAACGAAAGTGGAAAGCGGATGGTGAAAGGCGTGCCTTCCGCCCCTGCGACCGTGGCTGCAGTCGGATATCGCGCCACCGGCGTGGACGGGATTACCGCTTCGCCCAAATTGCGCCAATTCATCAATGACAGCCGGGGGGTGCAGAGCACGCCCGGAGCGGTCGTTGTCAAGGTTGGCTATCAAGCCACCGGCGACGACGGCATCACGGCCTCGCCGAAACTCCGCCAGCAACTCAATGAGCGCCGCTCGTTCATGGTTGCGCCGATGAAGTGAGCGCAAGGCAGACCGCGCCAGGCAGCGTTGGCGCTCAACGACCCAAAACCCGTAAGGGATACGGAATGCTGCGACGTAAGAATCATTGGTGAACGAACAACACGACAGGCGGACGGCAAAACCAACGCCTGTCCTAAAAAAGATGAATACAACTCTGTCAAACGAAGACGACGCGAAACTGAGCCAGTTGCTTCAGGAATGGAAAGTGGAGGCAACGCTGCCTCCCCGCTTCCAGGAGCGAGTCTGGCAACGCATTGAGCGCGCGGCGGTCCGCCCGAATCTCTGGCGCGCCTTCACGCATTGGGTGGAGGCTACGTTCAACCGTCCGGCGCTGGCGGTGTCCTACGTCGCCCTTCTGCTCTTCGTCGGCCTGACCACCGGCTATTTACGGGTTCAGGACAAGACGGCACAGGCCGAAGCGCGTTGGCGTACGGCTTACGTCCAGTCCATTGATCCCTATCAAGCTCCGCGGAATTGAATATGAAGAAGCGAGCATGGTTCGTGGTTTTGGGAGGTCTGTTCCTGGCCGTTGCGGCGTATGCCTGTGTGTTTCTGGCCGGCACGTCGGCCCAACGGGCGGTGGACAACAGCGCCCAGCCGGCGCTGGCGTGGCTGAAACAGGAGTATCGCCTCAACGACGCGCAATTCGTCCGCCTGTGCGAAGTCCATGACGCCTACAAACCGAAGTGCATGGCCATGTGCCGGATGATTGATGAGAAAAACGCCCAAATCGCAAAGCTGCTGGATGGGACAAACGTCATCACTCCCGAAATCAAGCAGGCGCTGGCGGAAGCTGCCGCCATCCGTGCCGAGTGCGAGACTGCGATGCTCGAACATTTCTACAAGGTCGCGCAAACCATGCCGCCCGAGCAGGGCAAACGCTATCTGGCCTGGGTTCGGCAGGAAACCTTGAAACCAACCCAGATGATGCCCGGCGAATCGCAAACGGCCTCCTCGCCGGAGATGAAGTGAGCGCGACTTCCGATGACGGCCCGGACGGAATCAGCATGGCTCGCCTGGCGGCCGGGCACGACGCGGCGTTGAACGATTTGATGGATCGCCACGGCGAGAAGTTGTTTCATTATCTGGTCCGTTCCCTGCAAAACGAGGAAGAAGCCGCGGATCTGGCGCAGGAAACCTTTGTCCGGGTCTATCAAAACCGCGCCCGATTCGACACGCGACAGACCTTCTCCACCTGGCTTTACACGATCGCCTCGAATCTGGTTCGTGACCGCTACCGCTGGCGCACTCGTCATCCACAAGTTTCGCTCGACGCGCAAAACGAGGAAACCGGCACGGGCCTTGTGGATCGGTTGACCGACGCCAATGGCACGCCCAGCGAAAGCCTCCAATCCACCGAGCGGGCCGAAGTCGTGCGGCGCGCGGTGGCCGCTCTGCCGGAAGAATTGCGCCAGCCCCTCATCCTTGCCGAATGGGAGAACAAGTCGCAGGCGGAGATCGGCGTCATCCTCGGCTGTTCGGCGAAAGCGGTTGAAACCCGCATTTACCGTGCGCGCAAACATCTACGCGCGGCGCTTCAACCGCTACTTCAGGAGGTTTAGCGCAGGCTGAGACTCGCGATACGATGTTCTGCGGCGAGGTCGCCCCTTGAAAACCCGGACTGAAGAAGTATGAAACACGTCAAGATCATTCCACCTGGGCTCTTGGTGGGAGTCTGCTTTCTCGTCACCGGCGCGAACGCGGCTGACACTCCGACGCTTCCGCCGCCGGTCAAAGCCGTGTTGACGAATTATTTCAAAATCCAGGTCGCGCTGGCGGAAGATTCATTGAAGGGCGTGCCCGAAGCGGCAAACGCCATCGCCAAAATCATCAAAGAAGATAAAACGAAGTCGCTGTCGCCGGACGTTACCAGACAAGCTGAAGCAGTCGCAAAGGCGAAGGATTTGGAGGCAACGCGCGAAGCCTTCAAGCCGTTCAGTGAATCGCTGATCAAATATCTCGCCGACCATAAAGTGAATTCGAACTCGTGCGACGAATTCTTTTGCCACATGGCCGACGCCAGTTGGTTGCAGGAAGAAACCGAAACGATGAATCCCTATTTTGGAACGTCCATGCCCGGCTGCGGAATCAAGAAGCGGACGTTCTGAACTCGCGCTTCCCGTTCGTTGTGTCGCAATCCGGGCGCATTCCGAGTATGATTGAGCCATGAAATACATCGGCCCGCTGCTTGCCGCGATCATTGTGGCCGCCGGCACGGGTGCGCGCGCTTCACTCGTTTCCGGGCGCGTCAGCGAAGACGCCACGAGCAACGCGGTCGTCTCGGCGCGCGTGACGCTGTTCACGCCTGACCTGCGATTCTTCCGTGAAATCAGAAGCGATGCTCAGGGCAAGTTTGCTTTCAGCGTCGTCGGCACGGGTGATTATCGGCTGGGCGTTGCTGCCGTTGGCTTCGAGTATCGCGAGATGCCCCTGACAGTTTCCAATCTTGTCGCGGTCGCTGACTTTGCGCTCCAGCCCGAAACCAACGGCGGGCGCTGGACGATTGTGGGCGACACTGAGCCGGAACTGCTGGATGGCAGCGGCTCAGGCACGCTTCTGCCGAGCGGCGAAGTATTCTTCTGCCACGACACGCGCGACCCCATCGTGTTTGACCCGGTGAGCAGGCTGAAATCGTTTCCGCCCGATTCACTCATCGAGCAGGGCTGCCATATCACGACGCTGAACACCGATGGCGGTTTGTTCTTTGCCGGTGGTTCAATGGGAGGCAATCCACTCGACCCGGTCGTGAGAATTGCCAAGACCTATTGGCGCAACACGAACGCCTGGGTGCGCAACGCGGATATGAACGTGGGTCGCTGGTACGCCGGCATGGTGCGATTGCCGGATGAGCGATTGCTCGTGTTGGGCGGCGAACTGAACGAGCCGGGCTACGGTCGCACCAATGGCTGCGAGATTTATCATCCGCAGTCGAACGCGTGGACGATTACCGGCTCGTTTGTTTTGCCCACGGAGATTCCACCGGCGGTTTTGCTGTTGAACGGCGATGTGCTGAAGACGTGGCGCTACCCCGAACTTTACAGCGTCAGCAACGGCACTTGGCGTCCAGCCGCGAACATGATTCAAGCGCGCAACGGCGCGGCAGGCGGCGACCACGCGGACCACGAAATCGTTTACCTGCCCGACGGCCGCGTCATGGCCTTGGGCATCGCACCGATGTCCACCAACACCGACCCGCGTTTCGTCGAGTTCTACAATCCGACGAACGACGCGTGGGCGCTTGGCCCAAACCCGCGCGCTTTGCGCAATCGGCCCGAAGCGCTGATTCTCCCCGATGGCAAAGTGCTCGCGTTCGGCGGACAATACAGCGGGCCGACGCCCGCGCCCGTCCCGGTGGCCAACGCTGGGACGATTCCCAATTGCACGAAGGTTGCCGATCTGTACGACCCAGCAAGCAACTCATGGCGGCCGCTGTCGGACATGAACCGCTTTATTCACTACCACAACGTGACCGTGCTCGTGCCCGATGGCCGCGTGATTGCCACCGGTGGCGCGGGCCTGACCGCCAACCGCTCTTTCGCCGGAGACGATCCTTCCATTGAAGCCTTCGAGCCGCCTTATCTCTTTCGCGGCGTGCGTCCGCGCATTGACTGGCTTTCCACCAACGACCTCGTTCAAGGAAGCAATTTCACCCTGCGCGTCTCCCTCACTGAAGCTGTGACCAGACTGGTTTTGGTGAGTGCCCGCGCAACGACGCATTGGGTGGACAGCGGGCCGCAACGCTATCTCTCACTCGACTTCACTCAAACCGGTTCGCTGATTGAGGCGACTGTGCCAAGCGATCCCGTTCGAGCGCTGGCGGGCTACTACATTCTCTTTGCGCTGGTGGACGACATCCCCTCGCTGGGACGCATCGTTCGCATCACGCCGTCGACAAGGCCGCGTCCATCGCTGCCCAGCGTCTCGGTGACCGCACTCGATGCCATCGCGAGCGAAAGTGGCGGCAACACCGGTGCGTTCCGCGTCTCACGAACCGGTGCTACGAACGCGCCGCTCACCGTTGGCTTCACGCTTGGCGGAAGCGCGGTCAACGGCGCGGATTACTCCACTCTCTCGAACTACGTTGTCATTCCGGCAGGCGCGTTCAATGCCGACATCGTCGTGACGCCACAAGACGACTTGGCCGCTGAAGGCAGTGAAGTCCTGACATTGTCTTTGAATGACACCGCCGGATACAACGCTTCTCCCTCCACCAACGCCTCCATCATGATTTCGGACAACGAACCGAATCCTCCACCGCTCGCGCTCGAACTCACACTTCCGACCGCTGGTGAATTGCGATTGAACCTGACCGGTCAGGCCACCCGGCTCTGCGATGTTCAGACGTCCACTGATCTCAATTCATGGAAGCTCTGGACGACTTTGATCAACTCCAACAACGTGGCGCAGATTCTTGAGCCGTTGGACACGAATGCCGCGCGTTTGTTCTTTCGCGCACGACAGTGGTAATCCTTCGTTCAGCGTGAAGTCCATCAGTGATGATCCGGCACGAAGTGCCCGTGCGGAGCATGATGGCCATAATTGCCGTGATAACCGCCGTGGCCACTGTGACCGCCATGATGCAAATGGTGGCAGCCAGTCATGACGAGCAGTCCCGCCGCCGCCAGAATTACCAAACAAATCTTCTTGATCGCTTTCATGTCTTTAATCGCTCCTGCCTTCGTCTGCGGAGAGCTGAGTTCTCTGTTTTTTCTCTTTCTATATTGGACTGTGCCGGGCCAGGTGAGCTTCAAATGAGGCCATTTTCAGGCGTAATCTCGTGTTGCGCCAGCCGCCGTGAGTGAAGCAGTTACGAATTGGCAGAAATTTGAGGGATTCGCGCGGCAGCGGCGTAAGAATAGGTGTTGGTAACGAATAACGGCGGTCAAATAGGCCCGCCGCAGATAACTAAAAGAACACACTATGAAACCACTCAATCATCTCCTGGCGGCTGCGGTCCTGACGCTCGGCGTGAGTCTCGCTGCACAGGCAGGTGAGCCGTTGCTGTCGCCGCGGGCAAAAGAACAGGCCGATTCCTTGCGGAAAGTCCCGGCCGTCCCGAACCAGGTAAACCTCGCGCTCGACCGCCCGGCCGGAAACGCCAGGGCGTGGGAACTGGCGCGATCCGTTCGCAGCGTCCCCAGCACTGGCTCGATCGTTAACTTGGCCCATGCTCCGCGTCCGACGCTTTCGCCCAGAGACCCGCGCTTTGAAGCCGCGTGGCGCGCGAACGCCGAGCGCCAGATCCAGATTGCCCCAGTGAAGTAATCGCCGCCGCCTTCAATTGTCCTTCCGACCAGGCAGTCCATAACGGTTGCTGGGCGGGAGTGACGTTGTGAGGACGCGGCAGCGACGCATCTGACATAACTCGAATAACTCGACGAGGCGGTGCAAAAGCAGAAGTGATTTGCGTTATCACGCCGCCGCCGGGGTTCAAGTCGTTACTTGCATGTTGACTCTCATTTTTCGCAAGCTGGCGTGGGCCGGGGGCAGAATCGCCGTCGGCCGAAACTACTAACCATTAAAAAGAAAGGCAAACGATGAAGAGGAATCAACTGTGCAACTATGTGGTGCGTTCCGCCCTTGCGCTCGCGCTCGCCGCTGTGGCGTGGCTGCCGAGCCAAGCGCTGGCTCAGGAAAAAGGCGCAACGAAGCTGATGCAACTCAAGCGGATTGACACCAACGCGGACGTCGAAAAGGTCGAACCGGGCGACACGGTCGTGATGTCCTGCCCCAAGTGCAAGGACACTTGGGTGACGGTCGTGGAGAGGCCCTCGAAGGGCGCTGGCGTCACGGAGAAGAAAACGATCGCGCGACACGAATGCCCCGGCTGCGATTCCAAACTCGTCACCGAGGGGGTCGGCAAGCAGGCAACGACCAAGGTTCAGCACACCTGCAAGAAGTGCGGCAGCACCGATGCCTTTTGCTGCGTGATGAAGAAAGGCGCTGGCCCGACCGCAGGCATGGAAGAAAAGAAGTGATTTTGCGAACACAACTTGGAGAGGGCCGTGCGTGATTCCGGCTCTCTCCCATGCCCGATGCCAGTCCGAGGAACTTTTGAACAGAGAACGCCGAAAATACGACTAAACCTCGCGCAGTTGACATGATGAAGCCGATTCCGCAGATTAAGTAGCAATCCAATTATGGCGAATTCGCGACAGCCAAAACCAAGACCAGCGATGCGTCTCTTCGCGGCGCTGTCTGTCTTGATTTGGCTTTCGGCCACGTCCTATTGCTCGCTGGAGTCTTTCGTCGGTCATGGTGAAGCGAAGGATCACCATGTTGGCCAGGTTGCGAATCACGCCGCCGACGAATCCCACGAGGACGCCGACCACCCGCACGACTCCGACAAGAACGGGCACGACCAGGAGAGTTGCTGCGATTCGCTCCAAACAACTCCGCAGTACGGCAGCTCTCTCGTCCTGCTCAAACCCGATCTCGGTAAACTTCCCTCGCTCAGTTTTCTCTGGCTGGCTCGGACGCTGACTCTCGATGCGCCTGAACCCACGCCGCCGCGCCAAGCACAACACGCTGATTGGATCTTCACGCCTGAAGTGTGCCTTGGTCCGGCGTTCCGCAGCCACGCTCCCCCTCTTGCCGTCTAACTTGAATCCCCTGCGCGACACCGCGCAGCCCTGATTCAAGTCCTCTCCGTTCCCTGCCGGTTTTTGTCAGGGAAGTACTCTGTCTTGCGACAGGCAAATTGTCTCCGAAACGAAATTGCAGATGGCAAGTTATGTCCAAACGATTAGAAATTTATGCGGCTGTTCTGTTTGCCGCGATCAGCGCAGCCGCTGAACCACTGGCGACCAATCTTACGCCGGACGTGGCCGTGTCCATCGCGCTCGAACAGAACCGCGACCTGACTGCCGCGCGCTTTGCCATTCGGCAGGCGGAAGGGCGGCTCAAGCAAGCGGGCCTGTGGCCGAACCCCGAATTTGAATTGAGCCGGCAGAGCGACCGCGCGTTTGCCAACGAAGGCGAATACGCTTTCTCGACCGGCTTCAAGCAACGCTTCCCAATCACAGGACGCCTGGCGAAGGCGAAAGCCGTCGCGCGGGTGGACGTGGCACAAGCCGTCGCCGAGGTGCGCAATCAGGAGCGCCTGCTCGCGGGCGACGCACTTGGCCTCAGCCGCGAACTGCTCGTTACGCAGGAGAAGCTGAAGGCAAACGAGGAACTTCAAACGACCATTCGCCGGCTGATCGAAGTTTCGGAAAAGCGTTTGCAGGTCGCCGAGGTTTCCGCCGCTGATGTGAACCTGGCCAAGCTGGAACTGCAAAAACTGACGCTCGCGCAAGCCGCGTTGCTCAATCAACAGGAAATCGTCGCGACCACCTTGAATCGTCTGCTGGGGCGCGAGCCGAAGTCGCCGCTGCAAATGTCCGGCGTGGCTGGCGCGGAGTTTGACACAAACAGAGTCGCCGAAATATCGCGGCAAGCTCTGGCGCTGCGGCCCGACCGCCAGTTGGCTGCGCTCGGCATAGACCGCGCCGGCGCTGAAATCAAACTGGCCAAGGCCGAAAAGTGGGAAGACTGGACGGTGGGTTTCGACTATAGCCGCGAGCGGAGCATCTTCAGCGAACCAACCCGGCTTGATGACACGGACAACTTCATCGGCCTCAGCGTCTCGATTCCGCTTCCGCTTTGGAATCGCAACCAAGGGCGGATCACTGAGGCTCGCGCCACGCAACAGCGCGCCGAAGCCGAATTGAGGGCGCTCGAACTGCGCATCGTCACGGAAGCGCAGACGACGGAGAACCAGATGCGCCGCTGGCTGGGCATCCTGCGCCAGTATCGTGAGGAATCCATCAACCTCGCCGAAGAAAACATCACCCTCCTGCAAAAGGGCTACGCCGATGGACTCGTGAACATCACCGCTGTTATTCAGGCGCAGCAGCAGTTGACCGAACTGCGCCAGAGCTCCCTTGAAGCGCTGGGCGAATTCATCCGCGCCAAGACCGAATGGGAAACGGCGACCAGCGTAGTTCTTCCCACGAAATGAAACTCCATGACCGAACGAATTATGAAACTCAACCATTTGAAGATCCTGACAGCACTCACTGTCGCCGTGACCTTCGCTCCGGCGATGCTCGCCCACGAAGGCCACGACAAAGCTCCTGGCGAAGGCGGCGAGTCGCCAACCTCCGGCCCGATCGCCATCACCGCCGAAGCCAAAAAGAACCTCGCGCTCAAAGTCGAGGAAGCGGAATTGCGCACCCTGGAAAAGACCGTGCTGGTCTTCGGCCAAATCGAGGCTGTTCCAACACGCGAGGCCGCCGTGGCCAGCCGGATTCCCGGTCGCGTCTCCGACTTGAAAGTCGTGGACGGCGAAACCGTGAAGAAGGGGCAGTTGTTGCTGGAAGTCGAGAGCCGCCAGCTTGGCGATCCGCCGCCGCGCGTGCAATTCACCGCGCCGATGGACGGCATTGTTACCGACCTCCACGTAAGACCCGGAGCGAGTGTCGAGCCGGACGCGCATCTCCTGGAAGTTGTGGACCTTTCCGAGGTCTATGCCGAAGGCCGCGTGTTTGAAGGACAAATCGCGCGCGTCAAGACCGGGCAGAAAGTCCGTGTTTACATCGAGTCATTTCCAGACGCAGTCTTCACCGGAACGGTGGATCTCGTTAGCGGTTCGCTCGACCCGGAGACACGCACGCTCAAGGTGATGGCTCGCGTCGCCAACCCCGAATTGAAACTTCGTCCGAACATGCGGGCGCGAGTGCATATTGTGCAGGCGGAGGCCGAGTCGGTCGTGACCGTGCCCCTCAGCGCCGTGCTCGGCGAGGCGGGTCACTACTTCATTTTCGTACAGTCGGACACGGACGAACTGATCTATGAGCGCAAGCCGGTCGTCGTGGGCATGAAGGACGACCGCTACGCGGAAATCATTGAAGGCGTTTTCCCCACCGACAAAGTCGTCGTGGACGGCAACTACCAGCTTCAATACGTGGCCGCGACCAAGCCTGCGCCAAAGCCCGCCGAATCAGCGGGAACGAACGCACCCGCGGCCTCAGCGCACACTCATTCGGACGCCAGCGATGATCATGGGCACTCTCACAGCAGTGCCGCAACTTCGCCGTTGCTTTGGATGGGCATCACTGTCGTCCTGCTGTTGTTGGTGAACGCCATCATTCTGCTGCTGAAGCGCCGCGCTCCGAAAGCGGCTGAAAGCCATTCTGAAAATGTGGGGCAGGCTTCCAGCCTGCTGGTTGACGGGGAATCCGCGCCCCGTTCATCGGACGGCAGGATGCCGCCCGAACCGGCAGACAAGATGTCCGCCCCACACAAAGCTTGACCGCCTATGCTTAATCGCCTCATCGAATTCTCGCTCCGCAACCGTCTTTTCGTTCTCGCTGCGGCGGCATTGCTGCTCGTCTATGGCGGTACCGCGCTGGTCAAGCTGCCCGTGGATGTCTTCCCCGATTTGAATCGGCCCACCGTCACGATTCTCACCGAAGCGCCCGGCCTCGCACCCGAAGAAGTCGAGACGCTCGTCACCTGGCCGATGGAAACCTCGATCAACGGCGCGCCCGGCGTCAAACGCGTGCGCTCCAATTCCGGCATCGGGCTTTCGATTCTCTTCGTTGAGTTCGATTGGGGCATGGACATCTACCGCGCCCGCCAACTGGTTCAGGAACGCCTTCAACTCGCCGCGGAAAAACTCCCCGAGGGCGTCACCCCGGTGCTTGGCCCGATTTCCTCCATCATGGGCGAAATCATGTTGATTGGCCTGTCGAGCGAAGGCGGCAAGACCGCGCCGATGGATGTGCGTTCCATCGCCGATTGGACCGTGCGCCAGCGGCTGCTGACGATTCCCGGCGTCTCGCAAGTCATCCCGATTGGCGGCGGCGTGAAGCAATATCAAGTGCTCGCGTCCCCGGAAAAAATGGCCGCTTACGGCGTCACACTGAAGCAAGTCGAGGACGCCGCCGCAAAGTCGCAGATCAACACCGCCGGCGGTTTCCTCGAAGGCGCGAATCAGGAGGCGCTCGTGCGTAATATCGGACGCACGACCGTGCTCGAGGACATCGCCAACTCGGTTGTCGAGTCGCGCAACGGCGTGCCCATCCTGCTCAAGGACGTGGCCGAGGTACAGTTCGGCAAGCAGGTGATGCGCGGCGACGCGGGCGTGAACGGCGCGCCCGCCGTCATCGTGTCCGTCCAGAAACAGCCCGGCGTGGACACCATCAAACTGACCGCCGAAGTCGAGAAGGCGCTGGCCGAAATCCAGAAGGGCCTGCCCGCCGACATCAAAATCACGCCGCTGTTCAAGCAGGCGAACTTCATCCAGGCCGCCATCCGCAACGTCGAGGAAGCGATCCGGGACGGCGCAATCATGGTGCTGATCATTCTGGTTCTTTTCCTCCTCAATTTCCGAACGACGTTCATCACGCTCACGGCCATTCCACTGTCCTTTGTCGTCGCGGGATTGGTCTTCAAGTGGATGGACATCTCGATCAACACGATGACGCTGGGCGGCCTCGCAGTGGCCATTGGGGAACTGGTGGATGACGCGATCGTGGACGTCGAAAACGTTTTTCGCCGCCTGCGCGAGAACCGTCACGCGCCGCATCCGCGTCCCGTGCTGCGGGTCATTTACGACGCTTCGAGCGAGGTGCGGAATTCCATCGTTTACGCGACCATTCTCGTCGTGCTGGTGTTCGTGCCGCTCTTCTCCCTGGGCGGCATTGAGGGGCGGCTCTTTGCTCCGCTCGGCGTGGCCTACATCACCGCGATTCTCGCGTCGCTGGTCGTGTCGCTCACGGTCACACCCGCGCTTTGCTCCTATTTGCTGCCGCGAATGAAGCGCATGGCCCACGAGAAGGACAGTTGGCTCGTGCGCAAGCTCAAGAGTTTCGACCAGCACGTCATCCTCAAACACACACTGCGCCATCCATACGTTGTCATGGGCGCGACGTTGGTGCTGGTCGTCGGCGCGTTCTCGCTCTACCCGATGATGGGCAAGGAATTCCTGCCCGAGTTCAACGAAGGCACGGCGACCATCAACATTCTCTCCGCGCCCGGCACGTCGCTCAAGCAGTCCAACCGCATCGGCGAAATCGCGGAGAAGCTGTTGCTCACCGTGCCGGAAGTCATTTCCACCGGACGCCGCACGGGCCGCGCGGAGTTGGATGAACACGCCGAGGGCGTCCATTACACCGAAATTGACGTGGACTTCCGCAAGACGGGCCGCAAGCGCGAACAAATCCTCGAAGAGATTCGCGAGAAACTCAGCCAGATTCCCGGCACGGTGCTCAACGTTGGCCAGCCCATTTCGCACCGGCTCGACCATTTGCTCTCCGGCGTGCGCGCGCAAATCGCGGTAAAGATTTTCGGGCAGGACCTCGACTACCTCCGCACCGCCGCCGCCGAAGTCGAGACGCAGATGAAGACCGTCGAAGGCATCGTGGACCTGCAAATCGAGAAACAGGTGTTGATGCCGCAAGTGCGCATCGAGCCGGACCGCGACAAAGCCCGACTCTACGGCGTGCAGGTCGCCGAACTCAACGAGTTGCTCGAAACCGCGTTGAACGGTCGCTCCGTCGCGCAGGTGTTGGAGGGCCAGAAGACCTACGACATCTTCGTTCGCTACGACGAGCCGTCGCGCAACCACGTCGAGGACATGCGGCAGATGCTTGTGGACACCGGCAACGGCGAAGGCAAGCCCACGAAAGTCCCGCTCGCGTTGCTCGGAGAAGTGCGCGAGAGCAAAGGCCCGAACATCATCAACCGCGAAAACGTCCAGCGCCGCATCGTCGTGTCGGCGAACGTCTCGGGGCGCGACCTCGGCTCGGTGGTCGCGGAAATCCAGCGCAAGCTGAACGAGAACGTGCATCTGCCGAGCGGCTTTTTCATTTCCTATGAAGGCCAGTTCCAGAGCCAGCAGCAAGCCACACGACTCATCGGCATTCTATCCATCGCCACGCTCGCGGCCATGTTCCTCGTCCTCTACTCCCATTTCCGCTCAACCATGATTGTCGCGCAAATCCTCCTGAACATCCCGCTGGCTTTTATCGGCGGCCTGGTTGCGACCTACTTCGTCGTCGGCACGGTCAGCGTCGCCACGCTGGTCGGTCTCATCTGCCTCGCGGGGATCGCTTCGCGCAATACCATTATGATGATCTCCCACTACCTGCATCTCATGCAGCACGAGGGGGAGCAATTTTCCGAGCACATGATCGTGCGCGGTTCGCTGGAACGGCTTGTGCCGGTGACGATGACCGCGCTTACGGCTGGCCTCGCGCTCATCCCGCTGGCGCTAGCCGCAGGCGAACCGGGCAAGGAAATTCTTTATCCCGTCGCGGTGGTCATTCTTGGCGGACTCACATCCGCCACATTGCTCGACATGACCGTGACGCCGGCCGTGTTCTTCAAGTTCGGTCGCAAGGCGGCGGAGAAATACATCAAGCGCGAGCAGACCGACCCGCTCGACGCGATTCCCGCTCTCGCTCAAACGAAACAGGCCGAGGATCGAACCTTGGAAACAGTCGCATGAAGAAGATCGAAGCCATCATCAAGCCCTTCCGGCTCGACGAAGCGCGCGATGCGCTGACTGACATCGGCATCGCGGGCATGACCGTCACCGAAGTGAAGGGCTTTGGGCGGCAGAAAGGCCACACCGAAATCTATCGCGGCAGCGAATACGAGGTGCATTTCCTGCCGAAAGTGAAAATCGAAATCGTGCTGCCCGATGAAAAGGTGAACGAGGCGGTTGCCGCCATAATCCAGGCCGCGCGCACTGGCAAAATCGGCGACGGGAAAATCTTCGTCTCCGCGTTGGAGGAAGTGATTCGCATCCGAACCGGGGAGAAAGGCGAGCAAGCGCTTTGAAAGCGTCTTTATTATGACAACTCCACAGGACGAGAAGGAAATCAGGCCGCACCGCTGTGCGCGCATACTGCACGCTGAAAGCGACGCGGTGGCTGCATGGTATGTCGCTTCCTTTCTCGCGGAGAAGGGGCATCAGATCGAGACGGTCGCCAATGGCAGTGCTGCGGTCGCAAAAGTGATTGCGCGGCCTGGTTTCTATGACCTGTTGATTGCCGACCACACCATGCCCGAACTCACCGGCCTTGAATGCGTCTGCACGCTTCGCAGTATCGGCTATCCCGGCAAGATCATTGTGTTCGCGTCACTGCTTCCGGATGACGTGGAGAAACAATTCCGGGAAGTTGGGGTGGATCGGATTCTGTACAAGTCGTCGGACCTCACTTTGATGTCGCTCTATGACGTGATCCAGGAACTTCTGGATGTGCCCACCGGTGAATGAAACGCGCAATGACATTTCTGAAAGAACAAAATTTCTCCCGTTCCACAAACAAAACGCCCCCGCCAGGTCGGCTGAGGCCAGCGTTAAGTCTGGAGCGGAAGAGCAGCAACCAAACAAATACGACAAACTATGAAAACCAAAACGTTACTGGCGATGGGGCTTTGCGCCGCCATCGGTTTATTCGGCACACAGAACACGTTCGCCCAGCATGAGCACAAGGAAGGTGAACACGGTGAGCACGCCGCACCGGGAGGGAAAATCAAAATCCCCGACACGGTGGAAGGCATCTTCAAGGAAATCCACAAGCACCACCATGAACTGGCGGAAGTGGTGAAAGGCAAAAAGCTGGCGGAGGTCCATCATCACGCCTTCGCCGTCCGCGATCTAGCCAACGCGCTGCCCGCGAAAGCTGAAGCGAGCAAGAAAACGCAAGTCGAAGGCACGGTGAAGAACATCGCCAAGCTCGCCGAAGACCTCGACAAGACCGGCGACGCAAATAATCAGGCCGGCACGGAAGCCAACCTCAAGAAGCTGGACGGCATCCTCAAGGTTCTGCACACGCAGTTCGGCATGAAGATGGAGGAAGGAGGCGAACACAAACATTGAGCGCGATGACCGTAGCGCAGACTTCCAGTCTGCTGTATCGCGGGTTTCCAACCCGCTGGCGCTCGACTTCTCCAACGCCGTTCGGAGTTTGCAGCGCCAAGCCGATTGGAAATCGGCGATACGGCAGGTTGGGAAACCTGCGCTACGGTGGCTCGGCGGGCTGACTGGCTTGAGCCGTCAGCCCTCCGCCCAAGACAAAAAAAAAAAAAAAAAACATT